>Ga0182027_10004436_pt1 | contig 21737 bp, 14 predicted proteins | sample 712E1DmetaG_FD_121300 | JGI IMG/M metagenome (GOLD analysis project Ga0182027, IMG submission 121300) | Permafrost microbial communities from Stordalen Mire, Sweden - 712E1D metaG (Illumina Assembly) | ecosystem: Environmental > Terrestrial > Soil > Wetlands > Permafrost | place: Sweden... | reverse complement strand
GTCTGCGCGGCCTTGGTGTCGGCGCCGTTGATGAACACCAAGGGCGCCAGCGCGTCGGCGATCGTGAAACCACGAAATTCGTCGGGATCGAGCGGGCGGCCGTTGTTGTTGAGGACGACGCCGCTGCACATGACCAGCACACCTGCTGCCTCTGCCTGGCCGATAAAGTCGCGGAGCGATTCGGTCCAGGTGGGCGAGTCATTCCGACGGTCCAGGTCGAAATTGAGGGTCTTGCGCATCCGATCGGCGACCTCGACGATCGGGCTGCTGGTAGTGACAGAACCGACGAATGGGCATGGCTCAACCCCTGCCGTCGCGGCGAACTCGCGATACCAGCTTTGGCGTTCTTGGCACGCATAGACCATGGCCAGCAGATTCGGGCTCGGGCGCGACAGGAGCGTGTCACGAACCGTGCGGAAGTCCGGCAACGGCAGCCGCTCCACCGGCGGTTCGGGCAAGAAGAAGTACCCCACCGGCGTCAGCGTCGCCTTTGCCAGGGCCTCCAACTGCTTCAGGAGACCATGGTTAGTCCTGCAGGGTCGAATTCGTGACCGTGATGCTCTTCGCGTTGGTACCGACGGCGGTGCCAACGTTCGTGACACTGCCGCCGGAAACTTGGGTCCAAGAACCGCCGGTGTTTCCCGTCATCGTCGTATCGGCGATGGAGAGAGTCCCACCTTGAGCCGTTTCCCAGTTGTTGCTGGTGAAGAAGAGGCCGCCGCCGAATGCGTTCACACCGGCGCTGTTGTTGAGAATTGCGTCCCCGCAGAGGGTGACGTTCACTGACTGACCGTCGCTGTAGAGCGCACCGCCGTTCCCGCCCGATCCCGTCTCGTTCTGGCCGTTGTTGATTACGGAGCACTTCGTCGCGTCGTCGTTGTTGTTATCGTGGCCGATCGCCGTGTTGTTGGTGAACAAGCTGTTGTAGACGTCTAGCTCTGCGAACAGGCATCCGACCGCGCCGGCATTGCTAGCCGAGTTGTTGCTGAAGGTGCTTCCGACGATGAGCACGCCGTTCTTGCTGCCGAGAACATAGATGGCGCCGCCGCCCGTATCGGGACCCAGGGGCGCGGCCTGATTGTTCATGAAGATCGAATCGATCACCGTGAGGTTGCCGTCCCGCATATAGAGGGCGCCGCCTTCACCGTCGTCCCACCCTTGCGAACAGGGCGCTGGAGCGGAGGGGATAGCTAGGGTGGGCGTCATTTTGCCATTGATGAGCGTGATGTGCTGAAGCGTGAGTCCGTTGGTATTGACCTGAAAATTCGCGCTGTCGAACCGCATGATTTGCACGGCCTTGCCGCCGTCGAGGGTGATCTTGTTGCCGCCGTCGATAACGGTGTTCTTGGTCGTCGGGAGGTTGAGCGTGGCGGTGACCGGAATGGTGACTGGGCAGTCACCACAGTTGAAGGTGATGATGCCGCCCTTGGTCGCCGCGACTTGCAGCTGGCTGAAGGTGCAGCTCGCCGACGTGCCGGTTCCCACCACGGTGGTCGGATTGGAAACGTCGGCGGGTTGGCCCCGGGCGGGAACGCCGGTGCTGCACGAGCCGTCGGGGTTGCCAGCGCTCGTCGCGGCTCCGCCGTCCATCGCGTTGCATGTGCCGCTCGTCCCGCCGGTCGCGTTGCCACCCACGCCGCCGTCGATGTTCGCGCTGGCGCCACCGGTCGTCTTGCCACCCACGCCGGCGTCGATGTTCGCACTCGCTCCACCGGTCGTCTTGCCACCCACGCCGGCGTCGATGTTCGCACTCGCTCCACCCGTCACCTTGCCACCCACGCCGCCGTCGATGTTCGCACTCGCTCCACCCGTCGCCTTGCCTCCCGTGCCGATGGCCGTGGTCCCACCGACCGGATTGCCACCCGTGCCGCTGACACTGTTTCCGGCCGCGCCGCCGCTCGCCCTGCCGCCTGTCCCGTGCGCACTGCTCCCGCCCGTGGCACTGCCACCTGTTGCCAAGCTGCCGCCGCTGGCGCTTCCGCCTGCGCCTGCGTTTCCACCGTCCCCCGGAATCGAACTCCCGCCAGTGGTGGTCCCGCCAGTGCCCGTGTTTGGGGGGGGCGATCCTCCGCAGCCAACCGCAAACAGTACGATGAGAAACATGCATCGTGTTGCGCGCATCTGCTAAGGGTACCACGGAGTCGCGACAGCCGCGGCTGGCCCTGCTTCAAGTGGAGAAACGGCTGGCGAGAGGCGAAAGGATTGCACCGCAAGACTCGCCACAAATTGCGCTGCCGGATGCGCTTGGTTGGTTTGGTCAGGCAGCATGACGAAATGTGTGATTCGGAACTGGGCACTCTTCCTGGCACTGGCATTGTGTTCCAGAGCCCGCTAGCCTGCGTGATGGAGGCAACCCATGGACGATGCGAAGCGCGCTGGAATCGAGATGGACTTCCTCTTCGGGAAGTCGAACAAGCGGAGGCCAAGACCAGAGGCCGGAGTGCCGCTGCGTGTGCTGGTCATAGCGGATTTTGGAGGCCATGCTGGCCGGGGCGAGGTGCGCACAGGGCCTCTCATGCGACCGCGCCGGGCCAATATTGACAGTCTCCCATCGCTTTGCACCACGCTGGCGCCGCGCGTGCGCATCGATCTGGGCGATGCGGCGCCGTTCACGATTGCCTTCGCAGACTTGGACGAGTTCCACGCGGACCACCTCTATGCCAGCCTGGATCTCTTTGCGCCCATGCGGGAGTTGCGTCGCCAAATCCAGAATCCCCAGACCTTTGCTGCGGCGGCGGCCCGGCTGGGTGTCGCGAGTCAGGTGGTGGCGAGCCCGGCAGGGGCGAGTAGCGAGGGCAGCGACATCCAGCGCCTCTTGGGGCGGGCTCCCACGGCGGCGGACAAGAGCAGCGCCCCAGTCTCGGCGACGTCCATCGTGGACTCCATGATTCGGCGGGCACTGGGCTCGCACGTCACGGCCAAAGCTGATCCGCGCCAGGCGGATCTGCTGGCTGTCATCGACCAGACTAGTGCGGGGCTGATGCGGGCGCTTCTGCACCATCCCGCGTTTCAATCGGTCGAGGCCGCCTGGCGGGGACTGGACTTTCTGGTCCGCAGCCTAGAAGTCGAGGACGATGTGCAGGTGTTCGTGCTGGACACCAGTATCGAGGAAATGGGCGCGGCTGTCTTGGCGTCGCCCACGCCGGCGGAATCGGATCTTTTCCGATTGCTGGCGGACAGCGGCGCCGATGTTCCCTGGTCGTTGCTGGTTAGCCTTGCGTCGTACCGGCGCACCGCCGGTCACGCCGCGCTTCTCGCTCGGCTTGGGGCGATCGCGCAAGACGGAGGCGCGGCGGTGCTGGCAGGGATGGGCTGGGCGGAGTGGACCGCAGGATTCGCTTCAGAGGCGGACCAGCGAGCCTGGCAAGAGTTGCGCCGCTCTCCTTGCGCCGCCTCTGTCGGGATAGCGTTGCCTCGCATGCTGTTGCGTCTGCCCTACGGGAAGAAGGGCGAACCCGCCGAGCGATTCGCCTTCGAAGAGCAGCCGCAAGCGGAAGAGTATCTGTGGGGTTCGGGCGCGCTGGCTTGCGCCACTCTCATCGGCAAGAGCTTTGGGGCTGCAGGCGGTTGGGGTTTTTCTCTGGGAGACATCGACTCTGTCGACGAGCTTCCTGTCCCCGTAGTTCAGAAAGACGGCGAGTCAGTACAGATGCCCAGCGCGGAGGCCTGGCTGTCCGAACCCAAGGTCGACGCCATCATCCACAATGGATTCATGCCGCTGGTTCCCGCACTCGGTCGTGGTTCCGTACGGCTACCACGTTTTCAGTCCATCGCCTCGCCTGCCGCACCGCTGGCCGGGCGTTGGCGCTAGCTGTGGTTCGACTATGAAGTTCTAGGGACAACCATGGTAGCCAGGAAGGCAGGCTCCCCGCGCAGGCTCTCGGCAGTCGTGAGCGGCACGTGGCAGCCAAGCGTCGCCGCAGCGCTGCCGCCGGACAGCAGGCACCAACAGGCCAGGAACGACGCAGCGCACTCGTGGTGACTTCACGGCTTGCCGAGAAGTGCGCTATGGTCCCTACCTCGACGGAGCCCGCCATGGTCATCCAGGTTCAGCTCAAAGATATTCGCACAGGCGAACTGAAGATGCTCTGTTTCGAACAATCACCGATCCGGATCGGCCGCAACCAGCTCAACAATATCGCCATCGACGACCACTTCGTTTCCGAGTGGCACGGAATCATCCGTTTCGACGCCAACGGCATCAATTACTTCGACCTCGGCTCTACCAACGGAACGTCGATAGAAGGGAAGCGCCTGCCCAAGAATACGGTTACGCCGCTGACTGGGAGTTCGAAACTGTTGATTTGGCCTTTCGAGCTTTCCGCCGTGGCCCAGTCGTCGGCCCCGGCCACCGGCGCATCCGCGACCATCGCATGGGGGGGCCCGCCAAGGAGCGGCGGGCCGCTTCGAGCAGCCGACCCAGCACCGGCAGGGCCGGATCGAATGTCCGTGGTGCGCCCGGGGGCCCGGGGTCAGGAACCCTCACTCCCTAACCAACAGGCACCGTCGCTCCCGTCCTTGGGAAAGAAAAGCGAGGATGTACCGGCTCGCATCATGCAACTTTTCGAGACGTTCAGCGAGACCTTCATCGGCTTGAAGAAGGGATACGAGGAGTTCGGGGCTGAGGTGGGGGTCAGACCGCTCAGTGGAGGTACGCCACTGCACCGCGCCCGCTCCAGCCGCGAAGTGATTGAGTATCTGCTCGATCCCGCCGCCGACACTGAGGCGCGCGCGCGTGATCTGAAAGCGGTGTTTGCGGACATGGGAATTCACCACATCGCGCTCATGGAGGGCCTAACGCAGGGGATCCGCGCTTTGCTTGAGTCCTTGGATCCGAGCGTCCAGGAAAGCCACACTGGCTCGGGTCTGTTCAACCGGTCGAGGGCCAAGGCTGAGTGGCGCAGCTACGTAGGGCGCTTTGCGACCCTGATTGCGGAGGATGCCGCCCTGCACGCCGAGATCTTTGGCGAGGAATTTGCGCGAGGCTATGCCAGCGTCGCGCTCGGTGGATCGAAGCCGGGCCCCGAGGATTCGGAAGGGTCAAAGTAGCCATGGAGACAGCGCGGATCGTTCTCGTCGGAGTCGCCATAGCCGCATGGGTCACCACGGGGTGCGCGGCGGGGCGCCAGCCCCAGGCTCCGCCAGCCCCAGCCCCAGCCCCAGCCCAAGCCCCAATCCCCTGCACAATGGTGACCGACGTCGGTCCTTCGCAGCCCATCGCGGAACGATCGCTGCCAGCTTCCCATTGGTTTGCTCTGCTACTTTACGGATACCTGCCGACCGGCGCCATCACGAGACCCGCCACGGATTGCTCCGGCCGGCGCATCGACTGGCCCGCTGATCGCTGCTCGGTCTGGCCCGCGCCAGCCGTCCCTCTCCGAACCCAGTCCGTGACCGCGGCCGACCTCTTGGTGGAGAATCGGGGCGGCCCCCGGCGCCTAGTCTGGGCGATGACCGAGCGTTTTTCGGATGGGCAAGCGCAAGGCCCCGTAGCGCTGGCGCAATTTGATAGATGGGGCGTGCGCGTGCAGACGCTGGGAGTCCTTCGCGCCCACCCGACCAAAGCCAGGCTGCACCTCGAAAACATGGGGAGCGGCACGCTCCTCGTGGCCGAGGGCGAGTCGTGCACCGTCCCTCAGGATGCGTCCACCTGCTCACGCACGGCGCGCCTGGTCCCGGTGGTCGGCGATCGGTTCGCCCCGGTTGACCTGTCGGACACTGCTGGTAAGTGCGAGGGTACCACGCTGCTGCTGCTCAAGGGCCAGGGTACGATCGGGCGGGGCAGTGGCCGGAGGGACTTCCAGTTCGAGAGCGCATTGACCTACAGCGCCGAGGGCGTGGCTGTGCACGAACAACTCGCCGTGGAAGAACCAGCGCGGGACGGTACTGTCGGAACTTTTCTCCGGCGCGTGCAGGGCGAGCGGCGTGTTCACCTGCAAGCGGGTGCTTTGCTAGCCACCGCTCCGTCCATTCTTGATCGCTGGATCGGTGCTCAGGAAAAGGGCGAGTAGTACCCCCCGGGGCCGGGACCGGATCCGGGGCCGGATCCGGATCCGGATCCGGCCACCGGCGCACCGGCGCACCGGCCCACCGGCCCCTGGCCGCCGGCCCCGGCTCTACGCGCGTCGGCCCATTCGCTTTATCCCACCCGTGCTTTTGCCCAGGTTGCCGGTGGTCACGCACTTGAAGACGTAGCGGCTTTGGCCGATCTCGACGGTGTCTCCATCACCCATGGGATGGCGCGCCTCGATGGGCACGTCCTCGATTTTGATGGGGCCACCAAGCGGCTCGATGGCGAACTCCCCATGCGTGTCCGAGATGACCGCGTGTTGCTCGGCGACCTGTTCATCTCCGCCGAGGATGAGGTCGCACGCTGCTCCCCGCCCCACCATCGCCCGGCTGGCCCGGAGACGCAGAGTCTCACCGCGTCGGCCGGGGCCGCCGGCACGGACCAGCCAGGCCACAGCCAGAGAGGAACCAGTCTGGGCACGCAGAGCGTCCTGGATGTCGAGGACCGCGCCCCTGGACCGAGGCAACCCAAGGACTGGGAATCTCTTGCTGGCCTGACGAAGAGCCCGCGCCAAGTCCTCTAATCCCAGCCGCGAAAGCGCGCCCCACTGATCATCGGGCAGCCGCGCGGCAATGCTCTCGGCCGCCTTGCGGGCTGGGGTCTGGGCCGTGATGGCCTCGGCCAGCACTGCGAAAAGACTGTCGTGCAGTGGCGACTCTTCGCTGTCCCTCTGGGTCAGAAGCGCGCGGATTTCTTCGAACCGCCGCCGGCCGGCCCGAGTCTGCAGCAAGGGATAGCGGGGATCCGAGAAGATCGACTCGTCCACCCTGGCCAAGCCGGCGATGCTTTCGGGAAAGCCTCGTGTGAGTTCCGCCAGGGCCCGCTGGGGCGACATGCCTCGTCGGATGAGGGCGTGGGTTGCTGGGAGGATCGGGTCTTCGTCCGCCTCGGACTGGCGCCCGGCGCGAAAGCGTAGGAACAACAGCACTCCGATCGCAAGCATCGCGACCGCAAGTCCCAATGCGCCCAGCCAGACCAGCCGTCCGGCATCGACGGTCAACGTAATTTTCCCCAGTTCTACGACCCGGCGCTTGCCATCCGTGGTCAGGTAGATCCTGACCTTGTGGCTTCCCCCGAAGGTGCGCCACGCCCACGGGATATCGATTTGGATGCGACGCAAGTCCGCGACGGCCTGCCCCAGTGACTCCAGAGTTGCCTGCAGTTCCATGGGCTGCTCGACCGCCCGGTAGAAGACACCTTGGCTGGCGAGATCGCTCAGGTTCCTTGCACTTTGTTCCGCGTCTGCTTCGGGAGACGGGAAGGCAACCAGCAGGAGCCGAACGCCCGCTTTGCCCAACTCGCTCGCCACAGCCGCGAAATCGGCCGGTCCTTCCCCTGCCGGGTCGGTGAAGTCACGACCGTCAGTCACGACCAAGAGAAGCTTGAAGAGGCTCTCGTCAGCCGAGAGATTCTTCAGGTCAACTACAATGGCATCCCCAAGGTTGGGACGATCCCCACCCAGGTAGCCCAGATCGTGAAGTTGGCCTCCGATTTCCGACGCCTTGAGTTTGGGAATGGGCTGCCGCTTGCGCCCGTACAGGGTCGCGTAGGCGCTCGTGCGGCTCGGCAGCCGCTTGAAGAAGCCTTGCGCGCCTTCCAGGATCGAATCGGAAATGCCCGCCGGTGTCTCCTTGATCCAGAGATACACTAGACCGACGGCCAGAGGAGACTTCCAGGCTGGGTCGGCTTCGGCAGCGCGTTGTGCTAGATCAAAGAATGGTTCCGAAACCTTGGGTGCCGGAGCGGGCGCCCCGTCGACCTCCACGTCGATCGACGAAACCTTCAGAGTAGCCCCCTCCTCCGAGATTCCCCCCACGAACAAGGTAAGGCTGGCGGATTCACCATCGACAGTGGGTGGGGAGACCAACCACGTCGGTCCCGCCTGGGCTGGGCCCGGCAAAATGACCAAGGCCAGCACGGCCGCACAGAGGAAAAGCGGCCTCATGCCCGCCTCGATCCGCCGGGCGGCAACCAGAGCGACTTGAAGATCAGTTCCGTGGTGCCCAGCCGGATGATGTCCCCATCGCTGAGCCGGACGATCTCGCCCTGACCCAGCTTGTGCGAGTTGACGAAAGTGCCGTTGGCTGATGGACCCGGGCTCTCGCGATCCCGAATGGTAAACGAATCGTTGCGATCGCTGCTTCTTGGACGATGAATGACGGCATGCCCACCTGATATGAATTCATCGGTGATGTCGAACCAATCTTCGTTCGTCGTCGTGCTCCGAACACCCCGCGTTAACACCGAAACCGGCGCGGCCAATTCGATGATGCTCCCACGACGCACCTCATCGGGAGACTGCAGAAATACCAGCCAGCCTAGACTGATGCCCGGTACAGGCATGAGCCCCTGCCTGTCCTCCGCCGAGAGATACAAAGTCTTTGGGGCTGACATGGCGGGACGGCAATTCCCGCAGCTCGAACCCCAGGACTCGAGCATGGGCTGTCCACAATTGGGGCAAACTCGCTCGATTGCCCCCGGGACCGGCGCCGCCGCGACCAGAGAATCGCGTTCAATGGGATCAGAGGCAGGCCTCGGCCGCCGAGGGGCGGGCGGGCGTCTCCCTCGGGTGACAGGCACGACCGGCCTCGCCACCCGAGAGGTCTGCGGGCTCTCGCCTGCCAGCCATTGTTTCAGCTTGTCGAACACGCTCGCTCGTCGCGGCGAATCATAGGGCCGCGCCTCCACGTGGTCAAACCAGTAGCACAGGCCGGGTGGTGAGCTGAAGTATGATGTGCTTACTTGTGAACTTCATGCTTCGGGTATTTTTCCTCGCACTGCTTCTGGCGACGCAGTCCTCGATCGCCGTCGCACCCGGACGGGGCACCTCGATTATCGCTGCGGGTCAGGAGGTGGACGTGGGGCGAACTGTCGTGCTCTGGACCGACGAGCAGGGCTTCAACGGGTACGAGAAACGATGCATCGATCAGGTAGGCGGATGTTGTGACGAGGACTGGGACCGATACACGACCAGAAAGGGACTGACCCACAGAACCATGGCGGATCTGCAGGAAGTCGTTTCGCAGTTCGTACTGCACTTCGACGGCTGCGTGAACTCGCGCTCCTGCTTCAAGTCAATGCACAACCGCACGCGTCCCAGCGGCGGCTGCGGGCTTTCGGCACACTTCATGATCGACGCTGACGGTACCATCTATCAAACCCTCGACCTTGCTGAGCGCGCCTATCATGCGGAGCAGGAGAACTCGATCTCGGTTGGAGTCGAGATGTGCAACCGGGGGCGATATGAGCCCAGCGAAATGAGCCGGCTGCCCGCGGAGTACCGCACCCGCCCTCGGCGCGAGGTCGTCATCAACGGCTTCACCTACGACGCCTACGACTTTCGGCCCGAGCAGTACGACTCGCTCCTGGCGCTGACGAGAACCCTCCTCCGGATCTTCCCCAAGATCAAACCCATCATCCCGGAAGAGGGCGGGAGCCCCTATCTGAATACGCTGGCCGACCCGCTCGATTTCCACGGCATCGTTGGCCATCTGCACGTCGACCTGCAGAAACAAAAGTGGGATCCCGGGGCCTTCAACTGGAGGTGGCTCACGCGCGCCTTGCAGGGGTTCTCGTTTCCTATCCAGCTACGCGCTTTCAGCGAAGTCCCCCGCACCCGCGATGATTTACTGAGTGCGCGCAAGGCCGCTTTCTTCAGCAGCGAGGAACGAGTGACGGGGTTTTTTCCCTTGGCGCCAGCCCGGCTGTGGCACTCCGGCGTCCACCTGCGGGGCCTCCGGGGCGCTCCGGTTTCTGCGCCGACGCGCGGCCGTCTGGTGGCAGCCAGGCGGGCGGAGGTCAACGGTAGCTCAACCTCCTTCGTCTTGATTCGACACGAGGTGGAACTGGATGGGCGCCCGTTCACGTTCTACTCGCTCCTGGCCCACTTGTCTCTACCACCGCCGTCCGAAACGAATCCGCTCGAGTGGATGCGGGCGCTCGCCAAACCCGAGAGAGCGGGGGAACGCTTTTCGCTGGAGTCCGGCGCGGTCACCCTGCTCGACGAGCGGATCGAAACCGGTGACATCGTGGGATTCCTCGGCAGAGTAAACCGCGGATCCGAGCAAGGCCCGGAACTCCACTTTGAGATATTCACCGTTGAGAAGCCCCCCGAGGCCCTTGAGAGGACCTTCCGCCTCATGAAAGCGGCTGCCGACGGTCCGATTGCTCGCAGGGCTGCCCTCATCGGACTGGTTGACAAGAATGGTGACTCGCAGGTCGATGCCAGCGAGCTGCGCGACCTGTTCCACGGGGCCGATCTGGCCAAGCGGCAGGCCCTGCGCCGGCTGGTCGTGCTGCACCGCCACGAATGGGGGGACCGCACCACCCTGGCCGAGTTCATGGGCCTGCGCGAACTCTCGGGAATACCCGAGGCTGAACGCCGGAGGATCTACGAGGTCGCCATAAAGCCCTACGTGTTCTGGACGGACGCGCTAGCGAGGCACGCCGGACTTCCCTTGAATCAGGTGATCTATTCGTACAATCCGCTCACCTTCCTGCTGTCCCTGTCCGCCTACGCAACCCAGATCGACATCCCGTGGCCACGCGAAGGCGTGGCCGACGGCGGACTGGAGCCCCGCCGCCTCAGCTACGTCCCGTCTGACGACTGGCTTAGGCCGACCCTCTCCGACTCCAAGGAGTTGCAGCTTCCTCCTCTCATCGGTGTCGATCTTCAGGCCAAGCGCAAGGATCAGATACCGCTCATCGAGTTGCCTCCGACCGACCAGCGTTAGCACCCAATTCCGCTTCCCTTGCGCGCGAACGTGCTAATGATCCGGGCAGGTCGCATGATCGGAGAACAGATCGGCAACTACCGCGTCATAGGCCCTGCCGTTCCGTGGCCTCTTGCCGATGTGTACGTGGGACAGGACGTTCGCACCGGTCAGGTCGTGGACATCGTCCTTCTGCCGCCCGAAGCAGCCGCCAGCGCCAGTGGCGCGGACCAGCTCCTCGCTGGGATGCGCGCCGTTCTTGCGTTTCGCCACCCGGGGTTCGTTCACCTGCTGGACTGCGCTCGCCTGAACGATGGAGCCATCTACCTGGTCAGCGAGCACGTCGAGGCCGAGTGTCTCTCCGAGCGGCTGAAGCGGAATGGTGGGCTTGTCTCCGATCTGGCCACCGTTCGTGAGATCGTCGGAGAGACCGCGGCAGCCCTCGAAGCAGCGCACAAGGCGGGCTTGCTCTATCTCTGCCTGCGACCCGAACATATGCTTCTGGTGCCGGCCAGCGCGCCCGGGCCGCCGGTCACGGTCAGACTCCTGGAACTCGGTCTGGGCAACCATTTCCTGTCTCGCATCCGCCAGATGGCGCCGGGCAAGGAGTTACCCGCCTCCATGCTCCGGTACTCCTCCCCCGAACAGTGCCGTGGTACCGGTGTGGACTATCGTTCGGACATCTACGCGCTTGGATGTGTTCTGTTCGAACTGCTAGTCGGCCAGCCCCCGTTCCGACAGACCGACCTCTGGGGCCTGGTGTCAGCCCACGGTCACGAGGTGCCACCCCGGATCCGTGAGCTGCCGTCTGCTCTGGACGATTTGGTGGCCACGATGCTGGAGAAAGATCCAGTACAGCGCCCCTCCTCCATGGAGGAGATCATCGCCGTCCTGCGAGCCACCGTCCCCGAGCCATCTGCCATCCTCGCATCGGAGAAGGGCCCGCCTTCCGTTACGTTCCCGAAGACCGCCATTCTGGATCCGGGATCTCCCGTCCCAAATCTCGCCGATGATGTCCCTTCCACGCCCCTTTTCCGCCCTACCCGCCTGCTGACCCCTGGCGATGAGGCACTCGTGCCGCAGCGGCCGGCAGCAGTTGCCAGCCCGCATCGGGTACAGCGCGATCCGTCGCCGGCGTCTGCAAAGACTGCGCCCGCAAGGCGACGGCTGACGCCCTCGAAGGACAGGCATGGAACCGTGAACTTGCAGAAATCGTCCCACACCATGACAATCGTCGGGCTCACGCTCGCGTGCTTCGCTCTAGGAGCGGGCCTATTCTTCTGGCTTTTCCGTCCGAGTCGTCCGACAGCCAGCGAGGCCCAGCGCACGCCCATCGAGGAGATGCCCTCCCGTGAACAGCCGATTCCCCCGCCCGCAGCTCCCTCCCCCGCACCGGCAGCCATCGCCACGCCGACGCCAGCCAGTCCACGAACCGCAGCGGGACCGGCCCAGCTCATACCAGCACCAACCGACAAGCATCCCTTAAGTCTCGGGAAGAATCGTGTGCCTAGCCAGCGGCCGGAAGTCCAAGCTCCAGCCATCCCGCTCTTCCCTCAATCCCCCGAGGGTTTGGTCAAACCGACCTACAAGAGACACTGAACGGGCGTGGGGTCTCACGCGGATTAAGGAGAATAGCCAAGCGTAGAACGCCACTTGCGCCTGACCTTCCAAAGCACGATCCTGGCTCGGTGCAGATTCTTTCCGCGTCCAGGAACCCTATCGGTTTTTCTGTGTAAGAGTCGGCGATTGTCGGAGGCACTCCATGAGCAAAACAACCAAAAACCAACAGATTGATGATGTCATCTCCATCGGCACGCGCCGCGATCCCCTGCCGCACGCCCGGGTCGGACGCCTGGTCAAGCTCGACGGGGATGGCGTTCCCTTGGTCGACTACCAGGGCAACACCTCTGGCCCGCTGCCGGCCGTCCTGGCGGTTCCGCTAGACCGAGATGGGCTTCAGGCCGCCGCGACTGCGCATGCCGAGGCTGTCCTGCTGTTCGACGGAGGCGATCCGCTGAAGCCAATCTTGGTGGGTCTGGTCCAGTCGACCGTTCCCATCTCCCCAGCGCCGGGCAAAGGGCTCGACGTCAAGATCGACGGGAAAAGCGTGTCCTTCGAGGCGCGGGAAGAGATCACGCTTCGCTGCGGGAACGCCAGCATCACCCTGCGCAAGAACGGCAAGGTTGCGATTCATGGGGCGTTCGTCGAATCGCACGCCACGGGCACGAATCGGATCAAGGGCGCGTCGGTCAAGGTTAACTAGCGGCAAGCCATGGCGTCCTCTCCACAGTCGGCCGGAACGCGCGAAGCGACGGGCGGCGATCTCGTACTCAGTGCGGTGGGCATGGTTTCCCCCGTCGGCGTGAACGCCACGCAAACCTTCACCTCGGTACGGGCGAACATTCCCCGCAAGCAAGAGCGACCGGACATCTACCTGTGCATGCCAGAGGATCCCGACCTGGACGAAAGCGAACCCCTGGTGGCGTCGCCGATTTCTCACCTGAACTGCCACTGGCGCACCGATGGGCGCGCCGCCGAGTGGCTGGCCCTGCTGGCGGCTCGTGCCTTTGTCGACCTCTGGAGCAATGCCAAGCTGACCGCGGGTGACGAAGGGGGAACCGGCCTGCTTCTTTCACTGCCAGGGAAGCGACCTGGCTGGGGACCCGAGCAGGGCGAATCGTTCGCCGAGTGGTTCCACAACCTCGCGGGGCACGACTCCTTCGCGTACCGCCAGTTCTCCTGGATGGGCTCGGGAGGCGCACTGGATCTCTGCGCCCAGGCCTGCCGCCTGGTGCGCGAGGGGCAGCTCAAACGCGCCATCGTGGGTGGCGTGGATTCCTATCTATTTCCGAAGTGGCTCGAACCGCTAGACCGCGCCTACCGCATCAACAGCACGCGCAACCACGATGGCTTCTGCCCAGGCGAGACCGCAGCCTTCTTCCTCTTGGAGCCAGTCGCGGAAGCACGACGTCGCTCGCTGCAGCAGTGGGCTGAGGTACGCGCCACCGCGACCGCTTCCTGCGCTCCCACACCGGCCGGACACGACGCCGGCGCGTCCCTGGCCGATGTCCTTTCCCGTGTGATTCCCGCAGATGCGACTCCGCCACCGTTGGTGGTCTGTGACCTGAATGGCGAGATGGGCCGGGCCAGGGAGTGGGGATACGCGCTGTCCCGCCTGGGCAACGCACTTCGGGCACCGCTGGCGCTTGAACATCCCGCAGCGGTGCTGGGCGACATGGGCGCCGCCTCGGGCGCCGCGCTGGTGGTGCTAGCCGCGCACTACCTACACACCAAGCATCGTGATCGAAGCTCGGCCGTGCTTTGGACAGCCTCGGACGGGGGAGAGCGACACGCGGTTCTGCTCGCCCGTCCCCAGCCGCCGTGTGACTCGCCCCTTGGCCCATAAGGAGACACCATGCCAGCAACAGTGAACGTGAACAACATGACCGTGGTTCACAAGGACAGTGGAGGCACGGTTTCCTTCATGCCTGATGTTTGCTTGACCCCGGCGCCGCCAAGTTCCCCGATACCGATCCCGTACCCGAACATGGCCATGTCGCAGGACACGGCCAACGGCAGCAAGAGCGTCACCTGCGACGGGAACCCGATCATGCTGCAGGGATCGTGCTTCAGTCAAAGCACTGGTGACGAGGCCGGCAGTGTGGGTGGCGTGGTCAGTTTGGTGACCAAGGGCACGGCCGAATTCATCGCATACTCATTCGACGTCACAGTGGAAGGCAAACCGGTCGGGCGTCTGGGCGATCTCATGCTGGGCAACAAGGGCGGCACGTTCAATACGCCCCCATCGCCCGAGGTGCAGCCGCCGCTGGTCTATGTTCCCGGGATTGACCCGGACAAGCAGCAAAAGAAGGACTCCCTGAAGGTCACGCTGGTCGACAGCGCCGGCAACCCGATCAAGAACGAGCGCTACGTTCTGCACAAGCCCGATGGGTCGAAGCTTGAGGGCAAGACCGATGGCTCAGGTGTCGCTGAGCTGAAGGAAACCATCATCGGTCTCGGCAACATTGTCTTCCCGGATTCCCCCAATGTGACGGCTCGTCCCAAGAAATGACATGCGCGATCCAGCTTCCATCACCAGAGTGCTATTGTCGCTAACTGGTTGCTTCGTTCTGTTTACACTGAGCTGGATACTCTGGGGCCTCATGACACCAGGCGACTTCTGGGCGAACGGCTCGTCTCTGGCGCTTCCTAGCGTCTCCCTGGCGGGCGTCGTGGGTCTCCTTGCCGGTTTTGGAATGAAGAGCCGGCTCGCTCGGACTAGTCTTGTCTTGGCCGGCGTCCTATGTCCGCTTTTCTGGTCCCTCGCACCCAGTGGTTGGTGGGCGGTACCTCCGCCTCCACCAGGCCAGAGCAAGGCTGAGCCGAAGTCGCTCTAGTGACGAATGTCTCGAAGGAACTGACGATCGAACTCGGTCAGCGTTCCCTTCTTCGCGGCAGCGCGAAATGCCTCTTCCAATCGCGGCTCCATCTCCTTCAGCATGCGGCGAGCCTCCGCAGAGCCCATTTCCGCTGCGTCAAGCAGCGGGCGAATCGCTTCGCGCGGCCGGTTCAGCGCTAGCTGCGCTCGATAGAGAGTCTCAAGCCGCTCTCGCCGCAGCGCTCGGCTGCGCGCGTCCAGTTCAGACTCGAAATCGAGAAAAGCAGGGGTTGGTTCACGGACCTTCAAAGCTGCCAGCGCACCCCTTGGATCCCCATTGGCCAGCCGCGCAGCCGACAGCACAGTCATGCCTCGCGGGATGGTCTCAAGATGGGGAACATCCAACAGGGTTTGCAGAGACCCAGCGGCATCTTCCGCAGCCAGTTGTGCGCGGGCCAATGCAACCCGAAGCGGCAAATGCTTGGGGAAACGCTTGATCGCCTTGGCCGCCTTGCCGACATCTAGCGTTGCCCAAACGTCGACAGTAGCAATTCGCGCTGAGCTCGGCGCCTGCGCCACCGCCATGCCGGTCAATTCCGCCAAGGTCCGGAACGAGCGTCCTTGAATAGTCGCAGGAAACAGCGTCTCCCCGATGCCCAGCTCGCGTGCCAGCTCTGCGGACCTCGCCGCCACATACCAAGCCTCCTCGATACCACCGCCACGATTCAGGGTCTGGAGAGCCTCGCGGAAGACCATCCTGATAGCGCCAGGGAAATCCTTGGCCTCTACTGAAGACCCAAGATGCGCCAGAAGAATCTCGGGCTGAGCCACGGTAGCCTGAGCGGGTGAAGGCGCCGCCTGCGCAACCGACATCGCACAGGCCGCAAAGTCCAACCCTCCCAGCCAAGGCTGCCGTTGCCGCGAAGGCGGCTGGCTGCCGCCCCCCGCGCTCAGTACCGCCGCAGCGACCGCGATCGACAACACGACCCGACTCATGGCGGGCCTTTGACTCCATACGGCCTCACCTCAAAGATTCGTCCCTTCTTCAAGTAGCCTTTGGTCATCATCTCATCCCGATCAGCGGGTCGAAGATGGACGCAGCCGTGTGAATTATCCAGACTGACAGTCGCGCCAGGCGTCACCGTGGCCAATTCGTCATCCGGGGTGGTATGGACGTAGTACACTGTCTTGGCTCCGCCCCGAAAGAGATTCCATGCCCATTTGCCAAAGTCGTTCTTCGTCCAACTCGCCATCAGAGTTCCGCCGGTGTCGTAGAAAAGCCGGCGGCACGCCTGGTTGACCTGCACTTTTTCGCTCATTGTCAACGGCCGCCCCAAGCGCTTTGCAGATTCGGCAAGCCAAAGCTTTGTGAACCTGCCGGAAGATCCGGTTGCGCGGAGCCAGATGCCCCCAGTCTCAAATTCTATCTCTTGATCGCTGCCCACCCGCAAGTTTGCATCCCAAGGAATGCAGGACATTGGCCAACTGTTGGTGACATGGTGATGTTGCGGTCCCAACCGATAGGTCCCGGCCGGCGTGGGCACAGCCCAATGGCCCCGGTCCGGGTAGCGCGTGGGGGGACCCCCGCGCGCCACATAGGATTCGCTACCGCCACCGACAATATAGATGCGACCCTCGGCGTGGCGGTCGTCAATCAACGTCTCTCCCGGGAACAGAACCAGCTTCGGCGATACCGTGAGATGCACTACCTGGCCACTTCGCGCCGGTCCCGCTGTCGCGGCAGTGGTAACGTCAAACGCACTCACGCCAGCACCGTGTCGCCAGAAAGGGATGGTCGAACGCTCTCTGCCTCTCCGAACTCTTCCCCAACATCCTCGGGCTGGTCTGGTTCATCCCCGCTGCCGGCCTGGTTGGCTAGCTCCGCGTACGCGACGTTTTTGAACAACACGACGACCAGCCCGTCGTCGCCGTGGACTTCGAGGGTGTAGCTCTCCCCCTGGTCCAGACCCTCAAAATGCAGGTCAACGCCCTCATCGTTCGCCTCATAGTCCTTGCTCGCCGCCTTTTGGGCCACGACCGATCCATCTGTGGATTTCAAGACGAATGTCTCTTCGAGTTTGGCGGCATCTACTGGGGCGACGGCGATACGAAGCCACAGATCGCCTTCCTCCGGCTGCACCCCGCCCGGCCCTATGGTGTACTTGCGCACCGAACGAATTCTCCATTCGGGATACAGCTTGTCCCCCTTGGCCGCCTTGCTCGCCTTGTCGGAAGAGGCACCCTCGGCGACCCCGGGTACCGGGGGTAGAATGCCGAAGGGCTGGTCGAACAGGAAGACTTCCACCCGGCGGTCAAACTGAACATGCTCGCCGTCTTTCGCGCTCTCATCGACTTCTCCCTCCACAGAGTCGAGCGGGAAGAATTCGCCACAGCCGTAGGTAACGACGCGCGTGTCCGGCTCGAGCGAGGTGCCATCTAGGTTCATGTAGTCGATGATGAGCTGGCGGCGGGTTAACGGCCCCATGATGCCGTCGACTTTCAGGGCCGCCCAGCCCGTGGGCTGGCTGCGCGGCTGGTCCGGCTGGCGCGCGTCCGGTGAGTTGCCGTTGTGCCATTCCTGGAAAGCGGCGATGGGGCCGTCCGAGCCCACGCAATCCGGAGGCACCAACGCGTCGATCATCAGGGAATCTTCATGCCCTCCCCAGCGCTTGCTGGCGGGCACTCCGGCCTTGTACCACGCCAGCCAGGCATCGACATCGTCGCGCAGGTACGCCTTGAACGCGTCGGCGCGATCCGCTGACAAGTCCAGGTTGTACGCTTCCTTTCCCGCGGTATCGGTGTGCCCGACGATCAGCATTTCACACCCCGCGTGTTTTGCGCAGATCTCGACCAGCCGTTTCAGGCTCCCGGCCGCCGTGGGCAACAAGAAGCATTTGTCGGTGTCGAAATACATGCCGTGCAACTGTGCGAGTGTCACCGGCGGTCGCACCATCAATGTCTGTTTGGTTTCCGCCTCCAGCACGATCCCCGACAGGGCGCCCTCCTTGAATTGCACCTCCAACAGGGCTTCCTCCCTCTGCTTCCAGGTGTCATCCGGCTCGCCCCGGATTTCCTTCCACCGCTTGCGCAAGGCATCTACCAAGCCACTGCGCGCATCAGCACTTTCCTGAGTGGCCTGGGTCGGCTCTGCGGGCAGCGACAGGGACGCCCACGCCGCGCCTATGACATCGCTCACCCGGGCAAACCCCGGCCCCGAAAACGCCATGTCGCGAGCCTCGTCTGGGCTGTGGTCGAACTCGCCAGTGAAATCGCTCACCGGCTCGCCCTGCTCATCCACAAAACGGGCAAAGAACTGTTTTAGTTTGTCTGAATCGGAGAGCGCGGTCAACCCGTCAGCCGGGATCTGTTCCACCACCGCAGGCAGACCATCGATGTAGCAAATGTCGATTTGGGCACGCCCGCTGGCATCGCAGACGTAGAAGAGCACGATGGGGACGAATCCCACGCAGCGGATCTTGCGCATTGACTCGTACTCCGCGCGCGACACCTTCTGGTTGGTGAAGACATCGAAGCAACCCGTAGGCGTGCGCACCAGCGCGAAGATCGTGAAGAACACCTGCTCCGTGGGACAGAGATCCTTGTAAAGCTGAAAATCCTTGTCGGGCCAGAATTCGTACGTACCACGTTGCTTGAGCACGTTCTTTCGGCATGTCGCCACCGCGATGTTCTGACCACAGAGCTTCTTGACTTCATCGGGAGCAATGACGTTGTTCCACTTGTCCTTGGCGATCTCGCGGGTGAGTTTCTCGCAACCGGGACCCTGAACCAGGTTGGCCAGGACCCGAGCGGTGAAGCGAACCCGTTCGCCGTCGACCTGGGTGTCGTCCACAACCCCGGTGTGTTCAATGAATCGAAGACACTGGCTCTTGCTGGCCGCCAGCCACTCCTTGGCGGCATGCTCGGCATACTTCTCGGGGGCGGCGCTTGCGCCCGCGTGATCCGCGTACAGGGCAAAACCTGTCACCTCCTGTGCGCCAAGCTGCACGATGGGAACCTCGAACTCCAGGTTGAGCCGCGTGGACAGAAAACGGGGCCGCACGATCACGGTTTCAGAGCAAATTGAAGCAGTCGGCGCACTCAGGGCTGGGCTGGTGCGCCCCTGCGAGGGATCGCTGAAAAACGCATCGTCCGTCATCCGGCGCGGCGGTTCACCCGTCTCGCGTCTGGTCTTGATCGCGTGCAAGTACTTCTTCGGATCTGTCTCGACCGTGTCCTCAGTCTTGTCCACCGTCGGACCATCGAACACTTTGAACGCCGGCGTGTCTGGCTTGAACGAATACTTCTTGGGCAGGTCGTAGTCCTGCTTATCCTTGCCCCCAAGGTATTGGTCCCGCCGCTGATGCCCAATTGTGACGTTGGCGGCCTCGGTGACGTGGGGCAGCCTGATGCGCGTGCGCACCTCGTATGTCGACGAGGTGGCGACGTTCTTGACCTCGACCCCCAGGCCGGTGTCCAAATTCCAGAACCTGCCCAGAGCGCCGATGTTGTCGCCCTGACCCTTCGCGTAGCTCGTGTAGGCATCAGCAAAGCGGGAAGCCACTTGCGCGGCGGCGTTGAAGAAGGGAATCAAGGCCTTGGGCTCCCAGAATAGAGTCGGGCCATACTTCTGCAGCCTGTACAGCCGTGGGCACATGAAGTAGATCTGATAGTTGAAGCTGTAAAAGTCGTCATCGAGATTCATGCGCGAACAGAAGGCCTTGAGCTTGTTGGTCTCGTTCAGGCCTTTGCGCACGGAATCCTTCATCTGGGTAGTGGTCTTCTCCTTGATCGCCTCGGCGAACACATCGGCGCTGGGATAGGCGCCGTCCTTTTCATGCACGACTGCGTCGTAGATGAAAGGCTTGAAGGCCTTTTCGGGGGACTCCAATGGCTCCTTGGGATCAAGAACACGGTCGCAGAAGATCCGCGGAAAGATGAGCCCGCGTTCCAGAAGGTAGCGAAAGTTGGTATCGAAGGTCTGCTTCTTCTCCTTCTTGGCTGAGTAAAGTGGCCCCGCCAGGTCGCTGCTGATCTCTATGGACTCGTTGCCCAGGAAGTACCTGCCAATCTCCTCTCCCAGCCCCGGATTGAGCCCCGGCGCGTCGCGATAGATGGTTTCGGCCAGGGGAAACTCAAGGCGGGCAGGCCCGCCCGGCGCCTCGTCCGCACTCCAGACGGTTCCCCAATCACCCAGCCAGCGATACCGAACGTACGTGTCCCAGAAGTGCTCGACCTTGTTGTGCGTGCTCCAGAGCTTCTTGAGGTAGGAGGAGATGCCGTGCTCGCTGATCCATGCCTTTTCAAGGATGTTGTACGCACCAGCGTAGACGTTGACCAGTTCGTGCATGACCAGATCGGCGGCAAAATGCGTAGCCATCCCGGCAAAATAGGCGCGCTCTGCCCTTTGGTCCAAGGTCCACTCCCGGCTGGTGCGCAGCCGGTTGCCGCTGATGGTGAATTGATGATGGGTTCGATTGTAGTGCCCGAAATCGAAATGGATTCCCGCGGTGCCATCAGCGCTTGGAAGAATTCCCAGTTTCGACATCAAGGTCCAGAAGTCGGGCCCACAGGCACCGAGCATATAGGCTGAGAAACAGGTGATGGCGTCGTAGTCATCGGCCGTGTGCAGATTGGTGTCGAGCTTTTCAGCGGCCTTCTTAAAGGCAGCGCGGAAGTCGGCCATCGACTTGGCGCTTCTGATGGCTGCGTAGACCGACTCCCGGAAGGTCTTGTGGTAGGCGAGGTACTTTTTCTTGCCGAGGAGAATATCGTCCTCTTCTGGGAATGACTCTGCCGCCTGCAAAGCGACGAGCCAGTGCATGTGAAAATTGGGCATGGGTCAGCTCAATGACAGAAGGAAGAAGCCAGTCACAACAACCGTGGGTTCCGGGCGATTGAGGGGAGCCACGATGTTCAAGCGGTCGCCAGCTCGTTTGACCTGGATGGTTGTGGCGTAGAGTTGTGTCCCTGCCAGGGTGTGGTCGGCCAGGGTGCCACGACCAGCGAAGACCCGTATGCGCACCGAGGAGTCGTACTGCAGCGACGCCAGCCAGGCCTTGTACTCCGGGATGTTGCGGTATTTGGTCTCCGCGATTGCACCTCCTGGGTCCAGCGGTTCCATTAGTTCGACGGTGAGGTCGCCCTGGAGACCCTCCTGGAGGCTTGCGGAGCTGTGGGCGTAGTAATCGGGAAGCAGCCGTTTGATGTCTTCCAACGTGCGCAACGGTGTGGCGGCGTTCGGGCCGAGAAAATTGTCGGGGATGCGCCTCTCGTCGTACACGTGTTCAAAGGTCACGGCGAACTGGCGTTCGACGCGCTCGACGTAGTTCGGGTCCAGGTACTTGTGGGCAGCCTCGCGCGCTTCCGCCAGGCTCAGCTTGCGCACGCCGTGGTCGCGGTTCTCGATCACAAGGACCGCATCGTCGTCCCCTTCCAGCAGCACGACCTGGTCGACGCTGTGAAGTTCGCTGGTGGGCGTGAGCACCATCCACGGCACGGTCTCGCCCTCTTTGCCAGGCACGCTCCGCTCGCCCTCGCGCCGGTGGCAGCGCCCGTCCGGGTCGATCGCGATCAGATC
>Ga0182027_10004435_pt1 | contig 21738 bp, 16 predicted proteins | sample 712E1DmetaG_FD_121300 | JGI IMG/M metagenome (GOLD analysis project Ga0182027, IMG submission 121300) | Permafrost microbial communities from Stordalen Mire, Sweden - 712E1D metaG (Illumina Assembly) | ecosystem: Environmental > Terrestrial > Soil > Wetlands > Permafrost | place: Sweden... | reverse complement strand
GGGCCGTCGGTCGGACCGGAGCGCAGCGGAGAGACTTGAGGCCGACCTGGAGCCGGCTGCTACCAGCCCTGTCTGCACTCGCCTGGCGTTTCCCGCAAGGGTTCCTGTCTCAGAGGTTCCCTGTGGTCACCCACATCTATGCCGGAAGACCCGTTATTTCTCAGTATTGGGCGCTCGCCAACGGCGCGCTCGCGGCCCTCAAGAAAGCCAGCTTCTCGACGATCGTGCTCGAGTACTTCACGACGGTCTCACTCCCAGTTCCCGGCTGGCCGGGTCAAGGCATCTACTACACGGACATCTACCCGAGGTGGTGGCTGACTCTCGCCGGGACGACGCTCGCCGAGCCATTGGACGCTACGAGCACCCAAGTGAGTGTCACGGACGGGAGCGTCATCAGCGCGAACCTGGCGACCAACCCGGACGTCCTCGTCGACGGTGAGAGCATGCGCGTGACCGCGGTGAACGGCAACACGCTGACCGTCGAGCGCGGCTACTACTCCACGGCGACGGCGCATGCACCCCGCCGAGCCGGTCAGGGCAGTCACGAGAGACCAGAACGCCCGTCCCGAACGACGGCGCGAGACGAGGCGAGGTCAATCAGTCGGATACGGGCGCTACGGGCTGCCCTATCAGCTCCACCGATCGCGCGTCGCGTAGCGTCCAGCGGTGTGTCTCATCCTCGAGCGACCTACTGCCGAATCCACGGCACCTCCTCACTCAGCCCCTTAGCCGCCTTCAGGTCCCACTACCACGCACTCGTGTCAGCGATGCTCCTACTGCCCCACCTCACGCCCCAACGGGCCATCGTGCAGCCCTGAGGCGCAAAGCGCCACATGGAGTGCGCGCGCGAGGACCTCGGCGCGTTGGTACAGAATGCCGCTGCCGAACGCCACGCCGCTGCGGATCTATGGAGCCAGCTCGATCATCACCTCACGGGATCTGAGGGCTCTCAGCAAGAGCGTCCGCCGTGCGACTAGCTCCTCAGATGAGACACCACGGGTCTCGGTCCACTGGGCTCGCAGGAACTCAAGGTCCTCCCATATCGGCGCGTGCGGCCGGGGGGCTGTCGCGTAACGGGGCATGAGCCACCAGTGAAGGTGCGGCACACCGTTACCAAAGGACTCCACGTTCAACTTGTGAGGCTGGAATGCGTGACCGCTCCCGCGACCTCTGCCATCTCTTGGAGGTGCAGATCGCGGATACTGCGGTCGAGCTCGAAAACCTCCCTGACACACTGCTTGGAGAAAAAGAACGACGAGCCTCGGAAGTACTGGTTCGCGGTCTCAACCACACGCAGCGGCCCAGGAACCGGCTTGCCCGTCAATCTTCGAGCATGCGCTCGAGCGAGACACCGGTGCTCAAGGCCACGCGGTCTCGTCTTCGCCGGCTTGGGGGCAGGCGTGAAGCTCCTCGCGGCCAGCGATGCGTCGTCTTTGGCGAAGACGCGTGAAGTCTCATCTTTCGACGACAAGACCCTCGAGGTCCGGCGCCAGAACTAGCGCTTGGCCGGTGACCCCCAGGGCTTCTAGCGCCGCCTCGCCAGCGTCCCTGACACGAGCCGCCGCAACCGGACCTCCGCATATGGCCAACAAGCTCGGCCCTGCGCCTGACCAGCACGACACAAGAGCTCCGGCCTTCAAGAGCCGGGCCAGCAGTTCGGCCGCCTCGGGGAACAAATGGGCGCGCTGGCACTGGTGAATGCGGTCATCACCGGCGGCTGCCACAAGCATGGTCCGATCTGCGAGTCCCGCCACCAGCAGACCCATCCGCGCGAGATTGAAGACGGCATCGCAGCGTGGCACTTGGACCTCGAGTGCCCGCCTCGCCTCGTCGGTGGCCAGCTCACGGTCGGGAACGAGCACGACGAACGCGAGGCTCGGGTCCAACGGGAGCCTGCGGGCCAGCGGCCCGGCGTCGAGGACCGCCGCGGCGACGAGACCACCGTGAACCGCCGCCGCCGCATTTTCAGGATGGCCCTCGAATCCGGTGGCCACCTTCAACGGATCGTCGGCACCTGCCGCCGCGGCCGCCGCCACCGCGACCGCGGCCGAGGACCCGAGCCCGCGCCCGAGTGGGATCTCCGAGCGGACCCGGATCGCGAAACGATCATGTCCGTGAACCGCCGAGACCACTCGCGCCGCAAGATGGCTGTGGTCGCGGGCCAAGTCGGAGCCCTCTCCCTCGCTGTGCACCGAGAGCCGGTCGGAAGCGACGACCTCCACCTCCACGTACAGGGCCAGCGCCAAAGCCAGGACGTCGAAGCCGGGGCCGAGATTGGCAGAGGAGGCCGGAGCTCGAGCGCGCATCGTGAGGTGTCAGCTGTGGCTCGCGGCACGCGCGGTGGAACTGGTCACCCGTGAGGGCGACCAACCCAGTGGGGCTGCCGAGAAGAATCGGCTCAGCTTGGCCCGAGCCACAAACTGGACACCTGCGGGCGTGGTCAGCTCCACGATGGCCATCGTGGTACCGGACTTCCACCCTCGCCCCGTGGCAGGTCTCGGCGGGATGGCAGCTTTCACGACCGTAGCAACGACGAGGCCCCCCCATCCGATTGCGGTCACCGCAGTGGTGACGACGACATCCGGACGCTCACGGCTCCAGCCTGCGACGACCTCGCCAACGGGCTGATAGGCGCTCATGATCCGGCGCGCCTTTAGATCAGCCGTCGCTGCGTCCAAAAGGCGCAGGTCGATCTCGCCTTCCTCGGGCAGATTGAAGGGCTGGCCGAGTGTGGAGCTCATGATGAGGACCTTGCGGCCTCCGACGATCCGTCTTGCCGCTGTCACGAGGCAGCCCTGGGAGGCGGAGGTGAAGCCCGACTTGAGGCCGATCACCCCGTCCTGGCCCACTACCGGGTTGTAGTTGATGACCGCACCTTCGATCGGGAAGACCATCGTCGGGTGATCCTCCACAGAGATCATGCCCGGGACGTCCATCGCGTATGCACCGAGGATCGCCTGGTCGATCGCCGTGCTTGTCGAGTCGGGATTGAGACCGCTTGCATCCGCGTAATGCGTGTGCTTGAGACCGAGCGCGGCTGCCATCGCGTTCATCTTCCGAACGAAAGCTCGGATGGACCCTGCGTCCCAGCGCGCGAGATAGTCGGCGATGTTGTCCGCCGAAGGGATCATCAGCGCCTCGAGCAGCTTGCGTTCCGAGAGGCGCTCACCGGCGACGACCAGCAGGTTGGAATCGTCGTTGGTGGCGGCGTGGACGTAGGCGGCGTTGTCCGAAGCGGTCATCGTGAACGTCGGCCCGGACCCGTTGCCGAGCGGGTGGTCGTGAAGCACGATGACGGCCGTCATCACCTTTGTCACACTCGCCATCGGCACTGACCGCTCGGCGGGGGTGGCCCCGAGCACCCCGATGCCCTGGACATAGACGGCGGACTGACCCGTCGGAGGAATCGGTAGCGCCGCCGGCGTCCCGGGGAACGTCGTGGTGGCCGCCACGGTCGGGACGATCGTCGGCAGGTGGACGGGCCGCTGGGCCAGGGTGCCCGGGTCGCTCGATATCAAAAGGCGCGGCGAGCCGGCTCCGGAGACGAGCCATGCGATACCTGAGACCAGGACTGCGAAGACGGCCAGCACCGCCGCGCGCCGGCGCCGGTAGATGCGACGCTGACGCGCCCTGGCCGCCGACAGCTGCCTCCTCGGCCTGACCCACGAAGTGAGGTCGTCGTTGGCCAAGGCCGCGGACATGCTCACCGAAGCAGAGCTGGAACCTTCGTTCGCCATGGCGTGACTGCGTCCTTGGCCCGGCCGTCGCTTATAGCTCGTCCAGCTCCTCGGCTGTCATCAGGACGGCACGGGGCTTAGAACCTTCGGACGGGCCGACCACGCCCCGTCTCTCGAGAAGGTCCATGAGCCGGCCGGCCCGGGCGAAGCCGACCCGGAGCTTGCGCTGGAGCATGGAGGTCGAGCCTAGCTGTGAGCGGACCACCAGCTCCATTGCTTGCGACAGGTACTCGTCGTCGTCGTCCTCGACTCCCCTGCCCGCGCGGTTCCAGGAAGCCTCCTCGCCTTCAACGCCGTCGACGTAACGCGGTCCGCTCTGCCGGCGCCAGTGGGCAACGACGGCCTGGACCTCGTCCTCGCCGACCCATGGACCTTGAATCCGGCGGGGGATGCTCGAAGAAGCGGTGAGCAGCAGGAGGTCTCCACGGCCGACGAGACGTTCCGCGCCCGGCTGGTCGAGGATCACACGGCTGTCGGCGAGAGACGAGACGGAGAAAGCGAGCCGAGAGGGGATGTTCGCCTTGATCACGCCCGTGATCACGTCGACAGAGGGTCTTTGTGTCGCGATGACGAGGTGGATCCCCACCGCACGCGCCATCTGGGCGATCCGGCAGATGGACTCCTCCACATCGCGCGCAGCAACCATCATGAGGTCGTTCAGCTCATCCACCACGATGAGGATGAACGGCAACCGGACGTGGCGCGTCTGCGGATCTCCCTGGCGGGACGCCACCACTGCGCTCGAGCCAATGTCGGTGCCCGCCAGCCACGCCTCAGTCTCGGCGTCGTCGTCGGATCGCACCGTATTCTCGGTGATGTCGCTCTCGACAGGGTCGGCTCCGGCAGGTTCGTCGTCGAGTTGGTCAGTCCCCCCAGCGAGCTCATCGCCAGGTTCGAGGCTCGTGAGCCCGGGGGCGCCGAGAGGTGGCAAATCCGCGGGCCTCGCCGAGCGGAGCCCTTGAATGTTGGCCCCGCCGTCGAGCTCCCCACGATCGACCGCGGCGTTGTAGCCCGTGATGTCGCGCATGCCGCACTCGGCGAGCAGGTCGTAGCGGCGTTCCATCTCGGTCACCGCCCAGGCGAGGGCGTTGGCAGCCCGTTTCGGGTTGACCACGACCTGGGTGAGCAGATGGGGAAGGCCGTTGTAATGGCCCAACTCCACCCGCTTGGGGTCCACGAGAATGAGACGGGCCTCGTCAGGAGTCGACCTCATGAGGATCGAGGTGATGACCGAGTTGATGCAGGACGACTTGCCGGCGCCGGTGGCGCCTGCGATCAACAAGTGCGGCATCTCGGCAAGGTTCACCATCACGGGGCGACCGGCGATGTCCCTCCCGAGCGCGACCTCGAGCGGGTGAGTGGATCTCTGAGCCTCGATCGACTGCAGCACGCTGCCGAGGGTGACAAGCTGCCTGTCGCGGTTGGGCACCTCGACGCCGATCGCCGAGCGACCCGGGATCGGCGCGAGGATGCGCACGTCCGGTGAAGCCATCGCATACGCGATGTCCTTGGCAAGGGTGGTCACCCGTGCGACCTTCACACCAGCCCCGAGCTCAAGCTCGAAACGGGTCACGGTCGGTCCCACCGTGTAGCCGACCAGGTGGGTCTCGACCCCGTGTGCGCCAAGGGCGCGCTCGAGCACGCGGCCCCTCTCTTCGATGACCTTCCGGTCGAGATCTTGTTCTTTGCTCCTCTTCAACAGCTTCAAGGGAGGAAGCTTCCACGAGCCCGATGTCGGAGCGACGGGCAGGCTGAGCTGTTCGGCCCGGCCGGCAGGGGTCGCGGCGCGGAGCACCTCTCCACCAGAGTGCTCGGCGCCGGCGACCGCTTCTGCCGATCCCCCGCGAGTATCTCCTGCCGGCGTCTCCGGAGCCTCCCCGTCAGATCCACTTTGGTCCTCGCCGGATCCTCCCGGGAGAACCGACACATGACCGATGCCCGGTGCGACCGCCCCGGTGCCGGGAGGCCAGACGCCGAAGCCGTCGGCCTCGGCACTTGAGGTCCCAAGGGCCGTTGGGCGTTGGTGTTGGTCGACCGGCTCGATCTTCATCGCCGCGACCCAGGCGCCCAGGAGTCTGGCAGTCCAGCGCGCCACGCCGGCCAGGCCTCGAACGACAACCCTTATTACAGCCAGCAGCGGCATGCCCAAAAGTCCGCAGATCGCTGCGACGCCGATCGCGCCGAGGATCACCGACGCCCCGGCGGTGCCGATGAGCTTGGCGAGGCCGGTGCCTACAAAAGCCCCAAGGAGGCCCCCGGCGCCTCCCAGCTGCGCCCACGAGGCCGATGTCGCAGGCGAGCCCGCCGCCAGGTCGCCAAGCCCGGCGGCCACGACTGCCAGGAGTACCAGAGCAGCGAAGATCCCTCCCAGGCCCCGCCTCGCCCGCCCGGCGAGAACGATGACGCCCCCGACCACCAGGGCGGACGGCGCTACGTCGGCTCCCCATCCCAAAGCCCGCGCTCCCCCGGTTCGAAGCAGGCGGCCCGCGGGCCCGAGCAGGTTGAAGTGGATTCCCAACGCGGCCAGGACTCCGACTACGAGCAGAACCCAGCCCCAGGTCTCCTCCGAGGGAGCCGCCAAGAGATCGGCGAACCAGCTCGCCCCACGCCCTAGAGCGCTCGTCTTCCGGTGCGGCCGCGCTCGACCTGAGCGTTTGCGGGGTGCAGGGACCTTGGCGAGCTGAGGTCTCGCGGCGGTCTTGGCCCCGGTCGCTGCCCGCGTGGTGCCCACAGGCTTACGCCTGGTCGGAGCTTCGCGGGAGGCCCCGGATTGGCTGGAGACGACACGTCGAGACACTGCCACGATAAGAACAACGCTAACACCAGCCACTCCGCGCTACTGTGACCCCGGAGCTGGTGGAGCGGGAAGTTCCTGCTCAGGCCTCCAGGACCAGCGGCACGACCATCGGCCTACGCCGGGTGCGGTCGCTGACGATACGCCCCACAGTGCGGCGGACAACCCGGCGGAGCGCGTCGGCGTCCTGGCTCCCCTCGCCCACGGATACCTCGACCGCCTTGGTCAACGCGGAACGCAGCTCCTCGACCACCGACTCGGCGCCAGGCTCGTCGAGGAATCCCCGACTCACGATCTCCGGTGCACCCACTAGCTCCCCGGAACGACCATCGACGGTGATGACGGCGACCACGACTCCTTCTTCGGCCAGTACACGCCGGTCGCGCAACACTCCGACACCCACGTCGCCGACAATGCCGTCGACAAAGACGTGAGCCGCTGACACCTCACCGGCGAAGTCGATCCCCTCGTCGCCGAGCTGCACGACATCGCCGTCCTCGCAGATGAGGACCTCGTCGGGAGCGACTCCCATCTCGATCGCGAGGCGGGAGTGACGCACCAGCATGCGGTACTCGCCGTGGACGGGCACGAAGCTTCGTGGCCGCGCAATGGAGAGCAGCGTCGCCAGCTCGCCTTGGCGGGCGTGGCCGCTCTCGTGCACGTGAGCGACGCCGGCGTGGATCACTTCTGCACCTCTGCGGGCGAGCCCGTCCATCACCTTTGCTACTGCCCACTCGTTGCCCGGTATGGCGTGGGAGCTCAGGACCACCACGTCACCCTCCTCGATGCGCAGCCACCTGCTCTCGCCTGAGGCCATCTGCGCGAGAGCGGACATCGGCTCGCCCTGAGAGCCCGTCGAGATGACGCAGATCTCCCCCGGATTGTGGTCGCCGATCGTCTCGATGTCGGCGAAGTAGCGGTCCGGGATCGTCAACATGTTGAGATCGAGGGCAATGCCTACGTTCTTCAGCATTGAACGGCCCAGCAACGCCACCTTGCGGCCGCTCGCGATCGCCGCATCCGCGAGCTGCTGAATGCGGTGCACGTGGCTGGCAAAGCACGCGACCACGATCCGACGGCCGCGTTGGGCCAGGAAGATCCTTCGGAGCGACTCGCCTACCGCGCTCTCGCTTCCGGTGTAGCCCGGCAGCTCCGCGTTCGTCGAGTCCGCGAGCAGAAGACGAATGCCTTCGGTGGCGGCAATCTGGCCGATCCGGGCAAGATCGGTCCGTCGCCCGTCGACCGGGGTCAGGTCGCGCTTGAAGTCACCGCTGTGGAGCACCACGCCCTGGGCGGTGTGGAAGGCGAGGGCGAAGCCGCTCGGCACCGAGTGCGTGACAGGGATGAACTCCACGTCGAAAGGGCCGATCTTGCGCCGCTCACCGTCGCGGACCTGTACCAGCGGAGCCTTCTGGCCCAGACCAGCCTCGTCGAGCCGGTTGCGCGCGAAACCGAGCGTCAGGGGCGAACCGTAGATCGGCGCCTCGACGTCGCGCATGAGGTAAGCGAGCGCCCCGACATGGTCCTCGTGGCCGTGGGTGAGAACGATCCCGTCGACGTCTCCCGCCCGTTCGCGCAGGAACGTGAAGTCCGGCAGCACGAGGTCGACCCCGGGCATCTCGGGATTGGGGAACATCACTCCGCAGTCGAGGACGACCAGTCGACCTCCTTGTTCGACAACCGCGCAGTTGCGGCCGATCTCCCCAAGGCCCCCGAGGAAGGAGATCCGGACCGCTTCAGGCATGGGTGATCGTCACCCGGTCCGAGCCGACCGGCTCGAACGCCACGCGTCCAGGTTGATCAGCATCGCTCGCGCCTTGGGCTCCAACCAGTCCGGGGCTGGTCCCATCGGCAGGCGGCACTGGCCAGAAGGAAGCCCGCGCACGCGGAGAACCGCCTTGGTTGGCAGCGGGTTCGGTGCTTCATCGCTGGACTGGAACGAGATCGCGTCGATCAACGACGCATTCAGTTCCCGGGCGCCCTCAACGTCACCCTCTAGATAGCGCGTCACCATCTCCCCCAATTCCTGACCTACCCAGTGCGACGCCACGCTCACGACGCCGACCCCGCCCACAGCGAGCAGGGGAAGCGTCAGCGAGTCATCGCCACTGTAACAATCGAACCCTGCTCCTGCTCTCGCCACGAGTCGCGCTGCACCGGCGGGATCTCCCGATGCGTCCTTCACGCCGATGATGTTGGGGCAGTCGTGGAAGAGCTGCAACATGGTGTCGAGGGCGACCTTGCGCCCCGTGCGCACGGGGATGTCGTAGACGATCACCGGGAGCGTCGTCGCCGCCGCGATGGCGGTGAAGTGCGCGGCGATACCCCTTTGAGACGGCCGGTTGTAGTAGGGCGTCACGGCAAGAATCCCGGCCGCGCCGACTTCGTTCGCTTTGTGAGTGAGCTCTACCGAATGCGTCGTGTCATTGGTTCCCGAGCCTGCGATCACAGGCACGGTGACCGCCTGCACCACTGCGGCCCAGAGCTCCACACGCTCCGAATCGCTCAGGGTGGGCGCTTCGCCGGTCGTCCCGCTCACGACAAGGGCTTGGCTCCCGTTGTCCACGAGATAGCGGGCAAGAGTCGTCGCACCGTCGAGGTCGAGTCGCCCCTCGGCATCGAACGGGGTCACCATCGCGGTCACTACCGCACCGAAGCGACCGCGTCGTCGAGCTTGTGTCACCATCTTCGCGGCTTCGTCACAGAGCGAAAACTAGCAGCATGGCGTAACGCGACTGATCCAGTATGGAACTTTGGCACCAGCGCGTCCACCAAAGCGCCGTCGGGTCGCGAAGGCTCGGATCGGTCAGAACCCGAGAAGGTCCCCGAGCCCGAGCGTCAGGCCTTCGAGCCCGCCGACACGGCGAACCGCCAGCAGGACGCCGGGCATGAAGCTGACCCGGTCCAGCGAGTCGTGCCGTATCGACAGCGTCTCGGCCTGCAGGCCGAAGATCACTTCTTGATGCGCTACGAACCCGGGCAGCCGCACAGAGTGGACATGCACACCACCCTCGGCACGTCCACCACGTGCTCCCGCGACGAGCTCGTGCTCGGTGGGATCCGCTGCCCAGTCTCCCGACCCGGCCGCATCGCGGGCAGCCTGCATGCGGCGGACGGTCTCGAGAGAGGTGCCCGAGGGAGCATCGCGCTTGCGGTCGTGGTGGAGCTCGATCACCTCCACGCCCCCGACGAAGGGGGCACACAGCTCGGCGCAGCGCATCATCAGCGCCGCACCGATGGAGAAGTTCGCCGCCACGATGCCATGGGCCTTCCCCGAGAACCAGCCGCGCATCGCCTCGATGTCGGCCTCCACAAAGCCGGTGGTGCCACAGACGACATGAATGCCGTGATCGGCACACCAGCGGAGGTTCTCACGCGCGGCCGGCGCGACAGAGAAATCGACCATCACCTCGGCTCCTGCATCGCTCAGCGCCTCGGCCGTGGCGGCGACCTCGAGACCGCTTCCGTTCAAGGCTGCGACCTGGTCGAGCGGCCGGCCCGACCCAGCAGGGTCGACGGCGGCGACGAGCTCGAGATCGTCGGCGCCGAGCAAAGCTGCGCAGACGGTCGCCCCCATACGCCCGGCTGCCCCGATTACTCCTACGCGAGTCATTCCTTCACGGTAGCCCTTGGGCACACGCCGTCATCTGCCTGCCTGCGGCGCGAGCCTTGCCCGGGTGCCACAGTGTCGACAGCTGCGCTCAGACGAAGTCCGACTCCTCGAACGGCCCGACGACCGCGAGCGTCCTCGGGCCGGTCAGCACCCGCTCGGCGACGGCTCGAACCTCGTCAGCGGTGACGCCAGCGATGCGCGCGAGCAGCTCCTCGGTCGTGAGCACCGAGCCGAACAGGAGCAGACCCGCGCCGACGCGCGACATACGCGATCCCGAGTCCTCGAGAGAAAGGAGCATGTCGGCGCGTAGGTGTCCCTTCGCCACCTCGAGCTCGCGCGCTGTGATCCCCTTGGCCCCAAGGCCGTCGAGCTCTGAGTGGAGCAGCTCGAGAACCTCTTGCGCATTCTCCGGCGCCGTGCCGACCGAGACGGCGAGGGTGCCCGCATCGGCATAGGCGCTGCGATCGGACCCGATCGAGTACGCGAGGCCCCGCGCTTCGCGGATCTCTTGAAACAGCCTGCTGGACAGGCCTCCACCGAGGATGTGGTTGAGCACGGCCAAGGCGAAACGGTCAGGCGAATGCCGGTCCGGCGCTCGAACCCCGAGGACCAGCTGTGCCTGCTCGGTGTCACGCGACTCGACCGCGAGGGCGACGGCCTGGGCGCCGGGCGCCTGGCGCACAGGCGCAACACCACCGTGGCGACCGGCGAAGCGCGCCTCGATGCCTTCGGCCAGGCGGTCGTGGTCGAGGTCGCCTGCCGCGGCGATAACCATGTTGCCGGGAAGATAGTGCTCGTCGAAAAAGGCCCGGATCGCCGGTACTGTCACCTTGCGGATCACCTGGGGCTCGCCGAGAACCTCCCGCCCGAGCGGGTGGTCCGGGAACATCGCCTCTGCGAACCTCTCCTGGACGACGTCCATCGGCTCGTCGCGGTGCATGAGCACCTCTTCGAGGATCACCTGACGTTCCGCGTCGACCTCTTCGGGCCGCAACGCCGGCCGGCAGAGGATCTCGCAGAGTATGTCCAGGCCAAGCTCGACATGCTCGGCCAGGGCCCGCACGTAGAAGGTCGTGTACTCCTTGGTCGTGTACGCGTTCATGTCGCCGCCGACCGCATCCACCTCTTCGGCGATCTCGCGCGCGGTGCGTTCAGGTGTCCCTTTGAACAGCAGGTGCTCGAGGAAGTGCGAGATCCCCGACTGCTCGGGCGTCTCGTCGCGCGAGCCGGTCCCCACCCAGACGCCCACGCACAACGAGGCGACCTCCGGCATCGACTCGGTGACGAGCCGGATACCGGAGTCGAGAGTCGTGATCGTGATCAACGCCGGCCGGTCCTGCGGACAACGGTGGCCACCTCGGCCGGACTCAGCGTCCCCCGCTCCTCGGGCGCCGTCTGGCCGTGCCGGCACCGCCAGGACCACGGCGGCCTCCTTCCGAGCCGCGGCGCGCACCGCTGGCGGGTGACCCGCTGGCGAGATCGGCCGGCCCGAGGTCACCGAAGGTCGACTGGAGCTCGCTCTCGAACGCGTCCTCGAACGAGGGGCGCCGACGGGCTCCGGTCGTCTCTACGCCGCCACGGCCGGTAGCGCCGCCCTCTCCGTCGGAGGCGGTCCCGCCACCCGCGGGTGAACGCCGGCCAGCGCCGTTGTCGGCCTCGGAGCGAGCCTGGACACCATCGTCACCGGAGGTCGGATCACCGGCGAGCGAGAGCGACACCTTGCCCTGCGGGTCGATCTCGTCGACTCGTACCTCGACCTCTTGACCGAGGGTGACGACGTCCTCGACGCGCTCGACCCTCTTGCCCTGGCCGAGCCTCGAGATGTGGACCAGGCCGTCGCGCCCGGGAAGGATGTTGATGAAGGCCCCGAACTTGGTGATGTTGACGACCCTGCCGCTGTAGACCGCTCCGACCTCCGGGGTCGGCGGGTCGAGGATCAGCTCGATGCGCCGGCGGGCCTCGTCGACAACCGAGCGCTGCTTGGCACCGATGGTGACCGTGCCGATGGTGCCGTCGTCGTCGACGTTCACGTCCGCACCGGTCTCCTGCTGGATCGCGTTGATGACCTTGCCCTTGGGCCCGATGACCTCGCCGATCTTGTCGACTGGGATCTCGAAGCTCACTATCTTCGGGGCGTTCTCGCCGACCTCTGAACGAGGAGACGAGATCGCGGCCGCCATGACCTCGAGGACCTTCAGCCTTGCGTCGCGCGCCTGGCTCAGAGCCTGTGCGAGCACCTCGGCCGGCAGCCCGGCGATCTTGGTGTCGAGCTGCAGTGCCGTCACCACATCCGCGGTGCCGGCGACCTTGAAGTCCATGTCGCCGAACGCGTCCTCGGCACCCAGGATGTCGGTCAGGGTCGTGTACTTGCCCTCGGCGAAGACGAGCCCCATGGCGATCCCGGCAACAGGCGCCTTGATGGGAACACCGGCGTCCATGAGCGAAAGCGAGGATCCGCAGACCGACGCCATCGATGTCGACCCGTTCGAGGAGAGCACGTCCGACACGAGACGAAGCACGTAGGGGAACTCGCTCTCGGGCGGGACTACCGGCAGCAGTGCCCTCTCGGCGAGCAGTCCGTGACCGATCTCGCGCCGCTTGGGCCCGCGCATGAAGCCGGTCTCACCTGTGGAGAACGGCGGGAAGTTGTAGTGGTGCATGTACCGCTTGGTCTCGTCGATGCCGATGGTGTCCAGCAATTGGTTCATCCTGGGCATGCCGAGGGTGCATACGTTGAGGACCTGGGTGTCGCCACGCTGGAACAGCGCCGAGCCGTGCGCAGTCGGAAGCAGGCCTACTTCGGCAGACAGCGGCCGTATCTCGGCGGGGCCCCGCCCGTCGATGCGGATGCCCTCCTCGACGATCCGCTTGCGGACGATCTTCTTGGTGAAAGAGCGTGCGGCCGATCGGATCTCGCGCTCGCGCTCGGGGAACTCCGAGGCGAGCTCTTCGACGATCGCGTCGGTCGCCTCGTCCAGGGCGGCACCGCGCTCAGCCTTGGTCGTTATCGCGTTGGCGCTCTTCAGCCGCTCCGAGCCGACTGCGCCAACACGCTCGTAGACGTCCTCGCCGTAGTCGACGAACAGCACGAAGTCGATGGTGTCCTTCGACCCCGCCTTGCGGACAAGCTCGCGCTGGAGCTCGATGGACTCTTTGATCCAGGTCTTCGCGACCTCGAGACCGTTTGCGATGACTTCCTCGGTCACCCGGGGCGCGCCCTGCTCGAAGTACTCGAAGGCCTTCTCGGTCCCTCCCGCCTCCACCATGACGATCGCCACGTCGGCCCCGGGCTCCTCGCTGAGCGCCCGGCCGGCCACGACGAGCTCGAAGGTCGAAGCGTCGCCCTCTTGGTAGGTGGCGTGCGGAAGCCACGACCCGTCGATCGAGTACGCGATGCGGACCGCACCGATCGGTCCTTCGAATGGGATGCCGGAGATCATGAGGGCCGCCGACGAAGCGTTGATCGCCAGCACATCGTGCGGGTTCAGCTGGTCGGCACCGAGGATCGTCCCGACGACGTGGACCTCGTTGCGGAAGCCCTCCGGGAATGAAGGCCGCAGCGGTCGGTCGATCAGCCGGCAGGTCAGGATCGCCTGGTCGCTCGCCCTTCCTTCCCGGCGGAAGAACGATCCCGGGATCTTGCCGGCGGCGTACATGCGCTCTTCGATGTCGACTGTGAGGGGGAAGAAGTCCGTGCCCTCACGGACTTTGCGCGCTGCGGTCGCGGTTGCGAGCACAATGGTGTCGCCTATCCGGGCAACGACGGCTCCGTCCGCCTGACCAGCGAGTTTTCCGGTCTGGAAGGACAGGGTCCGGTCGGTCCCGCTGATGGGACACGACACGGTGATGGCATCAGCCATGACACTCCTATTGATTGGGGCGCCACGCTTGCCAGTTCCCAGTCGGCGTGCACCGGAGCCGTCCATCAAAGCGGACCCGGTATTCGGCGACTGGCAGCTGGCGCCGTGCGGCACCGCTTGTCTTCGTACGGACGGCCTACGGCGGTTCAAAAGGTGCCCCCGACTGCCGACCTATGTTGCCCGGGAAGGCATCGCCGCCCCGGGAGTTCCTAGCTTCCTAGCGCCGGATCCCGAGCCGGGCGATCAGCGCCCGGTATCGCTCGACATCGTTGTCCTTCACGTAGTCGAGAAGGCGGCGCCGACGACCGATGAGCTTCATGAGACCCCTACGGGTGTGGTGATCTCCCCGGTGGATCTTGAGGTGGTCGGTGAGGTGATTGATGCGTCCAGTGAGGAGCGCCACCTGCACCTCTGGCGAGCCTGTGTCGGTCTCGTGAAGCCGGTGCTCGGTGATCGTTGCCGTCTTGTCGGGCATGCGTGAGTGGCGTGCTTTCTTGCTGTACCGGCCGGCCACGCCGACCCGGCGGCGGAAAGGAAGGGTCAAAAAAACCGGTCGTGACGCACGCGCCACGCCGTACCGGCCTGAGCCGGCAGAGATCACGATAGCAGGTCGTTCGCCCGAAGCACCAGGGCCGCCGGCTCACACCTGACGGGGGTCGACCTCGATCCGGATACCCGGCGCCGGGGGGCCTGCACACGCCAGCGCGTCGGCGAGCACCTCGGAGCCCGGCGCTCGCACGAGCAAACCGCCGTCGGCCATGGTCCCCACTTCGATGCCCTTGTCCAAAGACGCCAACTTCGCGGCGAACTCCTCGGCGCCCTCGCCGCTAAGAGTTGCGAGCGCCGTCACCGGTGGGAGCCGGAGCAAAGCCCGACGCGGTTGTTCGACGGCGACCAGTCGACCCGGATCGGCGTGCAGCGCCGCAGCCAGAACCTCGTGGTCCGGCAATCGCGTCCTGACGACCACCCGGCCCTGCCTGCGCCGGCCACCGAGCACACGCGAGGCGAGCGCCAACAGCGCCAGTGCCTGCTCTCCGGCGCGATAGCGCGGGGCGAGAAGCTCGTGGTCGAAATCGAGGAACACGACCAGACAAGCCGACCCGACACGGTGCAGCACCGCCTCGGTGCCGATCAGCACCGGCGCGTCCGGAAGGCCCGTGTCCGCTCGCTTGGTCGCGCGCCCGACCTCCGCCACCTCAAGGCCTGTGAGAGCTGCCAGATCCTCACGGGCCCGGCCAACGCCTGGTCTGACGATCCGCGGCCGGGTCGGCCCACACGAGGCGCAGACCGCCGGGCCCCGCGACGAGCACCTAGGACAACAGAGCATGGCCGGCTCGCCCTGCGAAGGCCGCTCGAGCTGCACGAGCGCGGTCGCGCAGGTGGCGCACAAGAGCAGGCTCCGGCAACGCCCGCACGCGAGCAGACGGGCCCGGCCCTTGCGGTTGAGCACCGCCACTACTGGTCGGCCCGGCCCCGCGGCTACCGCGGAGCGAATCACCGACGCGAGCCGAGTGGGGTACCCGCCCGAACGAGGATCCTCGTCTCGTGCATCGAGCACCTCGATCGGCGCCCAGCCGGCGCGTTCGGCGTCGCGCGACAAGGTGACGAGCTGCCGCGCGGCCAACAGGTCGAGCGTCGGACACGAGCTCACCAAAAGGCACGGAACCCGGGCGCGACGGGCGCGCTCGTCGGCCAGAACAGCTGCCTCCCAGGTGGGGACGCGTTCTTCCCGGTAAGAGTCCGCATGAGCGTCGAGCACGACGACGGCCCGCAGCACACGCACCGGCGCCAATGCTGAAGAACGCGCTCCGACAACCACGCGGCCCGAAGCGGCGGCCTGCGCCCAAGCCTCGGGCTGGAGCGCCACGGCATGAGCGGACCGCTCGAGCCGGTTCGCGAGGGTCACCGCATCGCTTCTCGAAGCAGCCAGCACGAGCACATCGCCGAGCTCACCCGCCGTCGCGCGTATGACCTCCTCGACGACTGCCTGCCTCGGCGCCGCCGGCGGGAGCCGTAGAACGCACGAGCCGAACGAGAGCGCGAGCGCCGTGGCCTTGGCGATCTCATCTTGCGCGTTGGGCTTCGCCCTCGCCGCGCCCCGACAAGAGCGGGCATCGGGTGGGCTCGTTCCGGGCGGCGATGCCTGCGGCAATGCGCGAACCAGCCGAGGGGGCGAGGCCGCCAGCAACAACGGGCGCAGACGACCTGCGTACCGCCACGCTGTCCATCTGCAGAGATCGACGACGCCAGGTGGGGGCCCGAGTGACGAGAGCTCGGACAGCTCACGTAGTTCCATCTCAGGTGGGGCCCGAACCGCTCGGGCGACCACCCACCCCCGGACGCTCCGTCCGTGAAGCACGACGCGGACGATGCAGCCGACCTCGAGCCTGCCGGCGAGCTCGTCTGGCACCTCGTAGGCAAATGTACGGTCGATCCCGCTCACGTCGGGCAGGACCTCGACGACCTCGTTCATCGCACAGCCGGCCGCGTTGTCGGGATCACTCCGCCTCGAGCGCGACACGCCCGGCGCCGTCGAGACGAAGGGCCCGAGGCGTGAAGGTGCCAGAGCGCGAAGCTCCGGCTCGCAAGCGCGTCTATATGCCGAGGGCTGCGCGTAGGTCCTCGAGGCGCGGGGTGGCCTCCCATGGCACTTCGGCCGGCGACCGCCCGAAGTGCCCGTATGCCGCGATCTGGCGGTATATGGGACGGCGCAGGTCAAGGTCGCGGACGATCGCAGCCGGGCGAAGGTCGAACAGCCCGTCTATCGCCTTCGCGATCTGATCGGGGGCGACAGTCTCGGTGCCGAAGGTGTCGATCATGACCGAGATGGGGTGGGCGATGCCGATCGCGTAGGCGACCTGGATCTCGCAGCGGGTCGCCGCGCCCGACGCCACGACGTGCTTTGCCACCCATCTCGCCGCATAAGCGCCGGAGCGGTCCACCTTCGAGGGGTCCTTGCCCGAGAACGCGCCACCGCCGTGCCGGGCCGAGCCCCCGTAAGTGTCGACGATGATCTTGCGTCCGGTGAGACCGGTGTCAGCCTTCGGGCCGCCCAGCTCGAAACGACCGGTGGGGTTGGCCAGCAGACGGAAGTTGGACGTCTCGATGCCGCTCGGCAGCAAAGGAGTGATCACGTGCAGGGCCAAGTCGACGGGCAGCCTCTCGAGATCGGCGTCCTTGGTGTGCTGAGTGGAGATGAGCACGGTCTTGAGCTCGACCGGCCGGCGGTCGTCGTACAGCACGCTCACCTGGACCTTCCCGTCCGGGCCCAGATACGGGATTGTCCAGCTCTTGCGCACTTCGGCCAGCCGGCGTGCGAGGCGATGCGCGAGCCAGATCGGCAAGGGCATGAGGTCCGGGGTCTCGTCGCACGCGTAGCCGAACACCATTCCCTGGTCGCCAGCACCCTGCGCGTTGAGCGCGTCTTCGCCGCCGAGACCGGTGCGCACCTCGAGCGCAGCCGACACGCCCCGGTCGATGTCAGGTGACTGCTCGTCGATCGACACCAGCACGCCGCACGAGTTCCCGTCGAAGCACAGCTCCTCCCGGTCGTATCCGATCTCGCAGATGGTCTTGCGCACCAGACGCGCGATGTCGACGTACGCGCTTGTCGAGATCTCGCCGGCGACAACGACGAGCCCGGTGGTGAGCAGGGTCTCGCAGGCGACACGACCGTGAGGGTCCTCCTCGAGGATTGCGTCCAGGATGGCGTCTGAGATCTGGTCGGCCATCTTGTCTGGATGGCCCTCGGTGACCGACTCGGAGGTGAACTCGTAGCTGCTCAACTGTCAGGCTCCTCATTCTCGGTTGTGGCGGCACCTTTCGGCGACGGTGAGGTCCAAGACGCCTCTTGCGGGGCTCCAGGCACTTCTACACGCGAGGCGGGAGGCCACGCCAGCTCCGCGCCCGACAACAGCGGGAGCACAGCGTCGATGACGGCATGCGCGACGGCTCGCTTGGACTGGAGCGGGACCACCGTCCGCGATCCTCCTCTGTGGAAGATGGTGACCGCGTTGGTCTCGTGCGCGAACCCGACTCCCTCAGCCGCCACGTCATTGGCCACCATGAGGTCGACGTCCTTGGCTTCGAGCTTGGCCGCTGCCCGTTCGAGCACAGCATCGGTCTCGGCCGCGAAACCGACCAGCACCTGGCCGGGGCGCCGGCGCCGGCCCAGCTCCGCGAGGATGTCGACCGTGGGGACGAGGTGGATCAGAGGGGCCCCGTCGAGCTTGTGGAGCTTGGTCGCCGCCACCTCGCCGGGGCGGTAATCCGCTACAGCCGCGGCCATGACGACGAGATCGGCACTCGCAGCTCGACAAAGAACGGCGTCAGCCATCTCGGCGGCGGTCTCTACCTCGACCACTTCGACTCCAACAGCTGCAGGCAGCGCCGAGGTGGTCACGAGGGTGACGGTTGCGCCGAGCTCGACGGCGACAGCGGCGACAGCGTGGCCCTGCTTTCCCGAAGAGCGGTTCGAAAGAAAGCGAACCGGGTCGATGGGCTCGCGCGTGCCCCCTGCGGTTACAAGAACGCGCCGGCCCGAAAGTGGGAGGCTGGTCCTCGGCCCCCGGGTCAGCGCGAGGATCCTCGATGCCTCTGCGACGATCACCGCGATCTCGGCAAGCCTGCCCGCACCCACGTCTCCCCCGGCAAGGTGGCCGCTCTCGGGTTCTAACACGTAGACGCCCCGGCCACGCAGAGTCGCCACGTTGTCCTGTACCGCGGGGTGCTCCCACATCTCTGAGTGCATCGCGGGGCAGATGAGCACCGGGGCTCGGGTGGCGAGCAGCGTCGCCACGAGCAGGTCTGAGGAAATCCCCGCGGCGTAGGACCCGATCACACGTGCGGTCGCCGGTGCGATCAGGACGAGGTCGGCCCGGCGCCCCAGCTCTGTGTGCGGGATGGGACTTTCACCGCCGAAGATCTCCACACGGGCGGGCTCCGATGCGAGCGCGGAGAACGTCGCCTCCCCGACAAATCGCGTCGCGCTGGATGTGAGGATCGGCACGACGTGGGACCCGGCATCGACGAGGCGACGACAGAGCTCCACAGCCTTGTAGGCCGCAATCCCGCCGCTGACACCGAGCACAACGGTGGCACCGACAAGGGACGCCCCTGACGTCTCGGGGCCGGCAGTCCGACCAGGTCGCGAGCGGGGGTCACTCACAGCTACGCCTTCGCGCGTTTGGCGTGAGCTAGCTCGCCTCTCCGCCAGTGGGGGCGTCGGTCGTGGCTTCGGCCGGCTCTTCAGCCTCGACGACAATCTCCTCTTCAGCGGGCCAGACGGCTACGACCTTCCCGGCTGCGATCTCCTCGAGCGCTATCGACAGGGGCTTGCGGGCGATCGAGGCCACCTGCGGCGGCACTATCGCACCAAGACCCTCGCCGAGCTGGCTGAAGTACGAGTTTACCTGCCTCCCCCGCTTGGCAGCCAAGGTAACCAACGTGAATTTCGAGTCGACCTTGTCAAGCAGGACCTCGATCGGGGGATCGATCATCGTGCTGCGCGGCTCGGCCATGGGGCTCCTTCTCAATCGGGTGCCGCCTCGAAAGACGGCGTGCCGCTCTAGGGACGCGTGACATCCCGGCGGCGGAACTCTTCCACTATACCCGCGAGGTCGCGCACGGCTTGGTCAAGATCGTCGTTGACCACGACACGCGATGCGATCTCGAACCCTTCGGCTTCCTCGAGCTTGCCAAGCTCTATGCGGTTTTGCACATGGTCCTCCGAGTCTCCCCGGGTACGGAGCCGATCCTCTTGTACCTCGCGCGAAGGCGCCCGAATGAGCACGCAGAACGCATCCGGACGACGCTCGAGCACCTGGCGGGCGCCCTGCACGTCTATCTCGAGCACGACGTCACAGTCCTCCGGCGCCTCGGGCGTCGGTGTGCCGTAGTACTCGCCGAGGATCTTCGCCCACTCGAGGAACCCGTCCGCTGCGACACGGGCCAGGAAAGCGTCGGTGTCGACGAAGTTGTACGCATCCTCGGGCTCGCCCGGGCGGCGGGGCCGTGTGGTCCATGAACGACTCAGCCAAAGGCGATCATCGTCTGTTACAAGGCGGCGGACAATCGTCCCTTTCCCGACCCCGCCGGGCCCACAGACGACGAGAATCAGGGTCGGGCTGCTGCCTCGAGCAGCGCCTCGCGCTGCTTGGCTCCGAGGCCCTGGAGCCTGCGAGTCTCACTGATGCCGACGTGCTCCATCAAGCGCCGGGCCTTGACCTTGCCGGTTCCCGGCAGGGCCTCGAGCACCGCCAGCACCTTCATCTTGCCGACGATCTCGTCCGACTCCGCTTTGACGAGCAGCTCCCGCAGGGTGACTCGACCACTCTTCAGATGATCCTTGATCTCGGCGCGCTCGCGACGCGCTCGAGCCGCCTTCTCCAGCGCTGCGTGGCGCTGCTCGGGCGTGAGGCTAGGAGGTTGGGGCATGGGCGGTTACGATAGCGCAGCACAGGCCGGACGTGAAGGGTTCCGGCATCACCAGCACGTCGAGTGGCGGCATGACCGTGTCCCGGTCGGCAAAGCACAGGGGTAGCTATCGATGGCCAACGTTCTCGAGGTAGTGGACCTTCGCACAGAATTCCACCTGCGCACAGCGACCGTCGGAGCTGTCGACGGCGTCTCGTTTTCTGTCGCCGAGGGCGAGTGCCTGGGCCTGGTCGGAGAGTCCGGTTGCGGCAAGAGCACCGCCGGGCTGTCGATCATGAAGCTGTTGCCCAACGTCGGCCACATCACCCGGGGTTCGGTGACGCTGATGGGCAAAGAGCTCGTGAAGATGCCCGAGCGCCAGATGCGCGACGTGCGCGGCAACGACGTGGCGATGATCTTCCAGGACCCGATGACGTCGCTGAACCCGACGATGACCATCGGGCGCCAGATAGCCGAGCCGGTGCGGATCCACAAGCACGTCTCCAAGAAGGAGGCGACCGACCGGGCGATCGAGGTGCTCCAGCTCGTCGGCATGCCGCGCCCCGCGGAACGTCTCGCCTCCTATCCCCATCAGCTCTCCGGAGGCCTCCGCCAGCGCGTGATGATCGCGATCGCTCTCGCCTGCGAGCCCAAGCTATTGATCGCCGACGAGCCGACGACCGCCCTTGACGTGACAATCCAGGCGCAGATCCTCGACCTGATAGACGAGCTACGCGACCGTCTCAAGATGGCGGTGCTCCTCATCACCCACGACATGGGCGTCATTGCCGGCCGGAGCGACCGGGTGATGGTCATGTACGCCGGCAAGATCGTCGAGAGCGCACCGACGATGACCTTGTTCTCCGAGATGCGCCACCCCTACTCCGAGGCGCTGCTCGACTCCATACCGAAGATGGACGCCGACGCGAGCGTCCCGCTCTACAGCATTCCCGGGGTCCCGCCCGACCTGAGCGGCGAGTTCGTGGGCTGCAGATTCGAGCCGCGCTGCCGCAACGCCACAGAGCAGTGCCGCCTCGACGAGCCGCCTCTCATCGACCAGGGAAGTCACCTCGTCGCCTGTTTCAACCCGGTTGGCAGTGCCAGCGCGCCCCGGCGGGCGATCCGTGTCGTCGACGTGGCCGAGGCAGCCAGAATGGCCTTGGAACGCGTCGGCGAGCTCAGCGCCCGCAAGGTGATAGTCGAGGTCGACCAGCTCGTCAAGGAGTTCCCGGTCACCGCTGGAGCGGTCCTGCAGCGCAAGATCGGCAGCGTCAAGGCCGTTTCAAACGTGTCCTTCTCGGTTCGCGAGGGAGAGACCTT
>Ga0182027_10004433_pt1 | contig 21742 bp, 22 predicted proteins | sample 712E1DmetaG_FD_121300 | JGI IMG/M metagenome (GOLD analysis project Ga0182027, IMG submission 121300) | Permafrost microbial communities from Stordalen Mire, Sweden - 712E1D metaG (Illumina Assembly) | ecosystem: Environmental > Terrestrial > Soil > Wetlands > Permafrost | place: Sweden... | reverse complement strand
TGCCGCAATCCATTTCGGATCAGGCTGAATAAATTGCACTACTCCTTCATGACTTACTGCTTCACCGCATCGGACAGGATAACCGACATCGCGATCTTTCTCCAGTATGAGTACCGAAGCACCGCCTGCCGCTGCAAATCGCGCCGCTGTTGAACCAGCCGGCCCCGCACCAACTACTATTACATCATATTGTTCTTTAACCATTTGGTAATTTTCGATTTGAGATTTTATGATTTTTAAGATTTTGTAATTTCAGATTTAAGGTATCAGGGTTCAGTTTTTAGTTGTCAGCATATCATCATTTGCCACTTGTTACTATTGTTTTTTCTTTTTACTCATCTGCTCATAGACTCAACGGCTTATTTACCTTTTACTTCATTCAAAAACATTGGCTGCACTTTTGACAATTCTTCGACTCCTTCTCGATGAAATTGAATTACTTCCCATGGACATGTCCATACACACTTGCGGCAATTTGTGCATCGCTCATCTATAATAGAGATGCGGGATTCCATCAACTCAATTGCATCTTCGGGGCACACGCCCACGCAACAACCGCAGTAATCGCATTTACCGGGTATTATATGAATCATCAATGGTGTATTTCGCGGCATAATCAAACTCCAACTTTCCTTTATAGCCCTTCCCGTCAAATCGCAGGAGGGTTTACGTGTTTTTTACAATTTCATTTCTTACAAATCAATTGAGACCTGTAATTAAAGAGACTCAATTTCTTTTTTCATACGCAGTAATTCCTGTTGTCTCTGAAGATACGGTGTTGCATCATCGCGGCGGATACTTGCTTCTTTCAGCGCATGCTGGTTCTCTTCCATTTCTTTCTGGATTGCTTTACGCCGCACAGCAACGATGGCGTCTTTGGCTATCATCATCGGGTCGGGCACATCAATTTCCATATCCATTTCTTGCCATTGAGGGCTTAATTCATATCGACTCAACACAAGATCGGTAATAAGATTCTTCAGCGCCGGATCTTGCACTTCGTTAACAATCGAAGGCGCATCAATCGTTCCGCGTTCGTCGTACAAATCCAATACGAGCTGGGCAAGTCTCCTTGCGCGCTCATCGCTCAACTGCAATAAAGAAATATTTGAGAGTATAAACCGAATCACATCAGGATTACCTTCGAGAATCAGTTTTAAAATGTCGCGTTCTTCAGGCGGAATTATCTTCGTCTCCGGCAATGCCGGCTTCTCGGTGCCTGATTGGCGCGTAGCAATATTTGACTTTGGATAACTTTCAGATCGCAGTGTGTGTCTTCCCTGAGATACTGCTTGCTCTAATTCATGAAAGAGCACACTCTCATATACATCGTACTTCTCCGCTACTTCCTTCACATAAAAATTCCGTCTTAATTCATCCTTCATCTTGGCGATAGATTGCACAAGCGACCGCACGGCTTGCGTTTTCCCTTCCGCAGTTGTAAACGCTCCCGCACGTTGAAATTGCTTCGCACGGAAATCGATGAAAGAAATTGCGTTCACAAGACGTTCGCGAAATTCATTGCCGCCATGTTTCTGCACAAACGAATCCGGATCGTCGCCTTCGGGCAGTTCCACTATTTGGACGTTCAGTTCATGTTCAAGCGCAAGATCGATCCCGCGCACAGTTGCGCTGGAACCGGCGGTGTCTGCATCGTAAACAAGTGTAAGATTCTTAGAATAACGCCCAATAAGCTTGAGTTGATCTTCGGTTAACGCGGTGCCGCTGGACGCGACAACATTTTTAATTCCCGCCTGGTAAAGCGAAATCAAATCCGCATATCCTTCTACCATAAGCGCATTGTCTTCCTGGCGAATGGACTCTTTCGAGTGGAATAATCCATACAGCACACGGCTTTTATCATAGAGAGGTGATTCTGGCGAGTTGATATATTTTCCAGCGATGGCGTCGTCTTCGCGCATTTTACGTGCGCCAAAACCGATAACTCGTCCTTGCGTTGAAAAAATCGGGAACATCGCTCGCCCACGGAAATAATCGTACAGCGAACCATCATCACGCACACGCGCCAATCCGACTTTGGTGATGGCTTCCGTTTTAAATCCTTCCACTTGCGCTTTAGTCACAAACACATCCCACGAGTTCATCGCGTAACCAAGTCCAAACGTGCGGATGGTTTCATCCGTAAATCCGCGCTTATAGAAATACTGAAGCGCTTCTTTGCCTTCGTCCGATTCTGTCAGATTTTTAAAGAAGTGCATTCCAGCAAAACGGCACACTGCATAGTAGTTTTCAAATTCCGTTTGCTCTTCGGTCATCGGCTTGCTCTCTTCCGGAATGTTAATACCGGACTTCGAAGCAAGCGACCGCACAGCTTCTACAAACGAAACCTTATCCATCTCCATCAAAAAGGTAAAGATGTTTCCGCCCTTGCCGCAGCCGAAACAATGATACATCTGCTTTTCCGCGCTCACTGTGAACGACGGTGTCTTCTCTGTATGGAACGGACACAATCCAAGGAAATTCTTGCCGCGCTTTTTCAGGTGGACATACGCAGAGATCACTTCTACAATGTCAGCGGAGTTTCGGACTTCATCAATTTTTTCATCTGAGATACGCATTGCGGAAGAAATCTACCCAAATATGCGTGTACAAGCAAGATGGCAGTGATTGTGAACATTTCCGATCACTTAAAGAGGTCAAAAAGGTAACGTCATTGCGATCCTGATGAAATCGGGAGAAGCAATCTCTTTTTGTTTTCGTATAGAAAGATAGATTGCTTCGTCTCCCGATTGACTTTGTCATTCGGGATCCTCGCAATGACATTTTTCTTTGTGTGCAACCCTTAGTTGGAAGGGAATTCCCCTCTTCACTTTTGTCACTCCCGCGTATGTGGAAGTCTCTTGATCTGGATTCCCGCTTTCGCGGGAATGACGATGCACGTATCGACCATGAAACAATAAGGCTCAGAATAATCTGAGCCTTGTGTTTGTACTTTGTTATTGATCTGAAGGAATTTCAGATTAAGCTAGTATGTTGGAAGATATTTTTCCAATTCCCAGGGAGTCACTTCTAACCGGTAATCTTCCCACTCTAACCGCTTTGCACTGATGAAACGTTCGAAGATATGTGCGCCTAACGCTTCGCGAATAACGGCGTCTTTCTCAAATTCTGAGATTGCCTCGTCAAGCGAACCGGGTAATATATGCAAGTTGGATTTCTTTTTAGGGTCATTGGAAATATAAATATTTTCCTCGGAGGCTTCAGGAACTTCCAATTTACGTCGGATACCGTCTAATCCGGAAGCAAGCATCACGGTAAAGGCAAGATACGGGTTGCAGCTCGGGTCGGGACAGCGCAGTTCAATGCGGGTCGATTCCGGTGTATGTGCACGCGGAATTCGAATCAATGCGGATTGGTTTATGCGCCCCCAGCTGATATTGACCGGCGCTTCATAGCCGACAACAAGGCGTTTGTAGGAATTAACCAACGGTGCAAGCACAGCACACATCCCGCGGGCATGGGCAAGCTGGCCTGCAATAAAGTGTTTGGCAATTTTCGAGAGGCCATGCGAATCACCGGGATCTGAAAGTGCATTCCCGCCATTGGCTTTATAATTTAGCCCCTGATGCACATGCATACCGCTGCCAGGAAGTCCGCGCAATGGTTTAGGCATGAAGGAAGCATACAACCCTTTCTGCTGGGCGAGTCGTTTCATGACCACACGGAAGGTAACTGCATCGTCGGCTGTCTTCAATGAATTTGCATAACGCAGGTCAATTTCATACTGACCTTTTGCAACTTCATGGTGCATTGCTTCAGCTTCAATTCCAAATGCTGAAAGAGTTTCTGCCGCTTGCCGCCAGAGGTCGGTTGCGATCATATCGGTCGGCATATCAAAATAACTGGCGCTGTCGTGCGGCTGTGGCGGGATAACACCTCCCTGTGCATTCGGCTTCAAGAGAAAGAATTCCAACTCCGGCCCTGTATTATAAACAAATCCCATCTTTTCTGCTTCGTTCATCATCCGCGCCAGTACGGCTCTCGGGTCGCCCAAAAAAGGCTGACCATCCGGAGTATAAACATTGCAAATCAGTCGCGCGGTCATTTCATTATCCTTCAACCATGGAAGGACGGCAAATGTCGCAGTGTCCGGGACTAGATACATGTCACTCTCTGCTGTCCGGGCATATCCCTCGATGCAGGAGCCATCGAACCATATCCCATGGCTGAGCGTCGTTTCCAATTCCTTGGTCGGGATGGTAACATTCTTCACAGCCCCGCCGACGTCGGTAAATTGGAGATCGATGAATTGAATTTTGCGCTCAGCAACCAGCGCCAAAAGTTCTTTATTTGAAAATGGGAGGAGTGTGGGCATTAGCGTATCGCCTGTAATAGTAAACCGAGCAGTGCAAGTAATATCAAGATTCCCAATCCTGCTGCAACAGAAAGAACGGCCGATGATTTATAGAACGGAATTGGTTTGGATTCTTCATACAACTTATCAAAAATGGAAAGATCGACAGATTCCAAATGATCCAGATCGTTTAACAATGCCTTCATATCCGGATACCGATCATCCGGATTTTTCATCAAGCATTTTGCAACGACTGCGGCGAGCTGCGGAGTGATCTCCGGGCGTTCTTTATCCAGCCGGGGAATCGTTCCGTGCATTTGCTGTGCCATCACCGCAAGATTATTATCTCCGCTAAATGGTGTTCGTCCGGAGAGGAGTTCAAAAAATATGACACCAAGGGCATAGAGATCCGTTCGTTTGTCGCCGCGCTTTCCCTCCACTTGTTCAGGTGCCATATAGTCCGGCGTTCCGGCTGTGCCGCTGAGATTCGCATAGGTAACTCGGAACCCGCCCTTTGTGAGAGCAAGTCCAAAATCTAAAATTATCGGCTGGTGATTATCTGTAAAGAGAATATTTTCCGGTTTCATATCCCGGTGAATAATATTATGATCATGACAATGACCAAGTCCATCCGCAATTTTACGGATAAGCGCCACAGCTTCGTCTACCGGCATTGGCGCAGACCGGCGGATCAATTCCCGCATCGATTCTCCGGTGATCAATTCCGTGATGAGATACGGAGTACTGTTATATTTTCCAGAACCCAATCCTTTTTGGATGGAAGGATGGTTTAATGTTCGCATCACTTCCAGTTCTCGCTGAAACCGCTCATACTGCGCAGGATCTCCTATCGACATCCGGTCCGGGACTTTTAATACAACGTCCTGTCCGCTGATAAGATCATACGCGCGGTAAATATCGCTCATTCCACCCTGAGCTATGTGACCGCGGATTTGGAAATGATCAAACTGATCGCCTATTTGTAGCATAATATTTTCTTCTTTTTCCTTGCGCGATTATATCTCGCGCAAAAAATATACTATTGTTTTTTTTGAAAAGCGAATATCGCGTTTATTTCCATTATTTCGACACATTAAGGCCTATGACCGGCTTGTGAACCGTTTTAGAATCTTCGAAAACCGTGAGCCATGTTCGGTCTGCTGTGCCCCCAATTTATGCAGCATAATTGTTACTGCCGAAACATTATCGTCACTCCCGCGCTCCATCGCTAGATCGACAATTGTCTGATTTAACTGTTCAGCTGATTCCGCCTTTGAAGCTAACGCTCCAAACTCGTCATCATCGATCACCGACCACACTCCATCCGAACAAAAAATAAGGACATCGCCATCTTGCACTTGGACTTCAAAAATATCTGGCTGCACAAAGAGATCTAAACCAAGACATTTGCTGAGAACAGATCGCTGACTATGGGTTCGTACTTTATCTGGCGACAATACTTTCATCCGCACGAGTTCTCCAACACGTGTATGGTCCTTCGTTAGACATGTGGAGATTTTTTCACGAATCAAATATGCACGGCTATCACCCACATGGGCAATGTGGAATTTATTTTCTTTAAGCAACCCTGCCGTCAGTGTCGTTCCCATCCTACCGACCCCCAGTTCCCGTGCTTTCTGATAGATGTTCAAATTCGCATTCTGTACTGCCTGTTTCATTTTTTGGGGAATCGATAATCCATTGCTGGAATATACTGTCTCAAACAAGGTAACGAGCGCCAATGAACTTGCCACACCGCCTTGGGCATATCCGCCCATGCCGTCTGCCACACCAAAGAGATGCCCATAAGATGCTGTTAACTCATCGTGCTGATCGATGATACGGACAGAATCCTGATTATCCTCACGCACATTTCCGATGTGCGTCAGGCAGTGTGATTCTATTTCAGGCAAATCATTCTGTGTCATGCATTTTCCACAATATTAAAATAACAAAAGAAGAAGCCGTGCGCACGGCTTCCTCTTGCGTTTCTTGAATCAGTGTTATTCATTTTCAATCTCCAAGTCCCACCAACGTCTTGATTGATATAGAAGGAAGGGGACGAGAAAACTTTTATTTCGACACCGGGCTCACTTTGGGTATTATCGCCCTTCCTTGTTTGCGGCTGTTCAGTACTAAATACACGCCGCTGATAACTCCCCAGCCTATTGTAATCCACAGTGCCATCTGAGTTGCATCTGCCGATACTCCGGGTGTCGTTAGTCCTATAACCATAATGGCGATCAGCATTCCAATGTTTCCTATAATCCCTAAAAACGGAATGACTGCATGTTTAACGCTATGGAATTCCTTTCGTCCGACAAATGTAACGAATGTCAGGAAACAAATGAGCGCGTAAAGAGCAAACGTTCCTATGTTTGAAGCCAGCGTAACACCTGTCAGCGCCGTTACATTGAGAACTCCAACAGCACCGATGATTGAAGACACTGCAACCAACACCCATACACCTTTATGCGGTGTTGCATGTTTTGAATGCAGCGCACCAAGGAGACTCGGCATTTCATTATCCTGTGCCATAGCAAAACTAATACGCACAGCGGTATTGATCGCAGCGAGAGTTGTGCCCAGAATAGCAAGCGCAACCGTAATTGCAATGACAATCATCAGAGCAAAACCGTTTCCGCCGAGAAGAGAGTTTCCAATCATAATGGTCATATCGCCAATAGGAGCTCCCGATGCAGCAGCGGCATCTATACCAGTAAGGATCGAACCGTCAGGATTCGTAAAGGTAAGCTTTTCGCACATAGCATAGTTCGCTGCAAAATATTCCAACAGATAAGCAAACAATCCCTGAATAATCAGCGACAACAGAACGCCGCGTGGAATATCCCGTTTCGGATTGATTGCTTCCCCGGCTAGTGACGTAGACGATTCAAATCCCACCAAAATAAGTATCGCTATGGTGGACTGGAACAGCATCGCCGCCAGGCTGTGTGGAAATACTATCGACGGTGCGGCAGCATGCGTCCATTGTGTCGCATGGAGCGGATTCGAAAACCGAAATGCGATTGCAAGCGCACTGAATCCGATTAATGAAACCAGCTGGATAACATTGATGATAATTGCGACATTCGTCGAACCGCTGATGCCACGGACGGCGATAAAACCGACGATGACGGCGAAAATCACAGCGACCAATATTTGAAATGGAACGGTAAGCGTAATACCGAACTGTCCAAGAATATATGTTGCTAGGATCGCCATAAATGCTACCATCACACCGGGATATACCCAATAGAAGAGATGTGCTGCCCAGCCCGTAAGAAATTTCGAGATCCGCGCAAATTTCTGATGATGGGCTTTATCCCGATCAAGGAATGCCTTTTCTGCGAAATAGTATGAGCCTCCTGCCCCAGCTTCCGGATAACGCCGGGCCATTTCAGAGAAGGACATTGCCGTCAAAAATGCCACGATAAGTGCAGCAACTATTCCGGTCCACATATCGGTTGCACCGCCCGTATTTGCCGCCTGCAGCTGAAATGTAATCCATAAAAATGCGCCAGGGGCAATAAGAGCCATTGCGTTCACCGTTACTCCGGTCAAGCCGAGAGTTTTTTTCATGCCTGTGTCTGCCATAATATATCTCCAATAATTATTTTTATTATATACTTAATTTTGTGTTTTGGATCGAAAGCCAATCCGCTTAAATATTAATATCTAATTGCATCGTAAACGTGCTTGGGATATCAGCATTAAAAACATCCCGCGCAAAGATAACGCTCACGTTTTTTGAGAACGACCATGCAAGTCCATAACTCAATGCGCCAAAGCTGCTCTTGGTGCCTTGATAATCGACCGCAAGCCACAGATTCTCACTAATTTCTGGAATCATTCTATCCCATGAGAGCAGGATCCCAGAATTATCCGCGTTTCCGCTCGAAAGATCGACCAGCAACTTCTTGTTTCCAGAAAAGTACCCTACTTCAAGTCGTCCTAGAACCGGAAATGTCTTTCCTACCATTCCATAGAAAATGTTGTAATCAGTTACGTTTTTTGCGAAACCGAAACCAAATCCCCCTACCGCTACTGCTGGAGTCCAATCGGCGAATGCTCCCTCCGGGACGCCGACCTTTGCATTCAGAAGAAAAGGCGACCATTGAGGCGTCATATAGTCAAAACCGATTTCCGCCAACACAATGGAATCAGGCAGCACCCCCACTGTTAAACCGAGATCTGTCGGGAATGCTGTTCCGCTGCCTGCCTTACCGCTCTTAAAATCGTATGCGTAATTATCAATGCCGAGATGAAATGATTTATATCCTTGGAAATCCACAGAGGGAATCCAGATAATTGTTGATGGTGTGGCATAAGCGAACGAGCTTGCCAGCACAAAAATCATAAACATCATGAAGGCAGTCCTTTGAATTGATTTCATATTGTTTCTCCTCTTGTATAAAGCATAAATAAGCGAGCTTGTCATCATAAAGATTGCAAACATTGTCAGGGTATTCTTTTGAATCGATTTCATTTTATTTTTCCTTAGGTTTTTATTGGATTTTTAATTTTTCTCATTGACAGTGGTGTTCTGTCATCGTTGACAAGTCGGTGCCGTCACTTGAGCTGCACAAACCCCAGTAGAAAAATGGATGCTAATAAATGGCATCATACTCGTTATAGAATTCTTCATAATTAACCTCTCAGTATTTGAGTTTATTGAACTAATATTTACTCGCGATCCATTAAATGGATTCCGTTGTTTCGTTCGAAGATACACGGCTGACATCATTGACCGACGAAATAAATATCTTATCTTCTCCCCCTTTTCCCGTCTGGCCTTTCGCGGTAAGAATAGAAACTACTGTTGTAACTTTATTCTGTGGAACAGTGATTTCCACTTTCACTCTGGCGAGAGAATCGATAGTATATGCATCACTTCTATAGATCTCTGTATGTGCTTTATGATTTCCGAAATCTTTTATTTCCATTGCTGTCATTTTATGAATTCCTGCTTCTAAAAAAGCTCTATGGAGAACATTAAGTTTATCAGAACAAACAATCGCTTCGACCTTCCTCATAGGGTCCATTTCCTTTTCTTAGATATACAACACCTTATATATTATCGTCTTTTGTGATTACTACCTTATAATATAAGGAATTAATTTCAAATGTCAATAGTAAATAACTATATATATTAAAATTTCTTTATTAAAATAAGTTCATATAATCTTTTACCTTGTTTTCAAGGGCTGTAACAAATTCTCATTAACACTGCTGGACAGGTTTATCAATTGATTGATCAAAGAATTGAAGCTACTCAGTACAACAAAATAGGAAAGCAAAAAGGAATGGGGCTACAGGAGGCTGCGCGGTGGACAAAGAGAAACAATCTTCTTGTTGCCTCCGTCCTTTCCATCCCGTACATTGAAACTTATAGCCATTAACCAACGTAATTGAGGCAGTAATTCATTATGTCCCAACAAATTCAAGGTGATAAAATGCATCCATTTGCAAAATTCGCGTTACCACTTTTCAGTCTAGCATTTTTGACACCAGACACATCTCCGGCACAGGAACACGATCGCAGTAAAATTGCCGACCAATATAAATGGAATCTTGCCGACATCTATCCATCCGATGCAGCATGGAAAGAAGCAAAACAGTGGCTTACAGAGGCCAATCCAGCAGCTGAGAGAGGCGTTTCAATTCCTGCGCTTAAAAAATTTAAAGGAACACTAGGTTCATCTGCTCAACAATTGCTTGGCTGTCTCGATCTCATCACAGAACTCAATAAAGAATTCTCCCGGCTTTATGCATACGCCAGCATGAGTCTGGATCAGGATACGAGAGTACAATCGCATCTTGGAATGCAGCAGGAAATGAGTCAGCTTGGAGCATCGTTCAATGCACAAGCAGCATTTATCGAGCCCGAAATTCTTAAGATCGATCCGGCGAAGGTGCAGGAATTCATTAAAGGTGAGAAGAAGCTGGAAATTTATAAACACTATCTGGACGACCTTCTTCGACGCAGGTTGCATACGGGTACCGAAGGCGAGGAAAAGATTATCGCCGATGCCGGATTAATGTCGGATGCACCATCCAGCATTCACGACATTTTCGCCGATGCAGACTTCCCTTATCCCGAAATAACACTGAGTGATGGGAAAACCGTGAGACTCAATCAATCAGGATACAGTTTATACCGCGCTTCCACTAATCGTGAAGACCGCAAAAAAGTATTCCAAACATTCTTCGGTAAGTTGAACGAATACCGCCGAACGTACGGCACGCAGCTTAATGCTGAAGTAAAGAAAGACATGTTCTACAAGAACGCACGCAAGTATACATCGTGCTTAGAAAGTTCTTTAGATGCGAACAATATTCCCACCAAAGTATATTACAGCCTGATTGAAAACGTGGATAAAAATCTTTCCACATTTCACCGATATCTCAAACTGCGCCAACGCATTCTCGGCGTCGATCAATTGCATTATTATGATCTCTATGCGCCATTGTTGAAAGATGTCGATCTCAAATACACGTACGAAGAATCACAAGAGCATATTCTTGCAGCATTGAAGCCGTTAGGTTCGGATTATATCAATGTCCTTAAAAAGGGATTTGCGGAACGCTGGTTGGACGTCTATCCGACCGAAGGCAAACGTTCTGGTGCGTACTCGAACGGTTACGCCTACGATGTACATCCGTACATGCTATTGAATTACAACGGCAAGTACGATGATATGAGTACCATTGCGCATGAATTCGGGCACTCGATGCAAAGTTATCTTTCCAATAAAAATCAGCCGTATGCCACGTCGCAATATCCTATTTTTGTTGCTGAAGTTGCTTCCACCTTCAACGAAGCACTGCTGATTGATTACGTATTGAAAGAAACGAAAGACGATGCGGCACGGCTCTCGCTACTCGGCAATTATCTTGAAGGCATCAAAGGAACCGTGTTTCGACAAACACAGTTTGCGGAATTTGAATTAAAGATTCACGAGATGGCAGAAAAAGGCGAACCGCTTACCGGCGATGCACTTAACAAAGCGTACGATGAGATCGTCAAAAAATATTACGGGCATGACAAGAATGTATGTATCGTTGACGACGAAATAAAAGCTGAGTGGATGTTCATTCCGCACTTCTATTATAACTTCTATGTTTTCCAGTATGCTACATCATTTACCGCTTCCGCGGCATTATCGGAACAAGTGCTTGCCGGTGACAAAGCAACAATGAAGAAATATATCGAATTCCTTTCTGCCGGCGGTTCTGACTATCCCATCGATCTGCTGAAGAAAGCCGGCGTGGATATGACGACCTCCGAGCCATTCGATCTCACAATGATAAAAATGAACCGTGTAATGGATGAGATGGAGAAAATATTAGATAAGAAGAAGTGAGTTAAAAGTTATTGAGTTTTTAAGTAGATGAGTAATTAAGACGCAAAGGAGTGGTTTTTCACAGGCATTTCTTTGCGTCTTTTATTATTATAAGGTATGGATAAACCTTCGATCGCTATAATTGTTCTCGCCGCTGGTGCATCCATTCGACTCGGCGCACCTAAGCAGCTTCTTCCATATAATGGAATTTCCCTTCTTCGTAGAACAGTCGAAACAGTTTTGCTGTCTGAAGCGAAATCTGTTCATGTGGTATTTGGTTTTGAGGCAGAGAAAATGAAATTGGAAATTGCAAACCTGCCGGTCGATATTGTTGTAAATCCGAATTGGCAACGCGGTATCAGCACATCTATTCGCTCAGGAATACAATCGCTTGGAAAAAACATTGATGCAGTAATCATCGTTCTTTGCGACCAATTAAAATTATCAACGGACATCCTGAACACACTTATCGATACCTATACTTCAACACGAGTACCCATAGTCACCTGCAAATATGCAGGGACAGTTGGCGTGCCAGCACTGTTCGACCGTTGTATTTTCCCTGAATTGTTATCGCTTGAAGGCGATCTCGGTGCAAAAAAAATAATTGAGCGGCATATGAAAGAACGAATTGAGATTGACTTTTTAGGCGGAGAGATAGATATTGATACCATCACCGACCAAAGATAATTAGAAAGTTAAGTCCAACATAACGACAAGCATTTGAATTATGCTATCAAAAAGTAATTTTATTATTCTCATTGGTGTAATGGCAGGGCTTGTCATCGGACTAGGTTGTTATACTTTTATTTACGCAAAAGGTTATTCTTATCTCACTGATGATCCTTCCGCATGTGCAAATTGTCATGTCATGAGCCAACAATATAATGGGTGGATAAAATCCAGCCATCGCTCGGTGGCAAAATGCAACGATTGCCACACTCCTGCCAGTTTCGTAGGTAAGTATGCCACAAAAGCATCAAACGGCTTTTGGCATTCGTTCTATTTCACAACGGGTTGGTTTCCAGATAATATTCAAATTAACGAACGCAATACTAAAGTTGCAGAACAGGCATGCCAGAAATGTCATCAGGATATTGTCGATGCAATTGACGGCCCGCATCAGCAAGCTAATAAAACTCCATGCATCACCTGTCACAAATCTGTCGGGCATATGGAATGACTACGAAGAGTACGATAACAAAGATTATTCTTAAAGTTTGGCAGAAAGGAAAGTAATTATGAGCGAGAAACAGGCAACACAAAGAAGCGGTAATTCTTTTCGCTTTATAACGATCGTTGTCGGCATCACGGCAGTTGCAACGATTGGAATTACTGCTTTGTTAGTCAACATCTACGAGCACAAACAAGAAGCGCGCAATCCATTCTATCGTGTAGTCGAGTTGACAGATACAACCGAAGCATCGGAAACTTGGGGAAAAATTTTCCCCATGCAATATGACGACTATCTCCGCACGGTTGATCAAGAGAGAACAAAATACGGTGGGAGTGAAGCAATGCCGCAGACACCAACACAAGCTGATCCGCGGTCTATTGTTGCCCAATCTCGCCTGGAAGAAGATCCGCGATTGAAAACCATGTGGGCAGGGTACGCCTTCTCTAAAGACTTCCGAAAGAAACGAGGTCATGCTTACATGCTTGATGATCAGATGTACACTGAACGGCAAATCGTAACACATCAGCCAGGAACTTGCTTACATTGTCATGCATCAATATATCTTCCCTATAAAAGACTTGGCGAAGGCGATTTGATAAAAGGATTCGATAAGATGAACCAATTACCTTATTTCGAAGCACGCAAGCTCGTTACGCATCCTGTTTCATGTATTGACTGCCATGATCCGAACACGATGCAATTACGTGTTACAAGGCCCGGTTTTTTAGAAGGTATCCGCGCATTGAAGGCATCGCAAGGCATCAAAGATTATGATGTGAATACAATGGCAACACGTCAAGAAATGCGTGCATTCGTTTGCGGGCAGTGTCATGTGGAATATTATTTCAAGGGAACAGAAAAACGTCTTACGTATCCTTGGGCAAAGGGAATAAAAATTGACAGTATTATGGCTTACTATGAAGAGATAAAATTCAAAGACTGGGTTCATGCAGAAACCGGAGCCGAAGTATTAAAAGCACAGCATCCGGAGTTTGAAACATGGAATCAAGGCATTCACGCACGCTCAGGTGTCTCCTGTGCTGATTGCCATATGCCTTACAAAAGAGTTGGTGCTTTAAAAATCAGTGATCACAATGTCCGCAGTCCAATGCTTGATATCAACCGTGCATGCCAAACCTGCCATAAGTGGAGCGAACAGGAATTAAAAGAACGTGTGGAGATAATTCAAGATCGGACTTTTCGTTTACGCAACCTTGCAATGGATGCTCTCATTGCGCTCATCGGCGACATTAAAAAAGCTAAGGAAGATGGTAAGTCAGATACGGCATTAGCCGTACCAAGAAATTACCAACGTAAAGCACAATTTTATCTCGACTTTGTTGAATCGGAAAATTCCACTGGCTTCCATGCACCAGAAGAATCCGCACGTATTCTCGGCGAATCAATTAATTTCACAAGGATGGGACAAGTTGCAGTCAGGGAAGTAATTATTAAATGAAACTGTAGAATATAATCATACATAAGGAGAACAAATTATGTATCGCACAATTCAAGATTTTCTAACTGATTGGACTCAAGAATATGATTCTACACTCAAAGTGTTTAAGAATCTGACCGACGCATCACTCAAAGAGAAAGTATCAGCGGAAGGCCGCTCTCTGGGTCATCTGGCATGGCACATTGTTCTCACGCTTGGCGAGATGGGCGATAAAGCCGGACTAAAGGTAAATGCACCATCTGAAAATACGCCCGATCCAAACAAGGCATCGGAAATCGTTGCAGCGTACGAGAAAGCAGGTGCATCCTTTACAGCAGAGGTAAAACAAAAATGGAATGATGGAATGCTTGCGGAAGAAATAGATATGTATGGAGAAAAATGGACCCGTAGTGCCACACTCAACAGTCTCATCAAACACCAAATTCATCATCGTGCACAAATGACCGTACTGATGCGGCAAGCAGGACTTAAAGTTCCGGGCGTGTATGGACCATCTCGCGAAGAATGGGCTCAGTTTAATATGCCTTCTCCAGAATAATATTTTTGGGATAATGTTTATCCTTTTTAGAGTTTGTACTATTTATATATTTGCTCGTACATTCGACTATTTTAAATTATTTTAAGGAATTTATATGTGTAGCCGATTACTTTTTTCTCTCTTGCTCATTCTGCTTATCACCTCTGTTGGTATTTCACAAAGTCGTGGACTTGGTCTTGGACTCATGATTGGTGAACCGACCGGTATCAATTGCAAAGGTTGGGTAACGCCATCAGGTGCTATTCAAGTCGGTATCGGATGGCCATCGACGTCTCATAAAGGAGGGACAGCCATAGCTGCCGAGTATTTGTGGCATTCACACGTATTCCACTCGCGTGAATCTTTTCCCCTCTATTACGGGCTCGGAGCAATTTTTAGTTTAAATAATGGTACGAACACATTCGGAGCTCGCGGTGCATTTGGAATAGCATGGTGGCCACATGGTTCTTCTTTCGATATTTTCTTAGAACTTAACCCAACCTTGTACTTCCAACCATCATCGACTTTTGAATTTGATTTTGGATTTGGGGTACGATATTTCTTTTAACATCCAATCTTTGCGATATGTTTTGCAACCATGCGTAATATAATGCGCATCGACAGAACATCGCATTTTATTTCACTACTTACCGATTTCTCTTCGCCGCTCACCGAAATCGCTGAAACATCCTTCTAAATTCCATGTATCATCATATAGAACAAAATTATAACAGGAGTATATCATGGAAGATCAAAAAAGACATTCATACGGACAGCTTGGAGTTGGACTTTTTCTGCTTGCCGCCGGTGTTGCTTTGATGTTAGATAAGTTCGATATTATCCACAATGTTCAAGCATGGCATTACTGGCCAACAATTATTATTGCCGTCGGATTAGGAAAATTGATGGATGCACAGTTTGCGTGGGAATACCGAAAAGCTTGTTCGACACTTTTTATTGGAGCTTGGCTGTTCATGTCAGAATTACATATATTCGGGTTAGATTATCATAACTCATGGCCAATTCTGCTCATCGGCATTGGCATAGGTATGTTGTGGAAATCTGCATATCCTTCACATTTTCGATTTGCAAAGGACCATTACCATGGACAATAACGATCACGCCTTCTTCGCACCGCGTCTAGTGCTCGGTGCTGCAATTATTTTAGTCGGTGTTCTTTTTCTCCTCGGGAATATGGGTATCATAAATCCACATGACTATTTGCATTTCTGGCCTGCCATTCTCGTTGTAATCGGCATTGCGTATTTACTTCAATGTCAGCGTGGCCCCGGAAAAGTTTGGGGCATCATTCTTATCTTCATCGGCTCTGCCATGCTACTCGACCGATTGTACTTCATTGATTTCAACCTCTGGGATTACTGGCCGCTCATTCTGGTCTTTGTCGGCATTTCAATGATTGTGCGGAGTTCTATTTTCCGTAAAAGAAGTACCATTCCTATTATTGACACATCCGATTCGTACGATTTCATCAAGGCTATCGCCGTGATGGGCGGATACAAACGCAAAAATAATTCACAAAATTTCAAAGGCGGCGAACTTACTGCCGTCATGGGTGGATTAGAAATTGACTTGCGTGAAGCGTCGTTTGAAAAAGAAGCAGTGCTGGATATCTTTGCGTTTATGGGGGGAATGGAAGTTCGCGTACCGGAAGATTGGATTGTCATTATCGAAGGATTTCCGTTCATGGGCGGATTTGACGATAAGACACGCCCCGAAAAAAATTCGACCAAACGATTGATTGTCAAAGGAACTGCAGTGATGGGTGGCATCGAGATAAAAAATTAGCATGCATCCTATTCTTTCCAACAGGCGAACGCTCTTCTTCTATCTCGCAGTCTGGTTGTTTATCGGAACACTGATAGAGATTCCATATCTGCTTTCATTGCCCAACCAATGGTTTACCTTACTAGCAGCCGATATTCCAAATGATCTGTTCTTCGCTCTCGTTTGTTTATCATCATACTATCTATGCAAAATTTATCCAATCCGTAAAACACAATGGTACAATTTGCTAACGCTCTTTCTTGTTGCAGCATGCATCGCTGCGGGTATTGCAATGGCATTTGGATATGTATGGGTACATTTTATCGATTCCCTGCAACTTTCCGCTCCCCTCGCATCAATTTATGAACCTTGGATCGCGGGAATTTATAGTATTCTTGTTCTGATCTTTTTGTTAGTTGCTACTCTTCATTATGTTTTGATTGCAATCGAACAATCGCGAGAAGCGGAAAAACAGACGCTCGAACTACAATTACTTGCACAGGATGCCGAGCTTCGTGCATTGCGAGCACAGATCGATCCGCATTTTCTTTTCAATAGTCTCAATTCCATCAGCGCATTGACAACAGCGAATCCCGAGCAAGCGCGGACAATGGTGATTCTTCTTGCAGATTTCTTTCGGAATAGTCTTGACCTGGGGTCAAAGAATCGCATACCTCTTTCTGATGAACTTTCTCTCATCGATAAATTTCTGACAATCGAGCAGGTACGATTTGGTTCTCGGCTACAGGTAAAACAAGAAATCGGAAAAGAAACTCTTGCATGCAAAATCGCGCCATTGCTGCTTCAGCCATTGGTTGAGAATGCTGTTCGCCATGGAATATCGCAGCTTGTGGAAGGCGGCACCATCACTCTAAAAACAAAATTAAATAACCACCAACTTATCATCTCCGTTGCAAATCCTTTTGATCCTGACTATATTGCCAAGAAAGGGACTGGACTTGGCTTGAAGAATGTTCGGTCGCGTATTCAAACACTATATGGAGATGATGGAAGAATCAATGTCGAAAAGACCTCTGACTCTTTTAAGGTCGAGCTCTCTTTTCCGATGAAAGATTACAACACATAACACGGGAAAATTTGTATGGCTTCCAAATCAGTTATCCGTACAATTATAGTTGATGATGAAGAACCTGCACGCATGGTGCTACGCGAATTTCTATCTAAACGAAGCGATATCAATCTTATCGCAGAATGTGCTAATGGCTTTGAAGCGGTAAAAGCAATGACCGAATTAATGCCCGATCTCGCTATTCTCGATATCCAGATGCCAAAGCTGAACGGTTTTGAAGTGCTGGAACTTGTGGAACAGCCACCGGCAATAATTTTTGCAACCGCGTATGATCAATATGCGGTAAAAGCATTTGAACTCCACGCCGTCGATTATCTTTTAAAACCGTTCAGCAATGATCGATTGAACGAAGCGCTTGCTCACGTTGCAGAGCGAATCGCAAAGAAAAAATCGCTGCCCGTTGAAGCACTTGCAGAAGCTGCCGGTATGAAGCCTGCGACGCTTGAACGTGTGCTCATAAAAGACGGATCGAAAGTGCATGTCATTCCCGCCGACAAGATCGATTACATCGAAGCACAGGACGATTATGTAGCTATCAAAGTGGAAGGCAAATCGCATTTAAAGCAGCAACGTATGGCGGAATTGGAAAAACTGCTGGACCCGACAAAGTTCGTACGCGTACATCGCTCATATATCGTGAACCTTGAACGCATCGGACGTATTGAACTCTACGCAAAAGACAGCCGCGTGGCAATTCTGAAAGACGGAACAAAACTTCTTATCAGCCGAACTGGATATGATAAATTGAAGACAATGCTATAATGAAGAAACATATAAGGGAAAAGCAGCCTAAAGAATCAACAAAGAGTTCTGCTTAACCTTGATAGGTTCAAACTTGCTATTTCTTCATTTGCTGCATCAACTTGTTCATAGCTTGCAAAGGTGTTATCACCTCCTGTATTTCGGCTTCGCTGTAATATTTCGACCAAGGTGCGAATGCCGCATCGAATTCTACCCGTGCTTCTGCTTCCCAAACACTGAATCCCACGGCTGGATCAAACTTTAAGCAATGGGTTTCTCCACAAATACAACTTCTATCCAGTTCTCCCATCATAAGTTTTTGTCCGAACTCTGCCATCTTCGTAACATCTACTCGTACTTTTACCTGAAACAGCATATGTTCTCCTTTTACCCATCTCCCAGATTTGTTTTTCAATGATTCAACTTACTAGAGTATTTTTTCCACAATCCTCACCGCTTCCTGTACGCATTGTACACAAACTTTATCGTGAAGGTTATTGTCGGCAAAATATTTAATGCCTTCGGGAGTCGTTAAATCGCATTGGAGTAAATTGCGGCAGGTTGTTGCACTGAATTTTTCTTTGAATGTAGTATTGAACTCACGCACAAGCGCATACGTTTTGTCACGCTTTTCGGTTCCTTCATCACCCAAAGTTTTCCCATTTTGTAAACCAATCGCCATGAACGCACCAGCAACAGCACCGCAGGTTTCTTGCAAACGTCCCATGCCGGAACCGAATCCGCCGGCAATTTTAAATGCAGTCGCTTCATCCAATCCGTGCTCTTTTGCAAAAACAACAAACACGGATTGCGCGCAATTGAATCCATTTTTAAAAATTTCCAACGCCTGTTCTTCTCTTTTCATTAACAATTCCTTTCTTGATTCACTGTATAATTACAGATTAATTTAAGAAACATCAAGCGCTTGCACTTACGAGAGTTTTTGTTCAGATTCTTATTGAGACACGGACTTCTTAATCACGGAGACAATTATGAAAAAACTACTTTCTATTATTGCGTTGTGTTTCGTTTTTCCAATCGGAATTCTTATAGCACAAGACACGAAAGATGAAGCATCCTTGCTTATGCTGCTTGACCGCGATTTTGATAAAGCCACTGCCGAAAAAGGCGTGGATGGCTGGGTAGTATTCTTCGCTCCCAACGGTTCAATGTTAAGTGACACAAGCAAACCAACAACAGGTCTCGCTGAAATCCGTGCAGAGATGGAATCTGTTTTTAAAGATTCAACTTTTTCCCTTCGGTGGTATCCCACAAAAGCCGAAATGATGATCCCCGGGGTTATTGGATATACTGTAGGTAGATGGGAAAGAATAAGGAAGAACAAGGAAGGCCAATGGATGAAATCCACAGGTACGTACTCGACTACATGGAAGAAACAACCAGATGGTTCTTGGAAAATCGTCCTTGATTCTGGCGTTTCAGATGGCCCGCCTGTTAAGATTAAAAAATAATCTCATTTGAAATTGCCTCGATATACTGATAATAGGATAACAATGACGGAAAAACCTTTGAGTGGAATGGATCCTGAAGAATTTCGTAAGCTCGGCAAAGAAGTCGTCGATTGGATTGCCGATTATCTGAAGAATGCAGAAAAATACCCTGTATTTTCACAAGTGAAACCAGGTGATATAAAAAAACAACTGCCCATTGCGCCGCCGACATCACCGGAAAGAACAGAAAACATTCTTGCGGACTTTAATCGCATCATACTTCCCGGTATCACACACTGGAATCATCCTGGCTTTCTTGCATATTTTGCAAATAGTGCTTCGGCTCCAGGAATTTTGGCAGAGATGCTTGCCACCGCGTTGAATGTGAATGGAATGCTATGGCGGACTTCTCCTTCCGCTACAGAATTAGAAGAAGTTGTAACCGATTGGTATCGACAAATGCTTGGGCTGCCGGTGGAATTTCAAGGTGTCATTATAGACACAGCTTCCGTATCTACGCTTGTTGCTCTTACAGCCGCTCGCGAGGCAGTTCACAAACAGGTGCGCGAACAAGGATTATCCGGTCGCACTGATCTGCCACGTCTGCGTTTGTATTGCACAGAGCATACGCATTCTTCTATTGAGAAAGCGGCGATCGTCTTAGGTATTGGACAGGAAGGTGTGAGAAAAATTCTTTCAGATGCAGAATACAGAATGAAACCGGAACTGCTTTCCGCGGCAATTGAAGAAGATCGAAAGAACGGATGGCTTCCATTTGCCACAGTCGCGACTGTTGGAACAACTTCCTCAACCAGTATAGACCCAGTACCGGCAATTGCAGATATTTGCCAGAAGGAAAAAATCTGGCTTCATGTTGATGGCGCCTATGGTGGAGCTGCGGCAATTATTCCGGAGATGCGTTACGTGCTTAACGGCTGCGATCGCGCCGATTCCTTTGTCACAAATCCGCACAAATGGCTCTTTGCACCGATGGATTGTAGTGTACTTTTCACACGCCACGTAGGTATCTTGAAGCAGGCATTCAGTCTCGTGCCGGAATATCTCAGAACTACAGACGGAACGGTGAATAATTATATGGATTGGGGCGTTCAGCTTGGCCGCCGCTTCCGCTCACTGAAGCTTTGGTTCATCATCCGCTCATTTGGTGTTGAAGGACTCACATCACTGCTCCGCGAGCATTGCCGGCTGGCGCGTGAATTTGCTTCATGGGTCGATGCTGATAAAAATTTCGAGCGCATTGCTCCGGTTCCTTTCAGTGTAGTCTGTTTCCGTTATCATCCGAACGAAATTTCAGATGAAACAAAGCTTGAGAAATTCAACGCACAGATCATCGAACGTATTAATGCAACAGGTGAATTATTTCTTTCTCACACAAAACTGAACGGCAGGTACACGATTCGTATTGCAATTGGGAATATTGCAACCACTGAGAAACATATTAAACGCTTGTGGGAATTACTAAAAGCAGAAGCTGATAAATTAGAATAAAAGGTAATCCCATCCCAGCAAGAGACATTTCTAAAAATTAAATCCTGTATGGTATTATAATACGCTTGCGCTTCAGCAATCCTCTCCATAGATTATCCGTAAGTTCTTCTATTCTTACTTTTTAAAAGGAGTATTTATGAAAGTTATCTTTCTCTTTCTTCCTATTCTCTTTTCGTTCGCATTAATATCCTGTTCGATGCGTAACGACGAGAAAGATTTACGTGCATTCATTGACATGCATCTTAAAATAATTGAGCCGAAATTAAAGGCATTAAATCTTGCAAGCTGGAATGCCAGCGCCACTGGTGAAAAGAAATTCTATGATGAACAAGCTGCTGTTGAACTCGAAGTC
>Ga0182027_10004432_pt1 | contig 21746 bp, 18 predicted proteins | sample 712E1DmetaG_FD_121300 | JGI IMG/M metagenome (GOLD analysis project Ga0182027, IMG submission 121300) | Permafrost microbial communities from Stordalen Mire, Sweden - 712E1D metaG (Illumina Assembly) | ecosystem: Environmental > Terrestrial > Soil > Wetlands > Permafrost | place: Sweden... | reverse complement strand
GGAAAAGCACTATCGCGACATGCAGGACTTCGAGTTCACCATCCAGGATGGCAAGCTCTACATGCTGCAAACCCGCAACGGCAAGCGCACCGGCCTGGCCGCCGTCCGCGTAGCCATCGACATGGTTAAAGAAGGCCTCATCACCAAGGAAGAAGCCATCTTCCGCGTCGAGCCAAACCAGTTGTACGACTTCCTTGTCCCCCGCCTGATCGAAAAGGGCGAGAAGATTGAAGTTCTGGCCACCGGCCTGCCTGCATCGCCCGGAGCGGCTGTGGGCCAGATCGTCTTCTCTGCCGAGGAAGCAGTCAAGCAACACGCCAGCGGCAAATATCCGGTCATCATTCTCGTTCGCGGCGAGACCACACCGGAGGACATCGCGGGCATGGAAGTGGCCGCCGGAATTCTCACCTCCCGCGGCGGCATGACCTCGCACGCCGCCGTTGTCACCCGCGGCATGGGCAAGTGCTGCGTCGCCGGCGCCGGCGATTGCCTGGTTGACCAGGACAAGAAGGAGCTACGTGTCAAGGGCCACACCTACAAGCAGGGTGACTGGCTCTCGCTGGACGGCACCACCGGCCGCGTGATCGCCGGCAAGCTCAAGACGCTGGACGCTCAGCCCGACGATCCCGATCTGGTCACATTCATGTCTTGGGTCGATCCGGTCCGCCGGCTCCGCATCCGCGCCAATGCCGACATTCCCCGCGACGCCAAGAATGCTCGCTTGTTTGGCGCCGAGGGCATCGGCCTCTGCCGCACCGAGCACATGTTCTTTGCCGAGGACCGCATCGAACACATGCGCACCATGATCCTGGCTGACAACGAGAAGGACCGCCGCGCCGCACTCAAGAAACTGCTGCCCATGCAGCGCGCCGACTTTGTGGGCCTCTTCAAGGCCATGGAGTCGCTGCCCGTCACCATCCGCACCATCGATCCGCCGCTGCACGAGTTTCTGCCCAAGCGCGAGGATCTGATGGTCGAGATTCAGCACCTGGTAGACACCAAACCCCGCTCGCCCAAGCTCAAGGCACTGCGCACCCTGCTGGCGCGGGTCGAAGAGCTGCACGAGCAGAACCCCATGCTCGGACTGCGCGGCTGCCGCCTCGGCATCGCCTTCCCCGAGATTACCGAGATGCAGGTTCGCGCCATCATCGAGGCCGCGTGCATCGTCAAGGCAAAGGGCGGCAATCCGCATCCCGAGATCATGATTCCGCTCGTCGCCACCATCGAGGAAACGCGCAACCAAGCCACTATCGTCCGCCGCGTGGCCGAGGAAGTCTTCAAGGAGAAGGGCGTCAAGGTCGATTACATGGTGGGCACCATGATCGAGCTGCCGCGCGCGGCCCTCACCGCCGACCAGATCGCCGAGGAGGCCGAGTTCTTCAGCTTCGGAACCAACGACCTTACCCAGACCACCTTCGGCATCAGCCGAGACGACATCAACCAGTTCCTTCCGGCTTACATGAAGCTCGGCATCTTCAAGCAGGACCCCTTCGCCACCCTCGACCAGGCGGGCGTTGGCCAACTGGTGAAGATGGCCACGGCCAAGGGACGCGGCACCCGCCCCAACCTCAAGGTAGGCATCTGCGGCGAGCATGGCGGCGATCCCGAGTCCGTCAAGTTCTGCCACAAGATCGGCCTCAACTACGTCTCCTGCTCGCCCTTCCGTCTGCTGACGGCCAGACTGGCGGCGGCGCAGGCCGCGGTCGAAGAGAAGAATGCCGGCGCAGTCCACTCCAACAAGTAGTCAACCAGCCAACACAGGCACAAAGGGCGTCCGCTTCAGCGGACGCCCTTGGCGCGTCTGGCGATGCCCGCTAAATGTTGGGGTTCGTGGATACCCAGATCTTAAAATCGAGGCTTTGGGTACCCGCTCGAAAATTCCAGCAATCCCAACACTGCCCCTAAAAAAGCGTTATCCTAAGCATAGACTCACGTAAGAATCAACATTGGACCTGCACAATTCTATGAAACCTCGGCAATTGCATTTGGTACTGGTAAACGATGCGGGCGAGAAGCGTCCTACATCGAAGCTATACCTGGGGCCAAACCCGAGGTTCGGAGACTTCTGCGATACTGCCCGAACTCCAAAGCAGGTCGAAGCGCCTTTTGAACGCGGGATCATAGCGGGAAAAAACACCTATGTTTATGACGCCCATACGTATCACACAAAGGTTCCACCTGAGGGCATTAGCTCACTGATCGAGCACTACACGAATCCTGGTGATGTGGTTCTTGATCCGTTTTGTGGCTCAGGTATGACCGGAGTTGCTGCGACTAGACTCGGCCGGTCTGCGTTGCTTTCTGATTTATCTCCAGCCGCAGTTTTCATCGCCTACAATCTGAACACGCCCATAGACCACCAGCGATATTTGAATGCTGTTCGCGCGGTTATCGGGCAATGCCAAGAAGTTGAGCAACAATTGTATTCAACTCATTGCCGGACCTGCCAGGGACTAACTCCGATGCTATACATGGTGTGGAGTTACGGAATGCTATGCAATCATTGTGGCCAAGAATTTGTGTTGTGGGATGTGGCCCGCGATGAACGGGAGAACGTACGCGAGAGCAAGATTTTGGCTGAGTTCGATTGTCCCCATTGCGGTCGACCTTTGAAGAAAAGGGAGCTGAAACGAACAGCTCGTTACCCGGTAAGTGTTGGATATCGATGCTGCGGCGCAGGGTTGAAGGAATGTACGGCTCCGCCGGATAATTTTGACCGTAATCTGTTGGAGCAACTTGACAAGGGACCGCCTGAAAATCTCTGGTACCCGAAGGACCGATTTCCGGAGGGCATTAACACGAGACAGCCGATAGCCGCAGGTATCACGTCCGTCGACAAAGCATATACCCCCCGAGCCCTCCATGCTATGGCTTTGCTGTGGAAGGTTGCTTCGGCTTGGCCTGAAGAGGATGTGCGCGACAAGCTCCTCTTCACGGTAACTTCTCTCTATCAACGGGTCACCGTATTCTCGGAATTCCGGTTTTGGGGTGGCAGTGGAAATACAGCCAATTACAACGTGCCAGCTATCATGAACGAGCAGAATGTGTTTGCGACCTTCGAGCGGAAAGCTAACACAATCAGTTGGTACTTTCGTGAAGCGAATGAAATGCCGCGCAAGGTTGAGGTTAGCACGCAGTCTGCATGCTGCCTTGGCCAACTGCCTGATAGGTCAGTAGATTACATTTTCACAGACCCTCCGTTTGGAGCGAATATCAATTATTCGGAGATGAATTTTCTTTGGGAAAGCTGGCTCGGCACAAAAACCGACATCAGAGAAGAAGCGATAGTAAATAAGGTTCAGGGTAAGGATTATGATAAATACGAAAGACTCCTCTGTTCTGCATTTCGTGAGATGCGTCGCGTTCTGAAGGATGATGCGTGGCTTACAGTCATTTTCCACAACTCATCCGATAAGGCGTGGAACGCAATACAAATGAGTCTGGACAAAGCCGGCTTCAGCATTGAAGGGACACAGACCTTCGATAAGAAGCATGGAACCTTTAAGATGTTTGTTTCCGAAAATGCGGTCGGATATGATCTTGTACTTCATTGTCGGAAGTCATCGGTGGCGATAAACTACCCCAGCAGTCATACTGCCACAAGCGGGCGTGACGATGCTCGCGAATACATCCACCGCACTTTGTTGGAAGGAGCAATTTCTTACCAGGTTCATTATCTTCATGTCGACCGGGAAGATGAATTCGACTATAGAAGGCTATATGCGAACTGGCTGAGGGACGCGCTTCCGAGGAGGATGGTATCTCTGAGCTTTGAGGAGTTTCGAGAGATTGTAAACGAGTATGTAGCAATATCAGCCTGAGGCCATAGCAACATGAACGCAAAGCGAAAGATCAAGACCCTTCGCGCATTCACTGATGATGAACGCGATAAAGCCCATACTCTGCTTGCTATACGAGTGGCTCATATGATGGGCCGCAAACTCGAAGAGGGCGATTGGGCAGAGGTATACTGCCGAGCAAAGGGCATTCCTATAAAGGGATGGAGCAATCTGGACATCGACGTCATGTATGGGCTGCTCGGCGTAGAGCACAAAATGATTCGATACAGTTCAAAAGGTGACATATCGGAAGCTTGTGGAACAAGCATGATGCACCCCTCGGCAACACGAGCTTTTCGGGTTCCACCGATAACAACAGACGCAAACAATGCTATGTACGATGTTCTTACGCAATACGGGGATTTAATAAAAAGGCGCAAGGAGAAGGTGCGAGAACAGTCCGGCTCGAAAGACGAGCCGGATATGCGTACTGGATGGCTATTGTGGCAGGACTCGTTGCGACAATTCCTTTATTTTGAGGAAGAAATGGTGCCACCTGATCCAAGACACTTTGAAGCGAAGTGGGTTCAAAGGGTGAGCAAGAGCGGATCTCGTAAGCCCAGCACAAATCTATGGATTTATGACCGGAAGACAGGAGCAAAACGGTATTCGGTTACGACCGAGGCAGGTGCAAAGATTCAACCTTATTTTGATGTTCCTCCCCTTACCGATCAAAACGTCTACATTTTCACGGTTATAGGCGAAATTCTAAACACTGGGCTTGTAAGGGTGTGGTTGACAGACGCGACCGCGCGGGAGTTGGAACGAGTTATAGGATCGCTGGAACCGGAAGCGTTGAGTAAGGCGGTTTTGGAAAGCGCAAAACTAGTTACAAAACGTGACGTAGCGGAGGAATTGACAAAAGAGGTCGCACATCCCTTTACGATCACACTTGAGGCATACGAGGCTTTGCAGCGCGCGTTTCCAGGTGTGAGCGACGAGCACTGCTTCCAACAACTCGCTGAACAACTTCGTAGTTAAGCCGGGTGCCCCAGAGCCTGCCCTGAGCCTGTCGAAGGGTCTGGATTTTCGGCCCTGGGAAACCACACTTTTTCCCCTCCGCGTTTTGCAGAAAATATCCTTCTCCCGGCGCACAATCGAAAGAGTGAGGACGAAACCACGAATCGATGAGAAGTACTGCGCCCGCGTTTTCAGCCAAAAATCCACAAGCGGCCTCTCTTTGCGGAGAACTATGCTGCAAACAGGCCGTAACTCTTTTGGAATGACGATTCTGCAAATAACTCCAGCAGAATGACGATTTTACAGCGCAACCCCTCTCCTAAATCAATGAAAACAAGGAATTTATTTACAGAATACGGGTGGGGGGTACCCCGGCCAAATAATATGTAAAATCCGTAAGCCGGACCGGCCTTGCCCCATCCTTGCTGTCATCCTGAGCGAGCGCAGCCGGGGTCCCCGGCGACAGGTCTTCGTCGCTGGGGTGGAGAGCGAGTCGAAGTACCTGCGTTTCGTCAATTGTCGCAAGGGTGGAAATCGACGAACCTCATGGCGCGCAAGCGCCGTATGCCGCACCGCAGGTGCCTACTTCGATTCCCCGCCCGGCGCGTAATACCCTTCCCGCGTCACCACGGTCAGGTCATCCTTGTTGGCCTTGAGCGCGATCTTGTGGAAGCCGCCTTCCTTGTCCACCAGGTCCGGCGTATAGGTCAGCAGGTACTGGCCGCGCAGCTCCTCGGCGATCTGGCCGTAGATCTCTTCCAGGTTGTCTTTCTTCTTGGCCTCGAAGTACCGGCCTCCGGTGCGCACGGCGATCTTCTCCATGATCTTCTTGCCGTCTACCTCCTCGCGCTTCTCTTCGCCACCGCCGCGCCGCCCGCCTCCGCCGCCGGGATAGCCGCCGCCGCCCATGCCGCCGCGCCGTCCGCCGCCGCCCTGGCCCGGAAAGCTGCCCGCGGCGCGCTCCTGCTCGCCCTTGAAGTAGATGGTGTAAACGGCCACATTGGCGCGGTCCGCCGCATCCACCGCGTCGTTCAGCGTCTCCTTGCTGCCCCGGTCAACGCCGTCTGAAAAGACCACCAGCGCCTTGCGCCCGTCCTTGGGCTTCATCAGCTCGTCCGAGGCCAGGTAGATGGCGTCGTAAAGTTGCGTGCCGCTCCGGCCGCTATTCCGCTGCCGTTCCCGGTCGTCCCCTGCTGTCTCCGGCCCCTGCGCGTCGTTACGCGTCCCCCGCGTCGGCCCCATATCGTCCAGTTCGTGGTGCAGCTTGTCGCGGGAGTTGGTAAAGTCCTCCAGCAGCTCCACCTCGCGGTCGAAGTGAATCAGGAATGCCTGGTCGCCTTTGGTTGCGGTCTTGGGATCGGCGGGCAGCATCTGGTCCACAAACTTGCCCGCCGCCTTGCGCTCGTTCTCCATGGCCCCGGAGACGCTGTGGCTGGTGTCAACCAGCAGCCCCAGCAGAAAAGGCAGTTTGCTCTCCCGCGTAAAGCTCTTGATGGTCTGGGGACGGCCATCCTCGGTCAGCGTGAAGTCGCTGATCTTCAGGCTGGTCACCAGCGCACCCTTCTTGTCGCGCACGGTCACCGGCAACACTACCTCGCGCGCCTGTATTTTCAAGGTCGTGACTGGCTGGTCGCTGGCGGGCTGTTGGGCAGTGCTTGTCACGGGTAAGCAAAGCAAAGCCAGCATCGAAACGGCAAGGGAAAGAACGGATCGGTTTCTCATAGCGTTTTAGTTGTACACCTTTTCACTCCATTAGACGAGGCAGGCTGCGAAGTGTTGACTGGATATCTTGCCCGCCGGTCTGGGGCAAAGAATCGCTTCTGGCCGGGTATAAGAGTAAACCGGGGTAAGCGCGCTTCGAGTTCTTGACTTGGCGGTTCACTCGCCCCAGAATGGCTCTTGCTGGATTTCACCGATCGGGAGGCTCTGTTATGCGTCTTGCCCTGCTTGCACTCTGCGGTTTGCTGGTTCCAGCGCAGGTTTTGCCTGCGCAACAGCCCGCTCAGAACAACACTGCCCCCAAACCCCATAATGTTTTCACCCCTGAGCAGAAGGCGTACCAGCAGCAATACAGGCAATTCGACGAAGAACGAATGAAGCTTCTGGCGCAGGGCAAGCAGGCTTACGAGGCCGAGTTAGCGCGAGAGAAGGCCGGCGACAAGGCCGGCGAGTGCAAGGACGCCAACAGCACCTACGACTGGAATATCTGCCTGGGCCGCGATGCCACAATCACCGAGGCCAACTACACCGCGTTCACCACTGCCATCCGCGCAATTCTTGCCCTCAGGGCTCCAACGTTTCCAGGTGAGGATGCAAACGTTGCCGGGATGACCGGCCAATCCCCCACTTCAGAAGAAGATGTCAAGGAGTTCGACACCCTGGAATCCCTCTGGCGGAAATATCTCGATCGCGCGACATCGGCAGCCTTCGACCAGTTCAAGGGGGGAACCCTGGCGCCGTCCTTCGAAGTGCAATGCCGCCGTGATCTGATGCGTTCGCACATGCACGAACTCCATCTTATCTACGGCGAACTTTGGTTGTAACGGAGTCTTGCGTGGAACTTTCCGGTGCGAAATCCTGTACTTTGCGGAGAGATAAAGGAAGGTTTGGTAGCGCTACCGGGAATTGAACCCGGGTTTTAAGATTGAGAATCTCACGTCCTAACCCCTAGACGATAGCGCCACACATTGGGAAGGGCAGCCGTCGCCGGCCACTCACCTACTTTAACAAAATTCCGGAAAGATGCCAAAGACGCCGGAGGCGAACTGCGCGTTTCAGATGCCCAGCTTGCGCACTTCGTCGTTGTAGTACTTGCGGTAGAGAATCTCCCACTCCTGCGAGCCTTCCAGGATAATCTTCCGCTGGTTGGCGATCTTGAGCCGCGCGGCCGTGTCGATTCCGGCCTCCTGGGTGAGCAGCGCCGTGAGCGCCTTGCGCGCCTCCTGGCGGATGGTGTTGCGGTCCTCCAGAAAACCGACCTCGTCGATCTCGGCCAGCGTGTCGGCCACGGTGTGGGCCAGCTTATTGAGCTTGTCGGGGCTGATCCTCATAGCACCGCCTTGTACTTCTTGGCCAGCTCGGTCTTCACCTTTTTGAACATCTCGGCGTATTGCGCGCCGGACTTGCGCATCTCCTCGGAGTACGCGTCCAGAATCACGCGCACCTCTTCGTTGATGCGGTCTTCGAGGGATAGTTCTTCGATCAGGCCCTCATTGACGCGCGCCTCGGTCACCTTCAAGTCGCAGGTGGTGATCATCTTGGCGTCGATGAGATGCTTGACCGTCTTGCGGGCCAGATACCCAATGTAATCGCGGGAAAAAATCATGGGTTAAAGCTCAGGATACCGCATCGGGCCGTCCGATGTATACCGGTTACCTGCCCTCATCCCTGATGTGGGCAACTCCTGTTATTCAGGCACTCCTCGGCCACCCGCAGCCGCTCCACCGGACGCCCGCCCACCAGATGCTCCTCGACGATGGCCGCGGCGTCCTCGGGGCGCACGTTGCCGTACCACACCGCCTCGGGATAGACCACCACCATCGGCCCATGCTCGCACTGGTCCAGGCAGCCGGACTTGTTGATCCTCACCTTACCCCCCAACCCGGCGGCCTTGACCAGTTGCTGTAACCGGGCGTGCAAATCGCTGGTTCCATTCGACGTGCAGGACGGGCGCGGCGCGCCTTCCGGCCGGTTATTGTGGCAGACAAAGACGTGGCGTTCAAACGAGGGCAAGCTGGGTTCCTCCTTAATCGATACCACTTCAGATTAGACTGAGATCCCTGATTCCCTGGTCCCTGCTTTTACGAGTTTCCACAATCGCGCCTCGTCAGCCCGCCCGCGTCTGCGAAAATGGGAGCTTGACTATGAGCACGGACAACCTACTCTCCCTCAAAGACGACATGGTGGCCTTTATCGAGGGCCACGGCCTCAAACGCATCCCCGGATACGTCACCGACGACATCCCTTCCATTGTTTGGGAGGGCCAGGACAACCCCGACGCATGGAAAGACTTTGTGGAGATGGCCAAGCACGTGGGCGCTCCCTTTGTCACCTTCAGCGAGATGTCGCTGGAGCGCGAAGAACTCGACGTGCTGGTCGAAGAAGCCGGCGAGATGAACTTCCCCGATGAAGAAGCTACCGAACTGGTCGAAGCGCAATGGCTGCGCAAATACGCCGGCATGTTGGGATACATTCAGCTTGGCTTCGTCTACCAGGGGCTGGTGTTTCTGCACGAAACCACTACCGAGTGGTATGAGCGCTACCAGGCGCTGCTCGAAGATGTTGAGAGCTTCCAGGACATCGTCATCGACGACGCCCGCAGCGGCATCGACGAGGACGAGTAACCCCCAGTGAATCCAGAGAGTCCAGCCAGCGCAGCGGCCCAGCCACCGGTTCCGCGCAATCTTCCGCGCCAGCGCTGGGCCCTAGCTGAGCCGCATCCCGAAGCAGCCGCTGCCCTAGCCAAGGCAGCGCGGCTGCCGCTGGTACTGGCCGAATTGCTGGTGGCGCGGGGCATCACCCAGGCGCAAGAGGCATTCGCCTTCCTGAATCCGGAACCGGCCCACCTCAACGATCCCTTCCTGATGCTGGGCATGAATGAAGCTGTAGCCCGGCTGGAGCGGGCTATCGCTGCTCGCGAGCCGGTGTTGCTCTACGGCGACTACGACGTGGACGGCACGACTGCGGTTGTCTTGCTGAAGACGGCTATCGAGATGCTGGGCGGCGAGGCTCGCTTTCATGTGCCTCACCGGCTGCTGGAGGGTTACGGCCTGCAATCCAGCGTGCTGGAAGCGGCTCGCGCCGACGGCGTTCGCCTGGTTATCACGGTGGACACCGGCATGAGGGCCTTTGCCGAGGCCGAGACCGCGCGCAGGCTGGGCCTGGACCTCATCATTACCGATCACCACCTGCTACAGGCAGGCGATGCAGTGCCCCACGCACTGGCCATCCTCAATCCCAACCAGCCCGGTTGCCCCTACCCAGAAAAATCGCTCTGCGGCGCGGCCATCGCGCTCAAGCTGGCCCAGGCTGTACTGGAGCGCCGCGACCCCGAGCGCACCCGCGAGAAGACCCTGCCCAGTTTTCTGAAGATGGCCGCCATCGCCACCATCGCCGACGCCGTGCCGCTCAAAGGCGAGAATCGCGTCATCGCCGCCCTGGGCCTCAAGGAACTCCGCAAACCCGTGGGCGCAGGCCTGCGGGCGCTCTTCGCCGCGGCCTCCCTCGATCCGACCGCCAAGCAGCTCACCGGATTCGATGTAGCCTTCCGCCTTGCGCCACGCATCAACGCCGCAGGGCGCATGGACGTAGCTTCGGAGGTGATCGAGCTTTTCTGCACCCGCGACCCCGCTCGCGCTGCCGAGTTGGCCGCCAAGCTGGAACGCCTGAACCGCGAGCGCCGCGACACCGAGGCCGCCGCCCTCAGCGAAATCGAAACCCGCCTGTCCAGCGACAGCGAACTGGCCGCTGACCGGCTGCTGGTGATCGACGGCGACGGCTGGCATCGCGGCGTCATCGGCATCCTGGCCTCGCGCGTGGTGGAGCGCACCGCCAAACCGGCGATCGTGGTCAGCGTCGAGGAGGGCGTGGCCTATGGCTCCGGCCGTTCGGTGGATGGTTTCATGCTGCTGGATGCAATCGAAAGCTGCGCCGATCTCTTCACGCGCTTCGGCGGGCACGCATTCGCCGCAGGTTTTGCCCTGCCATCCGCTTCCCTGCCTGAGCTGAAGCGTCGCCTGCGCCTTTACGCCAAGAAGCATCTGGCCGCCCGCGAACCGGAGCGGCTCCTCCGCATTCACGCCGAGCTGCCGCTGGACCGCATCACGCCAGTGCTGGTGGGCTGGCTACGCAAGCTGGAACCCTTCGGCCACGGCAACCCCGAACCGATCTTTGTGGCGCGCATGGCGCGGCTGCTGGCTGCGCCACGCATTATGAAAGACCGCCATATCCGCCTGGAACTGGCCCAGGAACCTGACCGTCACACAACGCGAATCTCAGCCCATGACCCGGTACTCGCAGGGTCCAGCAGCGCAATCCGCGCCGTGGGCTGGGACCTGGCCGCACACGCCGCCGCACTCGGCCTCGCGAAAGGCTCGCTCATCGACCTTGCCTACCGCATTCGCGAAAACGATCATCCCGAATATGGCGGCCTGGAGGTAGAGATCGCGGGCATCGAACCGGCAAGCACCTGACGCAAGAAGGCCCACGGCTGACCGTGGGCCTTTCCGGCTGGGGAGCCGCAATCTGCATTATTTGGGCTTAGACTCGGCCCTGGGTGCGGGCGCTGCGTGTTGCTGCGGAGCTGGCGCTGCGTGTTGCTGCGGAGCAGGCGCTGCGCGTTGCTGTGGTGCGGGCGCTGCGTGTTGCTGCTGTGCGGGCGCTGCGTGTTGCTGCGGAGCAGGCGCTGCGTGTTGCTGCGGCGCGGGCGCTGCATGTTGTTGCGGCGCGGGCGCTGCGTGTTGCTGCGGTGCTGGCGCGGCGCGTTGCTGCGGTGCGGGCGCAGCATGTTGCGCAGGAGCTGCGTGTTGCGCAGGAGCAGCATGTTGCTGAGGCGCCGGACGCGACTGTTGTTGTGGCGCAGCGTGTTGCTGTGGCGCAGCGTGTTGCTGTGGCGCAGCGTGTTGCTGTGGCGCGGCATGTTGCGCTGGCGCAGCATGTTGCGCAGGAGCAGCGTGTTGCGCGGGAGCAGCGTGTTGTGCTGGTGTGGCATGTTGCGCAGGTGCGGCATGTTGCGCGGAAGCTGCGTGTTGCGCTGGAGCAGCGTGTTGCGCCGGAGCAGCTTGCTTTCCCCCGCCCAGCGGCCTGGCGGCAACCACGTTCTGCGGATGTCCGCCGTTCGCCTTGGCATACGAGCTCTTGTCAGCCTTGGCAGTATTTACATGTTGCGTCTGGAAGCTGGTCGGAGCCGCGTGTTGCTCGTGTTCGGCAACCCGCTCCTGGGGAGTGGCGGCGTGCTGAATCCCGCCTGGACCGCCGTTATAGGCGACGTGCCTGTCGTTGGCGATGGTGTTTCTTTGCACCACCGTCCGGTCGTTGTAGGTGATGTGGATGACGCTTTCATTCACGTGCATGACCGCGGTGTTGTATGCAAAAGAATTGCCGCGCCACTCGCCTCCGGAGAAGCCGATACCTCCATAGCCGAAACCATAGTTCACGCCGCCGTAGTAGCCCACATGGCGGCCCCAGTAGCCCCGATGAAACATGTAGCGGCCACCGGACCAGCCCCAGTAGTTCGGCGTCCAAAGCGCGCCCTCATAGGGAGCCGGAACCCAGGCGCCGGGAACCCAGTAGTAGTCCCCGTCGCCCCAGGCCCAGTAGCCGGGAATCCACATTAGGTTGGGATCCGGACAGATGGGTTGATCGTAAACGGGCAGCATGGGCGGGGCGAAGCCGACGCTAATAGTGACCTGTGCGTGCGAAAAAGCGGGTATGACAAAGAGGATCAGCGCCAGCAAGAGCCAACGCGCAGAGCGGAACAATTGCATGAGAAGAACCTCCAGCGGAGCCAGACTACCCCAGGCCTTCCCTTCCCGGTCTGGTCAATTTTGCACAGAAAGAGACTCCCTTCGGCGGTCTGGGAAACCTCCGAAAACGTCATTAAGCCCGGCGGTCTGTGGCAACTTGTATAGGCGCGGTTTAAGACATTTCTATTGGACCCTGTAAATCGCGCTGCCATGCGCAGGCAAGGTTACATTGACTTCCCTTGATTCCTTGCCGGTACTCTCGCTCCAGGCATCCTCGACCATGTGTTTTCTGCCATCCAGTCCAAGCTGTTTCCAGGTCGCGCGCAGCGTAACCGGCTTATCGTCGAGGTTGAAAAAGGCAAAGAACTCCGCGTAGTTCCTTGCGCCAGGAATGTCGATGGTCGCCCGCCACACTCTGGCGTTTTCAAAGCCGGCCGGCAGGCTTGCGGCATCAACCGGACGGCTGTACGTAACATTCTGATTCATGAAGAGCATCGTCTGGTTGGTAATCAGCGACTTGGTAAACTCATCGAGCCTGGTCAGATTCGCGCCCAGAATCAGCGGCGACCTCGCAATGGCCCATAGCGTAAACTCCGTCCGTTGCTCATCCTGCGTCAGCCGCGACTGGCGCGGCTCACCCCACCCCGGATGCGGTGTCAGCGATCCCCAGGGCAGCATGTCCGCGTCGGGCCAGTTGCCCGGTCCCGCATAAGGAAACCATTTGGCCAGCCGGTCGAACTCGTCGCGCAAGCCGAAGGGAAACTCGTCGTCGCCGGATTTGCGGGGGAAGCTCCAGGCGTCCCAGTGATCATTGGTGATGCGCCACATCTGCGCATATTTGCCCACTTCGGCCGCATGTTCCAGTTGGGTCGGCCCCGGCGAAAGACTCAGCACAATCGGCCGGCCTGTCTTCCTGATCGCCGACGCAATCTGGCGAATCTCGGTAGGCCGGTAGGGATGGTCGCTGATGCAGTCTACCTTGATGTAGTCCAGCCCCCATCGGGCATACTTCAGCAGCATGGAATCGTAGTAGGCCTGCCCCGCGGCATTGTCCTTTACTCCGTAATTGCCATCGTCCCAGGGGCAGGTCTCCGAAGTGTCGCCCGCGTCAGCCGCATGAAAGCTCGACCCCGCGATGGGCAGGTTCTCCCTGACCACCTGCTTCGGAATTCCGCGCACAATGTGGATGCCGAACTTCAGCCCCTGGGCATGAACCCAGTCGGCCAGCGGCTTAAAGCCCGCCCCATTTGCGGCCGAGGGAAAGCGATTCGCGGCCGGAATCTGGATGCCGTTGCCGTCAAAGACATATTTCCGTGTCTCCAATTTGTCGGCAAAGGGGTCCTGCATATACCACCCCTCGTCGATCACGGCGTACTGCCAGCCGTATTGGCTCATCCCGGCCAGCACCGTGACATTGGCCCTGTAATCGGCCTCATCGATGGTCAGCCCGTAGGCATCCCAGCTATTCCACCCCATGGGCGGCGTGGGAGCGGGGTTCTGTGCGTTCAGAAGGCTTGCGGCGGTAAAGAGGAGGGCAAACAGAGCGATGAAGATCAAGCTGCGGGGTTTCATGGCTAGACTTTATACCACACTCGCCTGAGAGGTGGCGCGTGAAACCCTGTGCCCGCCGTCACCCCCGCCCTGGAATTCCATCGACTAGAATCGGGGCGAGGAGTCCCAACGAAAATGCCCCGTAAAGCACTGATCGCCGCTAATTGGAAGATGTACAAGACGCCCGCTGAAGCCAAGGCGTTTGTCGATGCCTTTTTACCCCTCGTTGCCGGCCACACGCGCGATGAGATCGCCCTCTTTCCCTCGCCGGTGCTGCTGCCCACCGTGATTGAAGCCGCCAAGGGAAGCAATGTCCTCATCGGCGCACAGAACATCCACTTCGCCGAAGAGGGCGCTTACACCGGTGAAACCTCGCTCAACCAGCTCCAGGCCGTCGGTGGAACCCACACCCTCATCGGCCACTCTGAGCGCCGTCAGTACTTCGCCGAGACCGACGAGATCGTCAACAAGAAGCTGCACACCGCGCTGAAGCATGGCGTCGTTCCCGTCGTCTGCGTCGGTGAGGTTCTGGCCGAGCGCGAGGCGGGCAAGACGGCCGATGTGCTCAAGACGCAGATCACCGGCGCTCTGGCTGGAATCACCGCCGAGGCCGCCGCGCCAATCGTGATTGCATACGAGCCGGTCTGGGCCATCGGCACCGGCAAGACCGCCACGCCCGAAATGGCCGTCGATGCGCACAAGATCATTCGCGCTGAAGTTGCCAAGCTGCTGGACGCGGAGGTCGCCGCCAACATGCGCATCCTCTACGGCGGCAGTGTCAAGCCGGACAACGCCACCGCTCTCATCGGCCAGGAAGAGATCGACGGGGCTCTGGTAGGCGGGGCCAGCCTCAAGCCCGATTCCTTCACTGCCATCGTCAAGTACTAACCGGACAATTCAGCCACTCCGGCGGGTCCATCGGGTCTCACAAAAGAGACGTAATGCACCCGCCTTTGATTTTGCGCAACTCCGAGGCCATTTTTCTGAGCAATACTATCGGGAAGCTTACCCCTCGGAGGGGTGTACAAATGAAATTCATCAGATTCGCCATCCTCGGGTTACTCGTTTTTCTGGCGCCTTTGAGCAGCCAAGCCAAGCGAACCCACATCGCCATGAGTACGCAGAAAGTCCATACGCCGCACATCCATCGTTCAAAATCGGGTCCATACGGCTTTGGCGGTAAGCTCTCCAGGTCCCACGATCACAAATACCATCCGGTGAAACAGCACTAAAGCTGTGACCGTTTGATTCTGCACCAAAGATGGGAACCCCAGGTTCGGCGCGTCTTTGTTTTTGCGCTAACCTGGGATAGCACGAACCTCAATTGCAACAAACAAAATCATGCGGTCAGAAACCTGGGAGCTGTTTACACTGCCAACGCAGTTACCTTCCCGCCCCAGGAATGTATTTGTATTCGATCTTTGCGGGCTTCTTTGGAACGTCGCCGGTCAGGTCGTGCATGTGCCAGACCACGCTTTCACCCGCCACCTCAGGGTGCTTGCTCAGGAATTCCAGAGCATACGTGCTCGCGCCGGGGTCGTCCTTCTGGTCGGCGAATTTAGCGCTCTCAATGGCGGCCTTCTGCTTCTCGCCCAGGCGGCGATAGAGGATGGCGAGCTGGTAGTGTGCGGCCAAGTCGTCGGGATCGACGGCTTGCAGGCGCTCGTAGGCGCTGCGCGCGGCGGCGTAGTCATGCTGCTGGTAATAGGAGAAGCCGAGTTCTCGCAGGCCATCGCGGGAGCGGTGATATTTGGCCAGCATCGCTTCCAGGTCGGCGATGGCCTCCCTCACCTGGCCGGCGTTGCGTTCCACCTGGGCGCGATAGTAAAGGACGCGCGGGTCGCCGGGTAAGAGTGTCAGCGCCTTGGCCAGATTGGACTTGGCATCGTTGTACCGCTCCCATGAGATTTCAGCAATCGCCATATTGGTGAAGGCGTCGGCGTACTCCGGGCGGAGAGCTGCCACGCGCTCAAAGGCATTGACACTGGCCTGGTACTGCTGGGCGTCGAGCAGGGCGATGCCGTAGTTGTTCCAGCGCATCCATTCTTTGTTTTCGGTCGGATCGGGCGGCTGCGGCGGGTTTTCGCCGATCTTGAAGCTCTTTGTCTCCGACGCCATCTCGATAACCGGCTGCGGATAGTGCTTCTCGTTCATCGCGTAATCGATGAAATGCTGATTGAAGCGGCGGTACTTGACCGTCGCGGTGAGCAAGACCTGGCCGGTGATCTCTTTCGGCAAACGGAAGCGGTAGCGCACCAGTTGCGAGCGACCGGATTGAATCGTGTTGTTGTAGGCCAGCACGCGGTTGTGCCAGATCTGATGCAGATCGTTCAGCTCGCCTTTGTTGTTGATGAGGCGGCTGGTGAAGGAGTGGGCCGCGGGGTCCAGGTTGCCATCAGATTGGATGAAGCCGCTCTCGGCCAAAATCTTGCCGGAGCCGTCCTTGACCGCGAAGTCCACCCAGGCCTCGTAGAAGTCGCGCTGCTCGGGAATGAAGGAGTGGCCGATGCCCTTGTTCTGGATGACCACGTCCGCGACGAGGGTTTCGCCGGGTGTTAGCGAAAAGGCAGTGAGGCCGAGCGGGGCTACAAGCACTTGATCGGCCGCTGTTGCCGCCGCTCCTTCTTTTTCAATGCCGAAGATGTCCACGTTGAAGACGCCCTTGCCATCGAAGCCTTTCTTGAGGAAAGCAGCGAGTTTTTCGACCTGCTCGTCGTATTTGTAGTACTGCGGAATGAGGGTGTTGCCGCCCAGCCAGCGGTGGCTGACGAGCTGGCCGTCCTTGGCGCCGGGGTCGGCCGAGTTGGCCGGAAGCGGCTCGCGCAGCATGTGGCAACTCTGGCAGGTGGAGACCGCGTCCTTGCGATAGAAAGGCAGCGGAGACTGTTTGGTGAAGCTGGCGGCCTGCCACTCATCGTAGAGCGAGATTGCCCGGAGCCACTTGTAGTCGTCGAGCGTACGCGGGATAGCGGCCTTGTGGCATGCGGCGCAGAACTCAGCGGTCTGGTAGAGGGGGCGCATCACGGCCCTGGAATGACGGTCGAGATGGGCCAGGATTTCGGCGTCTGTGACCGCGCGGACGATGGGCGCTCCGCTTTCATCCATCAGCACGGCCGGCGTGCCCATGACGTAGCTGCCGGTACCGGTTGCGTCTGTCGAGACAATGGAGTGGCAGGTGGAGCAGGTGACGCCCTCCTCCTCAAACGGGCGCTTCTTGGGCATTCCCTGCGAAAGGTCGCCGGAGAGCAGCGCGACGGGGTTGTGGCAGCCCTCGCAGTGGCGGGAGTACTGCACGCCCTTCTCGTCGATGAGCATATTGACGTTTTTCAGGTACCACGGCGCGCGGAAGCTGTTGGAGTGAACCGACTGGCGCCACTGCCGGTAGGCCTCCTGATGGCAGTGGCCGCAGTACTGGGCACTGTAGAAGCTCTTGGGGCTGAGAAACTGGCCATTGGAGGAGGTGGCGTTGGAGGGAAGAAACGGAGCGTCCTTGCCGAAGGCGTAGTTATAGCGCGAGGCCACCGAATCGTGGAAAGCCGTGGTGGGTCCGGTGATGCCGGGAGGGGGTGCGTAGTCCGGAGTTGTCGCGGGAGTGGCGGCGGGGGCCGGGGAGGATTCCGGTTCCGGGTCAGCGCGGACTGCCCATGTGACCGTAAGCGACAGAGCGCCAAGAAATGCGGCCGTCAGCCAGCGGCGCAACACAGTCTTGAACGCAGGTTCAAACATGGTCCGGTGATCTCCGGGTAAAGCGGTCGCACTTCACGCGCGGGGCATCGTGGGGAAGCCGCGGGAATACCTGAACCGTAGCAGGGCTGAGGGGTGGGTTGCTTCCATCGAAAGGTGGAGAGGGTAGCGAGTCGGCGAGCGGAATCCGTCTATGGCTTGAAGACGGTGTGAAGGTTTTTCACCGCCAGCTTCAGTTCAGCCGTTCTTTCCTGGGTGAGCCAGGTGCGCCAACTATCCGCTGAAACCTCGGGCCATTTGAGGCCGCCGAACTCTACCCAGGCCTCGCGATATGCCAGCCAGGCCCGTTCCGTATCGCGGATACGCTCTGCGCTGGGCATGATTTCCGAGTCAGGATGTTCTTTAGTCTTGTAGTACACCCTGGAAGTTTGCAGCGCTTGCCGGTAGGCAACGTTGAGCGCCGCGTCGGCCTTCCGGAACTCCTCCTCGGTGAAGCGCGGCGGGGCTTTTTGGACGTACTGCAGCTTTTCGACCAGTCCCAAATCGTTGTCCATACCCCCCTCTGGAGCGTCCATGTTCTTCGGGTTGTCATTCTCCGTGCTATTCAGCCAAAAGAACTTATCCTCCGCATCGGCCAACAACTTCTCCGCATTGATCTCTTGCTCCGACCAATGCTCGGTCAGCGCCTGCCTGCGGCGGTTATACTCCTGCTTCTTTGAGATCAGCTCCAAATCGGCGCACCACACCATCCAATCCATCCTTGTAAAGTCTTGGCACATTCCCAGATACGGTTCGGGTTTAGGGCTGGCCTTGAGTTTGACCAGGCTCCGCACCTGCTCGATCAGCGGATCATATGATTTTTCACAAACAAATCGGATGGCCAGGTCGAGATTGCGCGGCACGAGCTTGCCGTTGGCGTAGATCAGAGCCAGAACCTCGAACGGCTGGTCGTTAACCCGCTCATCAGCTTTCGAGTCGCCGTAAGTCGTCCAATTGGACTTGTCTTCAAAGGTCAGATAGGCGCACTTGCGGGCGTCGGTGAAATTGGGGGTGAGACCTTTGATGTCGTCGGGATCGCCGTAGTAGAGATGAATGGGATTGCAGCCGTTCAGGCGGCTCCGGTCGGCAGCCGATGGCAGGTCCTCAGGTGGAATAAACGTCTTCACCGCCGCGTTGCAGACGTCGTAGACGTCGGGTGGAAGGTCGACGATAGCGGACTGCGACCGAGCCGGGATTGGCGCCAAATTGACGGCAATCAGCACGGCGAGCAGTGGTTGCGTTCGCATCGGTTCTTCCCGGTCATGGAGCAGCCTGAACATTTCAGCCGTTTCAAACCGAAATCCGAGGCTGGAATCCGTCTACGAGATAATATATCCCCCATTTGCCTCTGCTCACGATGGACCGGAGGTAAAATCGACTACCTTTGTTATTGGCGGCGAGCGGTTCACAGGATGGTATGACGGGGGAACAAGGATACTGACCTGAAATTCAGAGGCGTTTCTTTACGCCAAAACCAGCATCAAACTGATAAGTTGTGATAGAAGGATTTTGTTTCCCCAATGGCCTCAAGTCCTTATTTCTCAGTGGCGGTTTTGTTTGTGGCGGCGCTCGCGTTTGGGCTGGCCCCGCTGGGGCTGGCTTGGCTGTGGGGTAAGGCATTTTCCCCGGCCAAACCTAACGCGGTGAAGAACTCCATCTACGAGTGCGGACTGGAGTCCAGAGGCGATGCCTGGATGCAGTTCCGGTCCGCTTACTATCTGTATGCCATCATCTTTTTGATCTTCGACGTGGAGGCGGTTTTCTTGCTGCCGTTTGCAGTGGCGTTCAGCGGATTGGGCGCGGCGGCTTGCGTGGCGATGCTGGTCTTTGTGCTGCTGCTGATCGAGGGGCTGGCGTGGGCCTGGGCCAAGGGCGTGCTGACGTGGGCGTGAAAAATGCAGGGACTTGGGAATAGGGAATAGGGAATACATGGAGCGTAGCGACATGGCGGATGAAGGCTTGAAGATCGAACTCGGCAAGCAGGGGGTCTTCGTCACCACCATCGAGGAGCTCTATAACTGGGGGCGGCGCAGTTCTATCTGGCCCATGCAGTTCGGGCTGGCTTGCTGCGCCATCGAGATGATCGCCACCACCATGGCTCGCTACGACCTGGCCCGCTTCGGGGCCGAGGTCTTCCGGCCGTCGCCCCGCCAGGCCGACCTGATGATTATCTCCGGGACAGTGACTAAAAAGATGGCGCCCCAGGTCGTCCGGCTTTACAACCAGATGGCCGAGCCGAAGTATGTAATCGCCATGGGCGCCTGCGCCATCTCCGGGGGCCCTTTCAAGCAGGGCTACAACGTGCTGAAAGGGATCGACCGCTACATTCCCGTCGACGTGCACATTCCCGGCTGCCCGCCGCGGCCGGAGGCGCTCATGCAGGCTTTCATGACGCTGCAGAAGAAGATTGACGGCCAGCATCTGACCGGGGAGGGCCGTCCGCGCTTTCTGGACGCTGACGCCCAAGGTGAATTCCCGGTGCCTGTGCAGGGTGAACACGATCTGGAGCCCACGTCGAACAAAGGCGTCTGGCCCGTGCCGGTGGTGATTCGTTGATGAAGACAGTCGAGGAAATCAAGGCGGCGATCGAGGCGGCCGTTCCGGGCGCTGGGGTTGAGATTGTGCCCAACCCCAGCCCTTCCGGCCAGCACTCGCTGCGGCTGGCGCCTGGCCACGCCGTCGAAGTGGCGAAGTTTCTGCGCGACGATCTGTTCTTCGATTACCTGTCGAACGCCACCGGAGTGGACTGGCCGGACAAAGAGATAGCCGAAAAAGTTAAAGTATTGCATCAAGCGACGAAAACCGTGGATGGCCTCGAACAGACCGTCGAAGAGACCGTTGAGGAGACGCGCAAGCGGGTAGAACCGGGCTGCCTGGAGGCTGTCTATCACCTGTACTCGGTGGCACTAAAGCAGGGGCCTCTGACAATACGGATGCGTACCGCGAACAGAACCGATCAGGTTGAGTTGCCGTCGCTGACGCCCATCTGGCGTTCGGCGGAGTTTCAGGAACGCGAAATCTTCGACCTCTTCGGGATCGTCTTTACCGGGCATCCGGACCTGCGGCGGCTGCTGATGTGGCCTGAATTCAAGGACCACCCCATGCGCCGCGATTACGTGGAGCCGGACGACTTTGAATACGAACCCACGGCGCACGATACGGTGCTGGCCAGGGCCGAGGCGCACCGGACTGCGAAAAAGGCCGCCCAATGACTGTGACGGGATTGGTGCGAGAGGACAAGCCGCAGGGCTGGAACCGTCCGCCGGTGATTGAGCCGGACGGCGAAGGAGAGCTGCTGGAAGTGGCCATGGGGCCGCACCATCCTTCGACGCACGGCGTCTTCCGCATGGACGTGGCACTGGACGGCGAGCGCGTAATCCGCCTCAAGCCGGTCTTCGGCTATCTGCACCGCAATCACGAGAAGCTGGCCGAGGGGATGAGCTACCTGGGCTCGATGCCCTTTACCGACCGGTTGGACTACATCTGTTCGCTGACCAACAACTGGGCCTACGCACTAGCGGTGGAAAAGCTGACCTGGCAAGAGGTTCCCGAGCGCGCCGAGTACCTGCGGGTGATTCTGGGCGAGCTGACGCGGGTACAGAACCACGCCTCGTCGATCGGTTTTCTGATTCAGGAGATGGGGGCCAGCGGAACGCCGCTGATGTACGCCTTCCGTGAGCGGGAAAAGATTCTGGACCTCTTCGAGAGCCTCACCGGCGCGCGCATGATGTGCAACTACATGCGCTTCGGGGGTTGCCGCGTGGATGCTTCGGCGGCCTGGCTCGATGCGGCGCGCAAAGTAGTGGCCGGGCTGCCGGAGTTTGTGGATGAATTCGACCGGCTGCTCAGCACCAATGAAATTTTGATGGCGCGCACCCAGGGCGTGGGCATCTTGCGCCCGGAACTGGCCGTGAACGCCGGCGTGACCGGGCCGATGCTGCGTGCCTCGGGCGTGAACTACGACATTCGCAAGGTGGACGGCTACGGCATCTATAACCGATTCAACTTCCGCGTGCCGCTGGGCGATCATTGGGACGTCTACGACCGCTTCATGATCCGCATGTTGGAGATTCGGGAGTCGATTGGAATTCTGACCCAGGCGCTGAAGGACATTCCTGCTGGCCCGGTAATGGACCCCAAGGCCAGGATTCGCGGCTTCCGGCCCAAGCCGGGCGAGGCCTACGGGCGGATCGAGGCGCCCAAGGGCGAG
>Ga0182027_10004431_pt1 | contig 21753 bp, 14 predicted proteins | sample 712E1DmetaG_FD_121300 | JGI IMG/M metagenome (GOLD analysis project Ga0182027, IMG submission 121300) | Permafrost microbial communities from Stordalen Mire, Sweden - 712E1D metaG (Illumina Assembly) | ecosystem: Environmental > Terrestrial > Soil > Wetlands > Permafrost | place: Sweden... | reverse complement strand
TTCTTCCCCCATTTTCAGCCGTTGTTTTAAGCCCTGTGTTCTTTCAGGGTTTGCGGGCTGCAAATGGGGGAAGTTAGAAGGGGGTCTTATGCCGCGCTCGAATAGAAGTAATCCCAAAATAAAACACCGAGCCATTGAACTCCGAAAAGAGCCGACTCCTGCTGAAAGCCGGCTATGGGCGTACCTGCGAACCGATCAACTGGGAATAACCTTTCGCCGTCAGCATGCTGTCGACTCTTTTATCGTAACTGCTCAGCCTGATTTACCAAAATACGTATGAAAACCATGGCTGAGCAGTAACAAAATAACTCGAATTGCGCAAACCTTCAGGCGCGGTGTGTCAGGCCAATTAATGGCATGGGTAGACGGTATTAGCCGGTGTCCGTACCTGAAACGTCTCATAGTTCATATGATAGGTATTCAATTCCGTCTGTACTTTTTGGATCGCAGCCTCCGCCGCCCAGCGTGTGAACGTGAAGGAACGCCAGTCTCCCGTTCCTTGATCGGCATTATTAAGGGCCTTATGGCAGACCAGAATGGCGCCAATCGCTTCATGGGTCGAGGTGGTAAGCGAAGCGGAATGGAATTCGTCCACCAATACAGGAATGGCATCCGAAGAAAACGAAACAAGGTATTGTACATCCAGGCTTTGTCCCTGCATGACGCGATCCACATTATGGCGAACAATAAACCCGTCCACATTTAGAAGGCTCAACGATACCGCAAACCCGAGTGAAGTTAGCAGCACCGCCAAGGCAATGAAGCGTTCGCGCCGCAAGAATTCCAATATCCCAACAGCAAGCAATAGAACCCCGATCCAAACCAGGGCTACATATGTATATGTTCGCAGGCGGGAAAAGCCGTAGGCAACTTCATAAAGGTTCAGGCGTTGATAGGCCGATATCAGAATCACCATAACCAACAAAACGATGGCAATGCTCAAACCAGAATAGGCCCATTTGTGTGCCTGGCTTTCCCGGCGGGTAATGGCACCAAAGCCCATAATCATGAGCAGACTCAAAAAGGCAACCGCCATCAACTCACCAAAACCGCGCCGGGCATATTCAGAATACGTAAAACCGGTAATATTAATGTTTGCCAGTCCACCAAAGAGGTAGCGGACTTGAATCACAACAAAGGCGGCAAAGAGAACGATCACGCTTCCAAGCACAATGGCGGTTTCCGTAAAACCCAGAAATTGGGGAACAAGGGGTTTCTCTTCGCCGATCAGTTTTTCATCCCGGCTGTGCAAGGCGGCGTGCAGAAAGGCCCCGGCCAGTCCGTAGGCGATCAAGAGGATATAGAATAGACGGAATATATATTCGGGAAATTTATCCCAGCCGAAGAAAGGTTTCAACAATGCGCCCAGTTGATTGCTGAAGATGCTATCCGACGAGGCAAGCAGGGCGGCAAAGATGGCGAGGATGGGAATTGCGATCAGGATGCCGCGCAGGGCAGGCCAGATGTTGATCTTTACAGCCTGCTGGCTGCTTTCCTTGCGCTCACGACTGACCTCGGAATTGAACATGGCCGGCTGCGCCAACATACTGCCCATCAACTTGAAGAAGCCGGACACATAATCGGCCAGGCTATATGCGAACCAGCGCCCGCCGAGGAAGGTATTGGCTAATACAACCATCAGTAAAAACGGTATCAGAACACCCAGGAAAACGGTCAACGGTTCGGCGCGGATAAAAGTAATCGCCGCAAAAAATAAAATCAGAGGGATCAGCCATAACGTTCCGCGGGCAGGGCGTTGATCATTGACCCGGAGAAGAAGAAATCCACCCAGCAAACAACATACGGTGAAGATGGCAAAGTTAACGCCGAAGGACTGCTGCCAAAAAAGAAAATCGAACAGCCAGCCAAGCAAAATTGCCATAATCCAGAGCAAGTTCGGGTTTTTCTTCATGAAAGCCTCCATCACAAATTTCCCGCAATATAACAGATGCCTGCTCGCGGAGCCTCTCAAATCCTATCACTTTTCCCCTTATTCACAATCCAGCATGCAAGTGTAGAAGTGGTTCATTTCGTGGGCTTCTGAATCGTTCACCACAGAGTCCACGGAGACTACAGAGAAGAACAGAGAGTTTTTTCTCTGTGCTCTCTATGAACTTTGTGATCTCTACGATGAGAAAGAATTAGCCCACTATTTTAACAACTCCATGCAAGTGTGATGGTTGGGCGACCACCTACGGTATAATTGCGCGTATGGGAACAATCATTGCCGTAGATATCGGCGGGACGCATTTGCGCACAGCCGCCTATGAATCAGAACAATTTGAGCCAAGCGCGTACAGGCGCGTCAAGACGCTTGCCGATGAACCGGGGGTTTTCGAACGCATGGTCAAAGCCATCGAAGAAGTCCGACCGCATGACGGCCCGTTGGATGGGATCGGAGTGGCCTCGCCGGGGCCGCTCGATCCGCACACCGGTCACATGCTGGCCACACCGAACATCAAACAGTTCGATAATTTCCCGCTGGCGCCGAAACTCACCGAGCATTTCGGCGTACCGGCGTTTTTGGATAACGACGCGAACATGGCTTGTCTCGGCGAATGGAAATACGGCGCGGCGAAGGGACATCACGACGTACTCTATCTAACGATCAGCACGGGGATCGGAGGCGGCGTGATCGCCAATGACCGGCTCCTGCAGGGCTATCATGGCCTCGCCGCCGAGCTCGGACATACCATCGTTGACCCGGACGGCCCACCCTGCTCGTGCGGCTTCAGGGGCCATCTTGAATCCTTTTCATCAGGGCCGGCCATTGTCAAGTATGTACTCAAAGAACTGGAAAACGGCGCAAAATCCATTTTAAAACCCGATCCAAACCTGAACGCAAAGCAAGTGGCAGACGCGGCATTGCGCGGCGATGCATTGGCAATCGCCGCGTATCGACGCGCGGGTGAGTATCTCGGAATAGGCGTGGCGTCGTTCCTGCATGCCTTCGACCCCTCCATTGTTGTTTTCGGTGGAGGTGTTTCACAGGTCGGCCCGCTATTATTCGATTCATTTCATGCCAGTCTGAGGAAAAGAGTCTTCCACCCTCGCTATTTGGATAATTTAAAGATCGAGATGGCGGCGCTCGGCGATGATGCAGGCCTGCTCGGCGCACGCACATTGGCAGAACAATCTTTGCAAGCCATAAGATAGAACTTTTGCATAAGTCGCAAGGCAGCAGCTTCTCCTGAAGCCGCTCCGTCACAAAAACACGGGAAAAAACTCCATGAATCGGCGTTTCTTTTTGACTTTGGCAAGAGATCAAATAAAAAGGAGTTAGTAATGGAACCCATGAAATTACCCGGGCCAAAGGCCCGCGCGTTGATCAAGCGCGATTCATCTGTGATCTCGCCCTCCTATCCACGCGGTTATCCGTTCGTGATGGATCATGGCAAAGGTTCGGAAGTTTGGGACGTGGACGGCAACCGCTTCCTCGACTTTATGGCCGGCATCGCAGTCACATCCACCGGCCACGCACACCCCAAAGTGGTCAAGGCAATTCAGGAGCAGGCCGAACAGTTCCTGCATATCTCATCAGACTTCTATCACGTCAAATGGATCGAATTAGCGGAAAAGCTGGATGAAATCGCACCGTTCAACGAAGCCGCGGTTTCGTTCATGACCAACTCCGGCACGGAAGCCGTGGAGACGGCGATCAAGCTGGCACGCTATCACACGGGCCGCTCCAACTTTATCGGCTTTACCGGCGCATTCCACGGACGGACCATGGGCGCGGTGACATTCACCGCCAGCAAGCCCGCCTATCATAGCGGCTTTTATCCGCTGATGAACGGCGTGGTTCATGCACCGTTCCCAAATCCCTACCGTCCCGTGCTGGAGCGAAAGGCCGGCGAGGATTACGGGGAGACGGTCGTCCGTTACATTGATGATCAAATTCTTGGACACATCCTGCCGCCTGACGAAGTAGCCGGTATTCTGGTCGAAACAATCCAGGGCGAAGGCGGGTACATTGTCCCGCCGCCCGGTTTCTACCCCGCCTTGAGAAAGTTATGCGACAAGCATGGCATCCTGCTGATGGTGGATGAAGTTCAATCGGGCATGGGCCGCACCGGCAAGTGGTGGGCGATCGAACATTTTGGAATCGAGCCGGATATCGTCACCGCCGCAAAAGGGATCGCTTCGGGCATGCCGCTCGGGGCGTGCATTGCGCGTCAATCGGTGATGGATTGGGAGCGCGGTTCGCACGGCAACACCTATGGCGGGAACCCCCTGGCTTGCGCCGCCGCTTTGGCAACCCTGGAACTGATCCAGGATCAATATATGGCCAACGCAGCGGAGGTCGGCCAATACACGATCGATGCGCTCGAGGAAATCCAGGCGCGCCATCCAAGCATCGGAGACGTGCGCGGCATCGGCTTGATGATCGGCGTGGAATTCGTCAATGACCGCACGTCGAAGGAACCGGCCAAGCAACTCGCCGACCGCGTGGTGGATCTGGCCTTTGAGCGCGGCCTGCTTACGCTCGGCTGCGGCAAGAGCGTCATCCGCATTGCGCCGGCCCTGAGCATTACCAAAACCGAAGTGGATGAAGGCCTGACCATCTTTGAGGAAGCGGTGACCCTGGCAGAGAAAGAATTGAACTTCAAGTAAAATCCGAAGAAGAGACGCGGCCGGGTGAACCCAGGTGCGCGTCTCTTTTCTATTCCAATATTCAGCAGAGACATGAAAAAAGATTCTTTCCCGCAGCGGTTCTTGAACTTATTCCGGTATGACGGCAAGCCGGATGCCATCATCCTCAGCCTATGCCTGTTGATTAACCTTATCGTTTTGATCAATGCAATCCTTCAACATCCAAAGATCGGCTACGACGTGGGACAAAACCTGATCTACATTCAAATCCTCCCCGATCGTTTACCATCCCAGAACGATACCTATGAATTCTTTTCGCCGCCGCTGCCTTATTTCCTGCCCTCGCGCTTTGACATCCTCTGCGAGCATTACAACTCGACCCAGCTCAGTACTTACAATGGGAGTGAAGTGAGCAATGTTTGCCGAACCTATGACGGCAAGGTCGCACAGGGGCTCAACGTTCTGCTTTCCATCGGAACAACCCTGCTCCTGCTGATGATCGCCGAGCAAATCAAGCCCGGCAACCGCTTCTTCAAAATCTCAGCCCTCTCGATGCTGGCGCTTCTCACCGTTTATTACAAAACCTTTTCGCAGGTACGCGGCGAGCCCTACGTGGTCTTCTTCATCCTGCTCTCCATTTATTTGATCAACGAAATCCTCAAAACCACCACACATAATTACAAACTGATCCTCGCCACCGGCATATCGCTGGGAATGTTGGTATTGAGCAGGCAATGGGGATTCTTCATCTTCCCCGCCATCTTCCTGCTGGTGCTCTGGATCTTCATCCAGGACCGCCAAACAGGCTGGCTGCGCGCACGACAATTCTTCCTCATCACCCTGCTGAGCGCCATCATCGGCGGCTGGTTCTATATCCACCTTTACCTGGATTATGGCACATTCTCCGCATTCAATATCAAACAGCCAAAATATCCCTCCACGCAAGAAACCTTAGCCTTCTTCCGACAAACCGAACTCCAAAATCTAAAGCCTTTTCAGGAACCCGTGCGGCCGGTATTCGACCATCAGTCCTTCTTTGCGATCATGTATTCGGAAACCTGGGGAGATTATTGGGGATACTTCACCTTTATCAAGCCGGGATCGGCCCCGGATAATATAGGAAACCAGGCAGCCATCGCACCCTATCTGGGAGAAGTCAATCTGGCAGCCGTATTGCCAAGCCTGCTCCTTTTCGCAGGCCTTGTATTCGGCATCGTCCAGATATTTCGATTCCACGAATCTCCAACTTTGGAGAGGACTTTCCTGGTATTTATCACGCTGTTGGCGTTATCCACCATTTTCGGCTATCTGTGGTTCATCTATAGATACTTTGCGCAAAACAACCTGGTTGTAAAAGCCACCTATATCATACAGTTTTTTATTGCCCTGCTATTTTTGTTTTCCGGTTTCATGGAAGCGGTCAGAAAGAAAAGCCAATGGGCTTATAATCTGATCCTCATCGTTTTGACTTTGGTTTTCATTCACAACCTGCCAGCGATGATTACCCGCTACACCATGCGTCTCGGTTTTTAAAACAATTCAAGCAACTCACTAACCGTATGGTAGACTTGTTTGCTGGCAAGATCTGATTTTGAACGCTGGCATCCCATCTCTGCCTTTTTGGTCCGCCAATGACATATGAAAAAAGATTCTGTAATTCAAAGATTCATGAGCTTATTTCAAACCAACGGCAAGATAGATCCAATCATTCTTACTCTCTGCCTGGTCATCAACGTTATTGTGTTGGCAAACGCGATCCTGCATTATCCGAAAATCGGCTATGATGTTATTCAACATTTGAACTATATCCAGATCCTTCCCGATCGCTTGCCGTCCCAGAAAGATACCTATGAATTTTTTTCGCCTCCACTCCCCTATTTCCTGCCCTCGCGCTTTGATGCAATTTGCGAACAATATACACCTGACACCTTTACGAACGGTAAGGGGATCACGTACAGCGCAACCTGTAGAATCTATGATGGCAAGTTTGCACAGGGGATCAATTTCCTGCTTTCCATAGGCACAACCATCCTCCTGCTGATGATCGCCGAGCAAATCAAACCCGGCAATCGCTTCTTCAAAATCTCAGCCCTTTCGATGCTGGCACTTCTCACCGTTTATTACAAAACCTTTTCGCAGGTGCGCGGCGAACCTTACGTAGTCTTCTTCATCGCACTCTCCATATACCTGATCAATGAAATCCTTAAAACCACCTCGTTCAATTACAAGCTGATCATCGCTACCGGTATATCGTTGGGATTGCTGGTACTGAGCAGGCAATGGGGATTCTTCATCTTTCCCGCCATCTTCCTGCTGGTCATCTGGATCTTTATCCGGGATCGGCAAACAGGCTGGCTACGCGCACGGCAATTCTTCCTCATCACCCTGCTCAGCGCCATCGTCGGCGGCTGGTTCTACATCCACCTTTATTTGGACTATGGAACATTTTCTGCATTCAACGTCAAACAGGCCAGTTCTCCTCCCACTATTGAGAAAGTCCTTTCATTCTTCGGGCAAACCGATATAAGAAGCGCTGAACTTTTCCAAGCGCCGGTCAGGCCGGTGTTCGATCATCAATCCTTTTTTGCGATCATGTATTCGGAAACCTGGGGGGATTATTGGGGTTACTTTACCTTTGTCAAACCTGCAATCGCTTCAGACAAGCAGGGAAACCAAGCTTCCATTGCGCCTTATCTGGGACAAGTTAATCTGGCATCCATTTTTCCAAGCCTGCTCCTTCTTGCAAGCTTTGTATTCGGCATTATCCAGATATTCCGATTCCGCAAATCCCTCACATCAGAGGAAACTCCTCTTGTCTTCATCGCGCTCCTGGCGCTATCCACTATTCTTGGCTACCTTTGGTTCGTCTATAAATACTTCGATCAGACGGATCTGGTTGTCAAAGCCACCTATACCATACAGACTTTTATTGCCTTGTTGTTTTTATTTGCCGGTTTTATGGAAGCTATCAGAAAAAGAAGCCGGTGGGCTTATAGCGCGATTCTTATCCTTCTTGCTCTGGTCTTCATCCATAATTTGCCGGCCATGATCACACGCTACAGCAAGTTTTTTGGCTATTAAAACCAGTTGCTCCTTTACTTCAAACCTTGTTAACATAACTCATATGTCCATATAAAATGGCGGGTGATAAAATTACATCATGCTCCCTGATTTCCGCGTTCACCAGCGCGACTACCTGCTCGAAATTGTCCGCCTTTTAACCGAAGAACTCGATCTCGAGAAACTTCTGGAACGCATTCTGCGCATCTCGGTGGAAATGCTGGCGGGGCAAGCAGGACTGATCGCGCTCAAGGAATCCGAAGGCTGGCGGGTGGCGGCGGCGCACCGCATCCAACCGGCTTTCCTGAGTTATCTCGAACCGCTTCTGGGGGAAGAAAACGTGCGCGAACTCGATGTGCGTGAACTCAACCGTATGTTAAAGAACTTGACATACACAGCCAGCCTTGGATTGCTCAATGGCACCGGTCTGCCCCTCGCCGCGCATGGACAAGTGATCGGCGTCATCTTCATCTTCCGCAACTATCCCGATCTCTTCACGCCCAATGACCGCATCCTGCTCCAATCCTTTGCAGACCAGGCCGCCATCGCGGTATTCAATGCCCAGCTTTATGGACAAGTGAGTTACGAGAAGCAGCGCCTCGACGCGCTGCTCGATTCGGCGGCGGATGGCATCCTGATCCTGCATGCCGATCATACGGTCGAACGATGCAACACGGCCTTTGAAAAACTTTTCGGCAAGACCCGCGAAGAAGTGGTCGGCAAGCAGCACTCGGAGGTCATTCATTGGGCAAAAGAACCACAAGGCACAACGCTTGAAGAAGCCGAACGAGGCGGATGGCCGCTGACGCCGAACGCCACGCTTTATGTGGAAGGCGACCTGAAGCGCCCACTCCCGCCTCCCCTGCCGGTCGGCATTACCTACGCGCCGCTTCTTTCGGAGGATGGGAATACACTGGCATCCTCGCCAGAGAAACGGCTGCGCAACATCGTGGTGACCGTGCGCGATATCACACACTTCCGTACTGCGGAAGAGATCAAATCCACCTTTATTTCCATCGTCAGCCACGAACTGCGGACGCCGGTGGCGCTCATCAAAGGATACGCCTCCACCCTGCGCCGCGATGACGCCAAGTGGGATCGAAAAGTAATCAGCGAAAGTCTGGCCGTGATCGAAGAAGAAGCCGACCGATTGTCGCGCATGATTGATGATCTCCTGGATGCCTCGCGACTGCAAGCGGGCGGGCTCAGCATCAACCGGGCCGATGTCTCGCTCCCGGCCCTGGCCAGCCGCGTGGCCGAAAAATTTACGACCCAATCCAGGAAGCACACGATCACAACCGACTTCCCGGATAAATTCCCCGTCATCCTGGCCGATGAACCCCGGATCGAGCAGGTGATCGCCAACCTGGTTTCCAATTCATTGAAATACGCCCCGAACGGCGAGATCAAGATCAGCGGTTCGGTACGGCCTGAACAGGTGGTCGTTTGCGTCAGCGACGAAGGTCCCGGCATCGAAGCGAAAGACCTGCCGCATATATTCGACCGCTTCTACCGTTCCACCAATGCCGTCAAGCAGACCAAAGGCGCGGGGCTGGGATTGTACCTGGCGCGTGCCATTATCGAAGCACACGGGGGACGCATCTGGCCGGATCCAAAGCCTGATTCCGGCGCACGCATCTGCTTTTCCCTGCCGCGTTAGGGAAGTGGCTAACTTCGTGGGCCTCTTAATCATTCACCACGGAGCCCACGGAGAACACAGAGCCTTTTTCCTTTATTTTTCTCCGCGATCTCAGTGGCGAGAAATTAATCAGCCCATTATTTTATCCATTCCCCGCGTTAGCATCTGCCACATGACGAATAGGCAGGTGGTAAAATTGGGCGATAATGTGAGCCGTTATCGGTAAATCAAACATCAACAAACAAAATTCGAAGTTCGAATCTCAAAAAGGAAAACAACATGGCCGTTACTTATCCAACCCGCAGCAAGGTCGAAAAAAGACAAACCTGGAACGCCGAAAGTGTTTTTAAGAATCACAAAACTTGGGAAGAAGAAGTCAAGAGCATACTGGCCGGGATCGAACCTTTAAAGAAATTCAAGGGAAGATTGGGCGAAAGCCCGGCGGTTTTGCTGGAGGCGATGGCAACCCTGGAAGGGCTGCTCCTGCGCGCCCAGCGCGTTTTCATGTACGCCGGTTTTGCATCGGCGGTGGATACAACCGACCAGGTTGCGGCAGGGATGCAAAGCCAGGCGGGCGGCATGTACGGCCAGGTAGCCGCGGCCGCGGCCTTCGTCCGGCCTGAATTGCTTTTGATTGGCAGAGCCAAGCTCAATGAATGGATGAAGCAGGATGCAAAGCTCGCCGTCTACGCGCATTTCTTTGAAGACCTTTTCCGAAAGCAGGATCATGTCCGCTCCGGCGAAGTGGAAGAATTGCTCGGCATGCTGGCTGATCCATTTGGCGGGCCGGCAGGCACCTCGAGTTTGATCGCCAATGCGGACTTTCAATTCGCACCCGCACTCACCCGCAAAGGCAAGAAACTGGTTGTGACGCAAAGCTCCGTTCACGAGATCCTGAACCAGGCAGACCGCAAGGCGCGGCAAACGGCCTGGGATCACTATATGGATCGCCATGTGGAGTTCAAGAATACGCTGGCCAGCAATCTTACAACCTCCATTAAAGCCAATGTGTTCCTTTCCCATGTCCGAAAACACGATTCGTCGCTGGCGGCCTCGCTCTTCGAACAAAATGTACCGGTGGAAGTTTTCCATAATCTAATCAACACGTTCAAAAAACATTTACCGGTCTGGCACCGCTATTTCGAGATCAAACGGAAAGCCCTGGGGCAGCGCGATATTGCCTATTACGATATGTGGGCGCCGCTGGCAAGGAAGCGCGTCAAGGTTTCGTTTGAGCAAGCCGTGGATATGATCAGCGAAGGTCTGGCACCGATGGGCAAGGATTACGTGGATGTGCTCCGCAAAGGTTGTCTCGGGGAACGCTGGGTGGATTGGGCTCCCAACAAGGGCAAGCAAAACGGCGCCTTCTCCTACGGTACACCCGGCACGCATCCGTTTATCATGATGAGCTTCACCGATGAGGTCGGAAGCTTGAGCACCCTGGCGCACGAACTCGGCCATTCGATGCACTCGTATCTCACGTGGAAGAACCAGCCGCTGGTTTACGCCGACTATTCGCTCTTTGTTGCCGAGGTTGCATCGAACTTCCATCAGGCGATGGTGCGAGGCCATTTGCTCAAGACCGTGAAAGATGCCAACTTCCAGATCACTTTGATCGAAGAAGCGATGGAGAATTTCTTCCGGTATTTCTTCCAGATGCCGACGCTGGCGCGTTTTGAATTGGAGACGCATCAACGCGTGGAGAAGGGTGAAGCGCTGACCGCCGATTCCATGATCGAACTGATGGCGGACCTGTTCACGGAGGGCTTTGGTCCAAAGGTGAAAGTGGACCGGCCGCGCGTCGGGATGGTTTGGTCCACCTTCGGACATCTCTTCTCCGATTATTATGTTTATCAATATGCCACCGGCATCTCCGGCGCGCACGCGCTGTCCGGGCGCATCCTGCGCGGTGAGCCGGGCGCGGTGGAGGATTATCTCGGCTTCCTCAAATCCGGCGGCTCGCTTTATCCGCTGGAAGCGCTAAAGAAAGCGGGCGTTGACCTGACCACACCCAAACCCGTGGAAGAAACATTCGCCGTGATGGAAGGTTATATTGACCGGCTGGAAGAACTTGTTTCGTAATTCGCAATTCGATACTCGATATTCGAATATCGTCAATCTAAAATCATAAATCGGAAATCATAATGCCTCAAACACAAATTGCATGTCCGCGCTGTAAACAAATGATCGCTGCCAACATCGAGCAGCTATTCGACGTGACCTCCGAACCGCAAGCCAAACAACGGTTACTCGGAGGAGTCTCGAATATGGCACGCTGTCCGCATTGCGGCTACGAAGGCCGGCTTGCCACGCCGATTGTCTATCACGACGCGGATAAAGAACTCCTGCTTACCTACTTTCCGCCGGAATTGGGATTGCCGATCAACGAACAGGAAAGATTGATCGGCTCGATAATCACACAGATCATGAACCGGCTGCCGCCGGAAAAACGCAAAGGCTATTTGCTCAAACCCGTTGCAAACTTTACATTTGAATCCATGCTGGAAACCATCCTCAGCAAGGATGGCATTACACCGGAGATGATCAAAGCACAGCAGGAACGATTGAGCCTGATCGACCGGCTCTTGCAAGCGACCTCCGCCGATGTGCGCAGCGAACTGATCAAGCAAAATACAAAATTGTTCGATGAACAGTTCTTCGCATTATTCAGCCGGTTATTGCAGGCCGGCGCCCAGAGCGGCCAGGAACAATTAGCCAACCAAATGGCGGACCTGCAAAAACAATTGCTGACGGAAACCGAGTATGGCCGCAAGCTGCAGGAACAGGTCGGCGAACTGGAAGCCGCCGCAAAGTCATTGCAGGAAGCCGGAAAGGGACTGACACGCGAGAAGCTGTTCGATATGATGATCCAGGCTCCGAGCGATGTGCGCCTGCGGGCCTACGTGTCGCTGGCGCGCAACGGGATGGATTACACCTTCTTCCAAAATTTGACCGAGATGATCGAGAAGGCCTCCGGCGATCAACGGAAAAAGCTGGAAGACCTGCGCGCCAAGCTTTTGGAGTTCACGAACGAAATAGACAAGCAACTGGAAGCGCGCTACAAGCAGTCCCAGGAATTCGTGGAGAAGCTCCTGGCGCAGGAGGATGTGGCAAAGGCCACGCAGGACAATTTACAATCCTTTACCCAGGATACCGTGGAAATCGCCCAAACCATGCTGAAGCAGGCTTCCGAGAAGAACGATTATGCGCGCATGGGCAAATTGCAAAAAATGATGGAAGTTCTCGAAGAGGCTTCCGCCCCGCCGCCGGAGGTGGCATTCATCGAGCAACTGCTCGATGCTCCGGATGAGGCCGCCATCGAAAAGATGCTGAATGAGAACGCGGCGGTGGTGAACGATGGCTTTATGGAAGCGTTGAATGGTTTAGTCACCCAGATCGACGCGCAAGCCGGTCAGGGCAATGCGGAAGCCAAAGCCGTGGCCGATAAGCTGCAAAAGGTGTACAAGACCGCACTTAAATTTTCGATGAGGCAGAAGATGAAATAAGACATGACCCACCCTTAATTTAATCTTTCGAAATTTTAGCCACGGATTTCACGGATTACCACGAAAAAAGCCGACCTGGTCCAGAAGGTCGGCTTTTCATTCAGCTCATTTCAGGCAATTATTCAAAATTCCACCCCCATCCGCATCATTAACGGCTGAATCCTTAAGTTCAAGGTTAATCATGTTACATTGGCACGGGCTGCTGGCGGGCTATATTCAACATAAAAAGGCCAAGCCCGATAAATGGAAATGCGGCGGGGAAAATATAGAAGAGATCCAGGCGGAAGAACTTTACCGCGTCGCCATCCGTTCCGCTTTCTTTCTTAGGGCATCTATACTTTCGCGCTCACCCGATTCCTTGTTGACATATTCCCAGTTCGTCCAGCCATTGCAGCGGGCGCCCAGCAGGGAACTGGCAACCGCATGAATTGAGCCTCGAGATTCACCTGATAAGATGTGGCCATCCGCCAAAACCGTGGCAGCATTTCCCTTTCTGGCCAAATAGAGCTGGTCGCCCGGCTGCAGCAAGCCCAACAGCAAAAGCTTGCCAAAAGGAATTTTAAAGCCCTTGTTGCGCGGCGTGGTCGAAAGCACAACATCATCCAGAAGCAGGGGAGCCAAATCATCGATCCGTTTGCGGGCGGCGCGGATATAGTCCTTGTTCTGCTCGATACCGATCCAACTTCGCTTTAACTGTTTTGCGACAGCGCCCGTAGTGCCCGTACCAAAAAACGGATCCAATACAACGTCTCCCGGATTTGTGCTGGCCTGTAAAACCAAATACAAAAGCGATTCCGGTTTTTGGGTCGAGTGGGCTTTTTGTCCCTTTAGTTTTATCCGCTCCCGCCCGGAACAAATCGGCAATACCCAATCACTGCGCATCTGCAGGTCGTCATTCAAGGCCTTCATGGTGTGATGATTGAACGTATAACGATGACCCTTTATTTTTTGCGCCCAAATCAAGGTCTCATGGGCATTCGTAAAGCGCGTTCCGTGAAAATTGGGCATGGGGTTGCTCTTGATCCACACCACATCGTTAAGAATCCAATAGCCCAAATCCTGCAAGATGGTCCCTAGCCTGTAAATATTATGATAAGCCCCAATGACCCAAATTGTGCCGTCATCCTTTAACACCTGCCTGCAAGCAGACAGCCAATTGCGCGTGAAGATATCATAATCGCCAAAGCTGCCGAATTTATCCCATGCATCATTGACTGCATCCACCTTCGTCATATTTGGACGCCACAACTCCTGAGATAACTGCAGATTATAAGGAGGATCGGCAAAAATCGCGTCAACGGATTTCTTGGGCAGGCTATTTAATATTTCAACGCAATCCCCGTTGATGATTTGATCCAAGGGCAACTTTTTATCAACCATAGGTTATCTGGACATTCTAAAGTCAGGGTTCACGTTATACATTAAACCGGCGGATTATCCAGCCGCACACCGTGACCGCGAACCGTATTAATATATTGATGGCTCGCATCCAACTCCGAGATCCGGTCACGCAAGCGGCGGATCAGCGCATCGAGAGCCTGGTCGGAAACACCCGCCGCCTGTTCCCCGCCCCAGACAGTTTCCACCAGATCGGGACGCGATATCACCTGTCCCTGATTTTCGTAAAGCAGCCACAACAGCTTGAATTGCTGCGCGGAAAGCGGAGGAACAAGCTGTTTCTGGTTGACCCACACGCTGCGGGATTTATGCTCCATCATCAGACGGCCGGGATGACCCGCGCTCTCCGTCAGGGGCATGGTGGCATCGGAAGTAAAGAATAAGAATTCCTGGACAAAACCAACCTGTAATTTATCCCCATCCTGTAACATCATGGGCGAGGTCAAGGCGGTCCCGTTCAGGTGCGTGCCGTTCTTACTGCCCAAATCCTCGACCATGACGCCTTCATCGGTCGGCGTCAGGCGTGCATGGAAACGGGAAACCTGCCGGTCGGCGATCACCACATCGCAGGTCGACTCGCGTCCAAGCACAACGGTCCGGTTCAACGACCAGCGCTGACCTTTGAGCGGCCCTGCCTCCGCCACCAGCATGGGAAATTCTTCCGTGCGACGATTCATGGATGCCCTCAATTTTTGAAAAAAAAGAGTTTTTGTAACAAAGACGCTTATAATATAGCATAAGATTTTGTTTCTGTGCAGAATACACGCCGAGATGTTTGCACAGTTGCAATGAAGGAGAAGTGTGCCCCTTTCGCTGAACGAAGGGGAGGTGCTGCATAACCGCTACAAAATCCGCGAAAGAGTCGGACAGGGCGGCGCTGGTTCCATTTACCTGGCCGATGACCTGCGGCTGGAAGGACGCCAGTGTGCGCTCAAGGAAGTCGAGTATGACCGCGCCCTCCCGGAGAATCTTCTGGAAGAAGCCCGCCAGCAATTCCTGCGCGAGGCCACTATTCTCGCGCGCCTCGATCATCCCAACCTGCCGAAAGTTTCGGACTTCTTTTCCAACGAATTGCGCGATTATTTGGTCATGGATTATGTTCCCGGCAAAGACCTGCGAACGATGATGCTGGATGCCCGCCGCGAAAAAAGATTTCTCCCGGAACTCGAAGTGCTCGGCTGGGCGCGCCAGCTTGCGGATGCGCTCGAATACCTGCACACGCAGCAAGCGCCCATCGTTCACCGCGATATCAAACCGAGCAATCTAAAGCTCACGCCATCCGGCCTGCTTAAACTGGTGGATTTTGGCCTGGTCAAGATTCTGGCCCCGGAAGAAGTCACCATCACCATCATTCAGGGACAGGGCACCGCGCTTTATACCCCCATCGAACAATATGCCACGGACGAATCGCACACGGATGCGCGCACCGACATTTATTCATTCGGAGCGACTCTTTATCACCTGCTCACAAACGAGCCTCCGGTGGATGCGCGCAAACGCTTCATCCAACCCTCGAGCTTGAGGCCGCCTCGCGAATTCAATCCATCCCTAAATGAGCGGACCGAAAAAGCCATTCTATGGGCCATGGCGCTTCATCCGGATGACCGGCCGCGTTCCATCAGCGCCTTGAATGAGTTTTTATTTGGGACGAGCAAGATGCCGCCCCAAATCAATACCACAACCGCGTTCAACATTCCGCCATTGAACCTCTTCGGCAACCCGGCCGACGCGATCCTGCTGTGGGGCAGTGTGGGATTACTGCTATTGAGTTTGCTGGCAACCCTCACGCATTGATATTATTTTGCTTTCACGATCGAACGCGCGACCACAACCAGCCAATTCCCCATCCGATCAATAATCCAAGGAAGGTAACCGTCAAAATGCCGCTGATGCCATTGGAAGCGGCAAAGTCCTGACTTCCGGGGAAGCCAAGCGCAAAGTAGTTATAAGCCAGCAAACCGCAGGACAATGAACAGAATCCCCAGCGGATTCCCCATTGTCTCGACGCCAGCCGGCTGCCCATGAAAAATACCAGCAAAGCGCCGACCAATAACAGGGCCATGACCAAAAGCCAGGCGTTGAAAACGGGCATACCCTGACGCGTCATGTATGGATTTTGTTCGGGTTTAGGCGTGGCAGTGGCCGCTGCAGGAGTTTCGGTGGATAGCATCGGTACAATCACCGTCACAGCCGCAGGCTGACCCGCGCTGACATCCAGCTGCAAGACCTCGGAAAGTGTGGCGGGATCGCTGGCCGCGCGGATTTCGAGCAAGCCGGGTTTATCCAACCCAAAGGATACGCGCGCGATGCCGGCGGTTGTATTCGCATCCGCCTGCTGAAGAATATTGCCACCTTCCCCCGTAAGGTTCATGGAAAAACGCACCACCGTTCCATCAGGCACCGGGTTGCCATTATGATCGTTGATCACATCTGTCCGGATGGCAATCGTATCCCCGATCCTAAAAAGTGGTACCGCGGTGGGCGCAGGCGTGAAAACCGGTGTGGAAGCGCCAGATGGAATAGGAACCGCCGGCGGCAGGTCGAGAGTGAGCGCAATGATCTGACGTGGATCAGGCGCGGTGATAGAAATCAGGTCATAGCTCAACGCGGAAATCGAAACCGGTGAAGCGCCTGCGGGGGTCAATTCCTGAAAAAGCAAGCGGGCGGCCACTTCGATGAACGGCGGCTGTTTGCTGTACAAGGCATAATAGGCGGTGAGATGCGAAATGTCAGTGGCATCGAAGTAATAGGGCGCGTTGAACGAGAAAAGGATCACATGCTTATCACGCAGCAAATCCTGACGTTCAGAAAGAAACCGGCTGATCATTTGAGACCGGCCGTTCCCCGTACCCGCCAGGGATACCACAACCCAATCCGCATGGCTTAAATCCGATTCCAGGTTGGGCGGCGGGTTATTGCCGGTCAAAAGCGCAGAAACATCGCTTAGCGAATACGAGGAGAGGCGCAGGAAGGAATTTTGATTGCCTTGCGGGCCGAAAAGCTGGGCAACTGCATTTTGAAGCGCGCTGATATCCAGATCCGCCTGGGCAGGACAAGTACTGCACTGTTTGACCTGCTCGCTATCCGTAATGAACACCATGCGGTCGCGAATTTGAGGCGGCGATGGCATCAGTGTGGTCAAATCCTGCGGCCCGGGACTGACCAGCGTGGCAGAGCGGCGCGCAACATCCAGCGTGACCGACTGAGATTGGCCAATGACCCCCAAATCTGTTTTGGAGCCAAGGACACTGGCGAGATCGAAATTTCCATATAGGCGATATTTTTGACTCAGAATACGCAATACTGAAGAATCGACTCTCTGGGCAAAAGTGGGATCTTCGTGATACTTCTGGGCGAAGAAGCTAAGAATTTCCAAAACCGTGGAATAAGAATCCGGCTGGTCACTGGAAACAATATTGCCCAGATATAACAGGTCATTCCCGGCAACGAAGGCATCGCGCGCCACAGTTTGAGCCGGGAAACTTGTGCCTGAGGTGTAAAACTGCCGCACAGCATTTGTACCAAGATCATCGCTGACGATCAGCCCGCCATTATCATGCCAGGCACTGAGTTGCGGCAGGCTGAGGATGGTTGCGAGCGCCTGCGGATCAAAGCTCACTGGCCGTGTGGTGGCGCGAATATTCCCTTGAAAGCCCTGATAACGAATATGGGAAACCAATAAACCATCCGCGACCGCACCTGATGAAGAGCTTGCGCCGGTCACTGCAAAGAATGGATTCAGGTCAACCAGTTTCAATTGATCAAGCGATTTGCGGACGGTGGCAATCTCCTGCTCATTGGGCCGGTCGGAACTCCCTTCGCCGGGAAAATGTTTGGCAATCACCAGCATTTTGTTTTGACTGCCGGCATGCAAGCCGCTGATATAGGCGCTGCCCATTTGGCCGACCCAATACGGATCGCCGCCAAAGACGCTCGAACCCAAATCACCGTTGGCAGATGGATTGGGCGAATCGACCACATCGAGCGACGGGCCTAAATACATATTCACGCCCAGCGCTGAAAGCTCCTGCCCCATGACGGATCCAACTTTATTGGCAAGGTCAGGCTGCCACGACGCGCCAATCGCCATCTCGGAGGGCAGCGGCGTCAATCCGCTCAAGATCTGATCTCCGGTTGCGCCATCGCCATCCTGCGCCATTGCGATAAACAAGGGCACATAAGCCTGTTGAACCATTGGCGTAGGAGTCGGGGTGCCTGAAGAGTTCTGCGCACTGTTCAATTCAATACTTTGCAGGCTTTGGATCAATTGATATGCTGAAGTCACCGTATTCGGAACGGCAGCAAAATTGTCGTCCGCCGCGGATAGGACCACCCCGCCAATATGATGGTTGACGATCAAATCATAAATTTGGGACTGCTGGCCTGTCTCCGTACCCGTGAAAGATACCAGGAATAATTGACCCACACGTTCTTCCGGGGTCATGGCATTAAATAATTGCCGGACCTGAAGAGGAGGCGTGGGGGTCTGGGCAAGGACTGGGAATGGAGAACCAATCGAAGTCAGAATCAATACCGAGAGTGTCACAGCCAAAAGGATGCGCTTCAATATCATCGCTCGACCACCCCGGCCATTGAGACGCCACATGCCATTCAGGATCACGATGACCTTCCCACGGCGCGCAAAGCCAGCTGGGGATCATCCGTGAAGAACCCATCCACTCCCCAATTGCTCAAGCACACCATCTCTTCCACTTTGTTCACCGTCCACACATGAATACGACGTTTGAGGCGATGTACGCGCACCACTTGCTGCTTGGTTACATCCGTCAGATACGGATGCAAAGCAACGTAATCCCCGAAAGTGAATCCAAAAGAACGAGCCCAGCCTCCCATCCATCCTTTGAGAGCGAGTAAGCCGCAGGGAATTTCAGGCAATAATCGTTTTGCCTTTTTAAGATCGGATGCGAGCAAGGATGAAAAGACGATCCTCTTTTCCAAGCCATGCTGTTTAACCAAAACGCAAACCTTTTCAACCAATTGATCGTGTCGCGCAGCCGAGTTCTTAAACTCAACGTTGATAAAAATCTTTTTGCCAACTGTTTCAAAGACTTCTTCGAGCAGTGGTATCTTCTCGCCGCGATATTTCTCTGAAAAGAAACTGCCTGCATCTAATGAACCCAGTTCTGTTGAAGTTAATTGCTCTACGCGTCCGTGACCGTTCGTGGTGCGATCCACCGCCGGGTCATGAATTACAACAACCTGGCCATCTGCGCTGATTCTGGCATCGAGTTCAATCGCATCCGCGACTTGGAATATAGCCAGCTCAAAAGACGCGAGTGTATTTTCAGGCGCGTAAGCCGAGGCGCCGCGGTGAGCAAAAATGATGGGATGAGAGAGAAAATCAAACATGATTGCGTTTTTCGTTTTGCGGTTTAAACTAAAAACATAAAACGAAAGCGTCAGATTTCCACAAAGTATGCCTGCGCGGCGCGGTCAATCATCTCGCGCGTCATCGCGGGCGGCACGGAAAGATAGTGCGAGATATCAAGGATTTGATGGCACAAGTCGCGCGGATGGGAGGCGCGCAGCTTGCGGTTGTGTTTGACGTACCATTCCTGCAAGAGATATGCCAGCCCCTGGTCGCTGTATTCGATCTTTTTATCATTGGCCACGCGGCGGAAGATCTCGCGGTACTCTTCATATGAAGGATCACCGATCTCGATCTTGTGGCGGAGACGGCGCAGAAAGGCTTCGTCCACCAAATCTCTGGGCGGTAAATTGGTGGCGAAGACCACCAGTACATCGAATGGCACTTCCACTTTTCTTCCCGTATGGAGGCGCAAAAAGTCGACACGGTTTTCAAGCGGGACAATCCAGCGGTTCAACAGATCGCGCGGGCGCACCTGCTGCCTGCCAAAGTCATCGATCAACAAAATGCCGCCGTTGGCCTTTACCTGGAATGGCGCCTCATAATACTTGTGCGTATCGTCGAAGACCAGGTCCAAACCCTCGAGGGTCAATTCCCCGCCGACCACGATGAACGGCCTGTGGATTTTCACCCAGCGCGGATCGCGCCTAGCGGTGCGTATATTACCGGAGGGTGAGGCGGCATCATCGCCATCCGAGTCGGAAACAAGCCTATGGCTGGTGGCGTCATAAAGTTTTATCACCTGCCCATCCAGATACAGAGCAAAGGGAATGTACATCGTCTGGCTGAGTACGAGATTGCCAAAGGCACGCGCCACGCTGGTCTTGCCGTTGCCGGGAGGGCCATACAGGAAAATGGAGGTGCCTGAATTGAGGGCGGGGCCAAGCCGTTGGAAAGTGGCTTCAGAGATCACCAGTTGTGACAGGATTTGGCGCATGGTACGCGTGGTGACCGTTATGCGTCCGCTCTTCTGGCGGCGGATTGCTTCGTTATACACTTCAAAAGGCACAGGCGCCTGACCTGCGTACTGACTGCGATCCAGCGCCTCGCGCGCACGCAGGATGCCCGCGCCCGTAATACTGTACGTATAGGCGCCTTCCCCCAACCCGCCCTGGGCAGACTTGACCTCAATGTATTTTTCCAGCTTTAGAGCGGCCAGCAGTTGATCCGTGACACCGGCCATGGGAAGTGCAATTTCTTCTGCGAGTTTGAAACCCGTTATGGAACCGCGAAAGTATAAAACTTTCAGCACCAAATCCTGAAGCCAGAGCGATGAAAGCCCGGTATCTTCGAGACTGTTGATCTGAGGTGGAACAAAAGCAACATCGGACGGAGTTGATTGTTTAAGGTTGGTCATGCCACTTCTCCAAAAATAGGGCGAACTCAGAAATATTCATATGCTGATTGGATTATAGCACGCTGACGGATTCTTCTCCGGAGCGGCTCACATGATGGGCTTTCGCCTAAAATTCAAGGGCGAATTATCAAAAAAGCCCACTGACCCAGCCACTCCGTTCTTCTCTTGGGCTCTCTAGGAGTTGCCGTGATTCTGTACACGGATTGGACGGATCCTTCGGCGGAATTACACGGAAAAAGCATTAAAAAATCCGTGTTTATCCGTGCCCGTCCGCCGAAGGATCCGTATTCAAAATGTTTTAATCACGGCGATTCCCAATGAGCCTTCTCTTGATCATCCGGCGTCAGGATTCCTATGTGATAAAATAAATAGCATCTCAACGGATTTAAAAACAAGGAGAACTATGCTGAATAACTGGTACAGCGCGATGGAACACGCCATTCAGGAACTCAAGCAGTGGCCTGATAAAGCTGTTCAGATCTTTCATCATAATGATTCCGATGGACTGACATCGGGCGCCATTCTTACCCGTGCCTTTGAAAGGCAGGGACTTAAGGTCCAACGCTTCTGTTTGGAAAAGCCATATCCCCCCGTGCTAAAAAAGGTTTACGAACAGGAAGGAAAGCTTCTCGTCTTTGCTGATTTTGCAGGAAGAATCGCTCCGCTTCTTTCCGAACTGAACAAAGGGAGAAACCTGACGTTGATCCTGGATCATCATGTGGCGGAAGCTTCGACCGATCCGAGAGTCATCAATCTCGATCCCGATCTCTTCGGACTAAAAGGGGATCGCGATATATCGGCTTCGACAACC
>Ga0182027_10004430_pt1 | contig 21757 bp, 16 predicted proteins | sample 712E1DmetaG_FD_121300 | JGI IMG/M metagenome (GOLD analysis project Ga0182027, IMG submission 121300) | Permafrost microbial communities from Stordalen Mire, Sweden - 712E1D metaG (Illumina Assembly) | ecosystem: Environmental > Terrestrial > Soil > Wetlands > Permafrost | place: Sweden... | reverse complement strand
TGGAAGATGAACTGGTGAAATCGCCGGTGAAACAGCGGAATCACCGCCAGCACCGCGCCGGACTGGATGACCACATTGAAGAGCTCCGACTGCCGCGGCAACCAGTGCTCGGCGATCAGCAGATGCGCGGTCGAGGAGACCGGCAGGAACTCGGTGATTCCTTCGATGATTCCCAGGATGATCACTGCCAAGAATTCGGGCATGGGCGGAAGACGAAGACGAAACCCCCATGGATCTCAAGTTGAAAAGCCGGGGATCGATCCTGAACCACGGCGCGCGGAGGCACGGAGGCGAGAGATTCCAGAGGTCAGAAGTCAGTGGTCAGAATCGCGAAGCGAGGAATCGAGAATCGAGGAGCGCAACGGCGGTCCTGGAAAGAGGCGGCTGGACCAACTGAACAAGGTAAAAGGTGAGAAATGACCCCATCCTGATCGCCTTGTGGTGAGTCCGAGGACAGGAGCCCGCCTTCGCCAAGGCTTCCGCCGCCGCTCTTCGAGCTTTGGCGAGACAAGTCGGCGCGGCAGTTCGCTTTCCGCTCCGGAAAGCCAACTGGTGGACGCTACTGGGCTCGAACCAGTGACCCCTAGTGTGTGATACTAGTGCTCTAACCAACTGAGCTAAGCGTCCCTTTGAGGGCGGCGAAAGTGAACGGCCTACGTGAGCAAATCAATCCTGATTTGTGGGGAATCCGTGTCGTGGGCGCTCGCGGTCACATGGGATGAAGACTGGCGGTGACGGCCTGCCGTGCCGTAGTCTCGCGCGAAGGCCGGCGCACCGCCCTCCACACGGAATCCATTCGTTTTAGCCGCTTGAGGCCCCTAGCCCGGATGTTTCGCACCGCGGCGTGATGCCGCCGTTTCGACAAGCTCAAGGCCCTGAGCGTGTCGAAGGGCAACCAAAGTGGAGGGCGCTGCGCCGTCAGCGCCGCACAACCCTTGGCGGTGACAGCGCACCGCCCTCCAGGAAAATCGTCGCAGCCATGAACGATCCGAACCGATATTAGCACACTCCACTCGGTAGCCTGCATGCAGACTGTCGACGATGCGCGGGACGAGTCCGCTGGCCGGCACATCCGGGCTACTGGCCCGCATATCCTGCGACCACCGCCAGCAGATGTGACGCGTGCAGATAAGTAATCGTAGCGGTGGTGAAAACTGTGAAATATGCGGGCTAGGGCCGAAACGCGGCTAAAACGCTGCGAGCAGCTTTTTCATGTCGACGTGATCCGTGACCAGTTTTTTGATCACCGGGATCTTGTCGCTGTCCTGCGGCTGCGTTTTCACGGTCATGTTATGGATCTTCGAGGTGATTACGTATGCGTCCTCGCGCGCCGCGATCACCGGCAGATCCGTTTTGGCCAGTAGTTCAAGCAACTTGGGGTGGGGCAGGATGTCATTCGTCAGGATGATTCCGGCAATAGCCCGGGTGCCGGAAATGCTGGTGGCGGAGATGGCGGCGAGGATCACGTCATCGCGGTCGCCGGGTGTGATCAGCAGATTTCCCGGCTGAAGATGGTCGATGATGCCTTTGGCGGTCATGGCGCCGACGACGACGCGCAGGATCCGTTCGTTTGCTCCGGTGGCGTGCGCGTTGAGCCAGCGACCGGCGATCTCTTCGGCAACCTGCAAAAGGTTGGGCGCAGAAAGCATCTTCTGCACCGGCAAGACCCCCAGCAGCGGCACGCCGAGCCGCCCGAGGCCGAGGCCTGCGTAATGGGCGACCTGTGGAATCTTCTCGGGCTCGACCTTGTTGAGAATCGCGCCGATGATCTCGACGCCTTCACGATCGAAGAGCGCCTGGTTGAGGGCGATTTCGTCGATTGGCCGGCCGATGCCGCCCGGGCATACCAGGATGACTTTTGCATCCAGAATCTTGGCCACGCGTGCATTGGAAAGATCGAACACCGATCCGACGCCTGCATGCCCTGTTCCTTCGATCAACGTAAAGTCCTTTTCCCAGGAAACCCGGTCGAATGCCCGGCAGATCCGGTCTACCAAACCGGCATAGATCTCCATGGGATTTGCCAGAAATCGACGGGTGAAGGTCGGATCGATGGTGATCGGGCTCATGCTTTCAATGGGCACGCGCACATTGTAGATCATGTCGAGGAGGTAGGAATCCTCGTCAACCTTGTGCCCCTCGACTTCGACGTAGCGCTGGCCGATCGGCTTGATGAAACCGATGCGCGGATAGAGAGTCTGCAGCGCAGTAAACAAGCCGAGGCAGGCCGTGGTCTTGCCGTCGTTCATGCGCGTGGCGGCGACGAAGATGCGCTTGGTGATGATGTTCGTCGGCTTGACGAGGAGCGGCAGCGGCGGTTGGTCGAACGGATTTGGGTTGGGCATTGTGGATCAGGAATGCGCCGGACGAAGGGAGGCGCATTCCTAGAGCGCGCCATACAGCAGGCGGTGGTCAATTGCCTGACACCCGACGACGGCAGCCGCGCCAAAGACGTCGTGCGCGCTTGCGCCGCGACTGATCTCGGCGGCGGGGCGGCTGAGACCGGTGATGATCTGGCCGAACGTATTCGCTCCGGCCAGCACTTGAACGAGCTTGAAACCGATATTGGCGCTCGCCAGATCAGGAAAGATTAGGACGTTGGCCCGGCCACCGACGGCTCCGGCCACCTTTTTGTTCTCGGCCACGTGCGGATCAAGAGCCGCATCCACCTGCAGCTCGCCATCAACTTCCATCGGCAATGCGGCGCGCGCGGCTTTGGCCCGCGCAAGTTCCGTCGCCGTGCGCATCTTGACGACGGCGGGGTGATCGGACGCGCTCTTGCTCGAGTAGCTGAGCATGGCTACGCGCGGAAGTTCATTGGTCAGGTGGTGGGCGATCATGGCGGTGGCGATGGCGATATCGGCCAGCTGCTCCGCGGTGGGGTCGGGAATCACGCCGCAATCGGCCAGAAAAATGGAGCCGTCGATGCCGACCTTCTGTTCATCCCAGTCGAGGATCAGGAGCGACGAGGCGGTGGCGACGTTCTCCAGCCGTGGGATGATCTGAAAGAGCGGGCGGAGGGCGCTCGAGGCCATGACCGTGGCGCCGCCGACGAGGGCGTCGACCTGTCCGGTGGCGAGCATCATCGTGGCAAAGTAATTGTTATCGAGCATCGCCGTCTCTGCGTCGCCGGGTTTTAGGCCCTTGTCGTGACGGAGTTCTTCGAAACGGCTCACGAAGCCGTCAAAATCCTCGCTGCGGCCGGGTTCGATGAGGCGCATGCCGGCAAGATTCACATCCAGCTGCGCCGCCGCCTCCTTGATGCGGGCACGATCGCCGAGCAGGATGGGCGCGCCCATGCGACGCGTCACCCACTGGCGGGCCGCCTGCAGGATGCGCGGGTCGGCGCCCTCCGGAAACACGATGCGTTTGGGATGGCGCTGCAACCGCTCGATGAGCTTTGGCAGCAAAGGCATTCGCGCGAACCATGCAACCGGTCGTCGGTAGCGTCAATGCCGGGTTCAGAACTTGCCAACCAACAGTGAGGCGCGCCAAAGACTGTCCAGTGCCTTGAGTCGATTAGGAGGGCTCGTGTATTTGACTGGCGCGGGTAGGGCGCGACCGCTGGGCGCGCCGCGCCGAACGGACGGCCCGGCGGTCCGTCCCTACCGGGCAGGCTGATCGACGAGACGCAATAGAAACACGAGGTCGGCGAACGCTGGAACGTAATAAGCGTCTCGCTCTGGCGTCCTCTGCGCGGATGCGTCGGACGCCGAAACCAAATCATAGCGCGATCGAAAGGACTGCTGTCGAAAAACTTGACTTGATCGCCATATATTTCGCAGTTCAAGGACTCCTTGTCCAAAAACCTCAAGAACATCGGCGTCGTCTCGTTTCTGACGGTGGTTTCCCGCGTCCTCGGGCTGCTGCGCGACGAATTGAGTGCGGCGATTTTTGGCGCGAATCTGCTGCTGTCAGCGTTCTACACGGCCTTCAGGCTGCCCAATCTTTTCCGGCGCCTCCTGGGTGAAGGATCCCTGACCGCGGCGTTTTTGCCGACGTTGCAGGAGGAATTGCACGAGCATGGCCGGCCCGGGGCTTTCGCGCTGTTGAACAAGGTCACGAGCTGGCTGGTCGTGGTGTCGGGCGGTGTCGTTGCGGTGGCGATGGTGTTGTTTTCGCATTCACGATCGATCGGCGGGCAGGAGGAGAAATGGTATCTGGCGGCGGATCTGACGGTGATTCTTTTTCCCTATCTGATGTTCATCTGCGTCGCGGCGGCATTTAACGCCACGCTGAACGTCTTCCAGCACTTTACCGAGCCGGCGCTGTCGCCGATCTGGCTAAACCTGTCGATGATCCTCACGCTCGGCGGCGCCGGGTTACATTGGGCGCAAACACCGATGGGCGAGATCTACTGGCTCTGCGTCGGCGTGCTTATCGGTGGATTTCTCCAGATGGCCGTGCCTGCGGGCGTGCTGATCAAGGAAGGATGGAGGCCGCAGTTCGATTTTGTGCTGTCGCCCCGGGTGCGCGAGATCGCGCGTCTGATGGCGCCGGGTTTCCTGGGAACCGCAGTCTACCAGGTGAACATCTACGTCGCGAATCTGCTCGCGTATCAGATCAATGACTCTGCGGCCACGCTGCTGTTTCTCGCCAACCGGATCATGGAACTGCCGATTGGTGTCTTTGCCATCGCGGTGTCGACGGTGGTCTATCCTCTTCTGGCGCGACATGCGGTGGAGCGGAGGTTCGAGGACATGGCCGGGGACTTCCGCCGCGGGGTGAGGCTGATCCTCCTCATCAACGTCCCGGCGGCGGCCGGTCTGGCGCTGATGAGCGGACCGATCACGCGGCTGTTGTTCCAGCACGGCAAATTCACTGCCGGTGATGCGCATTCCATGGCCATTCTCCTTGCCCTGTTTGTCATTGGCATGCCGTTCTTTTCGGTCGTGAACCTGACGGTGCGCGCATTTTACTCGGTCAAGGACACCTCTACGCCGGTGAAGATCGGAGTCCTCGACCTTCTGGTGAACCTCGGTCTGAGCCTGGTGCTCATGCGGTGGCTGGGTGCCGCAGGGTTGGTGCTGGCGAGCACGACAGCGATCGTGGTGCAAACGCTGTTGCTGAAACGGGCGCTGACGCGGCGGATCCCCGAAATGCGGTTTGCTCCGTTGTGGCCCAGCCTTGCCAAGATCCTGCTTGCGACCGCGCTCATGAGCGTGACAGTCGGCGCCGGCTGGTTCGGGCTGAGCCGCATGGTTGGTGGGCGCACGGCCGATTTGCTGGGCGTCGTTGGGCTCATCCCGCTGGCCGGCGCGATTTACGCCGGGTTGCTTTGGTGGCTGAAGATCGAGGGGCGCGAGGAGCTGCAGGCAATGCTGGCGAAGCGTTTCGGCCGGGGCAACCGTGCGAGGCCTTAACCGGCTTCATGCAAATTGTAGGAGCCTGCTTGCAGGCGATTTCGAGGTGGCAATCGCCTGCAAGCAGGCTCCTACAACGATCACCTGACGACATCATGTTTACGAGTGAAGGCGGCGCTTGTTGAATAGACACGGCTCAGGCCGAAGCCAGCGCCCTTCAGCTTGATTTCCCGGCCGGCGTCTCCGGACTTCGATGAAGGATCCCGTAAACGATCAGGGCTCCGCCGACTGCCGCGAGGAAAAGCGAGTAGAACGTACCGCGGCTGAGGCCAAGAATCAGCGAGACCCCGACGTCGGGTTCGCGGAAAACCTCGCAGAAAACACGCACCGCGGCGTAGCTGACCATGAATTCACCGCACAGTCGGCCGGGCTGGGTGCGCAAAACGTCGGACTTCCACACGCGCCATTGCATGAAGGCCAGCAGCAAGGCGCCTTCAAGTGCCGCTTCGTAGAGCTGGGAGGGATGCCGGGGCGGGATCATCGCGACCGGCGTGCCGTCCGGAGCGCTCTTGGGAAAAATGACGGCCCACGATACGGTGGAGATCTTTCCCCAGAGTTCGCCGTTGATAAAATTGGCGATCCGCCCGAGCAAAAGGCCGACGGAAACCGCCGAGGCCTGCACGTCGGCGAGATGCAAGAATGAGATGCCGCTTCGCCGGGCGAACCACCAGACCGCGACAGCGACGCCGATGAAACCGCCGTGGCTGGCCATCCCGCCTTCCCACACCCGGAACAGAACGAGTGGTTGGTGGACGAACAGGTCGAAGTCATAGAAGAGGAAATAGCCGACCCGGCCTCCAATGAGCACGCCCATGACCAGGGCGAGGATATAATCCGCCACCTGCTCGGCCGGCAGGTAGGAACGACCGGCACGGTAGTAGCGGACCATCAACCATCCTCCAGCCAGAAAGCCGCAGACGTAGGCCAGTCCGTACCAACGGATGCCGACATTTCCCCAGAAATGGATGAAAAAGGGGCTCAGATTATCGACCCAATAGGCGAGCGGCAGTGACATTTTTGATTTCGGAGTTGTGATTTCTGATTTCGGAGGAGCGCTAGACCGTCTCTATGCCAATTATGTAGGAGGCGAACTTCCGCCTTCGCTGGAAGCTATGGCGGACAGGTGCTCGCGACCTGTTCTCCGTAGGCTTTGCGAAGGAGGATTCCGAGGCCAAAGGCGCCTGTCCCTCGACTCCGCCCCTCGACCCCTCGACAGGCTCGGGGCCTTGAGCCTGTCGAACCCGTGGAACGGATGAGCCTGTCGAACGGGCAAGCAGACTCCTGCAACGATCATCCTATGGATCATTGTCCGCAAATGTTGGCGGGATTCATTGTGTGGATACGGCCAAACCGGGCGAAGATCGTGCGGATTATGCGCCTCCCTTGGGGAAACTCCAGAGTCCGGAGCCGGCATCGCCCGGGCGGCGACTGCGCCGTTGCTTCTGCAGCTTGGCTCGGGCGAGTTCGCGCATGTCGACCGCGACATCATCCTTCTCAAAGATCTCCCGGCCCAGGATGTGCTCCATCACATCTTCCATGGTAACGACCCCGGCGGTCGAGCCAAACTCATCAACGGCCACAAGCAGGTGCTGGTGAGTCTTGAGAAACAACTGCAACGCGTTGCCCACGGTCGCCGTTTCCGGGATGAGGCTGATTTCCTGCATGAGGTCGCTCACTGTTGCAAGATCCTGGTCGTTGGCTTTGGCCTTCAACAGGTCGCGACGGCGCACGAGTCCTACGATGTCGTCAAGATTCTTCTGGCAGACGGGAATCCGGCCAAAGGGGATGTTCGGGAACTCGCGAAACACCTCGCCAACGGTCGCATTCTTCCGGAGCGTCGTGACAACCGTCCGCGGAGTCATGATTTCGCTCACGCGCACATCATCGAGCGAAAGGGCGTTGGCGATGATGTTCGACTCACTTCTGGACAGCGTGCCTTCCTTGGCGCCCCGCTCGGCGAGCAAGATGATCTCCTTTTCGGAGGTCTGGGTTTTCGGTCGTGTCTTGATGAAAACCCGGACGACGAGGCTGCATACGTACAGCACCGGCGTCAGCACCCGGCGAGCCCACCACAGTGGATAGACCACGTGGGGTTGCAGGGCCACGCGGTAGGCGACTCCGATGTTTTTGGGCAGGACTTCCGAGAAGACCAGAATCGTAAACGCCATGATGGCTGACGCCGCTCCCAACCAGGCGTGGCCGAAGAGCTGCGTTACCAGGCCGCCGATGATCATGGAGCCGAGGGTATTGCTGATGGTATTGAGCGTGAGGATGGCCGACATGGTGTCATCCAGCTCCAGCTTGAGCATTTCGAGGAGCTGCCCGTGCTGCGGGCGCCGCTGTTTGAGGGCCTCGATCTCTGCGATCGTCGTGCTCAGAATCAATGCTTCCGCCAGCGAACAGACGAACGAGACGTCAATCGTGAGAACAATGGCGACGATGAGCCAGGACATGATGGCAGGCACAGTCGGACGCACCGCGGCGGTTTTCGAATCAATTTTCAAGCAAGCTGAAGCTGGACGTCCTGCTCTCGGCCAGTGAGGCAGCGAGCGCCGGGCGCATCTGCTGATCGACGGGAGCGCAAAAAGAACGGGCCTTTCACCCATTTCCGACGGCCTGAAACAACCCTCCGGCGCAGAATGCCCGGGCCATCATCGGGCCGCCCGCACATCCAAGAGAAGTAACGTAATACGTTACGAAACAGGCGCGGCCCGTGCCGTTCTTTGTAACGTCATATGTTACAACGATAGATGGCGGAAACCGGCGGCCGGCGTGGCACGGCCAATGAACCGCGGACATCCAGACGCCACGGACCATCGCAAGAGGCGTTGCGCGGCAAGTCGCGAAGAATCGGCTGGCCCTCATCGGCATCGCGCGAAATCCTGGTGTGATATGAGTTCTGATCTGGTTGTTCTCGCGGCCGGCATGGGAAGCCGGTTCGGCGGCTTGAAGCAGGTCGAGCCGGTAGGGCCGGGTGGCGAACTTATCATCGAATACTCGGCCTACGATGCCCTCCGGGCTGGTTTTGACCGGGTGGTGTTCGTGATCCGGCATGATATCGAAGAAGCCTTCCGTGCTGCAATTGGCCGGCGTATCGAGACGCGAATGGAGGTGGCCTACGCCTTCCAGGAGATCACGGACCTTCCGGCCCCATACGCACCCGTGCCCGGGCGGACGAAGCCCTGGGGCACAGGGCAGGCGGTGCTGGCAGCGGAATCGGTGCTTCAGGGACCATTCGCGGTGATCAACGCCGACGATTTCTATGGCGCTGCGGCCTACCGGGTGCTGGCGGAACATTTCCGGGCCATGAATCCCTCTGTGGGGCCCGCCAAGCCGGTTTACGCTTTGGTCGGGTATCCGCTACGGCAAACGCTGTCGGAGCACGGCACTGTGAACCGGGGCGTGTGTCTTGTGGATGCCGCCGGCCGTTTGAGCGGAATTGACGAAGTACTGAAGATCGAGCGAATGCCCGAAGGACGGGCGCGGGCTCCGCTGCCATGGGGAGGATGGCGCGAACTCAGTGGTGACGAACCAGTGTCGATGACCTGTTTTGGTTTTTCGCCGGAGTTCCCCGGGCAGTTGCGCGGTCTGTTCGACGAATTCCTCAGTCGTTACGGTCAAAGCCAGACCGCGGAATTTTATCTGCCAGTTGCGGTCGGCGCGTTATTGCAGGGCGGTTATGCGGACGTGCGCGTGCTCAAGAGCGAAGACGAGTGGTTTGGCATGACCTATCGGGAAGACGTCCCGGCGGCACGCGCAGCGTTGCGCCGGCTGATCGACCAGGGAGCGTATCCGGAGCGCTTGTAGTCAGGAGCCTCACGGACCTCCTCCACCTGCTTCCCAATAGCTGACGGAGCCATTCAAGCTAGATTCCGCAGTTGAGGCGGAAGCCACTCGCTCACGCTCGCAGCCACGAGGAATGGGTTCCACTCGCTTACGCTCGCAGCTACGAGGAGCGGAAGCCTCAACAGCGGAATTTAGCTTGATAGCAGCGGGAGGACGAAGTCCGCCTCGCGCTAAACACCGCGTCTTAATTAATTGCGCATGGCGCGGACCGCTCTGCTCCGTCTGGAGGGCGCTGCGCCTGCCTTCGCGCGAGGCTTCGGCAAGGCAGGCTGTCAGCGCCGTTCTGGAATTCAGGCGGGCACGGCGGCCCGCCCTCCATGGGTCTGTAATGCGCATTTAATTAAGACGCTCTATTTAGATCTCGTCGATGAAGATCAGGACGCCAGTCGCGTTGTCGTAACCGCCGCGTTCGCTGGCGAGCCGGATGATCTCCTCCAGCGCTTCTGCCGGGCCGGCCGCCCGGCCCAACACGTTTGCAATCTCCGGTTCCTGAATGAAGCGGGTGATGCCGTCGGTGCAAAGCAGGATGCGGTCGCCCGTTTTCAGCGACTGCGTATGAATATCCGCCGCCGGAGCCTTCGGCTGGCCGACACAGCGGGTCAGTGCATTTCGTGCCCGCGGGCTGAGATGATCGGCGGCCGTGCTCCCGTGAAGCGCCCGCATCTCGTTTTCCACCGTATGGTCGAGCGTCAGCTTCAACAGCCTCCTATTGCGGTACAGCAAACAGCTCGAATCGCCGACATGGGCCACCTGCAATAGGCCGTTGGAAAGCCGGGCGACGACCAGCGTGGTTCCGATGCCAAACACCGCATCGATCGTCCGCCCCCGCCTGACGACATGATGGTTGATCTCATCGATAAGAGCCGAAAAATCCCAGTGCCCATCCAGAGGAAGCGTCCGACTCAGGTCCGCCAGCTGTTTCACCGCTTCTTCGGCTGCTTCGGCACCTCCGGCCAACCCGCCGATGCCGTCGGCCACCGCGTACAGCCGCAGGTTGTCATCGAGGAGAAAGCGGTCCTCGTTTTCTTCCCGAACCTTGCCAATATCAGTCAAAGCGGCTGTGCGGATGCGCATAAGCAATGGGACTGGGAAATTAGCCGGCCGGGTCTCAAACGAAAGGCTTAAATCGCGCTTCCCTGGTTTCCTTGGTCAGGCGCTCAAAGTCGCGTTTCGGCAGGCACTCGAGGAAGAGACGGCCGTAATTCTTGGCCACCACGCGCGAATCGAGAATTGTCACCAATCCGCGGTCAGTCTGCGTTCGGATCAGACGGCCGATGCCCTGGCGGAATTTCACGAGCGCATCCGGCAGCGTGAGTTCATTGAACGGGTTGCCATCGTGTTCGCGAATCCACTCGGCCCGGGCCTGCGCCACCGGATGAGTCGGAACATCGAAGGGCAGGCGGGTGATCACCACTTGTGACAGCGCGTCCCCGGGCACATCGACTCCGGTCCAGAAGCTGTCCGTGCCGAACAATATAGCGTTGCCTGCGGCGCGCATGCGGCGGGTGAGTTCCGTGCGGGAAGCGTCGCCACCTTGAAGATAAAACGGCCGGCGCTGCCGTTCGTAGACAGGTTCCAGCGCCTCGGCGCACCGGCGCAGATCATGGTAGCTCGTGAAGAGCACGAGGGAGCCGCCCCGCACGCGCAGTGTGCAGAACTCGAGGTAGTCAATCAGGGCGTCGAGTGCCAGCCGCGCGTCGGTGGGCGAGGGGAGTGGCATGTCGGCGGCCACGTAAACGCGGAGGTGGCGTTCATAGTCGAAGGGCGACGCGACGATCACGGCGCGCGCGTCTTCCGCCCCGACCCGCTGCTGAAACGGAGCAATCTGACCCCCCATGGCAAGGGTCGCGCTGGTGAACAACACCGAAGTTTTGCGCTGGAGCAGGTGTTCACGCAGATACGGGGCAACATCAAGCGGCGCGGTCTGGAGCGTGACGATCTGGCCTTTGCGGCCTGATCGCTCGAACCAGTGGACGTGGTCTTCGGCGGCCAGACGGAGGAACTGCTGCAACCCCGTGCGATAGGTGTTCAGGCGACTGCGTTGTTCCAGCAGTTCGTCGCGATCGCGGCCTTCGTCCAGCCGGTCGGCCAGCGTTCCGACGGCCTTGATCAGCCCGGCCAACGGGGCTTCGAGCCAGGGCTCGGCGAAACCCTCTTCCTGCACCCGGACAATCGGTTGTTTGGCCAGCAATTGGTCGCGGAAAAAACCGAAAAACTGTTCCGAGGCTTCGAGCGCATCCTCGACGAGCTGTTTCTCCTTCGCTCCGCCGAGACGATTGAGCAATCCGCGTTTTTTGCTGGGATTCCACAGGTATTTCAGCAGGCGGTCGGTGCCATAACTGGTCACGCGCAGTCCGAAATGGTCGGTGGCAACCTCGGGCACGGTGTGGCCTTCATCGAGGACGACGAAATCGTCGGGAAACAAGATGCCGCGCGTGCCCCCCTTTTCGGCGGCCCCGCCGGCGCTCAGGTGGGCGAAGAGCAAACTGTGGTTGACAATGATGACGTGGGCGTGGCGGAGGCGGGCGCGGGCACGCTGATAGAAGCAATGCTCGCCGCCGCAATTCTTGTGGCTGCAGGCGGAGGAATCCGCGTTGACGGCTTCCCAGACTTCCGGCGAAGGCGCCGGGTTCAATTCGTGCCTGAGGCCCTCGCGCGATTCCTTGGCCCACGCCGCGATGCGCTGGAGTTCCTCCTGATCGGCGGAAGCAAACAATTCCTGGCGACTCTGGATGGCATGCGCGAGCCGGGTTGGGCACAGGTAGTTCGCCTTGCCGACCAGAACCGCCGATTTGAACTTCGCATAGGGCAGGAGTTCGTCCACCGACTCGAACAGACGCCGGCACAACGGCAGGTCCTTCGTCTCGATCTGTTCCTGCAATGAGATCGTGTGGGTGGAGACGATCATCTGCCTCGTCTGGTCGATTGCGTGGAGGATGCCCGGAACCAAATAGGCGAGGCTCTTGCCCACCCCCGTGCCAGCTTCGAAGAGCAGCACTTCATCGCCGGACATGGCAGCAGCCACTGCGAGGGCCATCTGCTCCTGCTGGGGACGGTGTTCGAGCTTGAGCGCATGCTGAAGCCAGCCGCGCTCCGCGAAGGCCTGTGCGACTAGGGCCGGCATCCGGCTGGCCGGAGGCGGGGAAGATCCAGGGTCGTCGCGAATTCCGATCATAATTGAGATTGAGACCGACCAGCAATGATTTGAGGGCGTGGCAGAGCAATTGGATTTGCGCTTTGAAAGCGACGGCAAAATCTAACCCATCGCATGTCGGACCCTGCACAGCCCGTCGCCTGGATCGAAGAATTGGTGACCTTTCTGCGGACGCAGCCGGACATCCGCGCCGTGCGCGTGGATCCGACGGGGAAGAAACTGTCCGTCGCCACCCTGGGCGACATCGATGTGGCGGCGGTGCACGTAAAGGTGGGCCAGACCATTGCGGCGATCGAGTCGCGGTTGAAATCCGGCCCCCACCGCAATGCGGGAGCGCTGCCATCCGGCTACGTTTTTCGGCAGATGGGCGCGGCGACCGAGGTGGCGCGGGCAAGTTGCTCCACGGCGGAGACGCTCTGGTTGTGGCGCGAGTACTCCTGGCCCGAAATGGCGCGCGCCGAAACGCCAACCGAACCGGAGTGGAAACTGCTCGCGGTGCTGGCCGCAGTTTGCGGCGGGCTGGGCATGGTAGCATTTGTCGCAGGCAGCGTCCGGGGCGCGTCGCCCTGGCTGCCGCGCGGGTTGTATTTCGCGGCAATTCTGGCCGGCGGATGGGACGCGGCGAAAGACACGTGGGAGAAGGTGCGCGGGGCCAAACTGGACATCCATTTCCTCATGCTTGCGGTGGCGGCGGGTGCCATGGCCATCGGAGCGTGGGGCGAGGCAACGTTGCTGCTCTTCCTGTTCTCGGCTTCGGGCGCGATGGAGGAATTTGCGCTCGACCGGACGCATCGCGAAGTGAGTGCGTTGCTCAAGGCCTCGCCCAAGAAAGCGACGCTTGTAGGGCCAAACGGCGTCCAATTTGACGTCGCGATCGAACAAATCAGCGTCGGCGATCGCGTGCTGGTGAAACCGGGCGAGATGTTTCCCGCGGACGGCGATATCGTCAAAGGCAAGACTGCAAGCGACGAGTCGACACTCACGGGCGAAGCGCAGCCGGTGGAGAAGAGTCCTGGAGAACCGGTCTTCAGCGGCACGCTCAATTTGTGGGGCGCGGTCGAGGTGGTGGTGCGGCGCCTGCCCGGCGAGAGCACGCTGCAGAAGATCATCAGGCTCATTCAGACCGCACAAAAACTCAAGGCGCCCAGCGAGCGGTTTACCGACAGATTTGGCGCCGGATATACGCTTCTGGTTCTGGGGATGACGACCGTCATGTTCTTCGTCTGGTGGCTGGGTTTTCGCCTGCCGCCTTTCGGCAACACGGCGGAGCATACCTCGGCTTTTTATCGGGCGATGACGCTGCTCGTCGTGGCCAGCCCCTGTGCGCTCGTACTGTCAATCCCGTCCGCTGTTCTTGCTTCCATCGCGTGGGGCGCCCGAAACGGGATTCTGTTTCGCGGGGGCGCGGCCATTGAGAAACTGGCGGAAGTGAACCTCGTGGCGTTGGACAAGACTGGCACGCTAACCACCGGAGAACTGACGGTGGTCGGGGTGGAAAGTTTTCCGACAGGTCGCGAGCAGGAGGTGATGGAACTGGCCTGTGCCTTGGAAAGGAATTCACAGCATCCCATCGCCAGGGCCGTGACCCAGCATGGCAAAAAGCATGGCGTGCGCGAATTGCCGGTCGAGGAGTTCGCCTCCATCACGGGGCAGGGTTTGCGCGGGCGGCATGATGGCGCGTCGGTGATGCTGGGCCGTCGCGAGTTGTTGGAGGAGGGACCGCTCGCGGGTTGGGCCAGGAACCTGCCTCCGGCATCGGCGGAGCTGACGGAAGTGTGGGTCCTTGCGAGTGGGCTCATCGGCCGTGTGCTGTTGCAGGATGAGATTCGCACGCAATCGCGCGATGTCCTGGCCCGGTTGCGCGCCAATGGCATCCGGACGGTGATGCTCACCGGCGACCGCAGCCACGCGGCGGAGGCGGTGGCTCGGGAGCTCGGACTCGATGAGGTCAGGGCCGGGCTCTCGCCCGAGGGCAAGGTGGCGGCCATTCAGGCGTTTCGCGAACAAGGGTACAAGGTGGCGATGGTCGGCGATGGCGTGAATGACGCGCCCAGTCTCGCCGCCGCCCATGTTTCGGTGGCGATGGGGGCGCGTGGCAGCGATGCGGCGCTCGAACAAAGCGAGGTCATTCTGATGAACGACCGTATTGAGAATTTCCTGTCGGCCTCGCACCTCAGCCGTCGTGCGCGCAAAATCATCCGTCAGAATCTGGCGGTGGCGCTCGGGGTGGTCGTGATCATGGTGATCGCGGCGGGGTTTGGCATCGTCCCGCTGACGGTGGGCGTTTTTGCACACGAAGGCAGCACGGTGGTCGTATGCATGAACAGCCTGCGCCTCCTGCTCGGGCGCAACGGCTGAGCAAGGTTATGCATCGCGAAATCGTGGGGCGCACGCGGGCGGTCTCGTCCGTCATTTTTTCTCGCAACGGGCGCCGGATGTGCGGACTTCACGTCGATCAATTCGACGTCAAAAACTAGCGTTGCTCCGGGTGGAATTCCGGGGTGCCCGCTGTCACCATAGGCAAGCTTGGACGGGACATAGAGACGGATTTTGCCGCCTCTGTTGATCTTCTGCAGTCCTTCGGTCCAGCCAGGAATCACCCGATTCAGCTGGGTCTCCATCGGCTTGCCATGCTGCGCCGAGCTATCAAAGACCGTGTCGTTGAGCAGCTTTCCGGTGTAGTGTACCGTGACCGTATCGGCCGCAGTCGGGTAGACTCCCGTGCCAGGCTGTAGAATCTCATGCCGCAGGCCGCTTGGCAGTTCGACGATGCCCTTGTTCTTCTTGAGCTTCTCAAAAAACGCTTTCCCCGAGGCCAGATTCGAACACAACGCAACGACACGAGCGAAAAATGCCCGTAAGAAGTACGTACCTCCTCACGTCAAGCCAGCTCGTCAGGGCAAGGAGACAGCCCCGCTCTACGCTTGATGGGCTTCCCTCAAGAGCTCGGCAAACCACTGGGTGCGCTCGCGGGCCTTGGCACTACGCACACCCAAACGCTGCAGATCGGCGAGCGCTGCCTTCGTCACCTTGGGTAGAAGGTCCCGGTCCGCATCAACTGTCGGGCGTGCCGGCTTTGCCTTTCCACCTCCGACTGTCTCGATCCGGATTGTTTCGTGAAAACTTTCCGGCAGGAGGTCCAAAAGATAAGCCCGGACCAGCTCGCTGCGCTCCTCGGAAGTCCTGCCAGCCGCCGTAGCAAGCGCGCCCACATGATCGGGACGGATTGTGCGATACTTACCATGAAGGTAGTTGTTGACTCGGCTCACCGCGATTCCGGTCGCGGCCGCCAGTTCAACCTGGCTGACTTTGTTTCGCTCCATCATCAGCGCAAACGTGGCGGAGAAGAATTGAGTGCGAGTTGCTTTGTTTTTCGTATTGCTCATGGCAAGATGTTTCTAGGTATTGTGTTTAATTGAGGAGAAGCCTGACACATTCTTTCGCATGTTGTCCACCGCGATTTGCGACATTCTTGTATATTGATTTCGTCTCTTAATATTCGCAGAATAGATAATTCGACGAGAGAGCATTGGGTGGCCGACTGATCCGACTGCCGCAATTCCCCCGTCCGGGACGATCTAGCCCGGATGTTTCGCACACTCTAATCGACAGCCTGCGTGCAGATTGTAGACGATCCGCGGGCTGAGCGCGCTGGCCGGCACATCCGGGCTCGGAGCGTGCGGACGAAGTCCGACACGCTGCAAAAGCCAGACACGTGAAGCCTCGCTACACGATGATCCAAACCTGATCGCCGACGCGCGCCTGCTCGAATAGCTCCACCATGTCGAGATTGCGCATCAGCACGCATCCGGCGCTTTGAGGTGTCCCGATCCTGTCTTCATGGTTGGTGCCATGGATATAGATGTAGCGATTGTGGGAATCGACTTCGCCGCCGCAATTCGCGCCCGGTTCGAGTCCGCTCAGCCACAAGATCCGCGTGGTGATCAGATTGGTCCTGGCCTCCTCGTCGTCAAATTCGCTGAAATGTCTGCCCGTCGGCACGCGGCCCTTGAACACCATACCCGGTGGCTGCCCATGACCGATCCTTTCGGCGATGGTATGGAGTCCGGGCGGCGTACCCAGTGAGCCCTTCACGTTCGAGGGAGGTCGGCGCGAGGTGGAGACAGGGTAGGCCTGCACCAGCTCGGCCCCGCGATAGAGCTGCAGGCTCTGGCTGCTCACGCGAACCACAAGAACTTGGTTTGCGAGCTTGATTCCGAGCGCTGCGCACTTTTCGATGACCTGTTTGATCGGAGAATTCACTGTGAACACCATCCCATATCGAGTCGGCATCGTCGGCGCCACCGGAGCAGTCGGTCAAGAGTTGTTTCGATTGTTGCTGGAGCGCAGTTTTCCCATGGCTGAACTGAGGCTGTTCGCCTCGGCGCGGTCGGCGGGCAAGATCGTGGAGCGCGCCGGCAGGAAATTTACGGTTGCCGAAGCAACGCCGGAGATCTTTGCGGACCTCGACGTGGCATTCTTCAGTGCTGGCGGGTCGGTGACTCGCGCGCTCGCTCCCGCCGCGGTGAAAGCCGGCTGTCTCGTGCTGGACAAGAGTTCCGCGTTCCGCATGGACCCCAACGTTCCGCTCGTGGTGCCCGAGATCAATGCCCATGCGATCCGCCGCCATCAGGGAATCATCGCGAGTCCGAATTGCTCGACCGCTGTAACGCTCATGGGGCTCTATCCGCTCCATCGCGCCTTTGGTCTGAAGCGCTATTTTGCCGCCACCTACCAGTCTGTGTCGGGCACCGGGGCCGAGGCCGTGCGCGAACTTGATGCGCAGTCGCATGCCTGGGCCCGGGGCGAACCGCTGCCGCGCAAGGTCTATCCGTACCAGATTGCCTTCAATGTCATTCCGCAAGTCGATACCTTTGGCCCCGACGGCTACACCGGCGAGGAGAGCAAGATGATGGCGGAGAGCCGAAAAATCCTGGAGATGCCCGGGCTTCGGGTGTCGTCGACCTGCGTGCGCGTGCCGGTGGTGCGCGCCCACTCGGTGGCTGTCAATGCCGAGTTTGAGCAACCGGTGGATCTCGCCGTCGCGCGCGCCGCAATCGCGGCGTTTCCTGGCGCCGAGCTCTTCGACGAGCCTGCGCAGGCCCGCTACCCGACGCCGCTGGCCTACAGCGAGAAAGTGAAGTGCGGGGTGGGGCGCCTGCGCCGGGATACGGCCTTCGACAACGGTCTGGCGTTCTGGGTGAGCGGAGACAATCTTTGGAAAGGCGCCGCGCTCAATTCCATCCAGATTGCGGAACTGATGATCCGCGAAGGCATAGGATTCCGACGTTCGTCGGAATCCTAATTAATCCTTGTTCGGCAGTATCAGGCCTGCTTTTCTCCACGCCCGGCCGGACGGCTAGCTCAGTGGTTAGAGCATCTCGTTTACACCGAGGAGGTCGGGGGTTCGAGTCCCTCGCCGTCCACCAGGTTGGTAATAAATGACTTAAGCAAAGTTGACGCGCCAGTGGCAACGCCTGGTGGCAACACGTCCACCAATTTCCTTGCTTGTCTTTGCTTGTGCTGAAGCCATCGGCCGGAAGGTTTTTCGACCGAAACAAGGGTACCGTTAACAATTGTCCTCGGTTGAGCTCGTTGAAGTAGGTTTGCCAAGAGCCAAGAACGGCCTGGTATCCTAATATCAGTCCGAATCGTTCATGGTTGCGACGGTTTTGTTGGAGGGCGGTGCGCCGGCACCGTCGCAGAGTCGAATGGCGCTGACGGCGGAGCGCCCTCCACCTTTGGTTGCGGCTACGCAGCGCTCGGAAGTGTGGCCGCGAGCGTGAGCGAGTGGACGCCCTTTCCGCTCGCTCACGCTCGCAGCTACGTTTGCGTTCTCGGCTATGCGTCCTGCAGATGGCCGGCGGCGACCGCTTCTGCGACCATGCGGGTGGCGCAGGCCCATAGCTCGGTCGAACCCTCGGCGATATGCGAATTCCGGGCGAGGACTCTGTCGCGGGTGATGCCGTGCTTGCGCCAGGCAGCTCCTTCGATCCGGCAGTTCAGCAGCATCGGCTGAAAACGGTCGACCGCGGCTGCAAATTTCGACTCAGGGGTCTTGCGCGCCTCGAACTCGTCCCACAACGCGCGGAATTCGCGAGTCTGGTCTGCTGGCAGCAGGCCGAAGATGCGGTTGGCTGCGACCGTTTCCCGTTCGTGCTGGTTCACCATCGCCGCAGTGTCGTAGGCGAACGTGTCGCCGGCATCGATCTCAACGAGATCGTGGATGATGAGCATCTTGAGCACGCGCAGGACGTCGAATTGCGGGCAGTTGGCGTGCTCAGCGAGCGTGATCACGATCAGACAGAGGTGCCACGAATGCTCGGCATCGTTCTCCCGTCGCCGGCTGTTGATAAGCACAGTCTGCCGAAAGATCTCCTTTAGGCGGTCGACTTCAACGATGAAGCTGATCTGCTGTGCGAGACGTTCCGGCGAGAATTCCATGGCACAGGTGTTTGGCAGCTCTTCCGGGGCGTCAAACCTAGATTCGAACTCGCTCGAATCTTTTGTAGCCGCTTGAATTCGATGGGGAAGTCTGGAAAGCCAGAACAATCGTCCGAGTCCCTTCCACCACGAAGACACGAAGGCACCGAGAAAACCATCTTCTGTTTTCAGCGTTTCAGCTTTTCCCCTCTGCGCACCCGGATCGGAATGGTCACAAGAGGCTCATAAGGCACAGAACGCGGCCAGTCAGGGCAGCCCCTTAATCCCGGACATTTTACAGGAGGGCGCAGAGGAAGCAGAGGGGTCGACCTTCGCGCCCCTTCGCGTCCTTGGTGGTTGGCCGATCCGAAGATCGGATCTTGACCGCGGATTTCGCGGATGGCGCGGATGGGTCCGATCCGAAGGGGGTCGATCCGAAGGGGTCAAACTTTGCATTTTGCGATTTTCTTTCATCGGCAGTCCACCCGTTCGCCGATCCTCCCTGGAGTGGGTTCCTCGCGCCCGGAATGCCGTGCTCACTTTTTTGGGGAGCCTGACAGACCCCGGCAGGTCCAAAGGCGCTGACGGCGCAGCGCCCTCCACGCTGAAAGCTGGAAAGCGGGGGCCATTCCTGACGCGTGGTTATCTACACATAAGCGCGGTTTTGGATGGCGCGCCGGCGGTTGCCGGCAACCATCTGCCTGCCTGCTGAGTGTTCGACGGATTGGCGGCTGGAGACCTTCCAATGTCTCCCGGGCCCGGCGCAAACCGACCGGCCGTGATCGTTTTCCGGTTGCCTTCGGCGGCGTAGGTTTCACTTTTCTCAAAAGCGAGGTTAACCCGAAATGCCCTCCCGGATTCTTCTTCTTTTCGTCCTGCTAGTCTGCGCTGTTCCCGCATCGGCGGTCTCCGCCCGTTTTGAGGCGGCGGTCAAGGCCCGGATCGACGGCGATCATCTTGTCGTGCTTTTTACCGACGGCACGCGAAGCATCGTGCCACTGGTTTCGCTTGGGGCTGTCGACCGGGCCTGGCTCACCGAGCTCAGCGTCCGCAGCCCGCTCACGAAGGGGAAATCGCAGTTCACAGTCGTGAACGATTCAGCCTTGGCGAAGCTGAAGAAGACCATCGAAGTGGCCAAGACTGAAGGATCGCTGGAAACCGTGCAGCTTTGCCCGCCCAACGTCATGCGAAATCAGATCGGGGGCACCTGCATGCTGTACGCGCGCGTCCACTGGCTGGACATCGCCGGCTTCTACATGGATCCCCCTGCCATCTTTAAGATCATCAACGACACTCCGCCCGACGCGCCCTGGCAGTCGCGCCGGTACGTCGATGGGTTGAGCAGCGTGATCACAGACCACATGCCCAAACCGGTTCTCCATCCATTGCCTCCAGAGGAAGAAGCCTTCGATTGGGCGAGAAGCGAACTGCGGAAAGGTCGGCCGATCCTGGCCGCGTTGCCGAGGGAGATTTGGCAGGCGCTCCCGCCAGGTTTTGTGGCAGCGCATCCGTGGAATGGCGGCCCCGTGGGCCATCAGATTGTCATCAACGGTTTCACCTGGAACAAGGCGACCAAGGAAGGAACCTTCCACGTCATCAATTCATGGGACGAGCTGCCTCAATTCGACCTCACGACCGAAGCAGCCAAGGGTGGGGTGCTGCTGATTGAGCAGAGCGTCTCTCCCATCGGAGAGCCCCAGGCTGAAATCGTCAGGGAAGTGGTTCAGTCGATCACCTTGGTCCGGGCGGCGGGCAAGGCCAACCTGTATCAGGTGAAAACCAATCTTGGAACCCACCGGATTCTCGCGCCGGACGAGGCCGCCGTCCGCGACATGGTCGAGAACGAGCGCTAGCTTTAGGGCCGACGTGGCGACATTTCGTGCTTTCTCCGGCCTGAGAATTCGCTTAGGCACAATCGGTCGTGGATCCATCCGCCAATCCCAGTCCTCTGAAACGTCGTAATTTTCGGAGTTTTCTCAGATCAATCGTCTTCGCCCTCGATGGTTTTTCTGCGGCTTTGCGACACGAGCCTTCATTCCGCGAGGATCTGATATTCGTCATCGTTCTCACTCCGTTCGCGATCATTCTTCCGGTGAACGCGGTCTCCACCGCAGTGATGATCGCATCGCTGTTCCTGATCATCATCGTCGAGTTGCTGAACTCCGCGATCGAGTGGACCATTGACTACATTTCTACCGCGCAACATCCGATGGCAAAGCGGGCGAAAGACATGGCCAGCGCAGCGGTCTTCTTGAGCTATGTGAATTGCGTCGTGGTGTGGGGGATCATCCTCATCGCCAATTGGCATCGAATTCTGCGGCTCGAATTCCTCCACTGGCCGCCGCATTTCTTCCCCTAGAGCTTGTCGGGCTTCGCCCGCCATGCTAAGCAAATGGCTGGTGCCATTTGGTTGGAGAGCGAATATTTCGAAGAAAATGCTGAACGTTGAATTGGATGGTGCGTTCTGCGAGTATGCCCGCTTCTGCTGAACAGCAGAATGCCGGCCGGCAGAATCGACTTAGACCGCCAGACGCCGATGTTTCAGCCGTATGGTCTGGGTGAGCTATAACCTCAAGCGGCTCTTCGCCCTCAAAGACCTAGCGGCAGCGGCGTAAAATCGCCGACCGAACTTCTTCCCGATCAAAAAATCGGGCCGGCGGCGTCAAAATCCGGTCCCAACTGGATTCTTGTCCAGCCTTCGCCCCCACGAGACCATTTTCCAGGTCTCACGCACTGCCACGCAAAAGTCCGTCCCAAATGGCGCCAGCCATTTGACAAGGAGCACGGAGGACGCAAGTCCGACGAGCTCCTAACCCGGATGTTTCACACTCTAGGCGATGGCCTGCCTTGCAGACTGTAGCCAACCCTAGAGCCGAGCTTGCTGGCCGGCACATCCGGGCTACCGGCAAAACCGCCCCCAGAAACCTCGGCAAGGAGGTCGGGCAAGATCCTGCGGCTTGCTTGGGCCAGT
>Ga0182027_10004429_pt1 | contig 21762 bp, 25 predicted proteins | sample 712E1DmetaG_FD_121300 | JGI IMG/M metagenome (GOLD analysis project Ga0182027, IMG submission 121300) | Permafrost microbial communities from Stordalen Mire, Sweden - 712E1D metaG (Illumina Assembly) | ecosystem: Environmental > Terrestrial > Soil > Wetlands > Permafrost | place: Sweden... | reverse complement strand
CGAGTAGGCCCGTCTTTACAAAGTTCATAGGCTTGAAATAGTTTTGTCCGTTCTTGTTCGGTGAGTTCAAATTTGCGTTTGGCCATGCATAATTGTACTTCTTTTATTCAATTTGTCTATAAGCTGACAACAAAGCCAAGACGCCGGTCGATTTGACGTCTCAGCTGGCCAAGCACGCCTATGAATTGTATAAGAAACGCGTGCGCCAGGATGGTCAAGCAGTTCAAGATTGGTCTCAGACGGTACAGGATATTCGGAAAGATAACTCCCATAAGTAGACATGTGCTATTCCAAGGAGAACATAAATGAGTAAAGATACCCTATCAGGCACATGTCCAGCCAAGTCACCTGGACCAGGCATTGTCATACCGGCTGCATTTAAGTAAGATGCAGTAGATGAAATATGAAAGACGGGGTATTATAGGAAACAGGTACATCATTTAGTGAAGGGATAGTCCGTATGTCCAATCAAAATACCAAGGGGAAACCAAAATATGAAGCGCCGACCGTCGTTCCCTTGGGGAGGCTGGCTCAAGGGTCCGGAGCATGCATACCCGGGTCAGATGCGTCTGCAGGCGATTGCACCAGCGGGACAAGCGCAGCCTCTTATTGCACCGTTGGCAATGCAGCCGGAACTGCTTGCACGGCTGGCGATTACGCTGCAACGGCTGCTTGCACGGCCGGCACTGTTGCTGCAGGTGCTTGCACAGCTGGCGGAAATCTCCACGGATAGCAGATTGCACGGCCGACAGTTGCATGTAATAGACCTTATTACCGCTTTTCCCGACTCTCTCAGGCTATTCCGGTTGAAGGGATGTAAGGCGGAGTTATTGCCACTATTATAAAAAAGAAGTGATCCATGAATCAAACAGACAGACCAATCCCCAACCCGATTGTCATGCTCCGGGAAGAGTTTGACGACTGGGCCGTGCTCTATAATCCCGACACAGCCGATGCGGTGGGAATCAATCCTGTCGGCGTGGCAGTTTGGAAAATGATGAACGGGAAGAGAAGCCTCGAGCAGATCGTCGCTGAGATCGGTAAGAGCTTTGTAGAAGTTCCAGACGCCGCACGTGATGAAATTGTTATCTTCGTTAGTACGCTGGCCGAAAACGGTTTTGTGGGGCTGGAATTGGAGCGGAAAGCATAGGCAATGGGGTCGACTATAATGCCTGCACTCAACACGTTATATTTCTACCTGACCGAAGGATGTAACCTGGCCTGCCGCCATTGTTGGATAGTTCCCCATTTCGATGCCACAGGGCAGCATTCTCCCAGCTTGCCCGTTGAATTGTTCGAAACCGCCATCCGCGAAGCCAAGCCCTTGGGGCTGAGCAGTGTCAAGCTTACCGGCGGCGAGCCGCTAATCCATCCTCACTTCAGGCGTTTGCTGGAGATTGTCCGGCGTGAAGGGTTGAGGTTGATCATCGAGACCAATGGCCTGCTGGTTACGCCGGAGATTGCCGTCGAGATTGCCGAATCCCCCAACCGATTCGTATCCGTGAGTATCGACGGAAGTGATGCCGCGACCCACGAATGGGTGCGTGGCATACCAGGAGCTTTTGAAGCGGCCCGCCATGCAGTGATAAACCTTGTAGACAGCGGTACCAGGCCACAGGTCATATTCACGGTAATGCGAAGGAATGCCGGCCAGGTGGATGCCATGGTGCAAATGGTGGAAGAACTGGGCGCAAATTCGCTCAAATTCAACGTGGTGCAGCCCACCGCACGAGGTGAGAATCTGCAAAAAGATCAGGAGACGCTGGACATTGCCGACCTGATCGCGTTGGGGCGGCATGTGGAGCAGGATCTGGCGCCTAAAACCAAGTTGAAGCTGTTCATTCATTACCCATTGGCTTTCAGGGCCCTGCATCGAATCGCCAACGAAAATGGGGGAGGCACCTGTGGAATCTCCGGCATCCTGGGCGTTATCGCCAGCGGACACTATGCCCTGTGCGGTATCGGCGAGCAGGTAGCGGACCTGACCTTTGGAGAGGTAGGGAAGGATCCGCTTGCAGAAGTCTGGCAAGAAAATGCCATCCTGAAAGCACTGCGGGAGGGAATGCCTGAGCGATTGGAAGGGATCTGCAGCCGCTGCCTCATGAAGGAACCCTGCATGGGCTCGTGCATTGCTCAGAACTATTACCGAAAAGGCAGCCTATGGGCGCCAAACTGGTTTTGCGAACAAGCGGAAAAGGCGGGTCTCTTTCCAGCTTCACGCCAGGGAACAACCTCATCACAAGATTCATTTACCACTAATGGCAATGCCAATTAAGAATAATAGCAGGAATTTACCCGGGACCATCTTCTTTGCTGCTTATGCAGGCTCCAGCATGAATCCGACTCTGCGCGAGCCGGAGATCATTGAGGTCATGCCTTACGATAACCACCCCTCACGGGTTGGCGATGTGATCTTTTTTCTGCCAGCGGAGGCTGCCTGGCCGATCGTACACCGCATTGTCCGCGTCACTCGCACCGGCATATCAACACTCGGTGACAACAACACCCAAGAGGATACTTTTTTATTGCAGCCAAGGGATATTAAAGGCCAGGTGGTGGCCGCCTGGCGCGGTAACAAACGGCGAAAGATCGCGGGCGGGATAAAGGGCCGGCTGACAGGCCGTTGGCTGCATTGGAGACGCATCGTTAGATATGAACTGTCTGCTCTGCTGCATCCCCTTTATCAAACCCTGTCTCATTGGGGGTTGATCGCCAGAGTGTTGCCGGTACCATTCCGGCCGCGCGTGGTCGTTTTCCATACCCGCGGCCTGGATCAATTTCAACTTTTCCTGGGACATCGCATCATTGGACAATTCGATGACCAGAAGCAGCAATGGCAGATCCAACGGCCATATCAATTGTTGGTGGATGGTAGGAAGCTTCCAAGGCAGCCGGCCAAGGAAGAATTAAACCAGCGAGTTTTATTTGAACCGCAACAAATAAAGAGCCCTGTGCTGGTGCAGGGAGTACGGCAGGAGCTCATCCTGGCGGATGGGAGCCGTTGGGAAATTTCCGCCGGCGACGGGCAGGCTGCCTCCATCGTTTCACAACTGGGATGCGCGATGCAGCTACACATGACACCAAGCGCGATGGAACCGTTTATTCACGCCAATTTGCTCCAACTTCTCATTCAGGTTGACGCACGCGCTTCTGTGGCGAATTACTTTGTCCCGTTGGCATCAGAAAATGACGGCGTTGTTGTCTGTGTCTTAAATCCAAGCAAACCTATGGGAGGACCGTACGTTAATCTGATGAGGTTATCGCTGATCTTTGCTCGTAAAGCGCAGGCCTGCGGTGGAGTGCTCCTACACGGTGCGCTCGCTGAACGAGACGGCATGGGTGTGATACTGGCTGGGCCAGGTGGGGTAGGAAAGAGCACTGCCAGCAATCGGCTTCCGTCCCCGTGGCGATCGCTTTGCGACGATACCACGCTGGTCGTGCGGGATCCGCGCGGGAACTACTGGGCGCACCCCTGGCCCACCTGGAGCCGTTTCGTGGACGGGGGAATGGGCGGCACATGGGAGGTGCAAAACGCTGTCCCGATCAAGGGCATCTTCACTCTAGTTCAATCAGTTGAAGAACGGGTGGAACGGGTAGGCACTGGGCAGGCAGTCAGCCTGCTGGGGGAGTCTGTGGAACAAGTCTCAATGTTCATGGCTGCGGGGTTGAGCAAAGACAAACTGCACAGCCTGCATATGGAACAGTTCAATGCCCTGTGCGGCCTGGCCCGGGTGGTTCCCACTCACTTGCTACATATCAGTCGGACTGGCACTTTCTGGCAACTGATTGAGCAGAATCTTTAGGGAGGATAATCTGAAGATCCGTGAGACTCAATCGGCAAAAATGAACCAGAATCATAGCAGCAGTGCACTGGATGATTATGATGGATAACCCGCACTTTACCAAAAAGCACGCACATCGTAACTTATTCTTCGAACTTTCTTCGGACCATGCTCTCCAGATCGATGCGAAATGCAACGATCTTTTGAACATAACATCTTGATGATGGGGTCACCCTGCGCTGGCAAAACCCTACTGGCACGGGCCCTGCAGGGGATCCTGCCGAAAATGTCGATCAACGAGTCGCTGGATGTGACCCGTATCTACTCGGTGGCCGACCAGCTGCCCCAAAAAACACTCCTGCTACACAATCGGCTTTCCGCGCCCTGCATCTTACCGCCAGGCATGCCGGCCTGCTGGGCGGCTGCAACTGGCCACGTCCAGGTAAGATTTCCCTGACCCATCATGGGCCGCTCCTTCTGGATGAACTGCCTGAATTTGGGATCCCATACAAGAACCGGGACTGCCATGCACGTGCTGGAAGTGCTACCCAAGCCACTGGAAAGTGAAGCAGTGACCATCAACCGTGTGCAGGGTGCGCCGATCTTCCCGTCTAGGTTACAACCGGTCGGCGCTATGAATCCCTGAACGTGCAATCACTCTGTTGAATAAGGGTGGATGTGAATAATTACGAGATGAGATTTATGATTATATCTCCGAAGAAGGAGTCCATATATGAAAAGCCGGGCGTGTGCTGATCTGGTTGACAATATTGCTATGCGCATCGGGCAGCGCAGCCACCGCCATTCCAACCAGTTTCCCCACTGCGAATGCCACCGCCACGCCTGCCAGCACCGTAACATCCACGCAGCTGCCCCTATCATCACCCCCAGCCCTACCATTACGCCGGTCTATCCGCTGAAGGGATATGGGCCGACGAATTTCCCGGCAAATGTGGAACCGTTGACCGGGCTGCCGGTCGGCGACCCGGGCATGCTGCAACGCCGCCCGATGCTGATCAAGGTCTTGAACCTGCCGCACAACGTGCGCCCGAAGATTATCAAATTGTCCTACCTTGACTTCATTGCACCAGCGAAAGTGTATTGGCAGATCGGAGGCTGGTACGCGGTGAAAAGCCCACTGTCTGCATTCTACCCTTATGGGCACACGGCCCAAGGCGAGGGGGCAACTCTTACGAAATCAGCTCGTAGCTCAACCAGACATTCCCATTCGCAAAGCTGCGCGTCTGGTTCAGCTTCAGCGGCAGCTTGGCTTTGATCCCTGCGAACAAGCTCCGGCCTTTGCCCAGCACGATCGGAATCACGATGAACTGGTATTCATCGATCAAAGCCTGCTCCGTCAATTGCGCAACAATGCTGCCGCTGCCAAAGATCACCATTCTCTGGCTGTCTTCTTTCTTCATCCTGCGGATTTCCCCCGGCAGGTCATCCTTCACCAGGCGGGTGTTGACCCAGGCGGCTTTCTCCATCGTTCTCGAGAAAACCACCTTCCTGGCGGCATTTATCCGTTCTGCCACCACCGGATTGCTCTGGGCGGCGATGGGGGTGGGCCAGAAGCTGGCCATCAGGTCGTAGGTGATCCTGCCGAAAACAAGTGTGCCGCCGCTGCCGCTGGCGTTGCCGTTTACAAAGGCCTCCCATTCCGCATCCGGTGTGGAGTTGTTTGCAAAGCCCATGTCACCGTTCAGGTCCACAAAATACCCATCCAGCGAGATACTGTTGAAAACCAATAATTTTCCCATCTTCCAACTCCCCCGGGGCTATGGTTTCTGTCGCAGCCCAATCACGTTTCCGTCTGCGTCTTTCACCGAAGCCACCTGCAAGCCCCCGCCCACATCTCTCAGCTTTTGTTGCTCCTGTGCGCCCGCCTCCAGCAGGGTGTTCAGAATGAGATTGATATCGTCAACGTCATAGTAGACGAGCGGCCCGGCCGGATCATTTTTATTGCCGGCCGGAACCAATCCAATTTCCTGATCTCCGAGCCTGAATCCGGTGTAATACCCCGATTCTGCATAGGGCCCCACGCCCAGCAGGTCTTTATAAAATGTCGTGCCTTTCGCCATATCTTTTACTGAATAAACCACCAGCCTGATACCGTTATTCATACGTCACTCCTTTCCTAAGTGACGCCAGTTTATAACTTTCCATTTTCTTGGTCAAGGATGAAGGACTGCCCCTTTTTTCTCATTTCGATAACGTTCGGTAACTTGCGTAGCAAGCTTTGCTCTTTGGTAACACAACTCGGCCAAGTCTCTTCTTTGCGCATGGGCAGCTTCAATGCCGCCTTCAGCCCGCTTTCGCGCAACACCTTTTAGGGCAGATGGCTTGGTATTCTGAGCCGGAGGCTCCCGGAAAGGCAGCCTCCGCCGGATATGGCAATAAGTTACCGAATGATTTATGATAATATCTCCAAAGAAGGAGCCTCTTCATGAAAAAGGCCGGGTATGAAATACTCTTAATGGCACTTTTGCTATGCGCATGTGGCGGCGCGACAACTACCATTCCAACCAGCACCCCCACTGCCCGGGCCACCACCTCAGCCACCAGCACCGCAACGCCAACGCCGCTGCCAACCATCACCCTCACTCCCACCATCACGCCGCTGTATCCGCTGGAAGGCTATGGGCCGGCGAATTTTCCGGCGAATGTGGATCCTTTGACCGGCCTGCCGGTCAGCGACCCGGCGCTGCTGCAACGCCGACCGATGCTGATCAAGGTCTCGAACCTGCCGCGTAACGTGCGCCCGCAGTGGGGACTTTCCCTGGCGGATATCGTCTTCGAATACTACACCGAGGAAGGCTCGACTCGCTTCGCGGCCATTTTTTACAGCCAGGATGCCAGCATGGTTGGCCCGATCCGCTCGGGGCGTTTTATCGATGGAGACCTGGTGCAGGGGTACAAGGCGGTCTTTGCCTTCGGTTCGGCCTATGAAGCCGAGATGAACCGGTTTAACACCTCCGATTTCGCAGCCCGGATGGTGGTGGAAGGATCGGGCAAACCGCTAACCCGCTACGATCCAAATGGCTATGATTACTTGATGGTTAATACGGCCGACCTGAGCGCGTATGCCACCCAGCAAGGTTACAACCAGTTGCAGAACCTGGATAATATGTCCTTTAAGGTGGAGGCGCCGGCGGGAGGCCAGCCGGCCACGCAGCTATTTGTGCATTATTCCGGCGCGATTTACAACCGCTGGGATTACGATGCGGCCAGCGGGAAATACCTGCGCTATTCCGAAACAGCCACAGTCAACAATGTGGGCCAGAGCGAACAGTATGCCCAGTTGACCGACCGCCTGACCAGGCAGCCCATCGCCTTCGACAACGTGGTGCTGCTGTACGTGATCCACGATCTATATGGCCCGGGCATCTACGATATCCTGTTGAGCGGAGCGGGGCAGGCGGTGGCATTCCGGGATGGACAGGCGTACATGGTGCAGTGGAAGCGCAACGACGCGGATGTGATCTCGCTGGTCAACCCGGATGGTAGCCCGTTCCCATTCAAGCCCGGCAATACCTGGTTCGAAGTGATCGGGCTGCAGTCGACGGCGGCGCAGACGGGGCCGAGCTGGAGGTTTATGCATGTTATGCCGTGAAGAAATAGATTCGCTACCAATTACACGAAGGAACACGTAGAAGAAAAAAACGATAAAGATAATAAATCCATAGAATGAGGAGAGGTCAACCAATGAACAAACCCGTTATTATCATCACCGGCGCATCCAGCGGGATCGGGGCGGCAACGGCATGCAGGCTGGCGCGGGAGCAGGTGTGCCTGACACTGGCGGCCCGGCGGGAAGGCCGGCTGCAGGCGCTGGCCAAAGAGATCGAAGGCCTGGGGAGCGAGGCGCTGATCGTGCCAACGGATGTGACCCGGCGGGCAGATATAGACCGGATGCTGCAGGCCACACTGGAACGTTGGGGGCGGGTAGATGTGCTGTTGAACAACGCGGGGATTTCCTTCGACGAGCCGCTGGTGGATCTGGAACCGGAAAAGGTGCGGTCCGAATTGGCAGTCAACCTGGTGGCGGTGATCGAATGTGCCCAGGCGGTGCTGCCGGCCATGCTGCGCCAGAGGTCCGGGCATATCATCAACGTGGCCTCCATCGAAGGACTTATCGCCACACCGGGCAGTAGCGTCTACTGCGCGACCAAGTTCGGGGTATTCGGGTTTTCGGATGCGCTGCGCCGGCAACTGCGCGGCAGTGGGGTGCACGTTTCGGCGGTCTGCCCGGGCTACACTCCATCCGAGATCACACCGCGGCTGAAGGCGATCGTGGATGGCAGCCCGCATGCGGTGCGCCACCCGGGACTGATGCCAACGACCTATGTGGCGGACCAGATCGCAAAACTGGTCAAGCAGCCACGCCGCATGCTGGTATTGCCGCGCAGCTGGAGCGTGCTGGTAACGGTGGCTTTTCTGTTCCCCGGGCTGGCAGACAGGCTGGTCGGGAGCTTCAAAGCGAAGAAGAGTGAGAGCAATTGATAAGAACAGTACCTGCAAAGTATTCAAAATAGCATGGTCAGACGTATAATGATATAGGTTTGCAATCTTCCCACACCATGTGCATTCCGAAGGGAAAACATGTCTGACCAGGAATTGATGAATTACTTCAAGTTCGATGAAGCCGACCGGTTGGCCAACCGGTCGGGCCAGATCAGCGCGAAGCAAAAAGTGCGTTTTATCGCGGAAGACCGCTATAACAAAAAATGGGGTCGGATCGGGGGGATATCCATGCTGGTGATCGCCGCCCTCGGCCTGGCTCTGATGCTGTATGCGTGGATCAAACCTTCGGGTAAGGTATCCACGATCATGGTGGACCTGATCGCCGGCGGCATCTGGGTATTAGTATGGGGAATTATCGGTGGTATCGTGCTGGCACGATTGTCTTCCAGGCCTGAATTTAAAGTTGCCAGGGTGCAGGGCCATGCCAGGATTGTGGATGTGCAATCATCCTATGCAAATAACAGGATCGGAATCCACCAGGAACTGCATATCGGTGGGAAAAGGTTCGTGGCCACCAGGATCCTGGCAGGCCGCATGCCGGAAGACGATTATATTGTGTATTATTTTGATCGCCCGGCCAGGAATCCATCCGGCATTACCTATCCCACAGCATCGGAAGATATTCTTTCGATTGAATTGTTGAAGAAAGCCGATGCGGCACCTTCAATGGAACCTCTTTCGGGTCACCAAGCGCAGGATGCAGAAATAATAAGATGTATCAAGGAAGGCGACGAAGCGGGAGCAATCCGCAGGCATCGCAGCATCTACAATTCCAGCTTTGAGGAAGCCAAGAAATCCGTGGAAATAGTCAAATCCAGCCTGGGAAATTAATATATCCTGCCATATCTATCATTGGGTTGGCGCAGTGGCGGAAAGTCCGAACGACTAAAGTCGTTACCACGGGTCGGCAGAAGCTGGAAATTTGAGAGAATCCTAAGTCAGGAGACTTTGGGGACTGTAATATCAAGGGGTTCAGGGCGAAGTTAGGTAGAAATCAGGAAGTTGGATATGCCGTCAAAAAACCAGATCGACCCCTAATTGGATTTTGTTAAGCCATTTTATAAAGGGAAAGATTCGGCGCATGAATTTCAACATATTGAGAGAATCATCAACCGCCTTACCCCTTTGTCTGAGGGCATACCGGAGTCGATCCGACAGGATAGGCTCTTCTTCCTGGTTTGTTTTCATGGACTTGGGAAGAAATTAGCAGGCGATGGGGATTTTGACCTAAAAACACGAGATTTCCTCAAAAGTCTTGGTTGGACAAAGGAAAATATTGAAAAAGCATTCCAAAGCCTGCGCCAGCATCTCTCCAATCCACGATCCATTGAAGAAAAGGTTGTGCATAATGCAAATTACGTAAAGACTCTGGGAGTATTTGGGATCGCTAAAGCATTCACTACCGGCGGGGCGAAGTGACAATCGCTCGAAGAAACAATCAATATTTTTGAAAACCAATTTCTTGATAAGGTAGTGTTCCATACTCCGGCCGGGAAGCTGTGGATGAAGGAGAAGAAAACTTATACCAAAGAATTTCTAAAAAATACCAGGCAAGTCTTGGCATCCTGCCAAGACTTGCCTGGTATTTTTTAGCCTCTGATATTCAATCGACCGTACGCTGTAAGATTAGGCCAGGCCGGAGAAGAAGTCGGTGCGGATGTTGGAGGGGCGGACGTGCATCTGCTGGAGGGCTTCCTTGAAGGAATCGACCATGCCCTTGGGGCCAGAAATATAGAAGATGCAGCGACGGTAATCGGGCAGCTTGCTTTTGATCAACTGAGGGGTGATACGCCCGGTGACACCAGTCCAGGAGGCAGGCAGGTTCCTGGGATCGGTGACCGTGTAAATGGTCTGGATGCCCAATTCGTGGTGTGCCCGATCGAAGACATCTTTATAGAGGATATCGTCAACGGTCTTATTGGCATAAAAGAGGGTGATCGGGCGAGGCCGGTGCGTGTCGAGCAAATACTTGATCATGCTGCGGAAGGGGGTTACACCCACCCCACCGGCAATGAAGACACATTTCTGATAGGGGTTATCGGGCAGGGTGAAATCCCCGGACAACTGGCTGGCAACAATTTCATCGCCGACAGTCATTTTCAGCATGGCTTGTTTATAGCTGCTCGATTCAGGATAGAACTTTACGCCCAGGCGCAGGGTCTTTTCGGTCGGGGCGGAAGCCAGGGTAAAGTACCGGCGGTTGCCGCGCGCATCCGGGCTGGCGTGTCCAAGCGTCCATTCCATGTATTGGCCGGGTGCAAACGCAAAGTTCCTGCCATGGGAAAAGACGAAATCGTAAATATCCGGCGCAATGCGGATGCGCTCTTTAAGTTTGAGCACCAACCTGCGTTTTGGGCTGACGATATAGGAATAGAGGTTGCCCATTAAAATAGCCAGTTCGGGTGTGATATAGAAACCGCCAAAATGGATCTGTGGGGAGAAGAGAATACCCACCAAAATCCCATAGATCACCCTGGTGGTATGGGTGGGCGGTGTGGTGAGCGGTTCGGTCAGGATCAGGAAGGCGAAGAAAAATAACGGCGAAAGGAAAATGATCTTTTGCATATCCGAGATCAAATTGCCCCCGCCAAACAGGCTCAAGAGAAGGCTGGTGGCCAGGGTGGCGATCAAAAAGCTCAGAACCAGGTCCAGGCGGCCAAGTTTGCGAACCAACAGGATGCCGCCAACCAGCACGAACGGCAGCATGGCAGCATTGCCAACCCACCAGCTGGCGGATTGATTGATGGTAAAGTAGGCCAGGGCCACCGCGAACGCAATGGGGTTAAAGATGTGCTTGCGGTTGATGGCCAGGATATATTTGGAGGACATGGCCAGGACGGCGGCCCAGAACAGGAACCAGAGATCGCCAAACGACTTGATGGGGGTGATGATCAACGCCAGGATGAGGGCGGAAATATAGACCGACTCCACATTGGCGGCCACCTTGAATGTGCGGGCAAAGACCCAGTTCACCAGCCAGCAAACGGCCAGAAGAAAACTGATCGAAAATAGCAAAGCGAAAACGTCGTACTTCAAAGCGCCGGTGATGGAAAGGACCACCGCCGCGCCGAGTAAAAATATCAAATAATAGAGCACCAACCGGTACATCGTGACCCGGTTGAGCCAGTTGTCGATGGTCTTAATCATGACTTACATACCTCTCAAACCCGCTGGTATAGGCTGCCATCCCGTTCGGATCGATCATATAGGCTTCGAAACCCGGCAGGTTTTCCATGAAAAGGAGGCCGGCAGGCCCCATAGCAAAAGCGGCCGTGGCAAAGCGGTCGGCCTCATACACGTCGGGACCGATCACCGTCAAGCTGACGATCCCGCTGATTGGCTGGTCGGTGTTGGTGGGATTATAAATATGCCCCCCGCGCACGTAGGTTCCGGAGGTGGCAATGCCGCAATCCCGCAAGGAAAGAACTTTCACGATTTCCATGGTGTTAAAGGGATTCTGGATCCCGACGCGCCAATCCTGTCCTTCGATATTTTTCCCGGATATTTGAATATCGCCGCCGGCATCGACATAATAGTTGGTAAAGCCGGCCTGGCGCAAGAGCTCGGCAGCCGTGAAGATGGCCCAGCCTTTGACAATACCGGAAGGGTCGTACATGCCTTTGCGATCGATGTTGAAAAAGCCATCCGTTTCCAGTCGGGTCTGCTCGGCCAGCGCGAAAATGGCTTGCATATCCTCGCTGGATTGGTCAAGCGTGATCTCCTGCCGGTTGAGCAGGGAAATTTCGCTATCGGGCTTATAGGTGCTGAATTTCCGGTCGATGTATTCGAAATAGGCGAAGACGGAATCCAGGTCTTGTGCAGTCACAGCGGAGTCAACCACTTCAATGGTAACCGGCATGCCCATGATGATACGAGTCTGTTTCATAGTAATCAGTTACTGAGCAGAAGTAAGGGCGGCCTGGAGGGAATTCGCGAAGGCTTCACTGGTCAGCGTGGCCCCGGAGATGATATTAATGTTGGCGCTCTGGGCCTGGATGGCTTCCTGCGTCAGCCAGGGCATGGCCTGGGCGTTGATCTCCTGGGAGGTGCGGCGGTCATGGGGGTAATCCAGGAACGTCACATTGGTAATTTTTCCGTTCTGGATGACCACCTGTACCTGCACATTACCATAATATGCATTCGCAACGGGTCCGGTGAAGGTACCGTTTTTATAGCTGCTTGCCTGGGGCGGCAACGTAGCGGTCGGAGCGGGAGGGTTGGTGGCAGTATTGGAAGTCGTATTGGTAGTACTGGGATCTGTGGCAGTATTGACTGCACCTGTGCCAGTGGGCGAAGTTGCCGGGCTGGCGGCGGCCACATTGGTGCCTTTCTCATGCAAGAAGTAGGCGATAAATGTAATCACCACGAAGGCGGATAGAAAGAATTTCTTCACCTGGCGGATAAAATTCGATTCCTGGGTGGGTTGTCTGCGGGCCATAACCATCTCCTTGACTAATAAGATATTTCAGATAAATATACGTCACGAAGATGAACAAAAGATGAAACCGGGTAATATAGAATCTACTGCGGAAGCATGAGAAAAGGTAGAATTTATGAAGGTAAAATATCAATAACGAGGTCAAAATGCTGGCATTCATAGCCGGCAGGTTAACCGATTGTCCCCGGAGGAATTCATGGAAATGATCCTGGTGAGCGCCTGCCTGCTGGGCGAAGCAGTACGCTATAACGGCGGTGACAAACGCTGCGACGATCCGATCTTACAAGGCTGGGTGCGGGAAGGGCGGGTGGTATCCGTATGCCCGGAAGTACTGGGCGGACTGCCTGTGCCACGCGCGCCGGCTGAGATCAGTGAGGGTGCGGGCGGAATGGAAGTATTGAAGGGTGCGGCCAGGGTGATTGTTCCGAGCGGAGGGGATGTGACGGCACAATTCCGGCAGGGCGCCGAACAGGCGCTCCAATTGGCGCATTCCAGACGCATCCGGATGGCCGTGTTGAAGGAAGGCAGCCCTTCTTGCGGGACGGGCTATACCTATGACGGCAGTTTCAGTGGAACAAGGGTGGCGCTGCCCGGGGTGACGGCTGCCCGGCTGCAGGAGGCGGGGGTGCGGGTTTTCAGCGAGGCGCAGTTGGAGAAAGCGGAAGAATGGCTGAGACGGCTGGAGCGGAGGAAACGGGATGAGCCGAGATAAAAAACTTTCACTACAATCCCAGGAAAGAGCACCGCAGGACAGGCGGTCACAAAGGAACACAAAGGTTTTTAAAGATGGTGAAACGGATCTTAAGACTTTAATGGCAACGATGCAGCCGGTACTGATGGAGGGACGATACGTATTTTGTTCGGTTAGCCAGGCAGCCTATGAAAGGTTGGAAATCAAGCCATTGGGGACATTCCAAGAGCAGGAAGGAATAACCATTATTATTACGGAAGAGCAAGCCAAAATGACCGGGCTGCCGTACGATTCAACCTGGGCGTGTATCACGCTGCGGGTGCATTCCTCCCTGTCGGCGGTTGGGTTCCTGGCTGCGCTGGCCGGCCAGCTGGCCCAGGCGGCCATCAGCGTCAACGCGGTATCGGCGTTTTACCATGACCATCTGTTTGTGCCTTGGGAGAGTAGGGAAACAGCCATGAAGATCCTTGAGGAGCAGGCAGGCTGAAAGCAGTCCCTAAAGAAAGAAGCTAAACACAAAGGGTACAAAGGACATGATGGGTAAATAATAAAAAGTTATGTACCAGTATCAGTAGGGGATTGTTTTTAGCGGAAATAATATGTATTATGGGGGTAATATTCGTCCGGATTGGGAAGGAGACCTTATGTCCCTGAGAAGATTTTTAACAACTGCGGGATTGACCCTGCTCATGATATTATCCGCCTGCAATCTGCCAGGGGGAACAGGCAGCAGCACCAGCGGTACGAACCAGGCAACGACTGTGCCCGTCAGCACTCAAGTGGCGCAGATGGTGGCTGGCACGGAAACGGCCCAGGCGGAGCTCGCCATCCAGGCAACCGCCAGTCTGGCGGCCTTATCGACCAACACGCCACAATTCACTTTCACACCATCTATCATCCCCACATTGACATTTACCTTCACCCCAACGGTCCCCATGGTGAGCGTCTCGGTTGCTACCAACTGCCGAAGCGGCCCAGGCAATCAGTATTCCATTCTAGGCGTGCTGGTTACGGGACAGAGCGCCCAGGTGGTGGGGCAAAACACCCAGATTGGCTATTGGATTATCCAGCTACCATCAGCAGCCGGAACATGCTGGCTGTGGAGCCAGTATGCCACGGCGACGGGGAATACCAGTGGGCTGCCATTGGTCAGCCCACCACCAACTCCGACCCCAACCGGGTCTTTCAAGCTTACCTATTCTTCCTATCAAACCTGCTCAAGCGGGTACGGAATCAAATTCCAGATCAGCAACGACGGCGGCATCACCTGGGAATCCAACCAGGTTACCGCGACCGATGCGAATGCCAGCGCGACCGAGACAGCCAGCTATGATACCTTCCCCAATTACAAGAGCAGCGACTGCAGTCTGATATCTTCAGTTATGAAGCTGGACCCGGGTCAATCCGGTACCACCTCCGTATTTGGTTTCCCGGGACTGCCGACCGGGCATCACTTTACAGCGACCATCAAGGTCTGTTCCCAGGACGGGCTGATGGGGATCTGCATGGAGAAAACGATCAGCTTTGTACCATAAATATAACTACTAACCGATCCTAAAATTCAGGAGGAGTTCGCATTTTGAATGTGTGCGGCTTCGCCGCACACATTCAAAATGCGGTTCTTCTCTAATCTTCGGGTGGTTAACTGATTGGGCGGCCTTTCGGCCGCCCAATTGATTCACGGGATGAGATGAAAATGTGAACCGTGGAGCACGCAGAGGGCCCAGAGTTGTATTGATTTGCCAGCAAATTATACAGCCCTGGACAGTGCCTTAAGCAGAGTGATAAAGGGGGTTGTTTTTAGTGGCGGGATTATGTATTATTATGTTAGTGAAATTTCGTTTGCCAAGGGAAGGAGAGGCCATGAACTGGAATAAGGTTTTATCAATAGCGGCGGTGATCGCGCTCATTTTTGCGTCCGCATGTAGCCTGCTGGCGGGGTCAGGCGGAGTGCAGCCAACGGCAGTACCATTGGACACACAAGTGGCCCAGATAGTTGCTGGAACCCTGGCGGCCCAGACAGTGATTGCCGTTAACTCGGCATCCGGCCTGACTGCCATGGCGACCACTACACCCCAATTCACATTCACGCCTTCGCAGCCAGCCGCGCTAACATATACCTTGACACCGACGGTCCCAATGGTGAGCGTCTCAGTAAATACCAATTGCCGCAGCGGCCCGGGTGTTCCGTATTCAATTCTGGGAGTACTGGTTGTGGGGCAGAGCGCCCAGGTGGTGGGGCAAAATACCCTGAACGGATTCTGGATCGTCAACCTGAATCCACAACATGTTACCTGCTGGCTGTGGAACCAGTATGCCACGGTAACAGGGAATACTACCTCGCTGCCGTTGGTCAACCCGCCAGCCAGCCCGACGCCGGCGGGCTCCTTCACGGTGGCTTATTCTTCCACGCAGACGTGCAGCGGCAAAACGTATGGAATCAAATTCCAGATCACCAATGACGGCCACCTGAGCTGGGAATCCGAACAAGTCAAAGCGACCGATGCCACGGCCGGTGTAACCGAGACGGTGGCTTATGATACCTTCCCCAATTACTTCAGCGGCAATTGCAGTCTGATAAACTCGATCCAGAAGCTGGACCCGGGAGAATCCGGGACCACCTCCGTGTTTGGTTTTCCGCTCAACCCGGCGGGGCACAACTTTACCGTGATCATTGAGCTTTGTTCCCAAAACGGGTTGGGAGGAATATGCCTTGAAAAAAAGCTCAGCTTTAAGCTGTAAAGCAGCGATGGTGAGGAAAAATCATGATAACTTGCCCATATTGTGGCACCAGTCACCTGACATTTCAACCCAACTGCTCGAACTGCGGGGCGCCCCTGCCAGCACCAGATGCTCATACCAGTTCATCCGAGGCAGGTGAAATCCTGCCGACACCGCCGCTGGCGCCACGCCCCATATCGGATGGTTATGCCTGGCGGCTGTTAACCCGGGATGGGGGGGCAATCGCGGCATTTGTGGCAGCGATCGTGGGATTTGTTTTCAGCCTGGTGGGGATCGGGCTGACGTTGGGGGTTATCACAGCATTTATAGGCATCCCTTTCCTTTTGCTCGGGATAATTTTCTTGATCGCTGCAGCCGGGCTGATCCTCTGGCGATACCAAATCGCGCAAAAGGTTGTGACGGTGCTGCGGGATGGTCAGGCGGCGCGCGGACAGGTCGTCAGTCTGGGACAAAACTATAACGTTCGGATCAATGGACGCAGTCCCTGGGTGATCCAGTATCAATTCCAGACGGGCGGACAGGAACAGACGGGCCAGGTAAGCATATTGAACCAGCCGGGCGAACAATACCAGGCCGGGAAAACGGTCTGGGTTTTGTACCTGCCGGAGGCCCCGAGATGGAACTCGATTTATCCCCATCCTTGAATTGGAGTTAGCACCACATCTAACGGTGGTGGCTTCGCTCCCTATCCCCACCCCCCTTTAACCTTCAGGCATAGTTCACGATCCCTCCGGGAAAGGGGGCTGGGGTTCATTCGGGAGACAATAGATTAAAGGATGATTTCGGGGGATTTTATACTGATGGCTTTGCCATTATAAATAAACTTTGCAGAATGTCAGGGGAAAGATTTTACCAAACCTTAACAATAATTTGGAGTATGTTTGTATATAATATCTGTGTTGAACCAAGCCATCCGCGCAGAGGCGTAGATGGCGTTGAATATTTCACACGGAGGAATTGCCATGCCTTTGTTCCGTATTTTTAACAATGAGCCGGATGTGCGGTCTTTTACGACCGGACAGGTAATTTTTAATGAAGGACAACCCAGCGAGGGCCTGATGTTCGCAGTGCTGGAAGGTGAAGTGGAGCTGGTCAGAGGCGGGCGTGTGCTGGCAACCAACCCGGTGGGGGGAGTATTCGGGGAAATGGGGTTGCTCGACCATGCGCCGCGCAGCGCATCTGCCACTGCCAAGACGGACTGTCGCGTGGCGGCCATCACCGAGCAACGGTTCACCAAACTGGTGTCGCAGAATCCGCTTTTCGCATTGGATATGATGCGCCTGCTGTCTGAACGGCTCCGACACGACCTGGAAAGCTGAAACAGCCAGAGAAAATAGTTCGCATCCTGAAGAATGGAAATTACCTTCCGAAGTCTCAGTGGCTTCGGAAATTTTAGAATCAAGGAGATAACCAATGACACTACGCGTAGTGGTCCTGGGGGCAGGGTTCGGAGGGCTTGAACTCAGCACGCGCTTATCGGATAAGCTGGGAGAGGAGCTCGATCTGACCCTTATCGACCAGAATGAGGCATTTTTCTTCGGCTATTCGAAGCTGGATGTGATGTTTGGGCGCAAAAAACCCGCAGAAGTGCTTCTCCCTTACCGAACCATCGTGAAGACAGGCGTGCAGTTCCGCCAGGAGAGCATCACCGCAATCGACCCGGAAACACGCCGCGTGACCACCAACCGCGGAATTTACGAGGCGGATGTGCTGGTGGTGGCGCTGGGGGCGGATTACGATCTGGCGGCTACCCCCGGGCTGGAGGAAGGCGGCAACGAATTCTATTCGTTCGAAGGCGCCGAACGCGTGCGGGAAGCGTTGCCCGGCTTCACAAAGGGTCACGCAATCGTGGGGGTGACTTCCGAACCATTCAAGTGCCCGCCCGCGCCGAGCGAAGCCGCACTGTTATTGGATGAATATTTAACCAAGAAAGGCGTAAGGGCGGCCTGCCAAATCAGCCTGGTAATGCCGTTTGACATCCCGATCCCGCCCTCGCCCGATTCCTCCCAGGCATTGCTGCGGGCCTTTGCCGAACGAGGCATCCGCTTCATCCCAAACCGGCGCGTGCATTCGCTCGATCCGGAGCGGCGGGTTGCCATCCTGGACGATGCGACCGAGCTGCCCTACGATCTGTTCCTGGGAATTCCAAAGCATCGCGTGCCAGACGTGGTGGCGGCCAGCGGCATGACCGAGGATGGCTGGATTCCCGTGGACCAAAAGACGCTGCAGACACGCCTCCCGGGTGTGTATGCGATCGGGGATGTGACCAACGTGGGCACGCCCAAGGCGGGTGTTTTTGCCGAGGGGGCCGCACGGGTGGTGGCGGAAGCTCTGATCGCGGAAACCCACGGCGGGATAAGCCCCGAACCATACGCCGGGGCAGGCTCCTGCTATGTGGAATTTGGCGGGGAACGGGTCGGGCGTGTGGATGTGAACATCCTTTCGGGGCCAACCCCCACTGGCAAGTACGTTGAAGCCTCGCAGTTGCTGGTTGGGGAAAAGCAGGATTTTGGGTCGATTCGGCAAAGGCGCTGGTTTGGGTTGCCGGCAGGAAAATAGTACGTTGATTGTGCAATTCACTCAAGTTGAGGAATAAGCCGTCGTAAATAATTTCGTAATATTTCGGGGATATAATACAAATACGGTAAGAATTACAATTTATTATTTAGGTTACAGGAGGTTGCCATGACAGACTATATTAAACCACCAGACGAGGAATTGCGGAAACGCCTGACCCCGGCGCAGTATGAGGTGACCCAGCGCGAAGGCACCGAGCCACCCTTCAACAATGCCTATTGGAATAACAAGAAGAACGGGATCTACGTGGATGTGGTATCCGGCGAGCCGTTGTTCAGTTCGCTCGATAAATATGATTCCGGCACTGGCTGGCCGAGTTTCACGCGCCCGCTCGAACCGGATAATGTCCAGACCCACAGCGACCACAAACTTTTCATGACCCGCACGGAGGTACGCTCCAAGCATGCCGGTACCCACCTCGGACATGTCTTCGATGATGGTCCGGCGCCGACTGGCTTGCGCTACTGCATGAATTCTGCGGCGCTGCGCTTCGTAGCGGTGGATGATCTGGAAAAGGAAGGGTTTGGGAAGTATGCAGAGTTATTTCAGGGGAAAGGGGATAAGGGATAAGCGGGCAGATGAATCAGAGACACCAAAGGTACCTGAGGTGTCTGAGGAATCTAAAGAACCAGATGTACCAGAAGTACCAAAAGAAAGCAACCATCCCCTGTCTGAACCGGCAGGGGATGGTTGTTTTAATTACAGGCAGGAGAATTTATGTGCAAGCGGTCAATCAGGCTGTTCCATCCGCAAAACGAGCGCATCTTGGGCAGGGATGGGCAATTCAAGAGTATCGGTCTGCCACGACAGGGACTCTTCACCAGACTGCGTCAGGCGGGCCAGCCGTGTTCCCGAGGCAACCATCAAGCTGGCTTGCATCGCCGGTCCCCCATTCAGCAAGATCCACAGGGCGCCATTGGGCAGTTCCAGCTTGCGCAAGCGCAGATTTGGGCCGGGATTGAGCAGTGTAAGGGATTGCTCCGGAAGAGGCAGCAGGGGCAATAAACTTGAAAACGCCTGAGGATCGGGATGGCGCAGGTAATGCTGGAAGAAGACCGTCCCCAGGCGGATGGCGTGACCCAGGCCAACCCGGGCAGAGGTAACTGCCGGACGCGGATCGGGCTCGTCGAACGAGGCTAGGCAGCGGGTACCATTTTCGGGCTCCAAGATCAGTTTAAGCCACCAAACCGGCAGGGTCAGCTCCCCGTGGGAGGAGGTGGTTTTATTTTCAGGCACCGCCTGGATATCGGCAACCGAGGCGTGGAATAATGCATTGAGCGGGTTTTGCGCGGCCTTGCGCACCCAACCATTCGGATCCTTGTAACCACACAGGCCATCTGCTAGAAGACTGCCACCGTCCTCCACATAGGTTTGCAGGGACGGCAATGATGCGTCTTCCAGGGCAGTACAACCGGGCAGGATCAAGAGCGAGTAACCCTGCGCCAGGCCAGCCTGCAAATCGGTTTCATCAAGGATATCCACGCTGAGGCCGGCATCAGCGCAAGCCATCCAGGCACCCGCCAGCGCGTCGGCGCCCCCCTGCACATTGCGGGGGTTTTCGGGATCCAGGCCCTGGCCTTCCAGGCTGGTCAGCTTCCAAGTGGCCTCGCTAAATAACAGGGCAACCGAGGCGCTCGCCGGCTGGCTGAGCGAGAAAGTGGATTGGTGCTGATCTAGCAAGGCAGCGATCCTGGATACTTCCACCAGGCGGCGCGAAGGGCGGCCCTGCTGGTCCACCAGACTCCACTCGCCTGCCTCGAATCCGCTTGTACGCGCATTGAAGCACCAGAAAATAACAGCTTTAGCGCCAGCCGCGAGCGATTCCCAGGCCCACGAACACAGATCTTCACCCGAAGGTCCCAAATAATTATTGCCAGAGAAAATATTGGTGCCCCCCTGCAGTTCAGACACCCAGAAATAACGCCGGGGTGCGCGGGTAGCGCCGCGCATCAGGTCGGCAAACAAAGCCACGGATTGGTGCAGGCGGTTGTCCAGAAAACGGGTGGAGTGCCAGGAGGGATGGGCCGAGCAGCCTATAAAATCCACCAGCCGGCCTTCCGCCCAGATGGACTGGCCGCGCGGATACATATCGTGCAACAACGCATGCGGGTTGACATGGATGGGATGCGTATCACCGCTGCCCCGAATAACCGTCTGGATGACAGACAGGACTTCCAACAGGCGGCTGCTTACAAAATCCATCCAGTCCAGGCGCTCGGTATAGCCGGGGAAGCCGCCCTCCGCGCCGGACCCGGGGAAGGCGACCTGATCAAACGAGTCCAATTGACGGAAGGAGCGCCGGTTGAGGGCGGAAATATCGCCGGCGTACCTGTGCTCCACAAATTTGCGGAAGTGTTTCAGAGTGGCTTCATCATGCGCAAGAAACAACTGCGGCTCATTCGCCAAGATCCACGAATGCAAGGCAGGCTGGTTGGAATAGCGTTCACTAGCGCGACGCAGATAATCGCTGGCGCGCTCCCAGTAGAGCGGATCATCCAGCGGACCGATATCCTGCGGGCCGGCGGAAATCCGCATCCAACCGGGCGGATTGAGCGCTGTGAAGGTGACGATGACACCCAGCCCGCCGGCAGCCGCGGCCTCGAAAACGGCGTCATATTGCGACCAATCCCATTGGCCCTGGCGCGGCTCCACATGCGTCCACTGCAGGAAAATGCGGACGAGCTTCATGCCGGCCTGGGCCATCGACAGGATGCCAGCCCGCACTTGTTCCGGGGTATCTTCGGTATTGACGTAATAAGCGCTCCCGAGCAGCACCACCGGATCCAAATTGGCCATAAATCACCTCGTTTATAGAATTGACGTTATCGGTAATAATCCACAGATGTAGCAGATTACGCAGATTAAACAAAATTTCGAACCAGGTCGAAGGAAAACCTTCGCAACGTTGAGCAGGAAAACTTGCACAGAGAATTATAGTTACTGGTTTTATGGACAAACATAGACAATGCCAATTGACCAGTTTTCGTACAGGTTGGACCCGTACCGGG
>Ga0182027_10004428_pt1 | contig 21764 bp, 28 predicted proteins | sample 712E1DmetaG_FD_121300 | JGI IMG/M metagenome (GOLD analysis project Ga0182027, IMG submission 121300) | Permafrost microbial communities from Stordalen Mire, Sweden - 712E1D metaG (Illumina Assembly) | ecosystem: Environmental > Terrestrial > Soil > Wetlands > Permafrost | place: Sweden... | reverse complement strand
TGTTGAATTTGATGGATGGAAGGGGAGCAGGGAAAAAGGTAAAGCGCTTTTGGAGGGAAAAGACTACATTGTAATGGATGGAGATGTCATTGAATTTAAAATAGGTTCATAGAAAGTAGAATTTCCTCCTTCGCATAAAGCTTCGGAAGGACAAGCAAAATTGGCGCCTAAGCCGCGGCTTTTTCTTTGGCGTATGGAGCAAGCATTTTTAAAAGAGCAGAGGGTCTCTTGTTAGCAGTAATAGTAAAGCGCGGTATTGCAAAACGGTGTGCCCAATCTTCGCCAACTCCTTGTACTGTGGTTACAGCTACCCGGTCCGATTGGCAGGCAGCAGCTGCATCTTCAACTTGTTGATTATAGTCACCAAAAGGATAAGCCAAGGAGGAAGGCCATTTTCCGGTAAGGTTGGCGATATCCTGAGCTCCCTGATCAATTTGTATATCTAAAGCGCTTTGACTTTGTTTAGTTAGATGGGCATGGCTAAGCGTATGGTTAGAAACCTCATCTCCGGCGGCAACTAAAGCTTTAATTTCACTGGGTGTAAGAAAAGTGTTATCTTTGTTTTTGCCCCAGTTGTCAATATAATTTCCGGTGATGTCAAAAAAAGTTGCCAGATAATGATACTTCTTAAGAATTGGCAAAATCTCATTCGCCTTGTGACCATCATCCACAGTAATAACAAAGGTTTTTGAAGGAGGAATTATTTGATGCTCCATGTCGAATGCCAGAGTTGCCATAGTAATTGTTTTCCAGTTGTTGTCGTGTAGAATTTTCATTTGCGCGTCAAAAATCTTAGTCGGAGAATTATCACTGCTTCTGGGTATGCTATCGGTAACTTGGTGAAATAGTAAAACCGGAACATTAAGTTTAAAAGAAGGATCCGGTTCTTTTACTACCGGCGGAACCGGTTCTGCATTTGGCACAGATCGTTGATCACATTTAAGATTTGGATTAATGGTTGGTGTTGGAGGTGCCATTGTTACGGCAGGTTGATTATCAAAGCTTTGTAAAGGCGTTGCCATTACGGTAGGGACAGGGGAGAATGTTGGCTCAGAAGATGTAGGCTTTGGAGTAGGTGCTGTTGCGTTGCACGCCGAAATTTCCGCGGCTAAAAATAATCCTAGCGCTGCATTTCTTGCAAGTTTTCTTGGCGAAAATTCTCTGGACATAAGTAAGTGATAATATCATAACTATAGGTTTTTTTCAAATAGCTATTATCTTAGAATCTAAGATAGGAGCCTAGGCCGCGGCGTTAAAAATGTCCTGTTGATCTTCAAACTCCGGTCTCTTGGCAAAAACTTCCGTATGATTATCGTTATCTTTTGTTTGTTGCTTGATGCTGATTACGTTATTCGCTGGATCCGGCCGCCCGACTAAATCTCCGACTAACCCAAAAGTTCCGCCTTTAGCTTGTATTTCTTTGATCATAGTTGGCGATGGTGTCGGGGTTACTGTTGGTTCGGGTGTTGGATTCGGTTTGAGAACTGGAATTGGTTTTGAGGTTTCGGTTGGGAAGGCGCTAGGAAAGGGTGCACTCTTAGTAGCTGTCGGTTTCGCAGAAGCTCCACCAGCTATTGCCATATCTGCAGCTAAAACCAACACGCCTAGCGCTATTGCGATTTTTTTAGGCAGTGGTTGTCGTCTTCGCTCTGCAAGCATGTATGTAGTTGAGGATTATACTCTTAGCGGGTGCTTTGTCAATCGGCGTTTTCTTTATTGATTTGCAAGCTCAAGTTTGGTAAGATTAGAAACATCAATGAGAACATATCAATTAGTAGTTGTTTTGACAACAACCTTAACGGAAGCAAACAGAAAGAAATTTTTGGAAACTCTAAAGAGTTGGGCTGGCAAAGCCAAATTTACCAAAGAAGAAGCATGGGGAGAGAAGGCTTTGGCATATACAATTAAAAGAGTTAACTCCGGATTTTATCAGAATTTTGTTTTTGAAGTAGAAGAAACATTGGCGCCGGATCTTGAAAAAAAGATTATGGCAAGCGATAATGTTTTAAGACATTTGCTCTTAAGACAAGACTAATTATGGCAAGAAGTTTAAACAGAGTTCAATTAATCGGAAATTTAACCAGAGATCCAGAGCTTAGATACACACCAAGCGGCACAGCCGTTTGTTCTTTTAGTATTGCCACCAACAGAAGTTGGACAACTGATACCGGCGAGAAAAAAGACGAAGTAGATTTTCATAGAATTGTTGCTTGGAACAAGTTGGCTGAACTTTGTTCCCAGTTTTTAGTTAAGGGCAGAAAAGTTTACGTAGAGGGAAGACTAACAACCCGAAGCTGGGCAGCACAAGACGGAACACAAAAGCAGACAACGGAAATTATTATCAATGACATGATATTATTGGATTCAAGGAAAACAAGCGAAGCAGAAGTAGTCGCAGCTGACGAAGAGCCAACTGAACCCTCCTCCGCTAAAGCTTCGGAAGGGCAAGGGAAGAAGTCTGATAAGGCAAAGGTCGCAAAGAAAGAAGAAGTGGAAGCCGAAGCGCCAAAAGAAGACGAAATAGCGCCGGACGACATCCCTTTCTAATTTAAATATGCCAAAAAAGAAAACTAGAATCATTCGAAAAGTTCAAAAGAATAATGCACCGAAAAAGTGTTTCTTCTGCGCTGAGAAAAAAGAACCGCTTTTTTCCGATGTCCCAACATTAAATAGATTTATTACCGACAGAGCCAAAATTATTCCAATGCTACGTAGCGGTCTTTGCACAAAACACCAAAAGAGAATTGCCGTTGAAATAAAACACGCAAGGCATTTGGCGCTCCTGCCATTTGTAGTTAAGGTATAATAATTTAACCATGATTTTACTGCCAGTTCTTCTCCCAGAAGGCTTCAAGGCAAAGGTTACTGTTGGCGATAAGTTAGCGGTAGGCGACGCTATCGCGGTTGCGACTTCGGAAAAAAATAATGCTTCGGAAAACACCGTAAATGTTGCTTTCTACTTTGATATTCCAAGTGAGGATATTCACAAATTTCTCAAGAAAAATTTAGGCGATGCTATTTTGGAAGGGGATTTATTGGCAGAAAAAAAATCAGGTTTTAGCAAAACTCCCAAAAAACTTATCAGCCAATTTTCAGGAACAATTACTAAAATTGATAAGACAAATGGAGACGTAGGAATTCGAGGCTCTTCGGAAAAAGGGAGCTTTGATGAGATAATTTCACCAGTTGCCGGAACGGTAGATATTTGTAATAATGAGAAGATCGTAATAAAAACCGATCAAGATACGACCCTAGCTCTTGATGGTTTAGGAGAAGGAGCAGAAGGCGAACTGCTCTATATAAAACAAGTTGAAGAAGCGAGTTTAGGAAGACAGGTAACGGATAGGATTTTATTAACAAGTGTAATTGACAAGGTTTCGCTCTTTAAAGCAATCGGTTTGGATGCAATCGGTATCATCACTCAAAATTTGGAAGATACTGATTTCATAGAATTGACAAGTAAAAATTTAAAGACGCCGGTAATGACCGTTGCGGAAGAAGAGTTTAAAAAACTTGTTAAGGAAGACGGAAAACAGATTTACATAGGTGGAAAAGATAAGACAATAGCTATTTTATGAATCGAAATGTAAAATTTCTGCAAATTATAATTGTCGTTGTAATTGCCTTTTTGGGCGGATATTTTTTTGGCATTACTAAAGTAGCAATTGATTGGCATAACTACAAACCGGTTTTGAATGTAATCGGCAAGGAACCTCCTTCAGGCTTAATTACGGTTGATTTTAATCCCTTCTGGACTGTTTGGCAAAAATTGGAAGAAAATTATTACGATAAATCAAAATTAGACCAGCAAAAAATGTTAAACGGAGCGATTTCCGGGATGGTTCAAGCATTGGGCGATCCGTTTACGATGTACCTTCCTCCGGTTGCCAATACGGATTTCAAACAGAATTTGGCCGGACAATTTTCCGGAATTGGCGCTGAGCTAAGCATGAAAGGCACAAGTATTATTGTTATTTCACCGCTTGATGGTAGTCCTGCAGAAAAAGCAGGCATGAAGGCAGGAGACATTATTGTCAAAGTTGACGGTCAATCAACCGCCGGTTGGGATTTGGGAAAAACTGTTACTCTAATTAGAGGAGCAAAGGGAACAAGCGTTACTTTAACAATACTTCATAAAGATTCTCAAAAAGCAGTAGATCTTAAGATAACCCGCGACGTGATTACAGTTAAAAGTGTTGCGATGAATATTGCTAATGCAAAATGCACGGGGAGCGGATGTTCCTTAGTAGCCAAAGGAGATCCATGTGCAACTTCCGATTGTGTTAAATATGCATATATTCGACTTTCTCAATTTGGCGACAATACCAATCAGGATTGGGGAAATATGATCAAAGGGATCAGCGATCAATTTAGTAAAGACAAAACCATTAAAGGAATTGTCTTTGATTTAAGGAATAATCCCGGCGGATATCTAACCGATGCACAGTTTATTGCTTCCGAATTCTTACCAATGGGAACAGAAGTTGTTAGTGAAGATAGCGGCACAGAGCAAACGCAATTAAATGTTGTTAGACAGGGATTATTTACAGATCCGAAAGTTAAGGTTGTAATTATAGTTAACGGTGGAAGCGCATCGGCCAGTGAGATCGTATCGGGTGCCTTAAGAGACAATAAAAGAGCGATTTTAGTCGGCGAAAAATCTTTTGGCAAAGGAACTGTCCAGGAAGCTGAAGATTTGGGAGACGGAGCCGGATTACATGTGACAATTGCCAAATGGCTAACGCCAAACAAGACTTGGGTTCACGGTGTAGGACTTACTCCGGACGTTGTAGTAACGCTTGATTCAAAAGATCCTGCTCGGGATACCCAACTTGAAAAAGCGGTCTCGGAGTTATTAAAATAGTATCGTATCTTCAAAATAGCAATCCACTTATTAGTAATTAGCAATTAGTAATGATAAAATAACTTTATGCTTAAGCAAAACGTTTCTCTTAAGGATTTTAGTAATTATAAAATCGGTGGACAGGCCCAATATTTTCTTGAAGTAAAAAAGCAAGAAGATTTAATGGAAGGCGTAAAGGAATGGCAAGCGGTTTCAAAAGACCTGCTGGAAAATGAAAAAAAAGTTTTCGTTTTAGGCGGAGGAACAAATATTTTATTTTCCGATGATGGATTTAAAGGCCTGGTAATTAAAATTTCCTTAGATTCAATAACGCTTGATGAGGAAAACGTTTTGGTTGGGGCGGGGAATTTAATTTCCGAGCTGACGGATTTTTGCATTAGTAATTCTTTGTCTGGACTTGAATGGGCAGGTGGAATGCCGGGAACAGTCGGCGGTGCGATTAGGGGAAATGCCGGCGCATTTGGTGGAGAAACAAAGGATAATCTAGTAAGCGTTAAGAGTTTTAATCTTAAAGATTTAAGTATTGTTAAGCGTAATAATCTGGAATGTGAATTTTCTTACCGCAGCAGTATTTTTAAAACCAAAGCCACAGATGAAGTAATAATTTCGGCTGAGTTTGCGTTCAAAAAAAGTGAAAAAGAAGAGATAGAAAGACAAATCAATGAAAAGGTGGAGTTTAGAAAAGCAAAACATCCGCTCGAGAATCCTAATGCAGGCAGCGTTTTTAAAAATGTTCCATTTGAAAGTATTCCTCAACAGTTTAAGAATGAATTGTTGCAGTATTTAAAAAACGATCCGATAGAGGTTATCCCGTCTGCGAAAATAATATATTTAACAGGACTTAAGGGCAAAAGAGTGGGGGATGCGGCAGTTTCCGATAAGCACACCAATTTTATTGTTAATTTGGGTAATGCTACAGCCAAAAATGTGTCCGATTTGATTGAGGTAATTAAAAATGAGGTTAGACAAAAATATGGAATAACGCTGGAAGAAGAAATAATGCGTTTGGATCAATAGGTATTTTCCTCACCGTTTTCACTAAGAAGATAAAAAGTAAATAGTTTCCCGCTTGGTTCAATAACAACAACTAAGGCTTGTCCTTTGGCAGGATACGTAATTTCTCTTAATATTTTTGGATCGGGAATCGAATTGGTTTTTAAAAAATGTGTCAAAAAAACAATTGGGTCGCCGTGAGAAACTAAAATTGCAGCTTGCCCTACTCTTAAGCTATTTGCTGCAATATTAAAAATTTTAAGCATCCTTCTTGTAACGCTTTCCGGGCTTTCCGTATTTGGCAAATGGTAGACATCGCCTCCTAAGGAAATTAGCTTATCCATTTTCCAGCCTTTATTATATGGATCCGGAGCGTAAATCTCGTCTAAATAATTATCTATTTTAATGGGTAGGTCTAATTTATTTTTTAACTCAAGAGCAGATTCCTGAGTTCTCATCTCGGGGCTTGTAAATATATATGTCAGATCAAATTCTTTTGCTCTAATTAAGTCTGCAGTTTTTTGCATATGATTTATGCCTTTAGCGCTTAAATGAATTGGCTTACTCATAATAGAGTCCCGATTGTAAACACTATTAGTTGGATTGTCTAATTCGCCGTGTCTAACAATAAGGATAAATTTTGGTCCGTAGTTTTTTAATTCTCCTAAAATTTTATTAACATTAATGTCTAACTTGTTAAGCCAAGCAATTGTCATTTCGATCAAATGATACTGGAGAAGGGCAGCGCCTTTTCTTCTGATAATTGCCCAGTGAACACATGCCCAGTCACTTTTGTCGGCATATCTTTTTTCTTGAGTTTTTAAGTATTCTTTGAAAGACTCTACGCTAAAAATTCCATTACTGTTTCTTTTGCCCAAGTTATCGGCCAGATTAATAATTCTCTGAGTAGGAGTAAGCGAGGTAAAATAATTTTTAATAATTTTTTCTTGCGCTTTTGTTAAAGGTTTACTAAACTCTAATTGTTCGTCGGTAAATTCTAGTTCATCAGCTAAAACAGAAATTCTACCAAGCGGCGGTAAGTCATCAATCAATTCTTTTGGCAACCCAATTGATAAAAGTAACCTATCTCCGATTAAGTCATTTTTAAAGTAAGCAGATGGCGTAACAAGTCGTCCGATATCGTGTAGAAATAGTAAAAACTCAATAGCATAAGGATTTACAGACGGTTCATCTTTAAACTGTTGGGAAATTCTTTTTCCAAGTTCCGGGGAAAGTAAGATATGTTTCCAGTAAGAAGCTAATACTTCCGGATTTGTTCCTTGGGCGCCCTTAATTAAAAATTCTTTGGCTAATTCCACTTGCGTTTTTGATATTGTTTTTGGATCTAATTTTTGCTCAGCAAAAATCTTCTTGCCAATAGCCTCTAGCTTTTCATATTTTGCAATAATATTCGGATCTTCCTTTATCATGTGCACTAAGTATAACAAAAATGAGAGAGGAGTAATTGACGAGGTAAGCTGATTAATAGTATAAATAATTGTGGAGAATATTTTCCTCGACTTAACGGTAATTATCTGCCTTGCCGCAGTTTTGTCTTTGCTTTTTAGACTCCTCAAACAGCCGGAAATTTTAGCCTATATTTTAACCGGCATAATTATCGGTTCTTTTCATCTGTTTCAAAACTCAAGTCAAGACATGCTACAGACAATGTCGCAAGTAGGCGTAACGCTGCTTTTATTCATGGTGGGTCTAGAAATTAGAGTCTCCGAGCTTTTTTCAATCGGAAAGTCTCTCGTTATTGCGTCAGTTGGGCAGATTATTTTAACATTTTTAGCCGGCTTTACCATTTCACTTATGTTTGGCATGGGGCTAATGCCTAGCTTTTATATTGCCACGGCACTTACTTTTTCCTCAACTATTATTGTTGTAAAAATACTGTCGGATAAAAGGGAAATGCATTCTTTGTACGCCAAGTTTTCTTTAGGAATTCTGTTGGCGCAGGACATTGTGGCGATTGGGCTTTTAATGTTTTTGTCCGGATTTAATGCCCACGCTTCGTCTACGCAAGCTTTAATAAATTTTCTTTTGATATTTCTAAAGGGCGGAATTTTAGTTGGAATTGTAATTTTTTTAAGCAAAAAAGTTTTCCCCAGAGTTATTGAATCAATTACTAAATCTCCGGAGACATTATTTTTAGTGAGTCTTGCTTGGGTATTTGGTCTTGCGGCAGTTGTTAGCTCTCCTTATGTTGGATTTTCTATTGAAATCGGCGGATTTTTGGCGGGCTTGGCTTTAGCTAATTCAATGGCAAATTATCAGATTATTGCCAAGGCAAAAATTTTAAGAGATTTTTTCATTGTTATTTTCTTTGTTCTTTTAGGAATTCAGATGTCTTTTAACGAAATTGCCGCAATCATTTTACCGGCGATAATTTTTTCACTTTTCGTAATTATTGTTAAGCCATTTTTAACAATAGTCGTAATGACGGCAATGGGATATCGAAAGCGAACAGCTTTTTTAACCGGAATATCTCTTTCGCAAATTTCTGAATTCTCTTTAATATTAGTTTTTATCGGTAGCAAGATTGGCGTATTAAATAAGTCGGTTGTTTCGATGGTAACATTGGTCGGTTTAGTCAGTTTTTTCGTTTCCTCTTACGCTTTAATTAATTCCAAAAAGCTCTACCGGATTTTAGGGCCGAAACTTAATTTCCTGGAAAAAGAAAGCGGCAAGAAAGATGAGATGCAACAGGTTGAGGACAGCTTAGAAAGTTTAACGGGTCATGTAGTCGTTGTAGGCGGAGATCAGATGGGAGAGAGCATCATGGAGGCTCTGCAGGAGATCGGAATGGAGGTTGTGGTAGTCGATTTTGACCCAAGAGTGGTAGAAAGACTTAAAGACAAAAATGTGCACCGTTTATTTGGCGATATTGCGGATTTGGATATTCAGGAAAGGGCAAAAATCGATGAGGCAAAAGTGGTTATTTCTACGGTTCCGGATATTGAGGACAACCTTTTGCTTTTGAAAGAATTAAAGCATGAAAATAGAAAAGCAAAAATTGTGGTAATGGCGTTAGATTTTAGAGATGCAAAAACTTTGTATAAAGAAGGTGCGGATTATGTTATTTTGCCGCATCTGGCCGGTGGCAGGCAAATTGCTAAAATAATTTCGGAAAATAATTTAGATAATATCGAAAAGTTAAAACTGAAAGATCAAAAATATTTTAGTTAAGCCTCGGTTGGGGTAGAGTCAGAAGGTACTTCGGAATTCTCCAGAGTTTTCATTTCATTAATAACATCATCAATATTGCCATCCATAATCCCTTCTAAATTTCTCCATGACTTAGCGACTCTATGATCTGTTAGTCTGTCCTGTGGAAAATTATAAGTTCTGATTTTTTCAGATCTCATACCCCGTCCAACCTGGGTAGATTTTAATCCGGCAATTTCTCCATGTTGTTTGTCAACTTCGATTTCCCAAAGTTTGGCACGAAGCATTTCCATAGCAAGCTCCCGGTTTTGCGCTTGGAATCTTTGCGTTTGGCAATTAACAACAATACCGGATGGAGTGTGTTTTAGTCTAACAGCAGTTGAAACTTTATTTACATTTTGTCCGCCGTGTCCGCCGGATCTATGTGCTTCAAACTCTATATCTTCCGGTCTAATGTGTAAGTCAATATCTTCTAATTCCGGCAAAATAGATACAGTTGCGGTTGAGGTATGAACCCGGCCCCGTTTTTCGGTTGTCGGAACTCTTTGCACGCGGTGAACGCCTGCTTCATACTTCAATAATTCAAATACTCCGTGGCCTTCGATTTTAATAACATTTTCATCCAAAGCCTCGACTTTAAAACCTTTCATCTGGGCAAACCTTGAGTACATTCGAAGTAATTCCTGCCCCCAATTTCCAGCTTCATCTCCGCCTGCCGCACCACTAACTTCGATCATGACGTTTCTATCTCCCAAAGTGTCATCACCGTTATTCTGGGGTTTTTCCACCTCATAAGTTTTTAGGATTTCTTGTTTTTGCGCTTCGAGATTATCGATTTCTGATTTTGCCAATTCGGCCATTTCGGGGTCTTCAAGAAGAGTTTTGGTCTCCTCAATTTTTCTATCTAAGTCCGCAATTTGAACCTGTCGATAATCGTCCATAGGGGAGAGTGACTACGCTATTTCCATTAACATTTCGCGAAGTGACTTTGGAGCGTTGTCGGCTTTTTTCTGATCTCTTTCTTTTTTCTTGGTAATATGGAGCTTGCCTGTTTCAACTTTTTTGTTGAATTTCTCAATTCTTGAGCCTGAATCAACAAATCTTTGCTCTCCTGTATAGAAAGGATGGCATTTGCTACATAGTTCCACGTGAGTCATTTCTTGGGTTGAACCAATTACGAATTTGTTGCCACAAGCGCAAACTACTTGAGCTTCTTCAAAATATTGTGGATGTCCTGTCGCTTTCATTCCAATAATTATACCGCAAAAGCGAGGGTAATTCAATCCCAATTTCCCTATGCTATAATTTGATTATGGATAAGAAAAAAATAATTTTAGATTTTATCAAAAAACAAAATCTGGCTGTACTGGCTACGGTGGGAGAAATAGCTCCGGAATCTTCGGTTTTGGAATTTGGAGAAAATGATAATTTAGAAATAATTTTAGATATGTTCACGTCTTCTAGGAAATACAAAAATATGAAGTTAAACCCAAACGTTTCATTAGTAATTGGTTGGGATGAAGATATTACGATTCAATATGAGGGCATCGCTGAGGAGTTAAACAGCGAAGAAAAGAGAATGTATCAGGAAATTTATTGGAAGAAAAATCCCAAAGCCAAAAGATGGGCAGACAGGGAAGGGATTACTTATTTTAAAGTTGTTCCTAAATGGATCCGTTACTCCGATCTAAATATTCATCCATGGAAAATATTTGAAGTAAATTTCTAACACAATTTCTTTGTGAGTAAATTAGCTCCGATTTGGGTAGCTTGATGGGCCTATTCAACTTCCCAAATTTTTATCATTGAATTATTTCCTTTGACATATTCATGGCTTTACCGCTATAATCCTAAAACTTATGGTAGAGCTTGGACAAGACAGGGGGATAGGTGTAGTAAATGGAATTGTTGCAGGTTTGCAAGAAGAAATTATGGAGGCCTTGCCGGGGCAAGTTGTAATAGGCGAACTTCCTTCGCTTGAAAGAGAAGTTTCACGTTTCCCGGGCTTAAGTAAAATGCGTATTTCAGATCTACTCGTTCCCGAGTCAGGCGCTTGGCCGGCCGGTTCAAAAGAGGCGCAGCAAATGGAAGCTTTGTGGATCTTGCTTGGAGATTCAAAAAAACTGCTGGATTTAACTCCCCGAAATCTTTCGCGAGTTTTTAAAACATCGCCTAATAATGGAAGCGAAATAGTTTTTCTAAAAGATCATTCCTACGTTGTAAGATTTTTAACGAATGTTGGAAATCCTAATACAGGAGAGCAGCTTTATTACACCTTAAGAGTAAATAAAGTTAGCGGACAGGAAAAAGTTAAAGTTAATCAACGTCTGCATTCGCGAAACGTCAGCGAAAATATTTACTAGTCGTGCTTAATTTTTATTTTGGCGGTTGACCTATTTTTCCAATTTTGATACAAATATCGTAATGGAAAGATCCCCAAAAAGAAAAGATAATAGGGCCTACGCGGTAATCAAAAGAGAAGCAATTAGAAATGGACAAACTCCGGATTTACTAATAGAAGATAAATTAATAGAAGCAGTTGAAGAATCTGATGGTGGGGATTTAGGATCTGGCAACGTCGCGTTAGTTGAGGTTACCGGGGGATTAAAACCAAAAATAATCGTGCATGGACTAGTGGCAACACAAGATGAATTTTCTTCATTGGCAGCAGTAGTTATGCGCTCCAAAAGAATACCGGCTACCTCAACGCTTATCCCTTACGAATTGGTGATTGATGAAATTTTCGAAGATGCTATCGGGCAAATGCATCCTGTTTTTCCAAAATCTACCATGCATTGGGTTAGTGGAAGAAGGTAATTTTTATGGCAAAAAATTATTACGAACAACTTTTAGGATCTCTCGTAGTCGCAGGTGAGCAAGCTAGAAGCAAAGCTGCTAAGGAGGCTGCGAAACCTCAATTAGAGATTACCGATGAAAAGCCTCTTACTTTTGAAGAGGCTTTAGATAGGCGTAATTCACAGGCAATAATTGATGCCGCTAATCCGTATACTTTGCCGGCTCAGGATCCTCATCGTAGGGAATTACAAAGACAACTTGCTCCAAAACGAGAATCTACTACTCGCGATTCGCATTAAAATAATTTTTGAGGTTGAAGAAAAATAAAAATAAGCATAAAATACAATTAGACGATGGTTGAATTAGCTAAAGCGGAAAGCCTTGATGATCTGGTTCCTCCGGAAACAACTGCATTTGTTGGATTAGTAGATAATTTATTTTTAGAATTTGTTACAACAGATAAAGACGGGGTTATAAAAGTTCCATCTCTTGGTATCTGGCGTAAGGGGGAGCGTACAAAAATTTCTGTTTCTGGAAAGCGTAATGAGGACGGCGTTTTGAAAGAAGCAGAGTTAGTAATTATAAGAAAAATAAAAGGTAAAAAGAAAAGGTTGACAATGATAGCTGACCTTTCAGGAGAAAATTCTTATCACGATATGCCTCAGGCTTTACTAGCTATGCAGTCTGTCTCAGAGATTTACAAAAGATCAAACTTACCTCGTCAAAAAGCGGCATAATTATTTATTTTTTTAAACTAATACTCTTTTTGTAGATGATGCTAAACAGTCCAATAATTCGTAGGGAATTCTATTGGCAATTTTTGCCGCATTTATAATTGAATTTTTATCGCTTGGTAATTTTGAGTAGACGGTTACTTCTTGATTAACTTTTACGTTTTTAATTTTACTTACATCAATTGTTGTAATATTCATGCTAACCCTGCCAATAATTGGACATGTCTTTCCATTTACCAAAACAAATCCTTTATTGGAAAGTTCCCGGTCAACGCCATCATAATAACCAATTGGCAAAATAGCGATTTGCATGTTTTCTTTTGCCGTAAAAGTAAAGTTGTATCCCGCCTTTTCCGATTTTAAAAGATTTTTTATTTGAGAGATTCTGGTTTTTAATGTAAGCACTGGTTTTAAGTTTTTATCTTTTTCTTGGGGATCTACGCCGTAAAGAGCGATTCCAGTTCTCGCCATATTTCCAAGTTCCGCTTTATATAATTTGTCATTTAAGATAGCAGAGGAATTGGCAATATGAATCCACTTCGGATTTATGCCGGACTGTTTGAGAATTGCAGTTGCCTTTTGGAAAGTCTGTAGTTGTTCTTTAGTAGATGTGTTTTTAGGATTTTCTCCTTCCGCAAAATGCGACATTATTCCTTCAATTTCCAAACTCGTTTTAGAAATAATGGTATGTAAAAATTTTGGCAGCTCTTCAATTCTAACGCCTTCACGGTGCATTCCGGTATCTACAAAAATATGGATTTTTGCCTGTGGTTGGTACTTGTTTAATGTCAGTAAAACTCCGTAGTCAAAAACTGCAAAAGAGAAGGGAAGCTTTTTTGTTTTTAAGGATTTGGGGTCAACGTATCCCATGACTAAAATCGGTGTTTTGATTCCTGTTTTTAAAAGTTTATACGCCTCATATAAGCTGTCTACGCAAAAATAGGGACAATTAAGCTTGTCTAACTCTCTAGCGACAATTTCGATTCCATGTCCGTACGCATTGCTTTTTAAAACCGGAGCGACCTTGAGATTTTTATTTATTGAAGATAAATATTTATAATTACTTATTAAATTGGCTTTAGAAACTTCAATAATATTTAGCGGTGTATAATTCTTAGTTAAGGAATTTTTTATTCTTTCCCACATGAAAGGAATTATACTATAAATGGTCAATAATTTTTTTAAGTGATATAATTTGAATATGAATATAGATAAATTGAAGAAATTTTTAATGTACGCAAACACAAAAGGATATTCTGAAATCGGCGATAAAATTGCGATTGGAACCGATGGTTCAAAAACAATTTTAATTAAAAACGAAGACTGGGCGCTTAACGATAATTTTTTCGGCGGGGAGCCTTATGGAGGAAGAGAAGTAATTTCTTATAAAGGCAAGCCGGTTTGGATAATGGTTTATTATGGCAGCGTAGATGAGTCGATTGATCCTGTTTCAATTTATCCATTTTTAAGAAAAGCAATTTCTATGCAACCCGACGAATTACCCGTAAGAGGTCCAAATAATTTTACAGACGGAGATAAAGTTTACGAAAATAAATGGGAAGGGAATCTTGAGCGATTTAGCGGTTCGGAAAAAATTTTAATCAATGGAAAAGAAATTTATAAAGCTTCATATATTGGCGGACTGGTTGACGTAAGGAACGATTAGATTGTCTGTCTTGACCAAATTTAATCTTTGTGATACAAAAGTATCGTGGCAAGTCAAGAAACAGAAAGAGCAGTAGATATTATTATTAAGGTAGCTGAGCAAGAAGAGTTAACTCCCGAAGAATTTATTTTAACAGCAATTCATATGGCTTTAATAAGCGATGGAGATTTTTTACCAGAGGATAAATATGTATTATTTGAAGCAGTAGATGATGAAAAAGGACTAAGAATTATTCCTCAGGGGTCAAGGCAAAGCGAGCAAGGAGTGGATAGATTAGTAGAAAGAATAGTTTTACAAAGAAGGTCGGAAGATGAAGCAGCTGATCCGAATCTTTTTTATGTAACGAGAGACCTTCAAGAAGGAGAAGAGGAGAGTTTACTAAATGGGAGAAGAATGATATCTTTAAAGCATCCGCACTCATTATCAAAATTCAATTGGATTAGTGGACAGACAAGCTAAAGGGGCAAGTGCTATAATCAAATTATGAGGATGGCAATTTATTATTTGACCTGCTCGGATGATTGGGAAGCAGACAAAATTGCAAAAGCTCTTCTTAATAAAAAGCTGATTGTTTGCGCAAAGCAGACTCCTGTTATTTCCGCTTCTTGGTGGAAAGGCCACTTAACCGAAAATAAAGAAATCTTGCTCTCGATGGAATCAGTAGAGGAAAACTTTGAAAAGATTGAAAAAGAAATTAAAAAACTACATTCTCATGAAACTTTTGTTTTATATTCAGTCCCCGCAAAAACTACAAAGGGAGTAGAGAAGTGGATAAAGGAAGAATTAGGTAGATAAAACTAGATTTTACGCTGTCTGCTTTGGGCTTCCAAAAGCTGCATGTCTAAACGCTGTTAGCGTGTCTGTAATTAATCCGAAATCGATATTTCCATCGATAGCGCTTAAGGCATCCTGGTGCGGAGAATATTCATCGATAGTACTTAATGGTGGCAAAGCTCTTATGCCAAGAACTGCTTTTGGAAGAGTAATAAATTTTGCAATTCGCCTATCATCCAAAAGAATGTAGATAACTTCTGCCGTATGAGCTTTAAAAAGTTCGGTAGGATTTAAAATTTGCTCATCCAAAATTGCCTCCATTGCCGATTTTGTCGGCATGTCTACTAATGCTCCTTTGGGTGCGCCGATTGTCAGTAAGCTATATTTACTTTCCCCAGGAATGCCTAATGCATTAAGAGCGCGGACAATTTGTGGATCTTTGGGATTTGGTTTTGGAATAAATATCGCATAAGTAAAATCCGGAGAGGAGGTAGTGCCATTAGGTGTAAGAATAAAATGGTTTACTCCATCTAAGTGCGTTTGTATTTCTATCTCATCACTTATTTTGGCACTGTAGGTAGTAAATGCCTTGTTAAATCTTTCGGCAGTTTGTTTTCCATAAGAATAATTTCTATCCTCAATGCATGCTCTAGGATCAACTGGCAAACCGTCAATGGCGTGTTTCTCTGAGGCTTTCTGAAATCTCAACACGCGATCAAGTTTGCTTCCATAATCTCTTCTGGAAGAAAATAGCATTTCTGCGTTAACAACCTTGCCGTTTGTACCTGGGACTGGATCTACGGACCATTTTCTTATTCTATCTGTAGCCATAATTTAAGGCAGGTTGAGATGACATAATAATCAATGCTTTTTATAAAGTCAACAGGGAGGGGATTACTTTAATTTTTCGAGGATTTGTTCAAAATTTAATTCTTCCTGAGTTCTTGCCTGCATGTTTTTCAAAACTAATTTATCATTATCAATAATTATGACGTAGGGGATTTGTTTTCTGTCGGCATATTTTAATTGTTTTTCCAAATTTACATCATCCGGATAAACTTCTGAATTAATTTCTTTAGAGCGTAGTTCATTGGCAATTTTCAGAGCTTTTTCTTGTAAATCAGGGTTAGCAAAAGCAGTTAAAACTTTAGTCGTATAAAGGTCGGTAGGGAATAGGTTTAAAGTTTCCATGGCTTCAATAAGCCTATCGAAACCAAAAGCAAAACCAACCGCTGGAATATCTCGTCCCGCAAACATGCCAATTAAATTATCATATCTTCCACCGCCGGCAATTGATCCTGCGTCATATCCATCAACTTCCACTTCAAAGATAAGCCCGGTGTAATAATCTAAACCACGGGCAAGGGAGGGATCGAAAATTACTCGTTGATCTTTTAGCACATCGGAAACTGTCTTTAATTTATCGCTCAAGTTTTTATTTAATACTTCATCAAGAGATGACGTCGGAAGTCCTTTTTCTTCGAGTTCCTTTAATACGCCTTCTTTTCCAATTTTCTTTAGCTTATCAATAGTTAGTATTGCTGATGGATCAATACCTACGAAATTAGCGCGATCATTAATGGTAATTTTAAAATTTTTAAATCCCAATTTTTCTAAAGATTTAATGACAGTTGCAATTATCTCTGCGTCGGAAAGAGGGGAGTAGGAGCCGACAATGTCTGCGTCAACCTGCAAAAATTCCCTATATCTTCCGCGTTGCGTATTTTCCGCCCTCCAGACATTTTGGATTTGGTAGCGTTTAAATGGAGTTGGTAACTCGTTTTGATATTGGGCGACAACGCGGGCCAGCGGCACGGTTTGGTCATAGCGCATCGCAACTTTGCGGTCGCCATTATCAGTAAAGCGGTACATTAATTTATCGCCTTCATCGCCATATTTTCCTGCTAAAATTTCTTCGTATTCTAAAGCGGGAGTTTCAAGTGGTTCAAAACCATAGGACTCAAATACCTTCTTCAGGACCTCGACGGCATACTGTCTTTTTTTAGCTTCCTTTGGCAAAAAGTCGCGGAAGCCTTTTAATGTTCTTGGCTCAATTTTCATAATATTATTGTATCATCCTCGTGCTTTGAAGAGCAACTGCGATCCGATCTCTTAAATCGTTTAAGATATTGCTTTGTCCTAAGGTCATTTTGTCAGTGGCTTCGATTAATCTTACAACTACTTTATAAAATATCTCTAAGGGTTGTATGTAGTTTGCTTTTACTGTATTACCAGAGCTAATTATTCCTAAAATTGCATTATAATCTGGGAAAATATACTGCACTGCCTCATCAGTGCCGGGAATAGGATAAACAGTTGTATTCTCAATGCTTCTTTCGCGAGTAAAATCTTTGGTTACGGCAACGTATTTAGTTGCTATCGTTTGTCCAGAAATATCTGAAATCTCTGGATCCCTATTTTTCTCTCTTCTAATAAATCCGGTAAATCTATCTGTGACGCCAATATAGAGCGATGATTGTTTTGCATTCGGATTTAAATTATATATTGGTATTTCTTGGCCGGAGCCCCTGTCTAATCCTGATTCCCAGAGAATATCGGAGCCAGTAATTCCGGCAACAGCATTTGACCTCTCATCGGTAACGCATGTCGGGATACTACTTGCTCTTATTAGAACAAAATCGATCGGCATATTTCCGACAGGAATAATATAACGTCTTGGTTCTCTGGCGCTTAAGTCAAGACCAATAGTTTGCATAAATCTCAAAACATCTTTTTGTAGTTCTCCTGTTGGAAGAGCTATGCTAACCCTTTCGGTGTCTTTCAATATTGATCTTCTTTGAACCGATGAAAGATCTGGAGCTTGATCTTTTATGATCGTACTTTGAGTATCTCCAAATTCCCCAAATGCCAATTCATTTAAATTAATTAGTTCTTTTTTCATAAATTACATCTCGATTTAATTATCTTTATTGCTAATTTAACTGCATTTGTTGGATTATCTGCTATTTCTATTTTTATTCTTTTACGTTTATCTAAAAATGTACCGGCGAGTCTATTACTCCAGCCACCGGTTTTTGCTATTGTCACAATAGGAATGCCTGCTTGATATGCAATTGCAATTTCAGTAAGAGTTCCAGAGCCTCCGTTTATGGCAATTATTGCATCGCAACTCAAAACCAGCGCTAGCTCTCGACCGCCACCGCGTTCTAAGCCGCTAGCAATTACAATATCAACATTTTTTTCTAAAATATTTAGACCTTTGCCATAAGTAACTCCAATAGTTAATCCTCCTGCCATTTTTGCGCCCCGGCAGGCAGCAGAAGATAGCGAATCGAAATCTTTCTCAGCCCCGAAAATAAGTGCCGCATTATTTTTTGCAATTTGACAACCCACTTCTTCTGCGATTCTTTCAATTCTTTTAGAATATTTAAGATCAACGCAAGAACCCATAACTCCGATTTGAATTTTTCTCTTGAATTTTTTCATAATATTTATTTCCACTAAAAAACCGCCCTTAAGGCGGTTTGATTATCCTCATTAAAAAATAAATCAAGCCGCCGATAGGGAAGCTTGATGGTTGCTTAATCTTTTCAATATTAATTTGTATCCACCCATACCGTTATTAAGCCACTTACTAATTCTCGCAATAGTTGTAGAGCTCATACCTGTATCCTTAGCAATTCTTTCGTATTGTATTTTTTGATCAAGCATTAGAGCTACTTTCCAACGGTTTGCAAATTCATTTATTTCTGGTTCGGTTAGCAAATCACGCAAGAACCTCCTGCACTCATCTTCATTTTTTAAAGCAAGAATCGCCTGATACAATTTATTCTTATCATTTTTAGAAATACTCATACTTTAGTTTGATAAAGCAAATATATCACTTTAGTTTAGTAAAGTCAAGCGAATTGATAAGTTATTTTTCCAAAGAGTTTTCGGGGTTAATAAAGTGATAGCCGAGTTTTTTAATAACAATTACAACAATTCCTAAAACCGGAACAACAAAAACCGCTCCCAATGGTCCGGCAATTTTAAAGCCAATAATAATTGATAGAAAAACAATAATTGGGTGAAGTTTAAATGCTTTTTCCATTAGCTTTGGCCCGATGGCGTTGGCGACAATTTGCTGAACAAGTAGCAAAATTGCAAATATAGCAGCTGCCAAAATCGGATTTTCCGGATGAGTAGCTAATGCAATAAACGCCGGTGGAATAATCCCCAAAATCGGTCCGACAAGCGGAATAATGGTAAGAATTCCTGCTAAAAGCGCAATTGAAGCTGCAAAATCGACAGAAAAAATTCTGAGAACTATCCAGGTTGCAATGCCGGCAATAATGCCAAAAATTACCTGAATTCTTAAAAAGGACGCAAAGGTTTCATCAATTGTTTTTTGAATAAATCTTAGATTCGCATGCCACCCTTTAGGCGCTAGCTTGTAAAGTTCATTATTTACCTTATCTTTGTCAACAATAAAATAGAAAGATAAAACAAGAATTAAAATAATATCGACAAAAACCGTGGCAATGGAGGGGATAAGGGAAATAAGAGTATTTACCGAACTAGTGATGGCGTTATTCCAAGTTTGGACAAATTTAGGAAAAGACGCAAGGTACATTGGTGCAATTTTAGAAAGAGATTGAAATTCGCCAATTACAACAGGTAGGAATATAAGTATGATCGCTGTAAATAGAAGCGCGAAAAATGCATAGGCAATTAATGCAGACCAAACTTTAGCCAGTTTTGTAAATTTGGAAATAACGTCAACCAAGGGCTCAAGAATAAAGCTTAATAACCAAGCAATAACAGTGATAATAATAACATCGGAGAAAACGCTTAAAAACTGCCATAAAATGCCGAAAAGATAGATCGAAACGGCTATTGTTAGAAGTAGAATTAATAGCTTAAAAAGCGTGAACTCTTTTTTAATTTCTTCGAGCATAATTTTATTATAGCTCAATTAATTCACGATTTGCACGGGTCATTATTGTTAGGCCCTTTTTACCTATAAATACTAAATCTTCGATTCTAACTCCACCAAAATCACTGATATAAATACCAGGCTCAATAGAAAATACCATGCCTGTTTGCAATATGTCTTTGGATTTTACCGATAGTGATGGTTTTTCATGGACTTCCAGGCCAATGCCGTGTCCTAAAGAGTGGGGAATGGTTGGGAATCCTTGATCTTCAATATATTTTCTCGCCACATGATCAACTTCGGATCCATTTATAGATTTATGATTTAGGATTGACGATTCAAGAATTTCGATTGCTTTACTTTGCGCTTTCAAAACTGTTTTGTAGATTTGCCTTTGTTTATTATTTGCTTTGCCAAAGAAAATTGCTCTTGTCATGTCGGAGCAATAATTGTCAAGTTTTACGCCAAAATCTAATAAGACAATTTCATTTTTCTTTAGCTTTCGATTTGATGAAACATGGTGTGGGGAGGAGGAGTTTTCGGAAAACGCAACAATTGGCCGAAAGGAAATTTCTGCATTATTTTCCAAAATAAAAATTTCAATCTTTTTAGCAATTTCTTTTTCTGTAATGCCAAGTTTAATTTTGGATAAAATAAATTTAAAAGTTTTATCGCCTAAATTACAAGCTTTTTTAATGTTTTTAATTTCTAAATCGCTTTTAAATTTTCTTAAGTTTTCAATTACATTTTTATCGGGGCAAATTCTAACAGCTTTTTTTATTTGTATTACTTCAGATATTTTCAGGTTACTGTCATCAACTGCCAACTTTTTTATTTTTTCTAAAGTTACGATATCTTTAAGTGCCTGCCCGAAATTTTTAGCGGAAGAAATTTCTATTAGCTTAAAATCTTTAATTTTTTCGGCAACTTCCGAATATCTCGAATCGGTAAAAATGTAATTATTTCTTGTAGTTAATAAAAGATATGCCTCTCTTTCCTCGCTGGAAAAACCGTTAAAGCCGGTTAGATAAATAATGTTTGGAATAGAGGAAATTAAAACAGCGTCAAAATTTTTTCCAAAAAGTTTTTTTATATTACCAATGCTGTTCATAAATTATTTTGTAATTGGGAAAAGTTTCATGCCGGAGCCGGTTGATGGTGGAATAGTTGGACGACCTTCGGCCGATGGTTTTAAATCGACTGCGAAATTTGTCTGAATGTCAGGGAGAAGCACAATATTAGTAGCTAATATCTTATTTGGATCTTGCTTGTCGGAAAAACCAATTGCGATAATTGTTTCATCCGTTGTGGTTTTTGAAAAGCCCGATTTACTTAAATTGCCGGATGAAAAAACACTTGTTTTAGTAATATCTTGAATTTCGAGAACCACTTTTTGTTTATTTTGTTTAACAACGCCAAGCTCATAATTCACTTTATCAATATTAGAAATTGTGCCATAGATAACATTTGGGAAAGGAGATTCTACAGTAATGTCTCTAGCTAAAATTCTGCGGGACTGTTTGTTATAGAGGCCTAAGACTCCAAGAAGTGTTCCTTTTGTAATATCTGATATTCCGTAAGATTTTGAGGAAGATGAAGAGAATTTAGTAAGTTCATCAACGTCAACAAATCTAATATTTCCGTTAACGTCAGTAAGAGTAATTTGTGTGCCTGAAGAATCGGTAACTGTTCCGACAATTCCCCGTTTTTCGACTAAGTTTAGCTGAGCGGTTTTTGAGGCAATTTCGTTAGCGACTTTTTCAAGTAGAGCAGTAGTGCTTGTGGGAGTTGGTGTATCTACGACGGCATATGCAGTATTTTTCGCAAAAATTGCAATCGCTATTAAAATTGTTAAATAAATGATTATATTTTTTTTCATATTTTAGA
>Ga0182027_10004427_pt1 | contig 21764 bp, 9 predicted proteins | sample 712E1DmetaG_FD_121300 | JGI IMG/M metagenome (GOLD analysis project Ga0182027, IMG submission 121300) | Permafrost microbial communities from Stordalen Mire, Sweden - 712E1D metaG (Illumina Assembly) | ecosystem: Environmental > Terrestrial > Soil > Wetlands > Permafrost | place: Sweden... | reverse complement strand
CGATCAACGTCTGGATCAGAGGCGGGACCTATTACTTGAGTGCTCCGTTGACATTTGCGCCCGCGGACGGCGGGTCCGCAACAGCGCCGATAACCTATTCGGCTTATCGGGGAGAAAAGGTCGTTGTCAGCGGCGGAATAAAAGTGACATCGGCCTGGACTGTCAGTTCGGGAAACATCATGGTGACCACCATCGCCCCGAACTTGAAAGTGGACCAGCTTTTTCTTAACGGCACGCGTCAAATATTGGCCCGATATCCCAATTTTGATCCTAATTCGGTCGCTTCACTTAATGGAACTTCGACGGATGTTCTCAGTGCGACTCGGATCGCCGGATGGGCCAACCCAACCGAAGGACCGGGGTATATTCGAGGGACGCATCCCAGCAATTGGGGCGGCGAATCGTACATCATAACCGGCAAAAGCGGTGGCACGGTAACGAGGCAATGGGTGGGGGACAACAATCGCGGCGCAGCATTGGGTACGGCCAACTGCATTGTTGAAAACATCTTTGAACTGCTTGATGCGGCCGGCGAGTGGTACTATAAAAAGCCCACGGGCCAGCTCTATTTTTACCCTCCGGCGGGCACAACTCTGAGTACCGCCACCATAGAACTTGCTTCTCTTGACGAACTCATCCATGTCGCAGGGACTTCGGCGACCAAGGTAAAATACCTAACCTTCAACCGTCTTACGTTCATGCACACATTCCGGACCCTGTTCAGTCCGGCTTACCAGCCCTATGAATTGCTGTTACGCAGCGACTGGGGCATTGCCCGCGCCGGGGCGGTATTCATGCTGAACGCAGAGAACATTACGGTCAAGCACTGCTTTTTCGATCAGGTCGGCGGTAACGGTGTGTTCATGAGCGGGTACAACCAGAACCACCTTATTTACAATAATTCGTTTACAAATACCGGAGCGTCGTGCGTGCTGTCGATAGGTTTACAAAGTTCAGTACGGACACCGTCAACATGGACCAACCAGATAAACACCATTACCGATAATACGCCGGGGCCGCTCACCGCGGACCATCCTCAAAATATCACCATTGACAATAATCTCATGACCAATATGGGAGTTTTCGAAAAGCAGGCCTGCGGCATCGGCATATCAATGAGTTCTCAGGTGACTGCACGGCACAATTCCGTGTCGATCGCCCCCCGCGCAGGGATAAACTTTTGCGACGGGTGCTGGGGTGGTAGTCTCATCGAATACAATGACGTTAATAACTGCGTACGGGAAACAGGCGACCACGGCCCCTTTAATGCCTGGGGCAGAGACCGTTTCTGGTCGGTTTCAAACCCGACAAAGCAAATGGCCTTTCTTGACGCCGTGAGCCCTACGATAATCCGCAAGAATCGTTTTCAGGACAACAACGGCAGAGGAGCCTTTGGTGTCGATCTCGATGACGGGTCTTCAAATTATATAGTAACCCAGAATCTCGGCCTGAATTGCGGCGTCAAGTTCCGCGAGGGTTTCGTGCGCAGGAGCATCAACAATATCATGATAAACGGTCAGCAGCATTGCCATGTGTGGTTCAACGGCGGCATGGATTCAGTGTACCACAACATCATCGTCAACGGCAGCGCTTATGACCCGGTCTCGCCAAATTTTGCCGGGGACCAGGCCTATATCGACTGCAATGATTTCTGGAACAACGGCGGCAATGTGGACATATCGGCGACGACCAGCGCGGGTCTCGATGCCCATTCGGTGAAAGCGGACCCGAAATTTACAAATACCGGTGCAGGTAACTATAGCGTGGCGGCAGGGTCTCCAGCATTGACATTATGCAACGGAGGTTTTGTCAATTTTCCCATGGACTCTTTCGGCAGGATGAACGTGACGCCGGATACGATACAGCCCGCGACCGTGGGCATCATTGCGGCGGCGCAATCCGCAAAAACACCGGCGATACGCAGCACATGGCTCGGAAGCAGGCTGGTGGTGCAATTCCAGCTGCCGTACGATGCGCGGGTCTCCGTCAACCTCTATTCGATCAGCGGAAAAAACATCGCTGTTCTTGCTGACAGACAAGAAAAAGCGGGTTTCAACACGATTTCCTGGGATGCACGCGCCGCGGCCGCCGAACGTCCATTGTCGCCGGGTACGTACCTGGTAAGAATGAAGTTTGGCGATAAGACTGAGACACAGAGAATAATGTTGACAAAATAAAGAATTGGTCAAGGTGACCAATTTCGCAATCGCCAACAAAGGAGCTTCTTGATGCGTTGGGGAAACACCACGGTCGTATCGCTTGTCCTGACCCTCGGATCAATACTACCCGTCTGCGCAGCCGGGTATTATTACGGCAGGGTCATCGACAAAAATAATGCTCCCGTTCAGGGCGTTGCCGTTTCATTGGACGTCCAAAAACTCTCTGCGACGACCAATGCGCAGGGAGCTTTTACCTTGGGCACTACCGGGGTTAAACAAAAGAGCAACGCGTCCTTTGTGCGGCCGACGTTTTCTTTCGTCGGGTCAAGGCTGTTTCTCAACAATTATCCCGTGCATTCGCCCGTGGCAGTCCGTTTTTTTTCCATTCTGGGACGGCAGCTCGGCGTCTTCAACATACGTCAGGACAAGCCTGCCGGATCGCCTATCGACTTGACTGAAGCGATTGCTTCCGCAGGCGACGGGTGCTATGTTCTGCAGGTAACCTTCGGCAACGACCACGTGACCGTTTTCTTTAATCGTATCGGCGGGGTATCGTATGAAGCTGGTACCGGCCCGTCGGACCGGAAAGGTGCATCACTGCACAAAACGGCAGCCATTGCCGACACATTGAATTTGTCAAAAACGCTTTTCTTAAGCAATCGCGTTGCCATTGCCGATACCCCATCGAATCTCGGTGACTTGAAACTGTATCCGACGGTCACCGGGACGCTCTCAACTTTTTATGGGTTCAACCGGTACGATTTTCAGGCAAACCAGAAGAACTGCATTATCGTCACGCCAAAAAAACCAGCGCCCGGCAATCCATGGATCTGGCGTGCCTATTTTTTTGATCACAAACCTTACATGGATTCCATCCTTTGCAGCAAAGGATACTACATGGGATATGTCGATTTGCCGGACCTCTACGGTTGTCCTTCGGCAGTCGCCAGCATGAACACGTTCTATTCTTATATCACCACGACCTATGGTTTCAGTAAAAAACCGCTGCTCTACGGCATCAGCCGGGGCGGGCTGTACGTTTACAATTGGGGAAGATCGAATATTTCCAAGATATCCTGCGTGTGCGGCGACGGCGCGTGCTTTGATATCGTTTCCTGGCCGTGCGGCTGCTATGCCACCGGTATGCCGAGTCCAAGTGACTGGGCATTGTGCAAAACGGATTATGGATTTGCCAATGACAGCATCGCCAAGGCCTACACCGGAAACCCCTACCAGAACATGCGTCCCTTTGCAGATGCAAAAATTCCGTTGATAAACGTTTACGGAACCGCCGATCCCGCAGCCGTGCCGAATCAGAATGTATTACGCGCAAACGACTCGCTGAAAAAATACAACTGGCAAACGGTGCTGATCGCCAAGCCCGGGGTCGGCCATGTCCATGGCGTGACCGCCGCTGACGGCGCATTGCCGGGGCAGGCCGACACGCTCTTGAACTTCTTCCTGAAGAACACGTCGTTTTAGATGGTAAGAAAGGATCATGATAATGCCCAAACTGATCGTATCATCTGCTGAAGGTTTCATCCTGTGCTTGGTGCTGGCCTTCGGGGTCTCTGCCCAGTCGCATTTTTGGGACGCAGAACCAACGCTCTGGGATGCTGCGCAGCAGTTTACTATGACCAGACCACTGCCTACCGATACCGTTGTCGGAACGTACGGCGCAGGCGGAATCTTAAACATCGAAGGAATCAGCAACAATGTTTCTCCCTCTACCCTCGGCATCAACCTCTCAAACGGCGAGCTGAAGATCGCCCTCTCGGGGACGCCTAACAATCTTAGGCTTACCGTCTCAAAAACCGATATATGGGACCGTGGCGGGGACAAGATGCAGAAAGCGGCGGGTAATCTCACTTTTGCATGCAATGATTTCTCGGGAATTGCCCAGCCGCAGGTCGCGACGTCGATCCACAACGGAGTCAATGCGTTGACATTGAGTAAAGGCTCGGCAACGGCAAATCTCAAATTTCTTTGCACCCGTCGCGAAACCAATACAATGGCCATTAATGCCGTGTGCAGCAATATCGCTAATCCCATAACGATAAATATATCCAGGACAAGCGTAACAAGCGGCAATGATGGGCAGTATTTCTGGATCAACCGGAGCTTTAAGGCAGATCCGACATTCCCCAATGGCTTCCAGTATTACTTTGTCGGCCGTGTGTCCTCTCCGACGGCAACCGTTCAGGTATCAAACGGCCAGGCAGTGATTTCCCCCGGAGCATCCCTCTCGTTTACCGTGTATGCGACTGTCGTAACCACGGCCGAAGCAGCCGACCCCTTGGCCGAAGCAAAACAACTGCTCACTTCGGCGATAACGCAGGGTTTTGACACGCTTACGGCAGGAAATCAGGCTTGGTTCCAGGCACTTTATCAGCGCAGGGAGCAGGGCCGCATATTCACCGGCAACTTTAATGATGTCAAGAATTACATCCTGCCGTACTGCTTTCAGGGATGCTGGCAAAACCGGCATACCTATTGGAGCAGCCCCGATCCAACGAAATTCGAAGGGGATGCCATTTATGACCCAATCGGATCCGACAATCAGGCATGGGACGGCGTACCTTGTTTCAATGAAGAGCTATACACGGGTGATTTCGTTGCAGGGCGGGATGAAAGCATAGCACCCTACTATGTAAAAATTTACAATTTTTGGATTCCGGGTTTCAAGCTCAATGCTCAGGCGCGCGGGAAACCGGGCATGTGCAATTTCCGCGGCTACATTCCAGCGGTCAAACCATACCAGTATCAGAGCGGCTATACCAGTGTACCGTGTGATTATTGCACTATGGCCTGGGGATTCAAGAATGTGTGGGACGAGTACGACTATGGCGGCAGGGACGACGCATTTCTGCGAGACTCGGTCTATCCGCCTTTGAGCGAGATGGCCGATTTCATGGCTGCTTCGGTTACCTCACGTTCCGACGGATATTATCACATTGAACCCTCCATGGTGCGGGAGCAGGACGTAGGCCGCGACGCCATGGATTGCGTGACAACGATCAAATGGTTTTTCAAGCGCGCAATTCAGGCTGCCAAGACCCTCGGTGTCGACTCGGTCAAGCAGGCAGCCTGGCAGGAACGCCTTGACAAAATGGCGCCATACTACATCCTGAGCGACGGCCGGTGGGCGGCGGTTGTCAATTCCACGACCGGTGTGCCGTATTCATGCCCGACGGCCGTACACTCCGGCGCGCACATGTGCGTCAATGTTACCGACGAATTCAACCTTGAGTCGTCTGCACAAGATAAAAATCGGTGCATTACTTCGAACAACGCCACCGGCGATTGGAACGACCCGACGTGCCGGCTGGTAGAGATGCTTTTAGGCAGTGGACCCGACACGCTGTACGCCCGCGACTTCGCCTATATCACTATTTTCGCGTACAATTCCTGGCTTTACTATTACACGGTCTGGAACGGCTTTCCCTATACGAACGGATTTTTCGGCCCCCAGACCGTTAGTAAGCCGGTGCTCAATACGACGCCGAGAAAAATAGCCGCCTGCTGGCTCGAGCCGGAACGGCTGTGCAACTCCCGCAGCGGAACGATCTTTTTCTTCCCGTGCATGCCCACCGGGCTTGACATAGGGTTCAAGGACTTACAGGCGCGCGGCGGGTTCCTGGTGACAGGGGAGCGCAAGAACGGCGCCGTTACCTACGCTCTTGTCAAGTCCAGGCGTTCCGGTCCCTGCGCGGTCATGAACCCCTGGCCCGGCCAGAGGCTCTATGTTGCCGAAACGCCGGGCGGAGTCCAGATGGCGACCACGGTTGCGGGAAACAAATGCACCTTTTCTACGACAGCCGGCCATAGCTATACGTTGTCGAACACGCCCGTTTCCGTGTTGGCCTCCCTTGCCCATCGCGGTCTGGCAACGGGCTGGCATGTCAGGATTACCAAAGACGCTATTGGCGTGGTAATTCCACGCCGGGCGAACTTCGACGGGAGCCCGGTGAGTATTCGGCTCATTGACATGCAGGGACGATGCGCCTGCATGGCCGTGCAGCCGTCGGACCATGAGGTCGTGTTGAATACCCGCGGCGTTGCCCGCGGCCTGTACTTTCTTCATGTCAATGGTCAGGGTTTCGACATGACAAGCGCGATTACGCTGGCGCGGTGAGGGCGCGAACCATTGGCGAAACTGTCGCGGTACGTGAAGAGCGTTCCGGAAGGCCGCCGCAGACATTCGGCTCAAATGTTTTATTTCAGGAGGATAAGTCTTATGCGGTTAAATCCCTTGGCCTTGCTCATTGCTGTTATGTCAATTTTACCGATTCGTGCGCAGGATACGCTTTCTTCGACAATCACTTGCTACGCGGACATACTTGACGACTGGAAAGACCAGGACAACGTTTCCGCCAAGGGATATCGCGCCGTCATTTCAGGCATCATTGCCACACTCCCGTCAGCCGACAAAATCCTCCTGCAGCCTCGGCTAGACAATCTCTCCAACCAGCCTGATGATGCTGCCCACATGGAAGGGCTGTACGAACGCGCGTGTTCTGCGCGACGGGCGCAGCTTATGGCAAATTATGTGAGCAAATTCCCGAAGGTGCTTTTTTCGGAGCATCCGAAGCTCTGCCCCTTTTATTTCTTTGACAATTACTGGGGAAGCCCCGGCGTGAATGGTAAAGGTTTGGGCATGCTCACCATGAACGGGTTTTACGGGAGCGTGGCTCAGCTTTTGTCAGGTGGTGAAGCGCGTTGTCCCGACGTGTCGTTCGATGGAACGCGGGTCATTTTCGCCTGGCGCGGCGGCAGCAGCGGATCGTCGGTCTACCATCTTTACGAAATGAACCTCACCACCCGCGTGACGCGCCAGCTCACGTCCGGTAACAACGGAGAATTCACCATTGACCTTGACCCATGCTATTTGCCTAATGGCAATATTGTGTTCGTATCGACCCGATTTTCCCAGGAGATCGATTGCATAGCAGGGCATGTGACGAACCTTTTTCTGTGTGATAAGGACGGCAAATACATGCGGCAGGTCGGCTTCGATCAGGCGCCCATCTGTTATCCCCGCGTCCTGCCGAACGGCAAGGTTGTGTATGCGCGATGGGATTATAACGATAAGGCGCATACGTACGCCCATGCGATTTTTGTCATGAACCCCGATGGTACTGCCCAGACCGAATACTTCAACAACAACTCGTGGTGGCCGACCAACATCCTTCAAGAGCGGCCGATTCCGGGCACCGGTAAACTCATGGCCATGATCGGCGGATATCATACACCGCAGTGGGGGAAAATCGCCATTATCGACAATAACGCCGGCATGGAAAACGGTCAGGGAGTGACGATTGTAGCCCCAACGCGTCTTCCAAAGGACGACAATCTTGACAGTTGGGGAAGTCCTTCCGGCGGCCCCTATGCATGGCGAGCTGCCGACGCCGCAGTATTTCCAAAGGCCGGGGCTGCGCCCGTCGACCACTGGGGACAAGATCAAGGAATGTTTGTCGACCCGTATCCGTTCGATGAAAACGCATTTCTCGTTTCGCACCGGCCAGCCTCGAAAAATGCCGCATGGGGCGACCGAATGGCGCTGTATTTCATGACCGTTGACGGTAAACGTGAATTGCTGTACGCCGATGCTTCCGGTTCGGACTGCTCGATCATGTCCGCTGTCCCGGCAGTCGCACGTCCCGTGCCGCCGAACCTGGCGAGCTACGTTGACTACCGGGATTCGACCGGGGTCTTCCAGATCATGAACATTTACCAGGGCCAGAGCCTGCCCGGAATAGCTCCCGGCACCATCAAACGGCTGCGGGTAGTTGAACTCTATTTCAGGCCCGGTCCGGTTGTTGACGGCGGCGGATCTTACGGGCATTGCGGTCCGGGAGACATCAACTACGGCGGTGCGTCATATCACACTGCCATCGCTACACCAAATGCATCCTGGGACGCAAAATGGATAGTAGGTGAAACGCCAGTATTAAGCGATGGATCAGCAAACTTCATAGTTCCCGCCCGAAAGCCATTGTTTTTCCAGGCGCTCAACGACAAGGGACAGGTCGTGCAAACCATGCGCACGTGGGCCACGCTACAGCCCGGCGAGACGTTTGCCTGCGTGGGTTGCCATGATTCCAAGCTCCAGGCTCCGGCTCCTCCCGCGACCACTCCGCTTGCCATGAGGCAAGGGCCAGTGCCGCTTGAGCCGTTTTATGGGCCGGCCCGCGGGTTCAGTTTTGGTAAGGAGGTCCAGCCGATTCTGACCGCAAAATGCGTGAGCTGTCATAGTGCGACAACGCCGAACGGGATTAACCTGAGCGCAACGCCCGTAGCTCAGGGCGTCGGCAATCCTATAAATCAATCTTACCTCAATTTGGTGAACCACGGCGGCTGCGACAATTTCAGCAAATACGTGACGTGGTTCTCCGCAGAAGATTCGCCGATCCTTCAACCGCCGTACCGGGCGGGGTCATGCAAGAGCCGTCTGGACAGCATTCTAACAAACGGTCATCACAATGTGGCGATGACTGATCAGGAAATGCGAACGATCCGCTGCTGGATCGATTTGGGTGTACCCATTTGGGGAACGTACCAGGAAGGGCATCCGGGTTCGGAAGCGCAATTGACCCAGCGCAAAGTGTGGCTGGACCAGGAAAAAACCAACATTACCGCGTTTGTCAACGATTTTCCCCTTGCTGCGATTCCCGGCGCGTACGGTCGCGAACCGCAGGGTGGATTCAATTCCCCGCGTGCCGGATCCTGGGCATGCGGTGTCTTGTACGGTCATGCGCCGCACGTGTGGTTCTCGGTGCCTGCGGGTGCGGACATGGAGAGAGTCCGCATCCGCTTGTATAACATGCGGGGCGTCTTGCTGTCCGAAGTTCTTGACAAAGCTGTAAACGCCGGGTACCACACCCAGTTGTTTACGGGTAAACAATTGCCGGCAGGACAATATTTTGTAAAGATTCAGACCCGGGGATTCGAAAAAAGTCTTCCGGTACTTATGATGCGCTCAATGTAAGAAGAGAATGCCATGAAACGATCACGTTCCGTGGTCCATTTCTTCCATTAACAAGGAATAATTCTTATGAAAAGCATGCGATCGTTGCAGTTGGCCTGCGCGCTTTTTGCGGTGCTGGGCAGCGGAATAATTTTCACGGCGTCGGGCGCGGGTCCCAGAGGGACTAAATACCAAATCACAGTCCCCAAGCAAGGTGTCTTGATTGCCGATCCTGTCTATTATTGCTGGCTTCCCGAAAGCGTAACGACCTATCGTTGTGTTATCGTGCATCATCATGGATGCGGGAGAGAGGGCGATGGTCCTCTGATGTCGGGGGATGTGCAGTGGACAACGCTTGCCAAGAAGTGGCATGCGGTTTTCATCGGTCCTTCCATGTCAACCGGTTCGGATTGCCAAAATTGGATTCAACCGGGAAACGGATCGGGAAATGCGTTTGTGGCCGCACTCGATTCGCTGGCACGGCGAAGCAACCATCCTGAAATCAGGACCATACCCTGGGCACTATGGGGCCATTCAGGCGGATCGCTGTGGACCACCTCGATGGCTACCCTGTATTCAAACCGGATTGTGGTTGCGGTCGCCCAGGCGGGCAGTGCGGAAATGTCGAACAGTCCCGGCGCCCTGAAGATTCCAATCCTCCACTGTAACGGACAAACGGACGCGATTTACAATACTGTCCCATTTGTGAACGGCCGGGCAAAAGGCGCCCTATGGACCCATGCAGTCAATCCCCATCCCCAGACAGCAAACAACACTCCGGGAGATCTCGCCGGGCAAGGGCACGCTTGTCACGATGTGCGAATGATTGCCATTCCCTGGATGGATTATGCCCTTACATCGCGCCTGCCCGATAGAGCAGGCGACTCGGTGCTCAAAGACATGGACACGATGGGCGCTTGGCTTGGGGACACCCTTACCTATGCCATTGCCTCGGCCGCAACGTTTGCCGGCAACAAACTCAAGGCCTGCTGGTTCCCGAACCAGGCCTTTGCGAAAATGTGGGCCGAATACATGAAAAACGGCACCCTGAAAGATTCCACTCCAGTTGCTCCGGCTCCCTATCATCTGACCGGGACCTACAGCAACCGGCAGATCACGCTCAATTGGGACGCCGATGCCGATCTGGAAGCCGGCATCAAGACCTTTACTATTTATCGCAATGGCTCGGCTCTGCAAACTATTCAATACCCCAATGCTCCGGCCACGTTTTTTACCTTGGTCAAAGGCTTTCAATGTTGGGATTACGGCGACCAGCCCAACCCCGTGACTCCCCCGAACATGACATTTACCGATGCTACGGTAAGCGACACCGGGACCTACCTCTATCAGGTGAGCACGGTCAACTGGTCGGACGTGGCAGGGCCGAAGAGTGCGCCGATCGCTCTGAATCGAGGGCAGGTAAGCGGCATCAAGGCGAGTTCACTACCTACGGCGGCGTCGGCTTCGGTGTCGCATACGTCAATGTTCCTTTGCAGTACTGTCGGCACAAGGATGCTCGCTTTTTCACCGGGCACGGTTGATGTTTACGACCTGCGCGGGAGGCTCGTCAAGACTCTGGAAATCCGTCAGAGGACCCACGCGAGCGTGGACGATCTTCTCGGCGTGTCGTCCGGGATGGTTCTCCTTGTAAGAAATCGAGTCAAATAGGAAGAGTTGCTATTCACTTTAGGAAGAGGTTTCATTATGCGAAAAATCCACCACTTTGAAGCGGACGTCGAGCGCGGGCTTTGCGTGGGGAAAAGTTGGTTGTTGTTACTGGCGCTTTTTCTGATATTCCTGGTACCAATCCACGCAACCATTGCAGCGACTATAATTCACGCGTCGCATTTCAGCAAATACATGGGCAACAAAACGTGGTGGTATAACATCTATTTGCCCCCAAGCTATAATACCTCGGCGACGACGCGGTATCCCGTTATTTACTCTCTACATGGGGCCGGCGGCGACGAGAACTCAATGACGGATTATGTCAATAGCTTCGTCGACCCCTATATCACGCAGAAGAAGGTGCCGGAATGCATCGTGGTTCTTCCCAACGGCGGCCCGCAAGCCTTTTTTCTCGATGTCGGCGTCGTTACCAATAATCAAGACGTTAACCCCGATTCCTACATCACCAAAGAACTCATTCCGCATATCGACAGCACGTACCGAACCATAAATGACAGGAAATCCCGCGCAATATCCGGTATGTCAATGGGCGGGTACGGAACGTGGCATTTTGCATTCAAGTATCCGCAACTGTTTTGTGCCGCGGGAGTGTTTTCCGCGGGCGGCCCGTATGTAAACAGTGTCCCCATATTCACCGGCTATAGCCCGGCGGACGACCCCCACAAGCTTGTCGTAACCAACGCGGCCGCCCTCAGCGCGGGTATGCGGGTATATGCTTCCGTAGGCGGAGTCGACTTTGGCCTCGTACCATACAATAATTCCCTGTCCGACAGTTGCAAGGTTTACAAGATTCCCTATGTATTTACTGTTGTTCCCAACGTGGGTCACGACCTGAACGGGGAAATGCAGCAGGATGGCGTTGCAGCAGTGCAATATATCACCAATGCTTTCTTAGGTGTTCCGGCATACCCGTCCCCGGACAGTTCAAAACCGCGATATCCCAAGTCGATGAGCGGGATAGTAACGGACACGGGTGGTAATCCAATTTCCGGCGCCGTTGTGCAGCTTGAAAAAGGCGGACAGACGGCAACGACCGGGGCTGATGGACGATTTACTCTTACACTAAGCACGTCCATTTTTCCTGGGAAGAACGATTTTTCCCCGCAGAATACTCTGTTCGCAACAATTCATAACGGTTCGATATGGGTGAATGTCCTGGAAAAATCAGCAGTGGAGATCACTACCTTTGATCTTAGCGGCAAAGCGCTTTCGAGAGTGCGAAGGTCTATCGATGCAGGAACCCAAGGCATAGCACTGCCGTATCGTGGCGCGGGGATCTATTTGTACAAGGTGAAATCGGGCGCCAGGGAATTAGTGCTTAAAGGCAATTCGGTTGCCGGAGTATCATTTGGAAGTTCTGCGTCCTCTCAAGGTCCATCATCAAATCCTTTGGCGAAACAAGCGATTTTTGCGGCTCCAACAATTGATGTCATAGCCGTAACAAAAACCGGGTATTTGAATTATCGGGTGGCAGCAAACGATGTTGATACAAGCACAATAGCAATAAAGATGATTGCCAGCGCGGGAACGGTTACGGATGCGGATGGAAATGTATATCAGACGGTGAAGATAGGGAACCAGGAATGGATGGCGGAGAATTTACGGGTGACGAAGTACAACGATGGCACACCGATTCCATTTGATACCTCGAGAGCGACTTGGAGTAGCGCGTCAACGCCAAAATATTGTTATTACCAGAACACGACCAACGCGGATACTATCAAGAGATTTGGAGCGATCTATAACGGGTTTGTTGTAAGTTCTTCAAATTCTAAGAAGATCGCAATGGCGGGCTGGCATGTGCCGTCCGATGCGGAGTGGAGTACTTTGCAGAATTACCTGACCGGAAGCGGCTACAATTGGGACGGAACAAAAACGAATGACAAAACAGCAAAATCATTGGCGGCAAAGGCCGGTTGGTATCGGGATTCAACCACGGGAGCAATCGGCTGCGACTTGACAAAGAACAACGCAAGCGGTTTTTCGGCCCTTCCGGGCGGTCAACGCGACCTCAATGGTTGGTTCGACGGCATGGGCAGCTTCGGTTACTGGTGGAGCGCTTCGGGGAGCAATCACCATTACCTCTACTATTGCTACGGCAACCTTGGCGGAAGCGGCGTCGGCAATACCGCCGGTATCTCAGTCAGGTTGGTGAAGGGTTGACAATTTGTTCCCCGTTCACTTTAGAGAGTATCATGGAGAAGAAAATATTTCTAAATTAGCAAGTAAGAAAAGAATCGTGGAATGGGTGGCTAGTCATGAGCCGCACTATCTTAGCCATAGGCCATAAAGGAGTAATCATGCTGTTGAGAATTATCATCTTGACAACTTTGTTTTCCGTGGCAGCGTTTGCCGACACGGATGTCCCTCAAGCGGGCGCCAATCCGATCGTCTTCGATCAAACAGCTACAACCGACAATCTTATTGTCCTTACGGCCGGGGCAGCGGATCACAACTCGGGCATGGCCGCAGGGGACTATGGTTCCGTCAAGTATATGTGGGTGTCGAACTTCAATGATAATACCAACGATTATTTCAAATGGAACGTCAGCCTTGCGACCGGCGCCGACTATCACGTTTGGGCATTGCTGAACTCCACAACCGCCGTGCCCCTCAAGCTTTCCGTGGATGGGCAAACTGCGACGCTTAGTTTCACCACCCGCACTATCGGGTGGGACAAGCTGGATGCCGGAGTGATCAATATCCCCGCGGGCACTCACATTGTGCAGCTGGTAAGGAATTCGGCCGTCTCCGGAAGCATCGACATCAAATCACTTGAATTGATCCGCGAGTCCGACCGGTCTGCCTATGAAACAAGAGCGACGAATTTCAAAAGGTTTCCGTCCTGGTTCAGCAACGCAAAATACGGCCTTTTTCTCCAATACGGCCCCTGGGGCTACCCGGCTACCGGGAACAAGAAATCATTTCAGGATTTCGCAAATGGGTTTGATGTGAACAAGTTCGTAACCCTGGTTCAAGCTACGGGCGCCTCGTATGTGATATGGTCGCTCACGTGGTACTCCTATCAGATCATTGCCCCGATTCGAGCCGTGGATAGCATCTCCGGGCCCGGCTATACCTCCACCCGGGACGTTCTCGGAGAAATCGCAACAGCTCTCCATAACAAGGGGATAAGACTATTCTTCTATTATATCCATTATATGCCGGGACAGTCTTTTCCGCCAAACTTTCATTCTACCGGTACGGGCGATCGAACCGCATTCTTTAGTAATTGGAGCGCCGTGGTCGGCGAAATTGGGACGCGCTACGAGACCAATCTTGACGGATGGTTTTTTGACGACGCCTGCGATTTTTATCCCGCCCCTTTTGAACAACTGGGGGCCGCGGCCAGAAAAGGAAACCCAAACCGCTTGATTTCATGGAATGCCTGGATTGCGGCACGATACACGGATTTTCAAGACGTGTGGATGGGGGAAGGTAGCCACGGGGACGAACAACTCGGCAATTCGCCGGTAGGCGGCAATGGCGTGTTTACCGATGGTCCCCAGAAGGGTCTTATTGGACAGGGAATGTTTATCCTGGGAAGCGATTGGGGAATCCATACGGCAAATCAGACAATTCCTTTACAGGTGAGTTTGAGCCAGGTCCAGTCCTGGGTGACGAACGCCAGTGCGCATGGAAGGCCATTGTCATTGGATATGGAGATGTGGGAAGACGAGACTACTTCCCCGGCCACCACGAGCTTGTTGGCTGGTTTGAAAAGTGCGGTTGTCGGAGTTAATCATAGCGCCGGCAACTGCGTGGGCGCGAGTCCGAAAGCCCCCATGACTATCGAAGGGGACAGAATCTCATTGTCAATCGCATCTGCAAATGACATTACACTCGACATTTTCAGTGCCGCTGGGAAGAAGCTCGGGACACTGGTGAATGGGCGCTATGCGGCTGGTGATTATTCGTTCAGCCTTCGCAATCGGTTTATGGCCACGGGCCTGCAGATTTGCAGATTGACAATTGGTAGTTCGGTGATGGCGCAGGCGATTGTTGGGGGGCAGTGATGGTAGCTGAAAAATTCTTTTTTGCCATTTTTCCATGAGGAACCATTTGTGAACCTGGATTTCATGCGAATCGGCGTTGTTTGGCTGGCATGCTGCGCAACGCCGCAGGCATTTTCCGCCGAGATTTACGTCTCTCCGTCCGGCAATGACGCCGGCGACGGTTCGATCGGCTCACCGCTGGCTACGCTTGCCGCGGCGCGCGATAAGGCCGACAAGCTCAAATCGGCAGCGACTCCGGTCACGGTCTACTTTCGCGGAGGAACATACTATTTGACGGCTCCGGTGGTATTCGGGCCGTCCAATTCCGGTACGGCCGCAGCGCCGATCGTGTATACGGCTTACCCATCGGAGACGCCGGTGCTGAGCGGCGGAATCCGGGTCCCGTCCACGGCGGTTTGGACAACCTCGTCGGGCCAGATCAAAGTGACCACGATCGGCGCCAATCTCAAGGTAGACCAGCTCTTTCTCAACGGTAAACGGCAGATCATGGCGCGGTATCCGAATTTCGATTCTACCAAGATACTTGACGGATACGATCCAAATTGCATCAGCGCTCAGCGCGTCGCTATGTGGAACAACCCTGCCGAAGGTCCCGGGTATTTTCGCGCTTTGCATTCCATGAACTGGGGCGGAGAATCATTTACCATAACCGGTAAAAATTCCAATAATACTCTCAACTTGAAATGGTGCGGCGATAACAACCGCGGTCAAAGTTATCACGCGACCTATCGAATGGTCGAAAATATTTTCGAGGAATTGGACGCTCCCGGCGAATGGTATTACAGAAAATCAACGGGTCAATTGTTTTTCTGGCCTCCTGCAGGTGTCGATCCGGGCGCCAGCACGATCGAGCTTGCGTCGCTTGACGAACTGCTGCGTTTGGTCGGCTCCTCCGAGGGTACGGCAACGAGCGTCAAGTACATCCAGTTCAAGGGAATTACCTTTACCCATACCTATCGGACCCTGTTCAGCAAGCCCTATGAACTGATTCTGCAATCGGATTGGGGGCTCGCCCGCGCCGGAACCGTTTTCATGCAGAATGCCGAAAATGTCAGGATCGAATCCTGCCTCTTTGACCAGATCGGCGGCAACGGCGTTTTTATGAGCGGCTACAACAGGAACCATGTCATATCCAACAATGTTTTCCATTACGCTGGGGCTTCCGGTGTTCTAATGGTCGGCCTGCAAAGTGCCGTCCGATGTCCCAACTCATGGTCAGCAACGCCTGCCTGCAACGACAGGACACCGGGCCCTGTTGATCCGGTCAATGGTGAGTTCCCTGCATACATTACCGTAAGCAATAATATGATCGACCATTCGGGAAGGTTTGAAAAACAGAGCGCCGGTATTGATCTGTCCATGACCATGTGCGATACCGTCCGGCATAACACCGTTCATGACGTCCCCCGCGCCGGCATTAACTTTACCGACGGCTGTTGGGGCGGACACGAAGTTTGCTATAACTGGGTATACAAATCCGTGTTGGAAACCTTTGACCATGGCCCAATCAATGCCTGGGGGCGCGACCGCAATACGTCAATCAATGCCAACGACACCTCGAGCACGGAATTGGATGCGATGTATACGACGAACATCCATCATAACCGGTTTGAGTCCGCTCCGCTCTTGTTTGGTCTGGACCTCGATGATGGGGCATCGAATTATAACGTGTACGACAATCTTCTCCTCTGTGGGGGGGTCAAGCTTTGGCATACCCGGCATAATCGCTATGTCAATAACATCATGACGTGCGAAGGCCAAACCGAGTGTCTCGATACATGGGACAAGTCCAATTACTATGTCGCGCACAATATAACCTTCGACTCGTGTGCATACTCCCTCTGTTGTTTTTCCGACATGTCGAGCGGCGGGGTTTCGGGGGTGGTAAAATCGCGAGTCAAGACGATCGATTCAAATTGCATTTGGTGTATGGGAAAAACGCCGAAAATGGTCGAATGGCAGCAACGGAATACGGTTGTTACCACCTGGGCCAACTGGCTTTCTGCCGGGCTCGACCAACATTCGCAGATTGCCGATCCGCAATTTGTGGACACGGCAAGAGTATTCCGGCCCGACTACGCTCCCCGCGGCGATTTCAGCGTGAAGCCGACGTCACCGGCCCTGGGCTTGGGGTTCAAGAATTTCCCCATGGATTCTTTTGGCGTCATGACGGCGCCGAGCACCTCGTCGCGAATGCCCTTTGCAAAGGGAAACACCTCGGCCGGAGCTTTGGGGCTTGTCCGTTTTGCCCACGGAAGGCTGATCGTTTCCCTCGCGGGCGATTACAAGGTGACCGTCACGAACGCCCTCGGCACAACGGTTGCCGTTTTTGCTACGCGCGGCGCTCGCGGCACGCATGGGTTCGACCTCAAACAGGTGGGGATAGCGAAAGGCGTCTATACGTTCCGGCTCCAATGCGCGTCGGGAGCGCAAACAGGCCGCATCGTGGTACAGTAATCCCATATCGGGTTCGAACCCCGTCTTGCATGCGGGGGCAAATGTAAACTAATAAGGAGGCATGTATGCGATCATCTATTTCTACCATGGTTTGTACCGTTTTCCTGTTTTCCATGACGTCGTTCGCCCAGACCGATGTCCCCCAAGCCGGCGCCAATCCGATTGTATTCGATCAGACGGCAACAACCGACAACATGATTCCCTTGATGGCAGCGGCAGCGGAGCACACATCTGACGTGACGGTCTATAATTTAGGATTTCCGAAACACTTTTGGATGACGAATTTTGCAAACGTCAACGATTATCTCAAATGGAATGTGAGCCTTGCCGCGGGCGCTGAGTATCATGTTTGGGCCTTGTTGAATGTGAGCGGCGCTGTTCCCCTGGAGTTTACGATTGAAGGAACATCGACAAAGCTTGACAAAACAACCCGTTCCATCGGGTGGGACAAGCTGGATTGCGGTACCATAGCCATTCCCACAGGCGCCAGCAAATTGGTCTTGAAAAGGACTTCGAGCGCCGGCGGTTCTATCGATATCAAGTCTTTGGAAGTGGTGCGAGAGTCCGATAATGCTGCCTATCAAGCCAGAATCGCTGCTTCTAAGAAAAGCACGGATTGGCTCAGCAAGTCAAAATACGGCATCATGTTCCAATATGGACCGTGGGGTGCTCCAAAGACCGGCAACCGTAAATCGCTCGAAGATTTTGCCAATGGTTGGGATGTAACCAGATTTGTAAACATGATCAAAGGTACCGGCGCGTCCTATGTGCTCTGGTCGATTACCTTGTGTACCTATCAATTGATCGCGCCGATCAAGGCTGTCGACAGCATCATGGGCAACAGCACTCTCACCTCTACCCGGGACCTGCTCGGCGAAATCGCCGATTCGCTTCAAAGTAACGGAATAAAATTTTACATGTATTATCATAGCGGACTCAATCAGCAGCCGGATTGGCTTGCAAAGCAGAACTGGCCAACAGCAACCTTTTCTCCTACGGGAACGGGCGACCGATCCACCTTTTTCAATAACTGGGTTGCCGTGATCTCCGAAATCGGGACCCGGCTCGGCGCCAATCTTAACGGATGGTTCTATGACGATGCTTGTAATTACTATCCTGCGCCGTTCGAACGGCTTGAGGTAGCGTCACGAGCGGGCAATCCGAACCGCTCGGTTTCGTGGAATGCATGGGTTGCGATGCGATACACGGATTTTCAAGACGTGCAAATGGGCGAAGGGTATCACGATGAAGCGGGATTCGGTAGTCCGGCAGTCGGCAGCAATGGCGTCTATACCGACGGGGCGCAAAAAGGGCTGTTGGCGCACGGCATGTTTCCCATAGAAAATAGTTGGGGAATCTGCGGGACAAACGCAACGATAACTCTGCAAACCAGTTTTAGTCAAGCGCTCTCTTGGGTTCAAAGCGCCAGCAGCCGCGGCTCAGCGTTGTCACCATGCATGATGATGTATGAAGACGAGACATGCAATCAGCCGACCCTGAGTTTGTTTGCCTCTTTGGACAGCGCCGTTGCCAGCCATCCTCAATATACGATGAAGAACAATACGGACAAGAATATCACCTACACCGGCACATGGACTGTTTCATCGGGTCGTAATGCCAATGACTATAAGGATGATATTAAATCCACCCAGACAAATGGAGACTTTTTTGAATTCACCTTTACAGGGATAGGTGTTGATTACATTGCGCCCAGGGATCCAACCTACGGTTCTATCGACATATACCTGGACAATGTTCTTGTGAAGACAGTGAGTGCCGCCATGGCTACCCATGCTCCGCTGCAAACCCTTTATGGAATCAAAGGGCTGACCAATGGCAGCCACACCCTTAAAGGCGTTAAAAAGGATGGCGCCTCGATGGCCGTTGATGCGTTTACCGTATACAACCAGACGGTTGTATCAACAGTTGCACCACGCCAAGTGGCACAACGCTCAGTGCTGATTAATGATAACTTCCAAATCTTTGGAGACAAGATCCTGTTTCCGTCAAAATATGCAGGGAAAGAAATTACCTATGCGATTTTTGATATGACCGGAAAACGGCTTCGAAACTCAAGCACGTCGAAATTGGCAGTGAACCTCCGGCAGGAATTAAAATTGACAGATGGACATTATCTCGTCAGGATCGTTTCCATTTATTAAATCGAATCCGTAAACCATTTCACCAAGGAGACCACGTATGTATTTCAACAAAAAAGTTTCTCATTCATTTCTTCAGCGGATGTTCGTGTTCTTGTTGTTCCCCTGTTTGCCTTTTTTTGCGGTTATGGCCCAGAACCAGTATACGATACGGCCAAATGACATTAACGTACTCTATGCGGACAAATATACTTCGACAACAGGTTCCATAAGCATACAGAACCAGGGGGCGAATTGGAGCGGGACAAGCAGCATGCGGTGGACCATCAGTGTACCGGCGGCCGGAGATTATAAATTCAAACTTCTTAACACCGTTTCCGGGAGTGCCAATGGTACTTCGATGCAAATTTCCTCGCAATCGGGAAGTACATTGAATTTCACTTTACGGACAACATCCGGGCTTCTTAATGGATATGAAAGAGACACCGTCGCAGGAACGCTGGCCCTTACTCAGGGAGTACAGTGGATCCAACTTGCAAGTCTCAATGTTGCAGGCGGTGGAAGTGTCATGGGCCTACGGGGCCTTGAGATATACCCGGTCGCTGGCCAAGCGGCAATTGCGGCCGAATATGCCCGTGCCAAAGCGTACCGGGCCAGTACCGACTGGATGGTCCAGGCCAAATATGGCTGTATGCATCACTGGACCACCAATTCGATTAACCAGGCCGGCAGCACAGTTCCTTTTCAGCAGATGGTATCGGGATTCAATGTCTCAAATTTTGCCAATCAGGAGAAGACGATGGGAGTCGGATATGTTTTGTTCACGGTAGCCCATGTCGCTCTCACGTTTCCCGCACCGTTGGTAAGTTGGGCAAAATATCATGGTGCGAGTTCAGTGACAACACGAGACCTGGTCATGGAAATGGCGGATTCCCTGAATGCCCGCGGTATCAAACTTATGCTTTATTTCCCTCCTGGGTTCGCCTGGCCTGGTTCCGGAAAGACGGCAGATTTTATGACGGAGTGGCGGGAACAGCTGACCGAGATCGGAAACCGCTATGGTAAAAAAGTTGCCGGGTACTGGTTTGACGGGTGGTATCAGGGCGCTGAATTTTATCCGGATGCTAATTTTGATTCATTGGATCAGGCTTGCAAAGCCGGCAACCCCGACAGGGTATATGCCCTCAACCCTTGGATATATCCCGCTGTCACGCCGTGGCAGGAGTACTCGGCCGGTGAGGCGGCCGGACTTGTGACCCCGCCCTCCAGTCGATATCTTCCGGAAGTCTCCAATTTCGGATTGCAGGGTCATTTGCTTTCCATACTGGAACCAAACTGGTGGATGGACCAACTTGGCAGAACACCAAGTTATAGCGCACAACAAATGTCGAACTATGTATTGGGATGCATGAAAAACGGTGTTGTCCCAACTATTAACACCATGGTTTACGTTGATGGAACCGTATTGCCCGCCTCATTGGCTGTTTTCCAGGCCATAAAAGCAGCCGTAGCAAATGTGAATCCCGTTGTATCAATTCGTGAAAGGGCGCCAAGCCCAGAGGCGCCGCGCTCAGCGCTGATTGGTGCGATTGGTGATAACTTCCAGATCTTTGGAGACAAGATCGTGTTTCCGTCGAAATATGCAGGGAAAGAAATTACATATGCGATTTCCGATATGACCGGAAAACACCTTCGAAACGCAAGCACGTCGAAATCAGCGGTGAACCTCCGGCAGGAATTAAAATTGACAGATGGGCATTATCTTGTTAAGATCGTTTCTGTACGATAGAAGGCGAAACCGGAGTGCTTGCCGGCGGTGCCATAATCTTATTTCACTTCAGCCTGAAAGGTGATATTGTATGAGGAAGGCAATATTTTTAGTTCTTCTGGTTATGCCTCTTTGGGTCGCAGCGCAAATTAACATCAAAACCAATGATGTATCCCGGCTCTTTGCCGACATAAGCACATTGGCAGGATCTATCACGATTTCAAATGGAGGAGGTACCTGGTCTGGCCAAAGTTCCATGACGTGGTTGGTGAATGTAACGCAAGCGGGTAACTATAAATTCAATATTTGTTACACTGTTTCCCATTCTTCCGCAGGTACAGGAATGAGCATCCAATCGGCATCGGGCACGGAACTAAAATTTAATCTTCGGGAAACTTTCGGACCCACGGCTAAATACGAAAGGCATGCTATTCAAGGAGAGTTATCGTTGCCCGTAGGACAACAGACGATTCAATTGAAATCCATTGGAGCCACTGCTGGTCAAAGTGTGATGGGAATTCGTTCATTGGAAATATTCCCCTCGTCGGCGGAAGCCGCTATTGTAGCGAATAATAATCGGGCCAAGGCGGCCAGACCCAATACTGACTG
>Ga0182027_10004426_pt1 | contig 21769 bp, 16 predicted proteins | sample 712E1DmetaG_FD_121300 | JGI IMG/M metagenome (GOLD analysis project Ga0182027, IMG submission 121300) | Permafrost microbial communities from Stordalen Mire, Sweden - 712E1D metaG (Illumina Assembly) | ecosystem: Environmental > Terrestrial > Soil > Wetlands > Permafrost | place: Sweden... | reverse complement strand
GGCGGCGCGATGGGCGGCGCGATGGGCGGCACGGCTGAACCGGGAGACGGCGCCGGGGCGGCTGAATTGGACGGGGCCGGGGTGGCCACCGGGGGTATATTGAGCATGGCGCCATTGGAGGGGGCGCCCGGCAACGTGGCTGGCGCCATCGGGACGGACGGCCCAACTGATTTGTTCAGCTCGTCCCTCAACCTGCTGCCGCCGACGGGTTTGATATGGGCGGCCATGATGGCCATCAGAAGCGCCGCCCCGAAAAACAAGCCGGCCGAATACTTGGTGATGGTGGTGATAGCGCTGCCCGAACCCGCCCCGAAAAGCGCGTCCGCGGCCGAGCCGCCAAAGGCCATGCCCGCGCCCGCCTCCTTCTTGGGCACCTGCACCAGGATCAGCAGAATCAGCACGATGGAGTTCAGGAACATGATCCCTGACAAGAAGATAAATAATATGGGCATAATCTCTTTCTTTAAATGGAATTCTTGACAATGTCGGAAAAGCTGCGGTCTTCCAGCGAAGCGCCGCCCACCAGCGCGCCGTCCACGTCCGGCAGCGACATCAGCTCGCGGGCGTTGGAGGGTTTGACGCTGCCACCGTACTGGATGCGCACCCGCCGCGCCACATTTTCGTCAAACAGCGCGGCCAGGAGCTTGCGGATGAAGGCGTGGGCTTCCTGGGCCTGGGCGGGGCTGGCGGTTTTGCCGGTGCCGATGGCCCAGACCGGCTCGTAGGCGACGATGGTTTCCTCAAGCTGCGCCGCCGTCAAACCGGCCAGGCTGCCGCGCACCTGCGAGTCCAGCACGCGCTCCATCTGGCCGGCTTCGCGTTCCTGCAAGGACTCGCCGACGCAGACAATGGGTTTGAGCGAGGTGGCGTGCGCCGCGCGCGCCTTTTTGGCCACCAGATCGCTGGTTTCCTTGTTAAACTGGCGGCGCTCGGAATGGCCCAGGATGACATAGCGGACCGAAAATTCCTTGAGCATGCCGGCGGCGATTTCGCCGGTGTAAGCGCCGAAATTGTGCTCGCTCATGTTCTGCGCGCCCAGGCGCAGGTTGGTATCCATGACGGCTTTGGAGACATCCGCCAGGGCGGTGAACGGGGGGCAGATGACGAGGTCGGCCTCCTTGACCGCGGCGAGTTCCAGTTTCAGGCCATGCACCAGGGCGAGCGCCTCGGCGACGGTCTTGTTCATTTTCCAATTGCCCGCGATGATTAATTTGCGTTCTTTGTTCATATCATAACTTATCCGTCAGAGCCGCGACGCCGGGAAGAACCTGGCCTTCCAAAAATTCCAGGCTGGCCCCGCCGCCGGTGCTCATAAATGTCACTTTGTCCGCCAAGCCGGCCTGGTTGAGCGCCTTGACGCTGTCGCCGCCGCCGATGATGCTCTTGGCGCCGTTCCTGGCCGTGGCGTCGGCCACCGCCTGCGCCACCGCCAGCGTTCCCGCCGCGAACCGCTTGTCCTCGAACATGCCCATCGGGCCGTTCCAGAGGATGGTCTTGGCATTGCGGATGATTTCACCGTAGCGCCGGGCGGTCTCCGGGCCGATGTCGTATCCCGCCTCGTTGTCGGGGATGTCCCCGCAGGCGTGGGGCCGGACATTCTGAAATTCCATGACCGGCTTGCCTTTCTTGTTCAACTTGCCGGTGGCCACGGCGGTGGCGAGGACGTCGTCGGAGGGCAGCATGAACTTGATGCTCCGCGCCTTGGCCTTGGCCAGCGCGGCCAGGGCCACGTCTTTTTTGTCCGGCTCGGACAGGGATTTGCCGACCTTATGGCCGAGGGCCAGCTCGAAAGTATAAACCATCGCGCCGCCGATCAAAATGGCGTCCGCCTTTTCCAGCAAACGGTCAATCACCTTGATTTTGTCGGAAACCTTGGCCCCGCCGAGAATGACGACGAAAGGCCGGGCGGGACTTTCCAGTTCCTTGCCCAGGAATTGCAACTCCCGCTCCATGAGCAGGCCGGCGGCGCATTGGCCGCCGCGGCGGGCGATGACGCGGGCCACCCCTTCCGTCGAAGCATGGGCGCGATGGGCGGCCCCGAAGGCGTCGTTGACATACACATCGGCCACCGCCGCCAGTTTTTCGGCGAAGGCGGGATCATTGGCCTCCTCCTGGTTGTAGTAGCGGACGTTTTCCAAAAGGAGCACATCGCCGGCCTTGAGCGCGGCCACGGCGGCGGCCACCTTTTCGCCAATGCAATCGTCCACAAACGCCACCGGGCGACCGAGCATTTGCGCCAGGAGCGTGGCGACGGGCTGGAGGGACATGGAAGGTTCGCGTTTGCCCTTGGGCCGGCCCAGATGGGCGGCAAGGATGATTTTCGCGCCCCGGCTGATGAGCAGACGCAGGGTGGGGAGGGTTTCCTTGATGCGCGTGCTGTCGTTGATCACCATTTTGCCGTCCTTCTCTTCCATCGGCACATTGAAATCCACGCGGACGAAAACTCGTTTCTGGGCCGCGTCCAAGTCTCTTACGGTCAATTTTGTAATATTCACAAGGAGACGGAGGATACCCCAAGGCCGTTCCGAGTCAAACCGTTTTGCGGAAACAATGCGTCGCCGTTGAAACCCTGGGGCAAAACGCATCACCCGAAAGATCACTGCGGCGCGAGAATGAACGATCCGCTCGCGTTGGTGCCCAGGAAATAGCCGGCGGCGTTGGTCTGGTCTTGCAGCAGAATACCGTTGATCGTGATCGGCTCCTTCGCATTGGACGGATTCAGGAAGCTGCCGCTGATCAATCCGGTTTTCGCTCCGGTCGCCGTGATCGTCAATTTCAGCCCATTGGTGTTTCCGGCGATGCCGGCCGGGACGGTGATGGTGTTGTTCGACGCCCATGCGATCTGGTTGGTGATGCTCAAGGGCAGGCCGCCCCCCTCCAAAATCACTTGCGCATTCGCCAAGCCCAGGAGCGGCTTGTTGGCCGGAGTGTAGAGGGAGCCGAGGACGGCCGCCTGCTCGTTGGTGAAGCCGGAACGATAAAGCGCGCCTTTGGCGGAATTGGTGGCGTTGATCCAGCTCAGGAAGGGAACGGATATGATGCTGTGGTTGGTGAAATAGTTCGTGCCCCACAACGATCCCGCCCCGTTGTCAAGCGGCACGTAAAACGGCCAGTTGCCGTCCTTGGAGACGCCGCTGGATTGGCTCAAACCCGTGGTCCCATCGGCCAGACTTCCCCCAGCAAAGCTGATCGCTCCAGTCGCGCTCACCGTCACGGTGCCGAAACTGGTCCCGAACGGGCCGATTTCGGGGTTGTTGACACCGGGAATGACGAGGGTGTATTTGCCTTCGTAATTGGTGGCCTGATGCGCGGTGGTGAACACGGCCTGATCGCCGTTGAGCATGGCGACAAACGAGCCGTCCGTCACCGTCCCTTGCACCGATTGATCGGCCAGATTCAATTGCAGGGTGTTGGTCAACGGCCTGCCGCCGACCGGGGTTGCGACAAACTGCGCCATGCCGCCGACATCGAACTTCACGTTGCTGAATGGGATCTTCTTCGCGCCCAGATACAAATCACCCGACGCGGTTCCGCTGGACTTGACGGTGAGGATGAAGGAACCGGAATTGGTCTGCCGGCGCGGCGGATCGGCCGGGGCGAACAGTCCGTAGTAATTGCCCTGGGCGGCGAGGAAAAAGTTGGTGACGAAGTTGGCCTGCAACACCAGGTTGGATTGCATGGCGAAGGTGTAGTTGGACGACGCAGACAGCACAGCGTAGGGCAGACTCGTTCCGCCGACCCAGTTGGAGAAAATCCAGTTCTTTCCCGGCTTGACGGTGATTTTGTAGGGGAAGCCCAGATCGAGCCTTTGCCCGTTGGTCGCACCGGAGACGGCGCCCCGGCCACTGATGAGCAGAGTCAAGGGGCTGGGGACCTCGTACTTAAAAACATGCGACACGGGCGCGGACATATTGCTGCTGGTGTTGATCGCCTCAACCGTCACCAGGTTCGTCCCGGGAATCAAATTCGTGACGGTGGCGGACCAGTTGGTCGTGCCCGCCGCCAACTGCCAGGCGCTCGTGCCGGCGGCGTTCATCAAACGGTATTGGACGGCGGCCACGGCCACACTGTCACTCGCCGTGCCTTTCACCGGAACCGACGGGTTGGTCACGACCGCCCCGTTGGCCGGGGAAAAGGCAAGCACCTTGGGCGGCGTCATGTCCTTGATAAAAGCGAAATTGATGACGGCGCTGCCGGACTCGCCGCCATAGCCGTCCAGCGCGATATAATACTGCGCGCCCACCTGCGCTCGCGTGGGGACAGTGAACTTGAGCGAGGCCAGGCCGCTGCCGCGTGTGGCGCCGTTGTTGGAACTGACACAGGTGAGCTTGCTGAACGCGGCGGGGTTGGCTGGCGAGGAATTGGTATAAACAGCCAGGAGCGTGTCAATACTGCTGCCGGTCGTGCTGATGTTGACGGCGCCGATGGCCGGCGCGGTCCAGGTCCACCAGACGGAGTGGCCGCCCGCGTTGCCGGCGTGCTTGGGTTCGCCGGGTTCCTTGGAAGCGTAGGTGGTGTTGACGCCGTTGGTGATTCCGGCGGCGGGAATCACGGCCGCGTTGGTAAAATTATCGTTCGGCGGGATGTCCGCCGTCGTGCCCGCCAGCACGCTCACATCATCAATGTCGAAGGACGTGAGATAGCCGTAAGTTGAATCGGTTGTCACATAAAAATAAACCTCCACGGTCTGGCCGGCGTAAGTGGAAAGGGTGTTCGATCCCGGATAGGTGATGAAATTGGTCGTGTAGTGGAGGTAACCGGAAGTTGGGTATGCGCTGTCCGTGTAGGCCAGGGGAAACAGCGGATTTTGGTTGGTGTCCACGATGTAAAAATAGAGGAAATCGTCGCCGTTGGGGTCGGTGCTCACGGTTTGGCAATACAGGCTCAAGCTGGCCCCGATGAGATTGGTGGGAAAAGTGATGGTTTGATAAGCGTATTGCATCGCGCCGGAAAAATTTCCCATGGACAGATATTGCGAGCCGTCGTAGGGGAAACCCCCGTTGGCGTTGGTGCCGCTGGCGATGCCGACTCCTGTCGTGCCCCCCAACACCCACGGGGCGGGGGTTGTGTTTTCAAACCCGCCATTGGCAATCATCTGGATTTGGGCAAAAGCCGCCTGCGCAACCGCCAGCAGCAACACCGCCGGGAAAAAGACTCGACTCCTCATATCAGTCATTATTCGCACATTCCCCCCGCTCTGGCAACCGCCAATGCGCGGCGAATCCGGGCCAAGCCCGGGCCAAACACAGCGGCCATTGACAAAGTGGTGTTTTTCGAATTCCGGGCGGGCCGCCCGGAGAACCCGCAGGCGGGGACGCCTACGCTACGTAGCGAAGCCGTCCCGGCTGCGGGTTCAAGCCGCGTCTCGCGGCGACTACATCTGCGATTTCACCATTCTCTATTCACATTTCTCCAATTCGCTCAGGATTCAGGAAATTAAGGCCCGGCCAACATTTTGCTGGCTTTTGCGAGGGGGCCATGCAGGATGTAATCGTCTCCTGAGGGACGGGCTGGGAACGCCCCCGGCGGGACCAGGACTGAAGGTTTTGCATGAAGAAAATTTTGATTGTCGAGAACGACCCTGTTCTGCGCGGCATCTATCGGCGCAAGTTTGACTTGTCTGGATTCGTGGTGGAGGCGGTGGACGACGGCCCGATCGCGCTGGACACGGTGGCCGGTTTCAAGCCGAATTTGATCCAGATGGACCTGGCGCTCCCCAGCATGAGCGGCACGGAGCTGATCCGCAAGATTCGTGCTCTGCCCAACTTCAAACTTGTCCCCATTGTCGTCCTTTCCAGCTTCTATCGTCCGGACCTGGTCAAGGAAGCCTACGAGGCCGGGGCCAACAAGTGCGTTTCCAAAATGGATTGCACGCCCAATCTGGCCCTGGAAATTGTCGAGCAGATCTTTAGCGGGGAAATCCTCGGCCTCTATCCCCAGCCGCTGGGAAACTCGCCCATTCCTGTCAGCATGCCGCCGCCGCCCCCGGAGCTGGCTGCCACCATTCCCATGCCAGTCCCGGTCGAGGCGCCGCCTGCGCCGGCGCCGGCGCCGGCTCCGCCTCTTCCAGCGCTGGCTTCGCCTCCTCCTGCGCCGGCGCCGTTGGCCGCCCCGCCTCTTTCGCCTGCCCCCGCCGCGTCTTCGTTGCCGAGGCTGGTCATTCCGCCTTCCCCGCCCAAATTCGGCGGGGCCGCCGCGCCGCCCGCGCCCGCCGCGCTGGCGGGCCGTGCCGAGCCGGAAAAGCTTCCATTCACCACACCGCGCATCAAGATGCCACCGTCGGCACGGGGGGCTGGCAGTCCGGCAATTCCGGCGCCGACGCCGACGCCGGTGGTTTTGGGGCAGCGCGGGCCGGCGGCGACGCCGCCTGCGCCCCAGGCGGCGGAACCCGCCCTGGCGGAGGAGGAGCGCGCGGGGCTGGCGGCCCCGGATTTCGGCTCCGACGCCACGTCCACTTTTCGGCTGGAAATCCGGCAGGAATTTCTCAAGCGGGTTCCGCAAATCCAGATGGACCTGCGGGAGCGGGTGAGCGCCTTGGTGCGGAGCAGAAGCACGACCGAACAACTGACCTTGTTGCAGGGATTCAACACCTCCATTTCATCCCTGGCCGGCCTGGCGGGCATCACGGGTTTCAGCCGCATCGCGCATCTGGCCGGGGCGATGGATGTGCTGATCAAAGACCTGCAAAAGAAGCCCAAGCAAATGACCAATTCGGTCCTGCGCACCGTGGCCCACGCCTCCGATTGCTTGAACGTCCTGTTCCGCGACATCCATCTGGGGGCGCAGGAAATCCCCCAATCACTGCTGATTCTGGCGGTGGACGACGAGCCGATATCGCGCCGCACCATCTCGGTGGCGCTGGCCAAGGCGAGTCTGCGGTGCATCTGCATTGAAGAATCCAAAATGGCCCTGACCATTCTGGCCGAGAACCAGTTTGATCTGGTGTTTCTGGACGCGGAGATGCCGGAGATGAACGGGTTTGAACTCTGCGCCGAGCTGCGCAAAACGGCGACCAACAAGGCCACGCCCGTCATCTTCGTCACCAGCCTGACCAATTTTGAAGTGCGCGCCCAGTCCTCGCTGGCCGGGGCGAACGACCTGATCGCCAAGCCGTTTCTGATGATGGAACTGGCGGTCAAGTCCCTGACCTACCTGCTGCGCCCCAAGTCTATTGTTGACACGAAAACCCAGCCCGGCGGCCATTGAGCCGGGCCGGATTTCGGAGCGGTTCGTTTCACGCCGCCACCCGCACTTTGACTTCCTTGTCGAGCCGGCCGGCCAGCCGCTCCTGTTCCTGCTCAAGTTCGTAGTGCGACTGCAAGTTGAGCCAGAACTCCGGCGACATGGCAAAGTAGCGCCCCAAGCGCAATGCCGTGTCGGCCGTGATGGCGCGATGGCCGTTGACAATTTCGTTAATGCGCCGCGCCGGCACGCCAATGTCCTTGGCCAGCCGGTATTGCGTGACGGCCATTGGCTGGAGGAATTCCGCGGCCAGGATTTCACCCGGCGTGATGTTGGTCAGGAGTTTGCTTTTCATAGTCAGTGATAATCAACAATTTCAACATCGCGCGCATGGCCTTCGCGCCAGCCGAAGCAAATCCTCCACTGGTCGTTGATGAGGATGCTGTGTTGCCCTTGACGCCCGCCTCCCAGCGCTTGGAGCCTGTTGCCTGGAGGCACGGCCATGTGCCGCAATTCGGTGGCGGCGTTCAACGCCAGCAGCTTGCGCCTTGCGGAGCGCTGAATGTCCGGCGGGAGCCGGCGGGACAATTCCGCCCGGAACAGCCGCTCCGTCTCGGCGCACGCAAAGTTTAAAATCACGCCAGAATAGTAACGCCAGGCGTTAATAGTGTCAAGAGGGAAGCGGCGCGCAAAAGATTGTCAGACAGAGATTGCCATTTTGGTTTCATGCCGGTTCAGTCTCCATTCCGCCGGGCCGGGGCGGCGGAACCGCTTTGGGCTTGCGCAGGTCCCGCCGTTTGGTCATGTTCTTGGAAGCTTAAGATGAACAAGTACCTTTTCCACTCGAACCGCTTTTTTTCCCGGATGCCCGGGCCGGCGAAGGCCGCGCCAATGCTTCTCGCGCTGCTGTTCCTGGCCGCCCCGGCCGGTCCGCGGACGGCGCGGGCCGGGGAGACCAACCAGATCGCGCCGGAATTGCAGGTGGCCGACGGCTTTCAACTCGCCATCCCCAAAGCCGGTTTCGGCAGGGACTACCTGTTCACGGCGTCGCTGATTCCGCAGACGCGCGCCGCCACCAGCACGGGTTTGGCGGGCAAGATCGTGCGCTTTGAATTGTTCCCCGACGGGGTGGACATGTATGAGTCCACCCGGGGCCTGGTGGTGACGGAGGATTTGCCGGCGCGCCGTTTGCTGGCCAGCTTCGCCATCGTGCGCCAGGACGCGGACGCGGTGGTGATTGATTTCAACAAGGGCATGCACCGGGTGTTCACCCAGACGTGGACCGAAGGGGGCGGGCTGGACGTCGAGGAGCGTGATCGCGTTCTGGAGGTGCCGGAGAGCCGGGTCTTCGAGATGCGCCAGGAGGACGGCCGGGTCATCATCCGCCAAAGCGTCCAGTTGCGCAGCCGCGAGCAGGAGGAGAACGTGGAAGCGCGCTACGAGGTGCGTTACTTCCTCTCGCCCTACAAACCCGGCGCGTTTGACGGCAAGGAACCCAGCCTGGTTGACAACCGCTACGAGCGCTTCTTTGAAACCGAGGGCCGGATCGAGCCGGGCACCGGCCGCGTTTCCTCCCGCATCGCCCGTTTCGACCTCAGCCACCCGGTCCAGTTCTACTGGTCCGCCAACACCCCGTCCAATTACGTCCAGGCCGTCCAGGATGGCATCCTCTATTGGAACCTGGCCTTCGGCAAATCCATCGTGCAGGCGGACGCGGCCCCGGAGGGCGTGACCGCGCCCAATGCCAGTTACAATATCATCCAATGGGTGCCGTGGGACAACGCGGGCTTCGCTTACGCCGATGTCCTGCTGGACCCCCTGAGCGGCGAGTCCGAACACGGCCAGGCCTACATCACCAGCGTGTTTGCCTTCCACAGCCGGGCCTCGGCCCGGGTGCTGCTCCGCGCGCTGGAGGAAATAGCCGGGCCGAAAAAAGACGACAAGAAAGACCCGGCGGCGCTGCGCTTGAAAGTTCCGTTCCTCTCCTCTGCCCCGGCCTGTGAGATGGATCCGCAGGAATTCGCCCGCCAAATGGCCCACGGCCTGCAGGAAGTCCTGACCAATGACGCCTTGACCGATGAGGCCGTGCTGCGCATCTCGCAGGATTATGTCCGCGAAGTCGTCGCCCATGAGGTCGGGCATGTCCTGGGACTGCGCCACAACTTTGCGGGCAGCCTGGATGGCACCCTCAGCCGCAAGGAACTGGACGACTGGTTCCAGGCTTACGTCACCGGCAAGCCCGCCGACGCCTACACCAACAAGCTGACCGCCAACTCGGTCATGGACTACAACATCCTGCAAAGCGCCGTCTTTATCGGCTGGCGGATGCGCGCGCTCCACGAACCGCTGCCGCACGACCGCGCCGCCATCGCCTGGGGCTATTTCAACTCTTCCGAAGCGCGCGACAAGAAGATGCTCTTCGCCACCGATGAGGACCTGGCGCGCTATGGCGACGTGCGCGCGTTCGACTACGGCCCCGACCCGGTGGTCAACGCTTACGCCGACATGGCGGAGACCATTGACCTGCTGCCCAATGCCATCATCGAAACCTTCATCCGCGCCCGCGCCCCGCGCAATACCAACGACCGGGTTCCGCTGGAACAGGTCAACTTGAGCTGCGCCACCTACGCCAGGCAACTCGCCGGCCAGTTCGCCGACCAGCTTGCCTGGTTCCGCAAAGACACCCGCTCCCTGCGCGTCGAGAACCAGTTCGACTTCCTGGGCGACCTCAACCAGAAGGAACGCTATCAAGCCCACTGGAAATACCTCAACACCCAGATCAGCCAGTTGGGCGGCGTGGATCGCGCCCTCTTTTCCTTCCTTCCCCTGGACCTCAAATTGGACCTCAAACAGGAACCCACCAACGCTCCCGTCGTCCCGCGCCTCAACCCCACCAATCTGGCCGCCCGCCTGGAAAAACTGCTGGATTCTCCCAACTATAAAACCTTTGTCGGCCTGGACGACCAGAAAACCAGCTTCACCAAGGAGGAACACGACCTGATCCTCCAGCGCGGCCGGAAATTCTTCGAGCAACTGGAGAAGGACCTTGTCAAGCAGGTCTGCCTCAAGCTGGAGGACGCCCCGCGCACCCTCGGCGTCGAAGCCAATGGCGCCGTTAGCGAAGACGACGTGGTCGCCAAACTGGAGCAACGCATCATCGAACTGGCCAAAATGGTCGTCATGGCCAGGGACGAAACCAACCACATCTCCGGCAAGCTGGACGCGGGCCGGGTGGAAGTGGCGCAATTCAAATACGACCAGGAAACCCGCCTGGCCGCCGCCAGGGCGCTGAACGAAAAGACCGGCTCCTTCAAAGGCTGGGCCGACGATGCCAAGTCCGACCTGAACGCCGATCTCAAAAAGGAAGTGGAAGCGTCGTTGCTCATAGAACACCTGAAAGACTTCAAAGTATCGCAACTCTCCCGTCCCTTGCGCGAATGGTATCAGCACCAGCAAGACCTCCTGGCCCTCCTCCCCGCCGCGCCCAAATAAGCTGGATGAAGAGCAGGAAACCAACTCCCAAATATGTGACATGCGCCCCCAGCCCACGCCGCCATTTTCGTGATTGACTCCCAACCCCTTTCCGCATAAGAAATCAAGCATGACAAACCTAACAAGTTTAACAACAAGCCAACTCAACCAGATCATCGCGATCAAGGAACAGATCGAGGCTCTCGAAGCCCAAATCAATTCCATTGCCGGCGGCGATGAAGTTCCAACGCCGTTCACCGGGGAAGCCCCCAAGAAACGGCGCATCTCCGCCGCCCATCGGCGCAAGCTCGTCAAGGCCCTGGCCAAGGCGCGGAAAATCCGCTGGGCCAGGGTGAAGGCGGCCGGGAAGAAGGATCGGCGGAGCAGCCCGGCTGTGAGGGCCAAATTGGCGGCCGCGGCCAAGGCGAGATGGGCGAAGGCAAGGGCGGAAGGGAAAAAGACGTTGTAAGCCGGGACCATCGGCAGGCGGGAAAGCTGCGATGGCGGGTTGGCATGGGCAATCCTTCCAATGGGATGAGCGGATTACTGTGTGCTTGATTGGCGGTGGAAGGCGGCGGCGTTGCATGGTGTGGGTGGCTCCCGGTTCAAATGCGGGGCTTCAAAGTTCAACGACGGCAGGCACGCCGGAACGGCTCTGTTCCAGCACGTAATAGGATTCCACGTCTGGCATCCGGCAGGCAGGTCCAAAGACGGAACGGCCCGCTTCCCGGCGAAGTTCCGCAAGACTTGGGGTGTTGAAGGCAAACATGCCGAAGTGGTGTGGAACCAGACACGGGATTTGCGCGTCCACACAAAGTTGGCGGGCCTCGGCAAAAGTGAAGTTGCCGGCAATGCCATGACTGGTCCGCCAGGAGTCGCGCCCATTAACCGGCAGCAGCGCAAAGTCTATCTTGTGGCGAAGCAGTTCGGCGGCCAGGCCGTCGTAAGGCACACAATCGCCCGAGTGATACAACACCAGGCGCGGTGTCTTGAAGATGAAACCGAGGAAATGGTGCTCGCCACGCTCATTGACCTTGAGGGTTTCATGAGCCGCCGCGACCACCGACACGGTGACATTTTCCGAAAGGGACAGGGACTCGCCGGCATTGACGGCCACGGTCCGCTCCGGCGGCACACCCGCCTGGAGCGCAGCCTGGCGTTCGGCGCGAGGAACCACGAAACGGCAGGCGCAATTATTTTGGGCCAGCAGAGGGAGCGATCCCGGGTCCATGTGGTCGGAATGCCGGTGAGTGCAAAAAACCCAATCCACGCCCTGAATCTGTCCGGGTTCAATCGGAGCAGGCATCAGGCGGACGTGAGGGAACTGGGTTCCGCGATACTTTTCCGCCAGGCAATCCGACAGATAGGGGTCTATCAGCAAACGGCAACCCTCAAAGCGCATGGCAAAGCCGGCCTGACCGAGCCAGGCCAGGCCCACGCTTCCAGCCGGCAGGGTGTCTTGCCAAAGCCTCAGCATCCCAACCTCGTGTTTGTCAGCGGCCATCTTTTCGGATTCCGTTCCTTTTCCCCGCTTTCTTGTTCATGGCCCGGTCGCGTGAAGTTTTTTCACTGAATGGAAGGCCCGCCGTATCCGGCCAGGACCCGCTTGGGAAAACCCTCGGTGGCGATGTCGCCATAGTTATGCCCCGCTTCCGCCGGATAGACGCAGAACGAAACCAGCGGCTCGCCGGCGCCGGTGTTGACCGAGCGGTGCGCCCAGAGCGGCGGCACATAAACCATGCGGCCGCGGGTCATCCGTTCGGCCTGGCACTGGCCGTCGGAGGTCTTCATCAGCATGAAACCTTCGCCGCGCAGGCAGAGATAAATTTCCGCCGTGTTCGCCATCGAGTGGTAGTGGCCCTTGGTCATGAAATACTCCTGGCCGACCAAGCCCGGCTGGAGGGCGCTGATGCAAAACATGAGATGGCCGCGCTCCTCCGGCACGGGCACCTCGAAGACCTCGTAATGCACCGGATTATTTTCCCCGGCAATGAGCTGCTCGAGCGCGGCCCCATCGGCGTAATAGCCGCGCATGTCGGAGGCGCGCCGGACCAGGTGGTTCTTGGCCTGGCGCATCAGGCCGTTGTCCAAATCCAATTCGACTCCGAAAGGATTGATGAAGGCAGTTGGTGGCGTTGGCATAATTTAATTTCTGGCGCAAGCCGCGAGGCGGGCGAGTTCGTCAAACTTGGGTCCCCGGACAGGTATGTCAATGTGAAATACTTCGGCAATGACGCGCGTCCAGCCGTGGATGAAGTAAATCCAGCCGTCCTCAATCACCAGGTTGCGCGGCCGTTGTTGCGCGCGGGCTTGTTTGAGAAACAGGAGGTCGCCGCGGTAATTGAAATCCCACGCCAGGCCGTTCTGCGGAAACAGCGCGCCGCCGGTGAGCGGGGAGCCGGGCGCGTCCTTTCCCAATCCGGTGGCGTTGATGACCAGCGAGGCCGGGCGGAGGCGATTGAGAATTTCATCGCTGCGCGGCGGCGCGGGCGCGTGGCGGTATTCGACGGGCAGGTCGCAACCCATGCGGCGGTGCAGTTCCTTCATCTCGTCCAGCCGGCCCGGGGTGCGGTTGGCGACAATAATTTTGGAGGGCCGGTTGGGGCCGTGCTGGCGCTGCATCAAGTGCCAGGTGATGGCGATGGCCGCGCCGCCCGCGCCCAGCACAAAAGCCTCCGCGCCAGTCTTCTCCCAGTGGCGCTCCGGCAGAAATGCCTCCAGGGCCAATCCAGCCGTGATGAGGTCTTTGGCGTGGCCGACGAGCCGGCCGTCGCGCTTGGAGATGCAACTGATTTCGTTGGTCAGCGCCGCGTATTCGTCCAATTGATCAAACTGGTCGCGACAGGCTCTGAGCAAGTCCAGCTTGTGGGTCGTTACCAGCGCGCCGCGCGCCAGGGGGTCGGATTTGATGAAGGCGACCGCTTCCCGGTATTTCCGCGGTTCATCATGTAGCGCGAAGTCAAGCCCCTTAATGGCGCAGTCGCCCAGGCCCAGATACCGCGCCCAGGCCGGGAACACCTTCATGATCGAGGACTGGCCGGTGGTCACGCCGATGAAATAAATCGTCGGCTGTTCCGCCTTTTCATAATGGATGTTGTTCACATTCAATTTCGAGCCTTCCCGGGCAGTGGGCACAAATTACCGCCCGCCCGCCCCGGCATGATAAAGCGCCGGCAACCCCAAACCAGCCCAAAAACGCCAGGGCGAGTTAATCGCAAAGTTGCTTGATTTACCTTGATTAGCCTTCATTGACCTTCATTAGGATGGCTGGCAACGGAAGCGGAGGAGGCAATGGAGTAGTGGAGCGGTGGAGGGGTGAACCGGGTCCCTCCAAAATGCCGCGCGCGCCGGGTTTGGCCCCGCGCCCTCCGCGCCCGCCCCGGCCGCATCCTCCCGGATGCGACGCCGCAGTGTGCCTACGTGTCTCACGCGGTCAATTTAACCATAGGTTCTAATTTTTGTCAAGCCCCATTTGTGAAAAAACTTGAACCGGAGCAGGCGGAGAGCACAGCGCGGCAACGCCGCAACCAAAGAAATGGAACCACGGATAAAGAAGACTTTTCAACGCAAAGTCGCCAAGGCGCAAAGACGCCAAGCAGGAAAGAACGCTTTGCGCCTTTGGGCCCTTGCGTCTTTGCGTTAAGAACACCATTGGCAAAATCCCCGCGAAAATGAGCGACTCTGCCAGATTGCAGCACAGATCTTTTTTCTCTGTTTCCTCAGTGCCCTCCTGTTCCAAATTTCTTCAACGTCAATCTGCGTTATCTGCGGGCAGAACCGTGAAGGCCGAGGGGTCCAACAGATTGTCAACTTCACGTTTAGGCCATCCACGCAAGCGGTTCTCAATGCGTGACTAAATGTGTTGACTACAGTGGCGCCGCAGCGGCGCCGCCCTACGCGACTTGGCGTGATCAATAGCGCAAGAGGCACTTGGTCACTTTGCCTTCGCGCACGGCGGCAAAGGCATCGGCGATCTTCTCCAGCGGAAATTCGTGCGTGATGAACTCCGAGGCGGTGAGGACGCCTTGCCGAATCCAGTCGCACAAGGGCTGCTGGGCCTGGCGCTCGCGCCAGCGGGTCGGCCATTGGTGGACAAACAGGTTGAAGTTATACGGGCCAATGTCCTTATTGACAGTGATTGCCGGGGAGGCCACCACGCCATAAACGCATATCGAGCCGCCCATCTTGACCAGGGGCAGCGCCAGGTTGACGATCTTCTCGTTGCCTACCGCGTCCACAATGGCGTCCAGGCCGCACGCCATTTCCTTTTGCAGATTAGGAACGTCCTCCGGCGCATAGACGGCATCGGCGCCCATCTGGAGGGCGCGCTGGCGTTTGGGCGGCAGCGGCTCGACGACGCCAATCCATTTCAAGCCGAGCAGTTTTCCGAACTTGACAAAGCTCAAGCCCACAGGCCCCGCGCCGAAAACGAGGATGCGGTCGCCGGCTTTGAGGTTGAAATCGCCGAAGCCGCCATAGACTTCGCGCCACATGCAAAGGATGACGGCGGCTTCGGGCGGGATGTCGGCGTCCACCTTGCGCTGGATTTCGTAGCACTCGAACCAGCCGTGCTGGGCGTCGGCCACGCCGTCGGCCACCATGGCGTCGTGATCGGTGACGAGGGTGTATTCGCAGAAGCCGCCCCAGGCGCTGTTCAGCCCCGGCTCGGCGAAGTTGAAGACCAGCCCGCCAATGGCGCGGTCGCCAGGCTTGAAATGACGCACCTTCGCGCCCACTTCCTGCACGATGCCGGCGTCCTCGTGGCCCAGAATCATGGGAAAAGTTTGCACGCCGGGGAAGTGGCCGGAAATGAGTTTGGAATCGGTGGCGTTGCACAGGGCGGCCACCTCGGTTTTCACCAGCGCTTGGTAGGGCCCCATTTTGGGTTTCTGAATCTGGACGACTTCCAGCGCGCCCGGCTGCTTGACAATGACGGCTCTCATGGTTGGTCTCCGTTCTGTTTTGTTTGGTTTGATTCCAACGCGGCCAGTTCGTCGTACACGCCTTCCAAGCCGCGGTAGGCTTTTTCGAGGATGGCGCGCCGGCGGCGATACTGGTCGCGGTTGGCGGCGATGGGCGTGGCGGAATTTTCCACGGCGATAAAGCGGTGAATGACATCAAAGTCCTTGAACACACCCGCCGCCACGCCGCCGATGACCGCCGCGCCCATGGAAGTGGCTTCCTCAAGCACATTGAGCGACTGGACCCGGCAATCATAGGCATCGGCCATGATTTGCCGCCAGACCGCGCTGCGCGCGCCGCCGCCAATGACGGTGATGGCGTCCATCGGGACATGAGCGCGGAAGATATTGACGATGATGGCGAGGTTGAGCGAAATGCCCTCCATGACGGCGCGCAGCATGTCTTCGCGCCTGGAGGCGAGGTTCAATCCGATGAAGGCCCCGCGCGCATTCGGGTTCCACCACGGCGTGCGTTCGCCCAGCATGTAAGGCAGAAAGAGGACGCCGTTGGCGCCCGGGGGCGAAGCGGCAATGGCGTCGTTTATCAAATCAAACGGGTCGGCGCCCCGGGCCAGCGCGGCGGCGGATTCCGGGGAGCAAAGCTGCTCCTTCATCCAATTCAAGCTGGAACCGGCGGTCTGCATTGTGCCGGAAGGATGCAGGTAGCCGGGCACGCAATGCGCCCAATTCATGGTGCGCATCTGGCCGTCCACGATCGGCTTCTTGACTGTCAGCGCAATCCAGCTCGACGAACCGAGGTAGTTGTAGGCCGTGCCGGGTTTGACGCAGCCCACGCCGACGCCGGCGCAACTGCCGTCGCCGCCGCCCACGGCGACCGGGGTGCCTTCCTTCAGGCCGGTATGCCGGGCGGCCTCGCGGGTGATCGTGCCGAGGATGGCGGTGGAAGGTTTGGCGGGCGGAAACATCTGGGCGTCCACGCCGGCGATGCCGATGAGCTTCGAGGACCACTGGAAGGTGTTCAGGTCAAAGGCGTTTGTGCCGGAAGCGTCGGAGAAATCAGTGGCAATCTGGCCGGTCAGCCGCAGGTTGATGTAATCCTTCGCGCAGAGGGTGTGGCGGGCGCGGCGGTAAATCTCCGGTTCGTGGTCGCGAATCCACATGAGCTTCTCGATGGAATAAGACGGGCTGACGCGATGGCCGGTGATGGCGTAGAAACTCTTGAGATCAATCTGCGCGAGAATGGCGGCGGCCTGTTTGGAGGCGCGCTGGTCGCAATAGAGAATGGACGGGCGGAGCGGGTTGCCTTGTTGGTCCACGACGGTGCAACCCATCATTTGGCCGCTCAACGCGACCGCCGCGACATCCGCCGCGTTCAAGCAGGACAGCAGCGCCCGGGAGGAATCGCCGACGGCCTTCCACCAGTCTTCGGGATTTTGTTCGGCCCAGTTGCCGTTGAAAAAGCGGGTGGGATAGGAACAGGTTTGGCTGGCAACAAGTTTGCCGTCAAGCGAATAGAGGGTGGCCTTGTTGCCGCTGGTGCCCAGGTCGTGGGCGAGAAGGAATTGGTGGGGCATGGCTCCGCTCAGTTCATGGTGTTGCCGATGGACACGGTGATGATGCCGGCAATCAATACGGTCAATCCGGCCGCGAGCCATCTCTTGCTTTGGCCGGCGGCGCCCTTCCATTCGCCGGTCATGAAGCCCAGGCCGTTGCCGATGAGTACCGAACCGGATTGGAAGATGGCGAAGCCCACAGAGGTTCCCAACGCGCCAAGTTTCCATGCGCCAACGCCGTAGAAGAACAGGCAGCCGAAATGGCCCAGCGCCATCAGGAGGGCCAGAAAGAGGTTCAGCCCGGACCCGGCATTGCGGAAATTGTTCCAACTGTGGTTTTGGAAAAGCCGGATGAGGGAAAATCCGGCGCTGGAAATCAAGCCGCCCAGAAAAATCAATGTCCACACCGCCAACCCGCCCAGCCACGGGGCGTTGTGATATTGTTCCACCGAGAGGCTGTCAATTTTGCCAATGGTTCCGCCGAGGTAGAAAGCGATGTTGCAGCCCGATGAAAACAAGCCCGCCAGCACGCAAATGATCATGCCAGCCAGCGTGTTCTTTTCCTGCGTGCCGGGCGGCGCGGCGGCTTGCGCGGCCTTCTCGCGTTTCATGCCCGCCACGCCATTGATCGCCACGCCAACGATGCAAACAAGGATGCCGGCAATGACCACCATGCCGCCCGGCGTTTTGGCCTTGTCCGCATGGCCCAGGAAGAACGGCAGCATGGAACCGCACAACGCCATCGTGCCCATCGTCAGGGCGTAGCCCAGCGACAGCCCCAGTCGGGCCAGCCCGTGTCCCCACAGGCAGAATCCGCAGCCCCAAAGAAACCCCAGCGCCATGACGCCGAAGATGATTCCACCGGACACCTGTGCGTAGGTTTGCCAAAGGCCATTAAGGAGGAGCGCCGCGAACCCGACCGGCACGACGAGCATCGCAAAAAAGAAGAACGCGCCCCAAGTGTTCTCCCAGGAGTAGTTCTTTATATACTTGGCCGGCAGGGCGAAGGTGCCCAGGAAAATCGAAGCCAGCAATGTCCAGCCCATTCCGATCAGCATAATTTATCTCCGAGTTGTTGTTGTTGTTGATTTGGTTTTGGCCGGTAAAGCCAACCCTGATTCATACCAGCCATGTGTGCGGTTGCAAACCTTGCATACGGAAAGCATGACCGGCACTTCCACCAGCACGCCCACCACAGTTGCGAGGGCCGCCGGCGAGTCCGCGCCGAACAGCGTGATGGCCACCGCCACCGCCAGTTCAAAGAAGTTGCTGGCGCCGATCAGCGCGCCGGGCGACGCCACGTTGTGTTCCACGCGGAAGCGCCGCATCAGCAGATAAGTCAGGCCGGAATTAAAATAGACCTGGATGACGATCGGCACTGCGATAAGCAGCACGGCCATCCAGCGGGCCGTCAGGTTCCTGGACTGAAACGCAAAGATCAACACGAGCGTCAACAACAGCGCGCCAATCATCACCGGATGAAACTTGGGCAAGAAGTCTTGCTCAAACCAATCCCTGCCGCGCGACTGGAGCAGCGCCGCACGCGTGAGCCAGCCTGCCGTCAACGGAATGACGATAAACACCACCACTGACGTGAGGAGCACCCTGGCGGGCACCTCCACATGTGCCACGCCGCAGAGGAACATCACGATGGGGGCGAAGGCTACCAACATGATGAGGTCGTTCACCGCGACCTGCACCAACGTGTAAGCCGGGTCGCCGTCGGTAAGGTAACTCCATACGAACACCATCGCGGTGCAGGGCGCGGCGGCCAGGATGATGAGTCCGGCTGTGTAGTTTTTCGCCGTTTCCGGTTCAATCCAGGCCGCGAACACATGCTGCATAAATACCCACGCCAAAAACGCCATGCCGAACGGTTTCACCAGCCAGTTCACGAACAGCGTCACCATCAGCCCGCCGGGTTTCCGCGCGATGCCGCCAATCGCGCTGAAATCCACCTTCAACATCATCGGGTAAATCATCAGCCACAGCAGCACGCTGATGGGTACGTTCACCTGCGAGCCGTGACCGAATTCCAGCTTGCTCAAGGTGGCGGTCACGCCAGGCAGCAGCTTGCCTAAAGCCACGCCGACCACCATGCAAACCAAAACCCAGAGCGTCAGGTAACGCTCGAAGAAGGCGAGGCGTTTCGGAGCCGGAGCGGGATGAGTGTCGTCAGCCATGGAAGCAGCAGGCTTACTTCAGGTTCAAAACGGACATCACGGTGGGCGAAGTGTGTTTGGTGTGAACCTTGTCCGGTCCAACCACCGTGTTGAAGTTGGAAATAATCAGACGGCCCTTCCAAACGATCGGTTCACCCGGCTCGTTGAGTTCGCCGCGCAATCCGTCCGTGTCGCCATTTTGCGCCAGCACGGAGATTTTGCCCTCCGGCGTCACCTTCGCGATGGCGTTGTTGGAAAAGTCCGCCACGTAAAAGTTGTCCTGATCGTCCGCACATATGCCGTCCGTCGTCCGCATTCTGGCTTTCGTCGCCTGCGCGAGAAAGCCGGGCGATTTCGGGTCGAGCGAATAATCCAGATCGGTTTTGGCGAAGATGGTGTTGCCCGTCACGTTGCCGCCGTCATCGAAGGTGATTTTGTGAATCGCGCCGTCGCCGAAGTTGCCGATGTAGAGATTGCCCTTGTGGTCGAAGACGATGCCGTCCGCGCCGTAGGGGCAATTGGTATTGAGCGTGACCAGCAAAACGATGAGATTCGGATCGGCCAGCGTGTTGGAAACCTTCACGTTCTTGTCCTGGAGCTTGAAGCGATAGACGCCGCTGACCATCCGGCCCTGGGGATCCTTGACTTTGGTCATCAAGCTTTCGGTGACGTAAATCGAATCGCCGCGGACGCGGACGCCGTTCGGATGCTCCATGCCTTCGGCGATGACAGTGCAGGATTGAACCTGATCCCCCTGGATGCGCAGGCGCAACATCCGGCCTTTGAATTGAGTCGGCTGCGAACCGGACCAGCCCTGGTTGTCGCAAACATAAAGATCGCCATCGGGACCGAACTCGATGCCCATCGGACAGGCAACCCCGGTTTCGGGCAGCGGCGGCACCTTGACCCAGACGCGCGGCTTGAGGTCCTGGCCAATTTTGAGCAGGCACGCCGGTTTGGTTTGGTCGGCGAAGTTGGGGCAGGCCACGACCAGATCGCCGTCCGGCGCGATGGCCATGCCGTCGGACGTGGCCACCGCTTCGGGCAGGGCGGCGAAGAGCGCGGGCGTTTGCAGCGGGGATGGGGATCCCATCATGGGACCGGCGTTGTTGGAGCGGCCGGGATGCGAGGCGCAGCCGGTGAAGGCGAGCGCGGCGCTCAAGAACAGCAATTTTGCGTGATTCATTTTGTGTTTGATTTGTGTCAGTACGGTTGCCAGTTCGCAACCATTATTTGGTTTTCTGCCTGGGGTCAATCCATTTCGGCGATTGACTCCAAACCCGCGCCGGCATTATCTCTTTCCAGTGACAATTTTTGGAAATTTAACGGCAAACCATGAAATCTGAATCGCCAAATAAGAACAACGCCGCCAGCCGCTGGCTCTCCTTCCGCCCCGAAATCAAGGTCGTGGACTGCACGATCCGCGACGGCGGCCTGATGAACAACCACAATTTCGAAGGCACAACCGTGAAAATGGTCTATGACACCTGCATCGCCGCCGGTGTGGATTACATGGAGCTTGGCTACAAGGCGTCGCGCAAGGGCATCAAGGCCGGCGAGCATGGCGATTGGAAATACTGCACCGAGGACGCCTTGCGCCGAATCGTGGGCGACAACAAAACCGCTTTGAAACTGTGCGTGATGGCCGACGCCGAGCGGTGCGATTATCACGAGGATATTTTGCCGAAAAAGGACTCCGTCCTGGACATGATCCGCGTGGCGACCTACATCCACCAGATTCCGACCGCGCTGGACATGATCAAGGACGCGCACGACAAAGGCTACGAAACGACCGCCAACCTCATGGCCGCCTCGACGGTTCCCGACCGCGAGTTGAGCGAAGGCCTGGAAATGCTCGCGCAGTCTGAAGTCAAGGTCATTTACCTGGTGGACAGTTTTGGCGCGTTTTACAGCGAACAGATTCACGCGCTGGTGAAAAAATACCTGGGCTGCTGCAAGTCCTCCGGCAAGGAGGTCGGCGTCCACATGCACAACAACATGCAACTGGCCTTCGCCAACACCCTGGAAGGCATCATCGAAGGCGCCAATTTTCTCGACGCCACCATGGCCGGCCTGGGCCGCGGCGCGGGCAACTGCCCGATGGAATTGCTCCTCGCCTTCCTCCACAATCCCAAATACCGGCTGCGCCCGGTGCTGGACTGCGTGCAGAACCACATCGAGCCGCTGCGCGCCAAACTGCGGTGGGGCTACGACTTGCCCTATCTGCTCACCGGCATGTTGAACCAGCACCCGCGCGCCGCCATCAAGTTCAAAGAAGCCGAACTCAACGGCGAAAAAGGCGACATTCTCAGTTTCCACGACACCGTGACGGACCAGGAATGAACCAGAACGCCGCCCTCAAACCACTTTGATGGATTTAAAGCCACTGACAAGAGTGGTGCCGGAGGCGGGACTCGAACCCGCACGCCATTTTACTGGCCCAGGATTTTAAGTCCTGTGCGTCTGCCATTTCGCCACT
>Ga0182027_10004425_pt1 | contig 21770 bp, 16 predicted proteins | sample 712E1DmetaG_FD_121300 | JGI IMG/M metagenome (GOLD analysis project Ga0182027, IMG submission 121300) | Permafrost microbial communities from Stordalen Mire, Sweden - 712E1D metaG (Illumina Assembly) | ecosystem: Environmental > Terrestrial > Soil > Wetlands > Permafrost | place: Sweden... | reverse complement strand
TATGGCATGCCCGAACGTTCGCCCGTGACCGAATCTGACCCGATCCGGCCGATCAACGCCTACGGCGAGACGAAGCGGACCGTCGAGGCGGCGATCGCCTGGTACGGCCATGGCTACGGTCTGCGGGGAGTGATCCTGCGGTACTTCAATGCCGCCGGCGCGAGCGTCGCGAACGGTGAGCAGCATGTGCCCGAGACGCACCTCATCCCGAATGTCCTGGCGGCCGTGGAGCAGGGTCGCGAGGTGACCCTCTTTGGCGAGGACTACGCCACGCCCGACGGGACCTGCGTCCGCGACTACATCCACGTCGGGGACCTGGCAGCGGCTCATCTGGCCGCGCTCGAGGCAACGGACCCAGCCGATCCTCGGACCGGCCCGGCGGCCGGCCCCTGCCAGCCGCTCATCTGCAACCTGGGCAGCGGCACGGGTTTCAGCAACCGCCAGATCGTGGCCGCGGCCGAGACGGTGGTGGGCCACGCCATCGCGGTGAGGATGGGCCCGCGCCGCGCCGGAGACCCGCCGGCCCTCGTCGCGAGCGCCGAGCGCGCCGCCACCGTCCTGGGCTGGCAGCCTCGCCACGGCACGATCGAAGAGATGATCGGCTCGGCCTGGCAGTGGCGCCGCGCGCACCCTCGAGGCTACGCCGAGTAGTCTCGCCGCGACCCACTCATGGGTCGCGGCCCAGCCGCGGCGGGCTGCCAGGCGGCAACTGGACAGACTTGCCCGAGGTGGGAATTGGTGAACGGCGGATGGCTTTCCGGCTACTCGGTCCGCCCGAGTTGGAGGATTCCACGCTCAATCGCGGCTTGCCGTGCTCGGCCGTCGCCCTCTGCGACTCCGTTTAGGGCCTCATCGCCTCCTCGGGACAGCCTAACTCCCACCTGAGGCAAGTCTGACCAGTTGACCCCACCGGGCAGCGGCACGCAGGCCACGGAGTGGGCGGTGTTCCGAGACGCTTCGGAGGCGACCCAACCGGGTCTAGAATCGGGCCATGCCACTCTTCCGACACGCCGCCCCGCCCGCGCCATCTGCGGATCCGGCCGATTGGCGGCCACAGCGCTTCGGCAGGGGCGGCGGTCATCGCATGAGAGATCCGATCATCGAGCCCGGATGGTCAGGCGTGCGCGTCCTGGCTCGATTCGAAGACGGCCACACGGTGTTCAGCGACGAGGATGGCGTCGACTGTACGGCCGAATTCGCCAGGGTCGCGGAGGCCATCACGGCCGCGGCACTGGCCGGCCAGCTCATCCTGGACGGCTTCCTGACAGTCGAGCCGACGCAGCTGGTCGCCGGCACGCCGACCCATGAGATCGAGGCGCCGAGCAGCGGCCAGATGATGACCCAGTTCATCGTCGGCAGCCACGTGGCCCGAGCGGTCGCACCGCAGCGACAACTCGACCCGGACCGGCCGATCGCGTTCGTCGCGGTCGATCTGCTGGAGATCGATGGCTCGCCCCTGCTCGACGTTCCCCTGCTAGAGCGCAAGCGCCTGCTCGACGGATCGCTCCGCCAGGGTGAGCTGGTTCGGATCACGCCGTTCGTCCGCCCGCCGATCGACAGCTTCCTCGCCACGTGGCGCGGCCTGGGTTTCCAGGCGCTGGCGTACAAGGCACCCAACAGCCGCTACACGCCGGACGCAGCCACCGACGACTGGTCGATGGTTTCGATACCCAACCTGTAGCTGCGCCGGACCGAACCATCCCCGGAACCGCCCGGCGTGGTACGGTGCCACCGATGCCTTCCAGCGCGCTGACTCCCGAAATCAAGGATGAGATAGCCAGGCTCGGTAGTGCCGACATCATGGTCGGGATCCCGAGCTTTCGGAACGCGGCGACTATCGGCCACGTCGTCCGTGCGGCTCAGGCCGGCCTCGTCCAGTACTTCCCGGATCTCCGGCCGGTCCTGGTCAACGCCGATGCCGGCTCCCCAGACGGCACCGGGCGAATCGTCGTGGAGACCGAGCCGCCGGGCTACATCGAACAGATCCTGCTGGTCCACCCGACCAACCGCCTCGACCGGGTTAGCCTCACATACCCTGCAGTCGATGGCGTTTCAGGCAAGGGCGCGGCCCTGCGGACCCTCTTCGAGATGGCTGCGGCGCTCCAGGTCGAAGCGCTGGTCGTGGTCGACTCGGATCTGCGATCGATCGTCCCGGAGTGGATCGAGCTGCTGGCCGGGCCGATCCTCAAGGGCGGCTACGACTTCGTGGCGCCGCTCTACGCCAGGCACAAGTACGACGGCACGATCACCAACACCGTCACCTATCCCGTGACGCGGGCGCTGTACGGACATCGCATCCGCCAGCCGATCGGTGGCGACTTCGGCGTCAGCGGCGACCTGATCCGCCACTACCTGGCCCAGGAGGACTGGACTCCCGACGTGTCGCGTTTCGGCATCGACATCTGGATGACGACGACGGCTTTGACGGGCGGCTTCGCCGTCTGCCAGACGCGGCTCGGGGCGAAGATCCACGACCCGAAGGACCCCGGCTCGGACCTGGGGCCGATGTTCCGTCAGGTCGTCGGCACACTGCTGTCGATGGCCCGCGACAACGCCGAGCGGTGGCTGCCCATCACCGGCAGCCACGATGTCCCCGCCTACGGCTTCGAGAGGGTCGTCGATCCGGCGCCGCTCGAGGTCAACACGCTGCGCCTGCTGTCGCAGTTCCACGAGGGTTCCCTGACCCTCGCCGACACGTGGCAGCGAATCATCGCCCCCGACAATTGGGAGCAGGTCCTGGGCCTCGCGGCCGAGGCCGGAACCCTGGCCGAGGCCGCGGCCCATCGGCTGGGGCTGGGCCGCGAATCGGGCGAGGGCACCGCCGGTCGGCCTATGCCAACCACGGACGAGCTGTCCGATGCGGTCGCCGCATTCCACTTCCCCGACGACCTGTGGGCCCGCGTCGTCTACGACGTGCTCGTTTCGGCGAGCTTCGGCGAGACGGAGATGGAGCGGCTCGTGGCCGCCTTCGTGCCGATCTACTTCGGCCGTGTCGGCAGCCTGGTCATCGAGGACCGCCACCTGTCCGAGGAGCAGGCCGAGGAGCACGTCGAGCGGCAGGCCCGCGAATTCGAGCTGCGCAAGCCGTACCTGGTCGAGCGCTGGCGGGAAGCCGCCGCGGCAGCACGGGCCGTGGAGCCCCAAAGATGACCCGCACCCCGCTGCCGTCGCGGATCCTGATTCCCGTCGTCAACCCGCTCACCGCCCAGGAGCTCGTCAAGATCGGCGCGTCGTTGATGGACCGCCGGACGGGCGTCCTGACGGTTCTCGGCATCGTCGAGGTTCCGGAAGGAACGCCGCTGAGCGAGGGCGCGACCCAGGCCCGCCAGGCCCGCCGGCTGCTACAGCGCGTCCTCGACTACGCTCCCGAAGGCGTGACGATCCACCCCATCGTCCGCATCGGGCGCCGCGCCGCCGAGGGCGTGATCGAGGCGGCAACCGAGCTCGACGCCGATCTCATCGTCTTCGGCTGGGGCGGCAAGCCTCCGACAACCCGCGCCGGAGTCCCCACGTCGGTCTTCTCGCCGACCATCGACGAGGTCGCGCGCGACGCACCGTGCGACATCGCGGTCATAAAGCAGCGCGGTCCGGCCGAGATCCGAACCGTCCTGGTGCCGATCCGAGGCGGCCCTCACGCGGAGCTGGCCCTGCGCTTCGCCAACGCCCTGGCCCACCGCAACGACGCAAAGGTCGTGGCCCTGCACTTCGTGCCGCGGGGCATCGCCGAGGGCATCCGGACGCAGTCGGAACGGGCCCTGGCGCACTTCATCCGCCAGCATGCCGACGGCCATGTGGAGCAGGCCGTGCGCGAGGCCGTCAACGTCCGCAACGCCATCCTGCGTGAGGCCGAGTCCGCCGATGTCGTGGTCATGGGCGCTTCGGCGGCGCCGGCCACGAGCCACGGCGAGACGTTCCTGTTCGGTGCGCTGCCCGAAGCCGTGGCCACTCGCGCCCGCAAGACGGTCATCGTCGTCAAGACTCGTGAGGCGATCGGCAAGGCCACGTTCGAGAAGCTCGAGGCGCGGGCCGAGACGCTGGCTGCCGCCGAGCGTGCCGCATTCGAGGCCCGTTCGATCCCGCTTCGGGTCGAGCGCTGGTTCGGCGAATCGAACTTCCACCACCGCGAGTTCGGCGACCTCGACCGCCTGGTCGACCTCAAGCGCAAGCAGGGGCTGACCGTCAGCCTGGTGCTCCCGGCGCTCAACGAGCAGGAGACGATCGGGGTCATCGTGGAGCGGGCCCGGCGCGAATTGATGGAACGCCATCCGCTGCTCGATGAGCTGCTCGTCATCGACTCCGATTCGACCGATCGAACGCGCGAGGTCGCCGAGGCGGCCGGCGCCAGGGTCGTGGTCCATCAGAACGTCCTGACCCGCTACGGCAGTTTCACGGGCAAGGGCGAAGCGCTGTGGAAGAGCCTCTACGAGACGTGCGGCGACATCGTGGTCTGGGCCGACACGGACGTCCGGAACTGGCATCCGCGGATGGTCTACGGCACCGTCGGGCCGCTCATCGCCGAAGAGCGCATCCAGTACGTCAAAGGCTATTATCGGCGGCCGATCGTCGAAGGCGGCCTGCTCAAGGAAGGCGGCGGCGGCCGGGTGACCGAACTCGTGGCGCGGCCGCTGCTCAACCTGTTCTTCCCGGAGTTGTCCGGCTTGATCCAGCCACTGTCGGGCGAGTACGCGGGGCGACGCTCGCTGCTCGAGACGCTGCCCTTCTTCACCGGCTACGCCGTCGAGATCGGGCACCTCATCGACGTCGCCGAGCGATGCGGCCTCGAAGGGTTGGGCCAGGTGGACCTTGAGCGTCGGGTCCACCGCAACCAGGAGCTCGAGGGCCTGTCGCGGATGAGCTTCGTCATCCTGCAGGCCGTCATGAAGCGGCTCGAGGAGCGGCGCAAGACGCGGCTGTTCGCCGAGCTCGGCTCGACGATGAAGCTGCCGCGGTCCGGCCACGGCCGACTGGGTTTGGAGGTGATCGAGCTGGCGGACCACGAACGGCCACCGATGATCAGGATCCCCGAGTACCTCGAGAAGCGGCGCAACGATCCCGGCTCGATCGGCGCGGCAGCTGCGGCGGCCGCGGCGCGAAATGGCCGTGGCTCGAGTGCGGCGGTCGCCGAGCCGCCTTCTGAGGGAGCGCCGGCAGAGGGAGCGCCGACCGCGGCCGCCCCGGAGACCGAGGCGTGACCGAGCACCGCCAGGATCGGCTGCGCGTTCTGCTTGCCCCGGACTCGTTCAAGGGGTCGCTGTCTTCCGTGGACGTGACCCGGGCGCTCGCAGAGGGCTGGGCGCGGGCGCGCCCACACGATGAGCTGATCCTCGCCCCGCTCGCCGACGGCGGCGAGGGCACGCTGGCGGCGATCGCCGAAACGGGCGGTTGGGAGTGGCAGGAGTGCCCTGCCCACGACCCGATGGGCCGGCCGCTCACGGCGCGCTGGCTGCTTTCCGCCGACGGCCGCCGCGCCGCCGTGGAACTGGCCGAGGCATCGGGGCTGTCGCGACTGCCGGACGGGGAGCCGCGGGCACCGATCGCGGCCACGACCGAGGGGACGGGCGAGATCCTGCAGGCGGTCCTCGACGCGGGTGTTCGGCACGTGCTGCTGGGCGTGGGCGGGAGCGCGACGACCGACGGAGGCTGCGGGCTGCTCCATGCCCTTGGCGTTTGGTATCGCGGCGGCACGGGTGGCCGTCTGCCGGCGCTGCCGGGGCCGATCCCGGACCTGGCGGCTGTGGACCTAGCGGCTCTGGATCCGCGACTCAGCGAGTTGGTGATGCGCATCGCCTGCGATGTCACGAACCCGCTGCTCGGCGAACACGGCGCCGCCGCGACATACGCGCCGCAGAAGGGGGCGTGGCCGGAGGACATCGAGTCGCTCGAGGCCTGGCTGACGCACTATGCCGATCTGCTCGAGAAGGCGGCCGGGACGCGGGCCCGGGACATCCCCGGAGCCGGGGCCGCGGGCGGGACGAGCTTCGGCCTCCTCTGCCTCGCGCCACGGATGAGGTCGTTCGAACTGGTCCCCGGCATCGACGTCGTGATGCAGGAGACGGGCTTCGACGCGCGGCTGGCCACGGCCGACCTCGTGATCACCGGCGAGGGCCGGATCGACGAACAGACCGCATACGGCAAGACGGCGCTCGGAGTAGCCCGCAGAGCGGCCGCTGCAGACGTCCCGTGTCTGGCCATCGGCGGTGGCGTCACACCGGAAGGGGCCGCGGCGCTGGCCGCGGTTGGGACGTTGTCCGTGCCGGTCCTGGACCAGCCGATGTCGCTGGAAGATGCGATGAGCCAGGCGGCGCCACTCGTCGCCGCGGCGGGCGAGCGGCTGGCTCGGCTCGTGGAACTGGGCACCGTGGTTGGCGAGCGGCGGTCCGCGCGGCTCGCCACCGGCGAGGCTGTCGGGTGACACCGGCTGCCAGTCCCAAGCCGACGCCCAAGGCCAGGTCGAAGCCCAAGCCCAGTCCCGAGAAGATCGCCCGTACCTGGGCCCACCAGCTGGAGACCAAGCGTCCGGGTCTGCTGCCGTTCGTCCTCGACCGCCTGGCCGAGGCCAACGGCCGGCCGGTCTGGCGGCCTCGCCTCGACCCCGTCAGCGAGCTGGTCCTCACGATCCTCACCGCCAACAGCGCCGACATCAACGCCGAGGTCGCCTTCGCGGCCCTGCGGGAAACCTACCCGTCTGCGCCGCGGCCGCCGGACGGCGCGCTCGAGCCGCAGTCCTGGCCCGGCTGGGGCGGCGTCGGATTGCCCGATCTGCCCGCGCCCGACTGGACCGCCGTCGAGTCGGCGCCCATCCCCGAACTGACCGACGTCATCCGCCCCGGCGGCCTGGCCAATCAGAAGGCGCCCCGAGTGCAAGCCGCGCTCCATGCCCTTGCCGCCAACGGCGGCAGCCACTCGCTCGAGTTCCTGCGCGGCCGGCCGCCGCTGGAGGCCCGCGACTGGCTGTCCGCGATTCCCGGCATCGGCAAGAAGACCGCGTCCGTGGTCCTGCTGTTCAGCTTCGGCACACCGCTGATGCCCGTCGACCGCCACGTCTTCCGCGTCAGCCAGCGAATCGGCCTGATCCCCGAGAAGTCGGACCCCGACGCCGCCCACGACTACTACCTGGCCATGCTTGCGCCCGAGCAGATGTACGAGGCCCACGTCTCACTGATCACCCACGGCCGCCGGACCTGCCACGCCCGCAACCCCGACTGCGAGCACTGCCCGGTCGCCCCCCGCTGCCGCTACTTCGACCCCAAGGCGGAGTAGGCCGGAAGCCGGCCGACGAGTTCGGTGAAGACGCTGCGGCCAGCAGCGCACCTCACGGGGCCGCGCGAGTGACGGATCAATCCCGCAGTGAGGCAGCTGGCTACGACCAAGTCCTGCGCCGGGAGGATCGGCATCCGCCTCCCGAAAGGTCGTGTGTGTCCGAGTTCGGCTACAAGACGTGCGATCGGGCCCCACGAGCCCAACCGATGCTCAACTTCAGATACATGTCCGACCAGTCTCAGCCCGGCCGATCGGTCGACCGGTCGTTCGTGTATCTGCTCCCGAGCACTTCTGACCGGAACGGGTGGACTCAGGTGGGGATCGGGTCGAGATTCGTCGTGGGCGCACTCGGTTCTGAGCAGAGTCGACCGAGTCCGCAACCAGCCGGGTACCGACTGTCCGACATGTATCTCTATTCGAGCATCGTGGGACCCAAGAGGCCAGAGATGGTCGATTCTGTATGCCAACTCGGGCGCAGACGACCGAAGGGCGTGGTGGCTCACGGCCGGGTGGCGCGGCCGGGTGGCGCGGCGGAGTGGCGCGGCGGAGTGGCGCGGCGGAGTGGCGCGGCGGAGTGGCGCGGCCTTTCCCGGCCGCCCTCCACCCCTCCCCCACCTATACTCGGCGCAACGTCACTGGGCCCTCGGGGGAGGCGAGCTACCAAATGAATGAGCACCGGGCGCGGCGGATACTGCTGGTCGACGACGATGCGAGCCTGCTCGTCGTGCTGGCGGAGCAGTTGCGCGACGACGGCTTCGAGGTGGCGACCGCGCGGGACGGCCAGGAGGCGCTGCGGCGGCTCGACGCCGGCTGGCCGGACCTGATCCTGCTCGACCTGATGATGCCCAAGATCGATGGCCTGGCCCTGGCCCGTCAGATCAAGTCCGAAGCGGACCTGCCGATCATCGTCCTGTCGGCCATCGACACGGCCGACAGCAAGGCCCGACTGCTCGACGAGGTGGCCGAGGATTACGTCTCCAAGCCATACCACTACCCGGAGTTGCGGGCTCGAATCCAGCGGGTTCTAGCGCGGCTTGGCGATCGAATCCCCCACCAATCGCTCGTACTGGGGCCGAACCTCACGCTCGACCTGCATCGTCGGGCGGCCACGGTCTCCGGCAAGGAAGTCCAGCTGACGCCGACCGAGTCGCGGCTGCTCATGACCCTGGCCGCGAGCCTGGGGGACATCGTGGCTACGGAGACACTGCTGTCGCGTGGCTGGGCCGAGACCGAAGAGGCCGAGCCTTCGTACGTGTGGGTGTCGATGCGCCGGCTGCGGCAGAAGATCGAGGTCGACCCGGACCGGCCGATCCACCTTCTGACGGTTCGGGGCGTCGGCTACCGGCTCGTGGCAGTTCGCGAAGACCCGAGCTGCGTCGACGCGAGCCGCGCCGGTGGCTGAGCCCCGGCCCTCTACGGACCCGGCGCCATCGCCAACCGCGGCCGGCTCGGGCGTGTCATTCCGCGTCCTGCTGACCGCCGGCCTTATCGTCGCGTCAGTACTGCCGCTGGCGGTCTTCGGCGGCCTGATATTGCTCTTGGGGCTGGACAACAACATCCGGGTCATGGTTCCGCTGCTCATCGGGGGCGTGGTGCTGGCCGCCCTCTTCGGTCTGCTGGCCGCGGCCGCGGCAGTCGCAAGCGTGACGGCCCCGTTGCGCCGCATCACGACCGCCGTCGAGCGAGTGGCGGCGGGCGAAACCAGTCCGCCGATCCATCTAACCGGCGACGACGAGCTGGCGCGCCTGGCCGAGAGCCACAATCGCATCGCCTCTGAGGTGGGCCGGCGCAACCGCGAGCTCGCGGCGTTGCTCGGAGCGATCGCCGGCTACAACCCGGCCGACGGCCCGCAAACGCTGGCGGCCCACGCCGAGTCGGACGCATGCGCAATCTATGGCCTGATCGACTGCCGGCTGCATCTCGTCGATACGATCACAGTCCCGATCGAGGAGAACGTTCCGGGCGACCCGCGGCCGGTTCGGGCGAGCGTGCGGGCCGGTAGCGAGACGCTCGGCGTCCTGGCCGGTCATCTGCCGGCGACTCGCAGCTGGGAGCGCGCCGACCAGGACCTGCTCGACTTGTTCGCCAGCGAAGTCGGAGTGGCCCTGCGCAACGCCGAGTTGTTCGGCCAGATCGATCGCCAGAACTCCAGGCTGCTCGAGCTGGACGCGGCCAAAGACGAGTTCCTGCGGGGCGTGAGCCACAACCTTCAGACGCCGCTCACCAGCATTCGGGCCTATGTCGACCAGCTTCTGGCGGGCTCCGAGGAGGCCGCCCGGGATCGGCGCCTCCAGATAGTCGCCGAGCAGGCCGATCGACTGACCCGGCTCGTGCGTCAGCTGCTGATCGTGACCCGGCTCGAGGCCGGCGTGCTGCGGCCCGAGGTGGAGGTCATCGCCATGGCCACGCGCGTCCGCCGCGCCTGGGAGGCGCTCAATGCCTCGGACGTGGCCTTCGAGCTGCACGACGAAGCCCCCGGCTGGCTGGCCGTGGCCGATCCCGACCAGCTCGACCAGGTCCTGTGGGCGCTCCTGGACAACGCCCTGAAGTACGGCGGACGCGAGGGCAAGGTAGAAGTCGCGATCCGCGTTGACGATCCCGCAGACCGCATCCACGTCACCATCGCCGACCACGGGCCGGGCGTCTCGGAGGCCGATCGGGCGCGCTTGTTCACGCGCTTCACGCGCGGAGCCACGCAATCCAGCGGCGACGGAACCGGTCTGGGCCTATACGTCTCCAGGCAATTGCTCCAGAAGATGGGCGGCGAGCTGTTGCTCGAGCCTGCCTGCGAGGGGCTGGGCGCCGCCTTCACGCTGTCACTTCCCGGTGAGCCACCCGGCGACGAGACCTGACACTCGCGTTTGGGCCCTTCCGAGCCAAATAGGGCATACTGCAATGTACCTATTGACAGTCACGACAAATGCAGTGGCCCGAATGGGCCATTGGACTGAGCCATACTCGAGCCCAGAATGGCCGAGGCCCGGAACTCGCCGTTCCGACTGTTCCGCAGATTCAGTTATCGGGGCTCCCGTCCGATTACTTCTGCGGATGCCTGAACAAGCATCTTCTTGAGGTTACACACCGACCGACATGGCTGGACGACCAGGGTTTTTCGGAGGCTTTCGCGGCAGCGAGTCGCCTGAGCGCGACGCTGATGGCGGATTCGGTTCCGACACTCTGATCGGCGATAGGCCGTTCGCTCGTTTGGGCGACCCCAACGGCCCGCGGCCCGACAACGGCCTCGGCAACATGCCCGGCTTCGACCCGGTCTGGGGAACGCTTGGTGCCCCGAACGCTAAGGGTCAGGACGACTGGCTGTCCCAGCGGCCCGAAGAGGAGCCTGAAGGCCTATCCGTCAACGTGGAGATCTTCGGCAGCGGCTTCCAGATCTCGGGGCAGATCCGCACCGGCCAGTTTGACCGCCTGTCGGACTGGATCAACATGCAGACGGGCTTCATCCAGGTTCACGACGCCTGGCACGCCCATCTCGGCCAGATCAAGACGCCCGATCACGATCAGCGCAAGGGAACGCTCTGGGTACGCCTCAATCAGGTGGTTCTAGTCGCCGAGCGAACTCCCGTCGAGCAGGGCCGGCCAGGTGCGCCCGTCGTCCAGAAAGAGCGCCGCAAGGTCTCGATCGTCACCCCGGGCTACAACCTTGTGGGCAGCATCCACATCCACGCCTACGGCTCCATGAGCCAGTTCCTGGAGCCGGCCAGCTCACCGTTCATGCCCATCACGGACCTGACGGTCCGCTGGCTGGACGATCCGGCAATGGCGGCCCGCTTCCCGTTCGCCATGGTCAATCGCGAACAGCTCATCACGGTGCTCGACGAGTCCCAGCCGCCGGCCGGCGACACGGCCACTGGTCACGACGTCGGGCGCGAGGATGACACGCCCCTCCACCAGAGGTTCGGCGCCGCCTGACGGCGACCGGCGCCGACAGCGCGACCCTCAGCGCGGCGGCTGAGTCGGCAACTGGCGACGTACGGCCACCACTCGCTCCAGATCGAGGTCCGCGACGATGACGCCGGGGCCATCGGGCGCTTGGGCGACGACGATTCCCCACGGGTCGACGACCATGCTGCGGCCGTGCGTGGGCACGCCCGCCCCGGTGCCGCACTGAGCCGGAGCGATGACGTAGGCCCCGTTCTCGATTGCGCGGGCACGCAGCAGGACTTCCCAGTGATCGCGTCCAGTGGCTTCGGTGAAGTTGGCGGGCACGGCCAGGACGACCGCCCCGCCGGCAGCGAGCTCTCGATACTGCTCCGGAAACCGCAGGTCGAAGCAGATGCTCAGACCGAGCCGCACGTCCACTTCTTCGGCCACGCCTTCCAGCGTGGCTACGACGCTCCGGTTACCGGGGGTTATCCGCGACGATTCCATGTCCGACGGCCCATCCTCGATGGCCACGTCGAACAGGTGTCGCTTGCGATACGTGGCCGAAATCTGGCCCGCCGGGTCGAGCAACACGGAGGTGTTGAAGGGCCGAAGTGGGTCGGTCGAGCGTTCGGCCAGGCTGCCGAGCAGGATCCAGCAGTTCAGACCGCGGGCCAGGTCGGAGAACCGCTCGGTTAGTGGGCCGGGCAGCTGAGTCGCTGACTCACGGAATCCCGCCAGGGGGCCGCGGTATTGGAACATCTCGGGCAGAGCGATCAGGCTCGGCTTGCTCTCGCCGGCCTTCTCGACCAACGCGGCGGCTCGATCGATGTTGGCCGCCACGTCCTGGTCGGCAGCCAACTGGATGAGGGCTACTCTGAGTCTGCTCACGCGTTCGCCCCTCCTGTATGTGGCACGCCCCCGACGGATGGCCCGCCTTTGATGGTCGATGGTACCCTGCCTGCAAGGAGGCTTCTATGACGACTCCGACTCGAGAGGACGCCTGGCGACTCTTGACCGAATGGACGCCCGGTGAAGCGCTGCGCAAGCACGGTCTGGCGGTCGAGGCAACGGTCCGCTGGTACGCCGAGAATCGCTTCGGGATAGTCGAGCCCGAGCTCGGGACATGGTGCGCGGCAGGCCTGCTCCACGACTTCGACTACGAGCGCTACCCCGAAACGCATCCCATGCGCGGGGCCGAGGAATTGCGGCGCCTGGGCTACCCGGACGAGGTCGTGGAGGCGGTGCTGGGCCACGGCGACCACACCGGCGTGCCCCGAGTCAGCCTCCTGGCGAGGACGGTATATGCCTGCGACGAACTCAGCGGTTTCGTCATCGCGGTCGCATACGTCCGTCCGAACAGAAGTCTCGACGAAGTCGATGCCCACGCCGTCGTCAAGAAGATGAAGGACAAGGGCTTCGCCCGACAGGTGGCCCGCGACCAGCTGACCAGGGGCGCCGAGGAATTGGGCGTCCCCTTCGAAGACCACGTCTCCAACGTGATCGAAGGCCTCAAGACCGTGCGAGGCGTGCTGGGCCTGTAGGGGCGACGGGGTTCCGGAGCCGCACCGCCGTGAGCCACTACGCGCGGTCGGTCACCACTGGCACGCCCGGGAAGGCCAGGGCTTCGTCCTCGCTGGCGCGCACCCAGTCGAGCATGTCGCGGTTGACGATGAGGGTGCCCACGTCCCGAAGCTGCAGTCCCCCGCGGCTGGCGAAGCCGATCGTTGCGTCGGAGAGAGGGATCATCGGGCCGCGCGAGTGCAGATGGGGCAGAGGCAGCTGGCCGGGCGACGAATGGAGCAGCCCCAGGGCGGTGTAGGGTCCCAGCTGAACCTGCAGGCGGTGGCGGATGGTGTGGATCCGCCGCGCTCCGTCGAGGCGGCCGCCGGCCGCCTCGACGGCATAGAGGATCGAGCGATCGACCTCGCCGTCGCCGAGATTCGTAACCGTGTCGTCTTCGAAGCTTTCGACGAAGGCCTCGCGGACGATGACCGACTCGGACCGATTCATCATGTCGGTCAGCCGCTCGTCCCCGCACTCGACGTATCCGATGAAGCGGCGACCCAGCGCATACCCGATGAACGGGACGAGCACATAGCCTCCTGCACACAGAACTCGGGCTGGTCGGACCCGGAAGTAAACGTGTGGGGAGGTTACCTCGGCCCGATCTGCAAGCCATCCCCCAATAGGTACCGGTGGCGCGTCGACGCACCGGTCGCGATCGGAGAGAGGCCGGAGGGTCCTGCCCCTATCGGGCAGAAGCGTCAGCCGTTGGTCAGGCCGCTGGTGTCCACGACTTCGAAGTCGACGCCGGTCAGGGTCTGCAGTTGGTGCATCTCGTCGTCGTTCCATCGCGAGTCGGGCGCGCCACCGATGAACCACGGCGACCCGTTGTCGGCCAGGATCATGCCGTACTTCTTCAGAGTCGTGAGCACGATCTGGGCGTGTGGGCCGAAGCTCGAGATGTCGACCGAGGCCTTGAGCCGGACGCGCAGACCCATTGGCGGCAGGTTCGAGCACGGGGCCGCGGTCAGGTGGCGGGCCGGGTAGATGTAGCCGCACGTGTCGGGCGCCGTGAACCGGATGGCGTGGTCTATCGAGCCGCTGAGCATCTCGTCATAGCGCACGAGGCCTGGGAAAATGGGCAGGCCGGCGGCGTCGGCGCTGGTCCAGCCTTCGGGTCGAAGGGCGTTGGAGCGAAGGTCGAATACCGCGCCCGACCCGGCCGTCCAGCCATTGCCGGAGCGGACCGCGTCGTACAGCTCCCAGAGCTTGCACTGGTTCAAGTCGAGCGAGAGCAGGTGCCTGTCCGAGCCGGCCTCGATGCGAGGACTCGCCGGGATCGGATATGGGCCCGTGTCGGACTCGCTGGCGTACTGGAAGGTAGGCGTGTAGGTCGGCGTGCTCGAGTCGACGATGTTGAAGGGGATGCCGCCGCCGATGGCATCGAAGTCCGGATGGAGGTAGCTGGCCCGGCCAATGGCGTCGACCATTGCATCAGAGTTCGAGGCCACGGGCAGGCCTGAGATGTCGCGGTTCCAGACGTTCGAGGATGGGAAGACATAGCAGGGGCTGGCGGGCGGAGCGGGCGTGACCACCGGAGCGGGCGTGACCACCGGAGCGGGCGTGACCACCGGAGCTGGCGTCGCCGGCAGCGGCGTGGCGGTCCGCACGACGGTGGCCTTCGGCGTCGGCTGTGGCGTGACGGTCACAGCGACCGTGGGGCGCGTGGTGGGCGTGGCTGTGGCGACCTGACCGGTGGCCGGGCTGGTGGCCGAGGCCGCGGCAATGCCCCCGGAACCGGGCGCCATGCTGGCGCCAGGCGACCAGAGCCAGTTCGAAGGCGAGAACGACGCGCCGCCTACGGGTGCGGATGAACCGGGCGGAGGGCTCGCTTGCCCGACGCCCACGCCCGATCCGCCGAAGAAGGTGCCCGCGACGATGATCGCCGCGAGTATGAGAACGCCAGCCCCGAGGAGTAGGGCTGGCGAACTCCGGAATACACGCATTAACGGATCGTACGAGCCGCGGTCTGAGTTGGCAGGCGCCGAATGTCCCTGCGGGCCGATGATTCCGTACGGAGCCCAGATACGTGGCCCGCAGAGACGTCCGGCGAGTGAGCTAGCCCTTGATGGCGCCGCTGAGTGCGCCGCCGCTAAGGAACATGCGCTGGAAGATTAGGAACAGCGCAATCGGGAAGAGCGTGGCTACCGCCAGTGAGGCCAGGAAGAGGTCGAGTTGGATGCCCCCCTCGAGGTCCGGTAGTCGCACGGACAGCGGCTGAAGGGCCAGCGACGGCAATACCAGCTTCGGCCACAGGTAGTCCTTCCACGTTGCGATCACCGCGAAGACGGAAACCACGCCCACAATCGGGCGCGACATCGGCAGCACGATCGACCAGAAGAGGCGGAAAGGACCGGCCCCATCGACTTGAGCGGCCTCGAAGATCTCACGAGGCAGGTTGTCGAAGAACCGCTTGATGATCACGACGTTGAACGCACTCGCCCCCGCCGGCAGCCAGACTGCCCAGAACGTGTCGACGAGCTTGATGTTGACGAGCGGCAGGTTCAGGACCGTCAGGTAGAGCGGCACCAGCAGCACGACCGAGGGCACGAACATGGTGCCGAGGATCATCCCGTACAGGATTCGCGAGCCCCTCGGTCGAAGCACCGAGAGTGCGTAAGCCGCGGTGGTGGCGACCGTGATCTGGCAGATCCATGACCCGATCGCGATCCAGACCGTGTTCATGAAATAGCGTTCGATGTGGACCTTGGTGAACGTCTGGACGAGGAGGTCCAGGTTGAAGCCGTTGGGCCACAGGGCCATCGGCTGCCGGAGGGTGTCCTGGGTCGGGGTGATGGCCGCCTTGGCCAGCCACAGGATCGGACCGAGCCCGACGATCAGGAGCCCAATCAGTGTGACCGCGTGGAGGCTCTGGACGGACCAGCGGATCCGACGTTTGTGCCAGTCCGCCAGCGAGATGATGCCGCGCTGGGCTGACGGCAGGCTCTTTCGACTGTTCCGGAAGGGCAGTTGCAGCTTCATGATTCGGTGCTCCACGACCGGGTCAGCCAGAAGTAGACCGCGGTGAATACGCCGAGGAATGCAGCCAGCATCAGGCTGATCGCGGCGGCTTCGCCGAAGTGGCCGCCAAGGCTGCTGCCGAACGCGTACTGGTAGATCAGAAGCAGAACGGTCGTAGTCGCGTTGGCCGGGCCACCTTCGGTGAGCAGGAAGGGCTCCGTGAAGATCTGGGCCGTGGCTATCAGCTGCAGGATCAGCGTGATGAACAGGATCCCGCGCATATGCGGCAGGGTCACGTACCGGATCTTCTGCAGGATCGAGGCGCCATCGACCTCGGCCGCGTCGTATAGCTCAGGCGGGACACTGAGCAGCGCCGCGAGGTAGATGATCACGGTGCCGCCGAAGGCCGCCCATGTCGCCTCGACCACCACCGCCGGCATCGCCATCGCGGCATCGCCGAGCCACTGGATGGGCCCGATTCCCACGTTCCCAAGTATCGAGTTGAAGGCGCCGTTCGGGCCGCCTTTGTAGAAGACCTTCCACAGAAGCACGGCCACGACGGGAGGAACGACTACGGGCAGGTAGGCGAGGGCGCTGTAGAGGCCCTTAAAGCGGCGCGTCTCGCTCATGATGACCGCCAGAACGAGCGGTATCGGATAGCCGAAGATCAGCGCCAGCAGGGCGAAGTAGATCGTATTGGCGATGGACTTGCCGAAGAGCGGGTCCGCCAGCACGGTTGCGAAGTTGTCCAGCCCCACCCACGTGGGGGGCGAGACCAGGTTCGTGTGCTGGACAGACATCACGAACGAGCGGACGATCGGGAACCAGGAAAACGTCCCGAAGATCAGAAGGAGCGGCAGCAGGAATGCGAAGGTGCTGAGTCCGTCTCTGCTGACCCAGGTCAGCAGACCACGGCGCTTGCGCACACCGCTCGCTGCAGTTACCGGCTCAGCTCTGGAGCTCATGCCTTCTGCGACTGCCTTTCTAGAGAGGGGTTGACGGGTTGAAAGGTGGTTCCGGTGGGGACCCGCGACCATCGGGCCCCCACCGGGAGTAATGGACTAGGAGCTAGGAAGCGGGGGTGTCGATGATCTTCTGGACCTTGACGTTGGCTGCGTCGAGCAGCGCGTTGATGTCCGCGTTCTTGTCGGTCAGAACCGCCTGAACAACCGGGTCAAGGGCTGCGTAGAGGTCCTGGGTGTTGTAGCGCGGCTCGGAGACGAGCGGCTGGCTAAAGATCTTGCTGGTGAAGGGGGTCATCTGGGCCACGGGGACGTTGATGTAGTCCTTGATCCAGAGCTGTGACTGATCGTAGGTGGCCTTGTCGAAGACGGGCAGGCTCGGCACGCCGACGGGCTGGTTGTTGGCCTTGAGGGCCTGGGCGTTAGCCACAGCGCCGTCCTGGGTGATGAGCTTGTTCATGAAGTAGAAGTCGATCCAGTCGACTGCCGCATCGCGCTGGTCTTCGGTCGTGAGGACGTTGACCGCTGCCATGTTGCCGCCGCCAAGGACGCCGGCATTCGGGTCGGCCGCGAGCGGGATGGTGGTGATGCCGTAGTCGTCAGCCTTGAGGGCGTTGTTCTGGACCATGGCGGTGTAGAGGTCGGAGCCACCGGTGAACATGCCGATCTGGCCAGCGGCGAAGTCGGCGTTGATGGAGCCCCAGTTGTAGTCGAAGGTGGCGCCCATCGAGTTGTCGTCCCAGCGCAGGCTCTTGAGCCAGGTCAGGGCGTCCTTGGTCTGCTGGTTGTTGACGGTGGCGGTAACCGCGCCGGTCTTGGCGTCGACGGCTTCCATGCGCCCACCGCGGGCGTAGGTCGCGGTCGACAGCTGCCAGCCGCCGGTGTTCTGCGTGGCCATCTCAGCGTAGCCGGCAACGCCGGGGATCTTGGTGGCGATGATCTTGGCGTCGGCCTTGACTTCGTCCCAGGTCGTCGGTGGCTTGTCGGGATCGAGGCCGGCCTGCTTGAACAGGGTGCGGTTGTAGGTCAGGGACATGCCGTACGCGTCGTACGGAACGGCCCAGATGGCGCCCTTGTCGTCCTGTCCGTTGACGAGCACGTTCGCGTTGAACTTGTCGGCATACGGCAGCTTCTTGACGCGGGAGTCGATGTTGACGATCTGGTGCTGTGCGATCAGACCCTTGCCATCGGTGTAGGGGATGTTGAAGACGGTCGGCAGGGTGCCGCCGGCGAGCTGGGCCGCGAAGGTCGGGGCGGTCCAGTTGTACTCAACGGACGTGACGGTGATCCACGGGTACTTGGCCGTGAACTGAGCGATCTGCGCGTTCAGCGCGTCGACCGCTTCCTGCGTGGCGCCCGGGCGCAGCACGCCGACGGTGATAGTCGTGGCCTTGTGGGTATCGGCGGCGGCGGCGCTCGCGACCGTGGTCGGGTTGGCCGCGGTCGTCGGGGCGGTGGACGGGGCGGTGGTTGCACTCGAGGATGAGCAAGCACTGACGGCGAACACGGCCAACGCGACCATGGTCAGCGCCTTTGCGCGATTGGGCTTGACTGTCATTTCCTCACTCACTCTTGGTTTCGATCCGATTTCGTTGATCCCAGAGCTCGAAAACCCCCGTTTTGGAGCGCTTATGTGGTTCGTCACTCCATCCTCAATCTCCTCCCTATCCAGGGCGTCTGGCGGACTCGGTGTGGTGTGATTGGGCTGTGAAAAGCACAGGCGGTTGGCGTGGAGCGGTTGGCGGCCACGGCTTCAGCCTGTATGGCCAGGCGTGGCCCCCTGGGCGGCTTGTCCCGCCGAAATGTCACTGAGAACCCCGTCTGTCAATTGCACCTGACTCCGGTGGGGCGGCTGGTGAGCGTGCCGGGCATGCTCCCGGTCAGGCCGTCGTCGGAAAAGTACACTACCGGACAATCCCACGCAAGATCTTGACAGCAATTCCTTCGATCTCTGCCTTCGTATGTGCAACTAGTGAACGGTTCTTGGGAACGTCGTGCTTGACGTCGCAAGAACGGCTCACGCGGGCGGAATCTGTCGGCCCGCGTGAGCGGCCTGTTAGGCCGACGGCGTCCTAGCGAGAGAAGGCGGGCGGCGCGGTGGAACCGCGGACTACGAGCTCCGGTTCGAAGAGCAACTCACCTTGCGGCAGGCCGTTCCCTGAGATCTGGGCAACCAGAAGCTCGATGATCATCCGGCACATCCGCTCGATGGGCTGCCGTACGGTGGTCAGGGGCGGATCGATCGAATTCATCAGGGCCGAGTCGTCGAATCCGACCACCGAGAGGTCGCGCGGGACGTTGAGTCCGGCCCGCTTGGCGGCGCGAATGGCACCCAGGGCCATGGGATCGCTGGCGCACACCACGCCGGTGACGCCCGCCTCGATCAGGCGCATGGCGGAGGCCTGGGCGCCTTCGAGCGAGTAGCGCGAGTGCACGACCTGATCGGGATCGAGGCTGATACCGGCCTTGGCAGCCACCGCGATCGCCGCCGCGAGCTTCCGCTGCGAGGGAATGTGGTCGGGCGGACCGATCAGCAAGCCGATCCTGGTGTGGCCGAGCGACACGAGGTGGCCCATAGCCTGCTCGATCGCGACGGTATCGTCGCAGGAAACGCAGGTGAAGTGCAGATCCTCGATGGAGGCATTCACCAGCACAGTGGGCAGTTTGCGCTCGGCCAGCCTGGCATAGTGTTCGTGGGGCGCATCGCCCTGCGCGTACAGGCCGCCGCAGAAGACGATCCCCGAGACCTGCTGGGATAGCAGCAGGTCTACGTTGTCGGCCTCGGACACCCCGCCCGCGGTCTGGGTGCACAGGACAGGCGTGAAGCCACGCTGCGCCAATGCCGCTCCCAGGACCTCGGCGAAGGCCGGGAAGATCGGGTTCTGCAGCTCGGGGAGCACGAGCCCCACGAGCCGCGCCCGCTCCCCTCGGAGCTTCGTGGGCCGTTCGTAACCTAGGACGTCAAGCGCAGTGAGCACAGCCTGGCGGGTCTGTTCCGACACTCCAGGCTTCTCGTTGAGGACGCGGCTAACCGTGGCCTCGCTGACGCCGACCTTCCGAGCAACCTCCGCAAGTCGTTTCGACATGCCGCAATTCTACGCAAGAACTCGCCCGTTTTTGCAACGTTTTTTCAAGCCCTCGCACAACAACCTCGACGACGAGGGGGCGGCCGGTTCATGCGGCCGAAACATGCTCCGCCGGATCGGTATCCCGGCCCGGGGGGACGGCAACCACTTCCGAGAGGGCCGGGATGCCCGATCGGGTGGCGAACGTGGGCCGGCAACCTGCCCAGGGTTAGACTTGGGCCACATTTTCTGAGGGTCCAGATGGAGGCCAAACCGTGATCGACAGCCGACCAGGAAGCGACTACGAGGCTACGGTCGAGGCGGCCGTCGAGAAGGCTATCGTTGGTCTCAGCCTCGAGACGAAGGTCCGCCTGCTGACCGGCCGGAACTTCTGGGCCACCTACGACGCGCCGGAGATCGGCCTGCGACCGGTGATCGTCTCCGACGGCCCCGCCGGCGTGAAGGGCGGGTCCGCCCAGGCCACCGACAGGACGGCCAGCCTGCCCAGCCCGACGGCCATTGCCGCGAGCTGGGACGAGGAACTCGTCGCCCGGCTCGGCGGGCTGCTCGCCGGCGAGGCTCGCCGCAAGGGCGTCGACGTGGTCCTGGGGCCCACGATCAACCTCCACCGCTCGCCCCTGGGCGGGCGCCACTTCGAGCAGTTCTCGGAGGATCCGCTCCTGACCGGCCGTCTCGCGACGGCCTACGTTCGCGGGTTGCAGGCCCTCGGCGTAGGCGGCTGCCCGAAGCACTACGTCTGCAACGACTCCGAGACGGAACGTCAGTCCTACACCGTGGATGTGGCCGAGCGGCCTCTGCGCGAGTTGTACATGGCGCCCTTCGAGCGAACCGTCCGCGAGGGCGGCGCTTGGACTGTGATGGCGGCCTATAGCGGCGTGCGCGGCCATCCCATGACCGAGAGCGAGCTGCTGACGGAGCCGCTCGACGGCGACTGGGGCTTCGACGGCGTGACGGTGAGCGACTGGTTCGCGGCTCAGCGAACGGTCGAGACGGGCACCGCGGCGCTCGATCTGGTCATGCCCGGCCCCGACGGACCCTGGGGCGACAAGCTTCTCGCCGCGGTCCGCGCCGGCGAAGTGTCCGTGGGCGCGATCGACGCCAAGATTCGACGCCTGCTCCGCCTGGCGGCCCGCGTCGGCGCCCTCGAGGGAGTACCGCCGGCCAAGCCCGTCGCGGTGCGACCGCCCGAGGCCGAGGTATCGGCCCTCATCCGGAAGGCCGCGGCCGCGGGATCCGTTCTGCTCAGCAACGACGGCATCCTGCCGCTCTCCGCGGACCTGCGTCGGGTGGCGGTCCTGGGTCCGCAGGCACTCGTGGCGCCGGCTCAGGGCGGTGGCAGCTCCAAGCTCAGGCCCGACTACACGGTCAAGCCGATCGACGGCCTGCGGGCGGCTCTCCCGGGGGTCGAGATCCTGACCAACCCCGCCGACGCGGTGCAGCCGGGCTGGACGCCGCTCGCCGAGTCCGAAGTGCTGCTCCCAGCCGAGGCGGATGCCGACGCCGGCAAACCCGGAATCCTCGTCCGGATCTTCGATGGGCAGGATCCGGCCGGGCGGATCATCGGCCGTGATGCGAGCCTCGCCGGTGACGTCGGCCACGAGCTGACACGCCAGGTCCGGCCCGACGGCCTTCTCCAGTGGGGCGGCGACCCGGCTGTGGCCGGCAGGACGGTGTTCGAGTTCACGACCCGAGTCGTTTCGCCGGTCAGCGGCAGGCACAAACTCGGGCTCATGGTCAACGGCCACGTTGCGATGTGGATCGACGGCAAGCTCGTATACGACGACGGCGTCGCGCCGACGGCGATCGACATCGAGGCCTTCTGGGGCGACTCGCCGTACCGTGAGGCTGAAGTCGAGATGGTCGCCGGCCAGCCGGTCGAGTTCCGGGCGCGGTGGAGCAAGTTCTTCGACCAGAAGGCCGCTCAGCTGACGATGGCAATGGTGAAACCGAACGTTACGCCGGAAGAGGCGCTGGCCGAATCGGAGCGCCTCGCCCGCCAGGCCGACGCGGTGATCGTCATGATCGGCACGACCGACAAGGAAGAGAGCGAGGGCCG
>Ga0182027_10004424_pt1 | contig 21771 bp, 17 predicted proteins | sample 712E1DmetaG_FD_121300 | JGI IMG/M metagenome (GOLD analysis project Ga0182027, IMG submission 121300) | Permafrost microbial communities from Stordalen Mire, Sweden - 712E1D metaG (Illumina Assembly) | ecosystem: Environmental > Terrestrial > Soil > Wetlands > Permafrost | place: Sweden... | reverse complement strand
GTCCCAGATCCCTCAGGGACATGTCTACTAATAACAGAGTGATCGGTAATTCTTGTCGCGCTCTGATTATCGGGCAGGTAAAATGCCTGAGACGAGGCTTGACTTTTTACATAACAGAATGATCCTACTTTCTGAGCCTCAGAGGCCCCCGCTGCTGTTCACAGTTGCGTCACTCTAGGCATGAAAATCCACGTTTTCTGCCTCAATTGAGAGATCCTAGATCGATTGTTCGGATGTAGGCGGACATAATGGCAGTGCCAATGGCCATGGCACGCCCATTGAAGACTATTGTATCAACTAAGGGTGTTGTCCTAAATGCACAACCCCAAGGTCCCTATTTTGTTGAGAATATTGCAGAAATTGAAGCATTCACCGTGAGGACCCGGATCTTGTCAACGCATCCAAAAGGGATCGGGTTAACATTGGCTAACAACCTTAGGGTATCTTTGGGAATGCGATTCTTCAATCAATATCCGTCATGAGGACAGAGATGGCTGATTCACATTTGAGAGTGTCACCTCTGCAGCTTGGACAAAGCAAGTACTTCAGGATTTCAATAACCAATACCTGCAATTTTCGCTGCTATTTCTGCCACAACGAAGGCCAGCAGTTTGAACGATTTCCTTTGTCCGATCTTCTAACAGCTGAAGATTTCATCTGGGTCTCAACTATTGCCCACCGGGCGGGATTCCGCAAATTCAAAATTACTGGGGGGGAGCCAACTCTTAATCCAAGACTTCTCGATATTGTAAGGGGAATCGCTCAAATTGGGGTTGAGGATTTGTCAATGATTTCCAATGGGACAAACCTGACTCATTTGGCGGAGAATCTCAAGATGGCAGGACTGATGAGGCTTAATATCAGTCTCTACAGCATGGACAGAGAATCATTTGAACGCGATCAACAAGTAGGTGGGCGGTTGCTAGAGATAGCCATTTCAGGTGTAGATGCCGCACTTAACGCAGGCTTTACTGATTTGAAATTGAACTATGTATTCCACGGAATGCACAGACTGAAGGAATTCTATCAAGTTTGTAGTTTTGCGCGCAAACGACATATCACTGTCGTTCTGTTGCCCATTCTGCCGGTGAGTCTTAGAACTGGTGACGAGCAAATTGCACTCACCACGTTGTATGAAACCATCCAGGCGCAGGGGATCGCAACAGAAGAACTTCTTATTGACTCTGAGGGGATGGAAAAGCGATTGATTACTCTATCAGACAATACGAAGGTTCTCCTTAGAAAAGACGAACTTGCGGCAAGGCAACCTTTCCCTGCGTGCGTGACGTGCCCCAACCGGATTGATTGCAGGGAGGGCGTTTTCCCGACCAGGATCTCTTGTGATGGCAAGCTGATTCGTTGCCTCGCCAAAGGGATGAGGCCAATTGACATCCGTGAAATGATACAGTTTCGAGAGTCCGATCAGCTGATGGGGCTTCTTTCTGGCGCAGAGACTCAAGTTATAGCAACGCAAGACTAATTTGTAAACGATTGGGTTATAACAACAAAGGGATGTTCAATGGGAATATTCTTAACCGATGCTGGCAAATCAAAACTCGAAGAGAGGGTCAATACCCTTGTTGCTGAAATAACAAAGGTCAGAGAAGGAAAAAACACGGCGTATCACTCGAGTGGTGACACCTGGCACGACAATCCAACCTTTAACTCACTTGAGCAAGAAGAAAACCGCATTGTAAGATCGATACGCGAATTGAAATCACTGATGCAGCAGGCCGTCATGGTTTCAGTGAAGGAGCGGGACTGCAGCAAAGTTGCAATCGGCTCGATTATCTGCTGCGTCCAAACGAGCGACACCGCCGCAAATCCAAATGAAATGATATGGGAAATCGTCGGTTACGGGGAAGGTGACGCGGACTTAAGAATGATCAGTTATGATTCTCCTCTGGGGAAAACTCTGATGGGAATGCACCTGAATGAATCACGAATAGTAAAGCTTCCATCCGGGAACGCCAAAGTCACCATTCAGGCATTCTATTCGAATTGGGACTCCGTAGAAACCGTTGCGCCCCGATCCATGCCATTGCCAACAGATCAAGACAGTTCTCCAGAATCTATCCCCATGGAAGTCTTTTTTGTATGCGGGGCCCACGCCTCCGGGAAAACCAGCATTGTTCACCGACTAGCCGATGAGGGGGTATTTGATTTTGTAGGCTCGGAGATTGGAAAGGACCTGTTCTACGAGCGACAATTGTCCACACAGGATCAAACTGCCCGATTCGAAGAGGAGATAATGCAACTAGAGCTTCTTCGCGATGCATCCCTGGTAAATGCGAGGCACAGACGAGTTGCTCTCGAAACGTGGCACCCAGGAAATCTCGCCTATGTGGCCGTAAGAAATCCACAAGCATATGAGGCAATGGTATCTCTCGCATTGTCTTCTCCACTTCTCTCTTGTTCTCGTGGAACGTGGTTGAGAATCAAGAAAAACACCATCCGGGAGAGGACAAAGACTTTTGCTCAGAATGCCGAATGGGCTGCGGACTTCTATGAGAAGATAGACGGTGAAATCGGCAATGCTCTCGATCGCCTAGGAATCCGTCAGCGCACAGTAATTGTCGACGCAGAAGAACCTTTTGAAAAGGTCCTCTCAATAGTAAGAGATGTTGTCGTCGGATCGAAATGACAACGTGTCTCAGAATGGAATCCAGCGTCTAAACAGATGAAAATTCTTCTTATCAACGTATCGAGACGGTGGGAAGGGCGGGTATATCGGGAGTATCCCCTTGGTCTGGGAATTCTCGGCACGATAATTCGCCAGGATGGCCACGAAGTGTACATGTATGATATGGCGGTCCAAGACACACCGCTTGATGACATTGTGAAATCATTCGCGCCTGATGTCACCGGACTATCCTTCCTTTCCACGTCCTCTCGAACCGCCGCGGGTCTAATCCCAAGACTTAAAGAGATGGGTTGTGGACATTTGCTCGCAGGTGGTATCCATCCATCCATTTTCCCTGGAGAAGTACTTCGCGCAGGAGCTGACGTTGTGGCTATCGGAGAAGGTGAAGGGACTATCCTGCCACTGCTACATCGTCTTAGAGACATCGAACCATCAGGTTTGTTCAAGAAAACCCAGCTAGCAGACATACCAGGATTGGGATTTCGGTCATCTTCAGGCGAGGTGATTGTTCGTGAAGCAGCGCATTCCGTTGATTTAGATTCTCTGCCCATGATTGACAGGTCTCTTTTTGATATGAATCTGTATCATCATCACTCAATGATATCGAGTCGGGGATGTGTGTATGGATGCAAATTCTGCTGTGCTTGGGGTCCAGGAGGGGAGAAAGGGCGATTCCTTTCGGCGGAACGCATTCTCCAGGAAATTGCCTCCCTCGCACAGTCCTATGGTCCACTCGAATTGTATTGGGCAGATGACATGTTCTTCTTTCATCATCGAGACCGGATGCAGTTCCTCAAGTTACTTCGAGAACAAGCTTTGCCAGTTCGATGGTACGTACAATTGCGGCCCGACTCAGTCAATCGTGAGATCGCCTCTGCTCTCCGAGAATCAGGATGCGTCAAAATTGGTCTAGGGGCTGAATCGGGATCCAATAAGATATTAAGAACCATCGGCAAGGGAACCACACGCCAAAAGCTCTGTAACGCAATCACCACCGCAAAGGATGCCGGCCTGAAAGTGAAAACCTGGTGGATTCTCGGTCTTCCCGGTGGATCGTACAGCGATCAGTTGGAATCTTTGGATGTGATCCGCGATACTCGACCCAACGAAGTAGCGATCCATTCATTTGTACCCATGCCGGGTTCAGAATTTTGGGTTTCCGCAAGTAAATATGGCATCACTCGGCCCTCGTTGGAGTCATTGGAGGACCTCCATTATTACAGCGATCCGGCCAAAGTTAGTCTTAGTTACATAAGCAGCCAGGAGCTGATCAATTTGACCACAATATTCGACCAAGAACTTCGTTCGCTAGGTTATGTGGACACAGATCACGCTCAGCCTGACGACGAGTTTGTTTTTACCTCACCGCTTCAAGAGTCAACATTCTCTATTTAACAATCGCTTCTGAAGGGTGGTCTGTGATTAACCGTCGCGGGACCTATGTGGTAATCGAAGGAATTGACGGATCGGGGAAAACGACCTTGTTTGAGGGTTTGCTTTCAAGGATCAAGAGTGAGGGTCAGTTTTCTTGCTCAACCATATGTCCAACAAGAGTTCAGCGACCGAATAGTTTAGTTGAACGATTGTTCCGACAAATAGCATTTGTAAATAGGAGTCGTTTCCTGAGAGCCTTCGTTTTTGCTCTGCGCTCACGGGAGGCTGTCAAGTCCACCAATTGGGACGCATCCCTTATTCTCGGTGACCGCAGTTTGATTACAAGCTATACGACGAGATGGCGAATGTTCTTCTCAATGCCGAGAATCTGTGTCTGGTTTGCGGATATGCTGGAACCGACAATTCCATCTCCCGATTTCGTCCTCTTTCTGTCGATCGATCCTCTTACAGCACAGCAAAGGATCAGAGATCGCAATCAATACACTAGCGTAGACGAAACCCTACAAAGAAGCCGTGAGCTCGCACTTGCTTATAAGGAGGTCTGTAGTTACCCAATTCCCCGAATACAGAGAACAAAATGGATTTGGATTGACGGCGACCTTGACACCTCAAACCTCCTTGACACTGCATGGCCGAAACTGCAGGAAATTATGAAATCTGGCAACGACGAGGTTGGGATAGAAAAGGCATCTTTGCCAACGGAGCTACCTCCTTATTCGAATGATTTTGAAACGAGGGTCACCGGATTGCAACAGAAGGGAGGAATTGCTTATCGGGACATGAACACTTCCTTGGACTCGATTCGAGATCTGTTTTTCCGTCTACTAGAGGAAAGCGATCGAGTTGACCAGCCTCAGAGGTTTCTGTTGCGCTACGAAGCGTTATTTCGGGTTGTCGATGCTGCATTGTGGCATCGAGGATACACTTATGCAGATGCGCCTCACGCAACAACAAGAGCGATCTTTTTTACTCTCTTTCCAACGGCCCCAAAGGTCGATTTGGACAGCATCGTGGAAGCGCGCCACCGTGCTAAGTACGATAAGGTGGTTCCTCTTGTTGGAGTTCTCGACGATCTTGAGTTGTTGTTGCGATATGGCAGACAAAAGCTTGGTTGGCAAGAGGGTTATGGACAATAGGAATAGCTGACGATCCTGAAAGCAACTCCTAATTGCAGTAGAGTGCAACTTACCTAGGATACCTAAAGATGCAGCCTTCACGAGATGACGACGTATACAAGACATTCACAGCTCAGAACCGCACGCACATCAACATTGTTGAGGTGCTCGACAGGTACGAGGCGCAATTGCGAAAGCAGCATGGAAATGATTCCCGAGATCACCCGGTCTTTGAGTTTCTATTGTTTGAAAAGCGAACGGAAAGAGTGCCAAGAAGTCCTGAACACTTAAACAATGATTTCTTTCGCATGATTGGGCATTTTTCACCGACTATTTGTTCTCGTATTCTTGAAGACAGAGAGGCGATAGCCGTCGAAATGGTGAACTTCAATCGCAGGCGAGATGCTAAGCCTAGCGGTTTGGACGAAAAATACCTTGGATGGCTAGCAAACCCTGATCGATACCAAGCTGAGGTCATCCTGACTGCAATTTACCATCTGGTGTTTTCTTTTCGGTTGTCTATTTTGTCAAGTGCAAACGTTGATCCACGGAAGCAAGGCAAGGATGTATCGAGTCCAGATGTTAGCGCCATCTCGAAAGAAAGGAAAGTGCTGTGTTTTTTTACCGAATACCTGAATGTCTCACATGCAGATCTACTTGATGACACTAGTCATGGACGAATAAGAGATTTTGAGAGAACGATCTGGCCCAAGTTAAAGAGTTCCCAGCGTCGTAACGATGGGAAGCAAATGCTACTTTCAGTTCCAATCTATGACGGCTTCAATATTGGGCAAGGTGCCCTCCGCGGATTTGTCGGAACTATTTGCTGCGAGGAAGAGGTACCCCAGGTCAAGAATTTCTTTACTGAGAATCTCCGATCTATTCAGGCGGACCTCAACCATGCCATCGTCGATGGGGCAAAGAACGGTTCGCTTGATCATTTGCACACGAAGACTTCTGCTCTGGAACGAACGATAGAGTCTTGGAGGATATTCCTCCGGTTTCTCCATAATTGGTCGGATGTCTATTTCGAACCCATGTCCCCTTCCATCGATGCAGGTCGAGTCTGGTGGGTCGAAGACGATTCTGTGCGGATCCGTGTCAATTCAATCCTCGATCCTGAATCCCCGATATTTCGCGATAAGGATATCTCTCATGAGATAGAGCAGCTTAGGTCAGAATGGAAAGACTCTGTCATGGTACTGATGTTCCCGGAGTTTTGTGAGAGCCTTGACGCCAATGACAAGTATTACTACCTACAGCGCCGCGTCAAGGATGTGATTGAGTTTCTGCATCTGATAATACTTCGAATCATGTTATATATAAAAGAACAACAGGCAAGCAACTTTGCGAAGACAGCAGCCGTGGGGTCCGTCATGGCGAGAAACATGTCACACAACTTTGGGTCCCATGTTCTTGCGCGTTTGTCTTCCCGGGATAGCCTAATAAAAGCGACTGGTTTGCTCGAAAATAAAGAGAAGGGAATAGGACGAATAGCCTCTTTGAGTTCGTATTTACGCACACGCATGGATTTTCTCGCTGATATTGTAACATCCTACGAACGGACTGCGACAACGATGGATCTTTGCCAAGTAAGGGATTTCTTCGAGGGCCAGCTGTTATTGCTTGATCACATTAGTGGAGTGAATTTGCGGAAGAAAAACATCAAAGTTGAATTGCAACCAGAGGGCAGCATATACTTTGCATGTCCAAACGATTTTGTAGGTACGCATGCCCTCTTTGTCATTTTCGAAAACATGATCAGGAACAGCGCAAAGCATTCTGAGGTGGTTAATGAGATAGTGCTGACCCTTAGGACAGAGGAAACGATGATCAAAGGAAGCAGCCTTTTAAAGGTTTTACTTTATGACAATCTGGGAATTTGCAGACAGAAGCCAGAACTGGTGGCAACTATCAATGATCAGATCAAGGGGTCTGTTGTAGATTCCGAGCAACGTCTCCGCAAAGGTTATTGGGGAGTGTTAGAGATGAAGACAGCCGCAATGTACCTCCGACGAATCTCACTGCAAGAAATCGACAACAACGAGCGAGTTCCTGAGGCATTGAAAGCGGTCGATGTGGAGGGGCATTTGGGGTATGAGTTGTATCTCGAAATGCCGAATGAGATTGCCTTTGTCTCCTGTCATGTGGAACCTCACTGGCTCGCCGAGAAAAGTGGTGCATGGAAGCTGAAGACCTTCGAGTGGGGCACAAATCAGCTCGGAAGCCCGGAGGGTCTAGAGTCCTACGAGTACGTAGTAGTTGCGGATCTGGATGAGCATATGATGATGGCGATCGACAATTCGCGAGGATCGTTGTCAAAAAAGCTATTCGTGCTCGATGACCTTGCCCACGACGTGCCTCATTACATGACAACTGTTGCGACAGAAGATATCCTTAATTGCTCAGATCGGGAGGAATTGCTTCTATTCCTCGAGCGAAAATGGTCTGAGCATCAAGGGAAGGACCAATTCATCGTGAATTCAACTGTGAGGCTGGCAAGGGGAAAGGGCGATATTATCGATCTGAAGAGGACGGAGGTGGAAATGCCGAATGTCGTTTTCTTTGATAATCATGGCGATTGCTACGATGATGCTGCACGTGGAAGAAATATGAGTGCGTATTATGAGCCATTCTCTTCTACTGGATCAACCAGTATTGTATTGCAAAGGCTGCGACAAAGCGAGGGCAAACAGGGTGAGCTGCTAAACCTGAAACTGATAGGGTCCGCGAATTGTCGGGTAGCAATTATTGACGAGCGGATCCAAGAGATCGCCTTCAACGATAGCGATCAGCAAGTAACTGAAGTAAAGTTGGCCGACATTCTCGAGAAGATGAACATCTTTCTACCGCCTCTGAAAGACCACACCGACCACAACATCTTCTTCGATCTTGCTTACAAAGATGCAAAACAATATGAGGTTCCTCTGAGCCGTTGGCTTGCCGAAAAGGCATCTTCAGGTTTGGATTTCTTGGTTATACATATCGGGATCATTGAAAAGCTTGCAGGCACGGACCAGAATTCCATTGCTCGATGGTTGGCCGATACGCAACGGATCATCGGGGGACATGTTACGATTGTAGTGGTTTCTGGGCGTGGTAATCCCTCAAATCTTCCGCCCGGAACACGCTTTGTTGCCTATTCGAACGTAGCTCGATACGTACTTGAGGATCACTGCAAATTCCAACTGGTCAATATCCTAGAACAAGCACGGAACCTGGACAATGAATGATTGCCCTCTTATAGTATTCACAATGCGTGACATTGATACTGACAAGTATCTCATTAAGTTTCGAGCAGAATCGCTTGGTCGTGGGCATCCCATCGCTTTCATTCGCTTTGGAGCAAACACGCTCTTGCCTGATTCAACCGCGGAGACCCTACCTTCGGAGATGCCTGACCTTATTCTTATCAATGATAGCGCAGACGTGGGTCTACTCGAGGACTTGCTGAAACCCATTCTTGCGCCCTGTAAATCGGCAAGTATAGTATTTCACACAGCCACCAGAGGAAATTATGAAAAGCGCATGACCACCCTCTGTGCGGACCTTCAACCACATATTTGCGAAGCGCATCACAACAGCGGAGATGTTTACACTTTTCTCTTGAAGATAGCGGACGAATTTAGGAATGGACGCAGAGATGGATATGATCAACAATTGAGTTCTTTCGCAGACTATTGCCAGCAAGATGATCAGAGTCTTAGACTCTCACTGTTGCATCAATGTCTGGCGTCGGCGGGAGCAAAGAAGCTCTTGTCGGAGAAACCGTTGCCATCTTGTTTGTTGGAAGGCGATATCAAATCGTTGATCGAACAATTGAGCAACAATGTTGAGGGGCCTTTTGCCGAGAGCTATCTGGAAATCGTTAGGCAACTGCGGACTGCTTTACTGGAGAACTAGCTACTTGTCAACCCGCAACGGCAATTGTATTTCAAACTGGTTCAAGAGGATCAAATGGAACAATCGCTTCTGGTAATTGACGACTCAATTCTTCTGAAAGACAGGTGGGCAAGTTTTGATCCAAAATGCCAGTTGTTATGCACAGGTGAAATCTCTTTTGCCGACACCATGGACGCTCTTGAAAAGGTGGCCTCCGGGTTGCAAAAGATTTCGCACATATTCCTCAATGGCGACCTAGGATTTGCCAACGAGAAGGGCAACGGCGCGCGCGATGGAATCGAACTGTTCAAGCACATCCGACTTACAAGGGCCCTTGGTCCATTGCGGTTGCTTCCGGTGATTATTGAAACTGGATTGCCTCTTGAACATTACTTACGTCGCAGTGAGGACAACCTCTTACTTCTCGAAAGTAGGTGTTCGCTCCTGCGTCTCCCAGCCACCCACGAGCAAATTACCAGCTTTCTCCAAAATGCAATACCATATGAATCGGAGGAACAGCTCAGACGCGGCCTTCACTCTAAGGTGATTCTCAGCAATTCAGAACGTGCAGACAACAATCACGCTCTTCGCAATCAAGTCGGGGCTTTCAAGTATTTGGCAGAGCTGGATATTATCGATGCCAGTTCTCAACAATTGTATCAATCCCATATCCGGACTTCATTGTCCTTTAAGAAGGCAGAGTTCCTCAACCTGTTAGAAGAACACGACCCACGGGAATCGAATGTCGATCCAGTTGACTGTGCTTCACTGAAGCAGTGCAGGGCGTTGTACGTCGACGATGAACACGACCGCGGTTGGTCGAGAATTCTTCACGAACTTCTCTATCAGGGATCGGCCGGTCGGTTCGATTTGGACTCTTCGGATAGAGTGGTCACAGCGGAGCGTAAATTTACGGTCATACGCTCTCTTGAAGCCGCACAGGCCCAGCTTGAGGAATTTGCCGGCAGAGATTCATCGGCGGTTGCGGAATGGCGAGCTCACGAGGACCGGCTATGCACTGCCGAAAATGATCGGAAAAAGGCTAAAGAGGAATTTGACCGATACTGTAAGGAATATGCAGATCTTGGGAAGAAGATCGAGGTTAATCGGTCGAACTACTCCCAGATCATTGAGAAACTAGGTCAGAGAGAAGGAGAATTGAAAGAGCACAGCATCATCTTAAACCAACGATTTGAGGACGTTCTCACGAATCTCGAATGCAAACCGTTAGCCGAGGATGCCCTTCTCCAGACGGAAATACAAACTGCCGCGAAGATCATTAAGGACTACCAGAACATTGTGTTAGAGCGGTCACGTTGCGAAGAGTCTTATGAACACTTGGTCGCTTCTCAACAAATCTGCGAAAAGAACAAGTCGGAAGCTGATGAGCAACAGCGCAAGAGCGTCAAGTCGAGTACTGAGTCGCGAAACCATGCAGAAGATGCTGCAGCGGATCTGGGAAATTCTTTTCACTTTGATATCGTTTTTCTAGATTTGAATTTCCACCAGTCGGATTCAAGTAGTACAAGGGAGGATTCTGGGCTTGACCTACTCAATAAGATCAAGACATTGAATCCCTCGATTCCTGTAGTTCTCTTTACAGCGGTCGATTCGGCAATGAGCCATCAGAAGGCACAGGAATATGGTGCAGATGGGTATTGGATCAAAGGCGCATCATCCTTACGCGAACTTCGGACTCTTGTGCTCCAATTGACGCGACGTGCTCGAGAAGAACGGCAGCGTTGGACGATGCTCAAACAAGCAAAGGCAAAGAAGAGTTGCTTCGGGTACGTTGCAACGAATTATGGATTGGAGTTAGTGGAATTGCAGGACATTCAAAGGGAACAAATCAATCGCCATCTGGTTCAGAGCTTTTGGCTTCTACAACACGTCGATTCCGCCGAGGTAATGTTTAGCGAGAATATCGACAGCCGAAAATATGTGGCGCTGAATATGGGGTGCGTCCAGGAGATTCGGTATAAAGACATTGAAGGGGAAAAATGGAAGAACCTAGCCCACAAACGTGTAATTCCAGAAGATGAGTCCGTCATTCGCCGGATTAGAAATGACGCGGCTCATCAGGATTCTCGAGCCATTTCAAGTACTGATGCTGTCCTAGTATTTGATCTGACGTTGAAGCAAATTCTGCAAACCGGCAGAACCCCACGATAGGACAATTGCCAATGCCTGATTCATCCGGAGCCATAAGGATTCTATGGTCTAACGATTCAATATTAAGTCATCTAAGGTCGGCTTTTGGCGAAGGGAATGTATTCGAGGATTCTGGCTTGTTCTTCAGCTTCAACAAGTTAGCGGTAGCCGGTTTTGCGGTATTGGCGGAGCATCCCCTTCTTGATAGCACAGGGACGGGATTCGTTGGAATGGACGCGGTCTGTCGTCTAAGGATGGAAAAGAGGATCGTGATGCCCATCGTAGTTTGCTCGTTTATGCAGGAAGAATTCATGGTCAAGAGATTTCCTATTCTCATGTACCCGCAGCACCATCCATATCTTCGGTTGCCGGCCTCCCCCGAGGATATCAAAACAACCCTCATGCAATCCGTCGAGATGGACGAATTTCGACTACGAGAGGTTATCGAAAAGTACTGCGATCCGGTAGGTCGTGCCTTTCACCTTCTTACGCATTCCCACGGATTTAGGATGCTTCAGACTCAGAACGAAAATCTAATGGAGATGAGACAAGTCATAGACGAGGACGTGAAGCAATTCCGCAACCTCCTGTCCGCATTGCCCGCGAAAGTCCAGAAAGCAGGGCAGCATTTCTGCTCACAAAGTGAAGACCTGGGTGAACTTGACGCGTCGGAACTAAAAACATCGCTGACAAAACTAATCGATCTCGTATCTAACGCGAGAAAAGGCTAGCAAAATGACCGAACCGGAATTCCCGCAAGACGGAATAAAAAAGCGATACGAAATCCTCTTGCTTGAGGACGATCAGGAGCAGCGTACACAAATCCATCATAATCTGACAGCGAATGGTATTATCGTCCACTCCTGCTCAAGCGGCGAAGATGCTCTCGATACGCTTACGGCGAATCCGCAAATTGGCCTTCTAATGACAGATATCGAGCTTCTTGATTCGAAGGGTCGGCGGTCCGGATTCCAAGGATATGACGTGGCAAATCAGATTCCTGAAAGGTTTCCCAATTATTTGCTCAGCGTTTTGGTAATGACGGCTTTGCCGAAAAGCGCAGCGCTTAGAGAAGCCAATTACTTCCGAATACGAATCCACACAATGGCAAAGGAGGATCTGCTCGAGATGCCTCCGAATGATGAACAAAACGATGTTGTGCGGGAGATTCGTACCCTAATTGAGGCCACTTCAAATTCTTGGATTGATGCAATCAGGAAGTCTTATGCCAAGAGTAGATGGCTGAGAAAGTACTCAAACACATCCTACTGGCAACTCTATCAGGGCATGTGGTACAACAAGAACTGGGAGTCAGTGAATATAGCCGTCGGGGAGAGGGCCAAGAGAATAGTTGAATCATATCGCAGTGGCGATATTCGAAAACTGCGAGGGGGGTTTCTTCATTTCAAGGAAGAGCCTCAGGGCGAAGATATTAAAGAGATCCTAGTCGGTCGACGCGTTATCTACGCAATGAAATACGACGAACCGGCATACTGGAAGACTTTCGTCAGGGGAGAGCAGTCGATAAACGAAGAAGAGCCAATCATTCCTCCCGAGATATATAGCTCAATCCGATGCGAAGAGACAAAACAGATTATCAACCAGATACAAGAGAAAGCCCCAGGCGTCTATGAAATCAAGAAAGAGATTGACAAACTCAGCAGCGAACTCGACGCCATAGAGAACAACGAACGGACAAATTCTGAACCGAGAGTTAACAAAGAACTCCACATTAAGCAGGAGCAAAGGAGCAAGCTCCACGAAAGATTGTTATCAATCAGGAATATCATAAGACCTTCAAGGGAACAACTAGAGCAACAACTCCAAAACGAATCAGAAGAAATCCAAAGAGGTTTCTTACCCTACCTGCGATTCTGGGGGACAGAATTTGAAAACGTAGACTGGGCGAACACAAAACAACAGTCGAAAGGAGGGAGTGACCCAGTGACGCAGGACTTACTAATTCTTGGCATCAGAGAAGAGGATATTAACGCTGAGAATTATCTTGAATGGAAACTCCTTCTTCCTGAAGAAATGTCGTGGATGAACAAGATTACAGGAGTGCTCCCGATCTAACTCGAATACTGAGCAGGTTTCTTCTTCGCGTGCTTTGTTCCTTTCATCTCCTTGAGCTGCACGTTTGGGTCTCCACTCGTTCAATCCTTTAAAGAGCCACACCTCCCGCCTTACAACCACACGATTCTCTTAAAGCGCCCAACTCCTTCTTTGTTCCGAGATGCTTGCGACAGTTCCAGTAGTCGAAATTGGCGCGCCAGGGTCACGGAGGAAGTCATTCTTTCGTCATCTCAGGTTTTGAATTTGAATGAGTATTTGAGACGCAGGGATGAGCGATTCCGTTGACTATTTCCCAAATACTGGCATAAAGCAACGTAGTGCCCACTCTTCTTCGTTAAGCCAATCCCAGCTAAATGCAGATAACCAGGTAGGTGTTACGTTAGGTTACCTAGTTAATAGGAGGCGACGATGACAGTATCACGATGCGACATTTGCCTATTGAAGATTCCTTTGCTTGGCCCGCCTCCCTGTGCGCTATGCGGGCTGATTCACCTAATCCACCCAATCGCAAAACTCTAATATTGGAGTCAATCATGCCACAGGTTCTGGAAATAGCAGCAATTGTGATTGCGGCCGGACTCGAGATAGCGCGGAAAATCCGCAAGTAATAGGGTCACTGGCTAAGTGCGGATAACACGGATGGTGCTACGTTAGTGTACCCAGTTCACAGGAGGCACCGATGATAGTATCACGATGCGACATCTGTCCATTCAAGGTTCCTTTTCTTGGCCCGCCTCCCTGTGCGCTATGCGGGCTGATTCACCTAATCACCAAACCCTAATATTGGAGGCAATCATGCTACAGGTTCTGAAAATAGCAATTGCGGTCGCTGCCGGAATCGTAATAGGGCGGAGAATCCGCAAGTAATAGGGTTCACTTGGCCCGTGATGGGAGACTCTCAGTGGCTGACCCTGGCTAAGTGTGGATAACTCGGATGGTGTTACGTTTGATCAACAATTGGAGGTTATCATGCTACAGGTTCTGGAGATAGCAGCAATTGTGATCGTGGCCGCACTCGAGATAGCGCGGAAAATCCGCAAGTAATAGGGTTCACTGAGCCCGCTGCGAGAGACTTTCTGTGGCTGACAATGGCTAAGTGCAGTTAACCCGGATGGTGCTACGTTAGTGTACCCAGTTCACAGGAGGCACCGATGATAGTATCCCGATGCGACATTTGCCCATTTCAAAGGGGGCGACAGTGATAATAACACGATGTGACATCTGTCCATTCAAGGTTCCTTTCCTTGGTCTGCCTCCTTGTGCGCTGTGCAGGCTATTCATCCACTAAACTCATTACACCACTGCTTGAATAGAGGATAATACCCTATGAAGGCCACCGTCAAATGGATCGTGAAGAACAAGAAACAGATTGCTGCTGTTGCCATCATTCTCTTTGGGCTCGTCTAACCCCACCAAAGAGTGTGTACAGTACATTACCACACCTGAGTGTGTGTGAAGTGATCAAATCCCAAGACAAGAGAGGATAGTATTATGAAGACCACCGTCAAATGGATCGTGAAGAACAAGAAAAAGATTGCTGCTGTTGCCATCATTCTCCTTGGGCTCGTCTAACCCCACCAAAGAGTGCGTACAGTACATTACCACACCTGAGTGTGTGTAAAGTGATCAAATCCCAAGACAAGAGAGGACAATGCTCCATGAAGACCACCGTCAAATGGATCGTGAAGCTCACGAAGCTGACTGCTGCTATTGCCATCGTGATTAATTATTCGTCTAACCACACTTAAGTGTGTGTACAGTACATTACCACACCTGAGTGTGTGTAAAGTGATCAAATCCCAAGACAAGAGAGGATAGTATTATGAAGACCAGCGTCAAATGGATCGTGAAGCACACGAAGCTGACTGCTGCTATTGCCATCCTGATTAATTATTCGTCTAACCACACTTAAGTGTGTGTACAGTACATTACCACTCCTGAGTGTGTGTAAAGTGATCCAAATCCCAAGACAAGAGAGGATAATGCTCCATGAAGGCCACCGTCAAATGGATCGTGAAGAACAAGAAAAAGATGGCTGCTGTTGCCATCATGCTTCTTGGGTTCGTCTAACACCACTTAAATGTGTGTGTTATAACTTCGTTAAAGGCGAGGAGCTCCCGCCGCCGAAAGTTCTACGTGCGATCCTTTAGGAATGTCAGCACACATCTGGAGTGCCAATTACAAAGAGAGGATCCTACCCTTGCTCGAGCCGATGGGTTTCATTACACAGCCTGACTGGACATCATGTGGAGCCTGTTCGTTCGGCCACGCGTCATTGTTGCTGGGGGAAACAATGAGCCATGACCAGGCTCAGAAAAGGTGCAGAACCGTCTCAATCCCAGCCGCGTTTCGACGGAAATTCGCCGTAAATCATCTGCGAAATCCCAGGCAATTGTACCAGAGGATCGCCGATGCGGCTGGCACGGACCCCGGATGGATCGTGTGGGCCATCAAAAACATGAATTGGAACCCAATCGAATGCAACACTTTTGTCGAAACGGAAGCGTTGGGATTTGTCGATCATCATCTTGACAATGGCCACCCTGTGATTATCAGTGTGGATGATGCCACTCATTGGGCTGTTCTTGCTGGCAAAATCAGTAAAGACTATGTTCTCATCGATTCTGGAATAGGCCAGCAAGTATTTTCGACCTACACGCGTAATTCACTTCTTGAAAGGAGGTGGTACGCTTTGTGTGACAATTGTGAAGGAACGGGATTCCGTGAAGGAACAATATGCGACGCTTGCCTCGGTTCCTGTTATGAGCGTTACGGCATCGTGATAGATCCGGGAAACCACTTAAGTCGACATCTCCAGAGTAACGCAAGGACAATAATCGAGGCTCTTATGGGAAACCACCTGCTGCAAGAATACTGGGGTTACTATCTGGATGATTTGACAGATGTCTTCGACGCTCACCATGGTGCAGGCTCTGCACCAGCAAGTGACTTCTTTGAAAATCACGAAGAGGACATTCTGGAGGCCGTATCTTACTGGTTAATTGGGGTTACCAAGCCAGAAGTGAGGAGAGAGTTGAAACATTACAGGGCTGTCGCAGAGTCATACCCACTCTACTATCGGAGCGCAGAAACGGCCCGAGTCCTTGCACATTTCCAGGCTGCATTCATGGGGATGCTCATTGAGGATTACCTGTAACCAACGATCTACCGTCACAAATCTCGTTTGCCGAGATGACGGCAACAGGTGTTGTAACACATGAATCTCAAGATCAGAGGGTGTTGCTTTTCTGTTTCCATTTTGCATCATCAATCTATGCTGTTTGAAACTCTGTGACTGTTATCTTGACTATGGCGGACGATCTACTTCCAACTGACATTAAGGAAAGAGAGACACTAATGTATCCCGCACTTCAAGCAGTATTGGAATCGAAAATGACGGACAATCATCTGCTATTCTCGTTTATCTATTTCCTGCGACAAGAGGATGATTGCGTGATGGATGTTGACGTTGATTTACCAATCAAAGACGTATTCTCACCATCGTTGACTGAACCTAGTTTTTCGCTTGCTGTTGTGCTATTCGAATTGCACCACGCGATCAACATCCCGGACGAATTCCTAGACTGGAATATGAGTATTCGGGAATTCCTAAGGCGAGTAGCCACCCTCCCGAAGCTGACTCCTGAGGAGTTTGGCAAGCACTTATCAGAAATGATCAGGACATTCCAGTTAAACTCTAGGCTGAACTAAAGAGCTCGGCTTCCCGAGGGGATTTTGCGGGCAGCTTGAATGAGTTTGGCATTTCGCGTAATGATTTGAGAACGCACAAAATTCAGAGTCGGGATTAATCTTTCAGCTAGGCGAAAGAGTCACGGGTCCTGGATGCGACAAAGGAGAGACTGTAATCGCTCATCCAACGTCGAATGTGAGGACTTGGTCAGGCTTTAGGTAATGGGCTGGTCAATACACGGATCGATGGATTTCCGAAATCTTGGAGTGAAGTGGTCTCAAACATTGGCTGGCATCATTATTTCAGGACAACTAACACAATTCCTCGGAGATGGAGGAAATCTGTGCGGCGTTTCTTGTTCTTCGAGGACAGAACAATACCCGGATTTTCCCAAAGCAAATTCACGCCTGACCCAGTGACGTGGCGGGTGAGTTCTCAAGACTCTGTGGAGCAAATCAGGGGAAAACGATGTCAAACGCAATTGAATCAGTCGCTGACTATCTAACCAAAGAGGGCTGGGAGTTCAGGCGGTCTGAGGTAGATGGGACGATCGAAATGGAGGTTTCGGCCCCTGCTGGCCGTTGGCTATTCATCGTCAGGGTAGGAGAGAATGAAAGAACTGTGTTCTTTCACTCACTCTGTCCGCTCAGTGTTCCATTGGAATCCCGGCAGAGGGTTGCTGAGTTTCTCATGCGCGTAAACCGTTGCGTATACATTGGGGGATTTGTTCTGGACTTCGATTCGGGCGATATCTGCTATGAGACATATATGCAGTCAAATGAACACGTCGATCCGTTGGGGACTGACTTTCCTTCCGTCGACTTGAATCTTGCGATGATGAACAAATACCTTGCTGGAATCGCCCGGATGATTTCGAGCGACGTTACACCTGCTGAAGCGCTGACAGAAGTGGTGACTGGGGTGCGGGCAGACAAGAAATACGTATACAATTAATTACGTAAAGCCACACCTTGCATCCGTGTCTGAGACCTGATGGCGCCGATTGTGGAAGAGGCTGACCAGAATCAAGAGCGCCGACTGCCGGACCCAACTTTGGAGAATCTCGATTGTATGCGGATTGGGGGGTCTCAGAAATAGCCTAAGATATCAGAGTTGGAGGGAGCGGCATTCTCAGCAATCAACGTACTACCTGCAAGTTGTTGACAACAGTACAGAGTCTACCAGTCAGGCCAACTCGACTCGGATGGAATTGCTTTGGCTGTTGATTCGGAAGTCTTGATTCTGCATATTGTTCTTCAATCCATCTGCTAACAGTCTGCTAACGCGGGTCAAACGGACGACATCAGAATTGCCCAAATCAATTCGGATTCTCCGGGTTTTTCGTACGAAGGCGACTTCGTAAACCGCAGGTCGGCTGGACGAATGTACGTGCTTGATTGCTGTGAGGCCGAACGTGACTTCCGCCATTCCCCCTACCTCTTCTGATCCTTCAACCTGTACTCGCTCTTCTCTTTCTGGTCTTTGCGCATGTCCCGGGGATTATCCATCAGCGGTGATTCCTCGACCCCCTTCCAGTCAAATTTCTCATCCAGCGGCGTCAGAGCCTTCTGAGGATCGAATATCCTGAGATCCGGGGGGAGCGCTGTGTAGGCGACAAAGTCTGGAGTGTCTGTAAACATGTCTGCAAGGTCGTTCGCGGAGGCATCGTACTGGTTGAGGTACGGGAGCCCGAGAATATTCCAGAACGTCTTGAATATGCTTCCGAAACTGTAATGCACCTTGCTGACATAGTTCCTCCTGGCATACGGCGAGATGACCATCAGGATGCTCCGGTGCGCATCGACGTGGTCGACACCGTTCTGTGCGTCGTCTTCCGTGATGACAATCGCCATGTCCTTCCAGTAAACGCTGTGCGAAAGGAATTCCACGACCCGTCCCACGGCAAGGTCGTTGTCTACCATGTAGCTCTCCCTGAACGGATATCCGGCTTCCGGGCGTTCCTCCGCTCCGTGGTCGTTGGGAATGATGAGGGTCAGGACAGGCGGCAGGGTCTTCCCCGCGCCGCCCCACCTTTCGGTGAACTCCTTTTCAAACTGCGAGACGCGGAATTGATCCGGGATCCCCATGTTGAATGTCGCGTATGTCCGGGAGGTCCTGTTGAACATAGGCGATGGGACCGGAAAGTTCGCGAAATATCTGATCCCGAACTCTTTGAACGAGTCGTGGTAGAATGCCGGCTCGAACATGATCCCGCACCCGAAATTGAAGAACTCGATTCCGTTCCTCTCAAGATGGTCCCACATGGAGCCTGCTTCGTTGTAGTCCTCGGGGTAGATCGCCCCGGCCGTCCCATTCATCCCCAGGCTCCCTGGAGCTTTGGATGCAGGATTGTACGACCTGTTCCCCCCGTAACTCGCGGCGGTATTCGCTTCCACCCATTCATTGGGATAGGTGTTGGCCAGCCAGCGGTGCCCGTCTGCGGAAACGTCGGAATCGACATAGAAGTTGTCAGCGATGGCAAACTGAGCGGCAAGCTTCAGGTGGTTTGCCATGACGGTGGCACTGTCCACCTTCTGTGACCTGATGTGGTTTGCGAAGCTGACACCTCTGCCGTACCGCGCCAGCGACGGATCCCCATTTCCCTTTTCCACCTGGCCGAACACCTCGTCATACGTCCGGTTTTCCTTTGATATGAAAACGATGTGTTTGATTGGCGAACGGCGCTGGCCCCCGTACAGAGGAACGGGATTGTTCTTGCGGAGAGCATTCGCCGCGGCCGCATCCTCGATCGTGAAGTTGTTCTTGATCACTCTCTCTGTCAGCGACGGGAGCAGGCTGTCCGGGGGGATGTCAAGAATTGACACTGTCCCTTTCATCAAACTGCCGATATATGTCCCCTCCGGCCCCTCGACAAAGTGTCTTCCGCCGTTCGGTCCGCTCCCGAAGCCCTTCGCGTTGGCCACGAGGAGTTTCTTGCCGTCCGCCGTCACCTTCAGCTTCGACGGGAACCAGCCGGTCGGGATATGCCCCATGACCTTGAGTGTCGGGATATCGATCACCCCGACGGCGTTGATCCCCGACTCCGCCACATAGAGCCTCCTCTGGTCAGGGGAGACCGCCAGCCCAAACGGGATGACGCCCCTCAAACCTTTGACCGCGTCGTGAAGCGTCAGGGAGATGTGGCGCAGAACGCGGTCGTGGGCAACGTCGATGACCGATATGTTGTCATTGTTTCCGTTACTCGCGAAAACGTACGCGGAGGTGGCCACCAGGGAATTCGGGCTCGACCCTCCGACGGCCGGTATTCCTTCGACCTTCTCACCGACCAGCACGCCAGTTTTGATTTTCGCGATGACTTTTGGGTGGCGCACATCTCTCACGGAGACGGCCCAGACGGAGAACGACTCAGGGACATTGGGATCTCCCAGGCCGGGAATATCCAGCGAGTCCGTGTGCACACCTTCCCTCATCTCCCTGGACCCGAAAGGAAACGCGGGATATTTGAGCGCCTTGCGGTAATCCGACTTCTCCTCGATGCTGTCGATTTTCCTGTATTCGAACATCCCGACATTCGCCACGTAGAGCTTCTTCTCGTCAGGTGACAGCGCGATGCCGAACGGATAGCGTCCTACAAGAACAGAAGAGACAACCCGCCTTTTTCCGGCGTCCGCGATCACCACACGGAAGTTCGTCTGGTCGACGGCAAACAGGCTCTTCCCGTTCCGTGTCAGGACTATGTCTCCGATGTAACCGTTCGGGTACTTCTTTCCATCTCCTGAGGATGAACAGTCGATGGAGTCGTACCGATCGTGTGTGAGCGTGTGAAAGAGAAAGATCTTGTTTTCCTGACCCCCTGCGACATAGACTGTGCCATTGTCGGGCGAGAGCGCCAGTCCCATGAACACTGACGCCAGCACGCCGTTGTCTGTGGAGACCCCGGGGGGGATTTGCGAGACAACCGGCTCGGGGCCGAGGGCGCCTGTGATGATGGATATGGAAAGAGGCGCTACTCCAGAATTCGCGGTTACGGCGAGCGTCCCATCCCGGCTCAACGTCAGTCCGAACGGGTGCGGCGCGACTTCGATGGTCCTCCCGACGGGTGTGAGAAGCCTCCCATTGGGGATAACCGTGATCCCGCTCTTGCTGATCTGCGTGTAGAGACTTCCCGCGGGAGCGGAAAGGACCGTTCGCTTCTCCTGTGCCTGAGCGCCCGGGAGCATCAAGAGAGAGAACAGGAACGGCGTGAGGAGGTTAAATGTCAGTTTCATATCAGACCGTGTATGCCGGTATGGTCACCTGTTCACTGCAGCCATAGTTCGCTCAGGGTATCGCATGCCGGCTGCCGCGCCGGGCCCAAAGAAGCCTACTGCAGTCCTTCCTCCAAATACCGGGTCTTGATCGTCGGGTCCTCGCCTGCCATCTTCATCAAGATATCGAGAGGAACGACTTCGAACTCTGGACCGAGCTGCTTCAGTATGTCGCTCACTCGATTGATCCCACTGGCTTCACGTACGTGCATCACAAGATAGTACGGCCGCTTGAGGTTCATCACGGCGAGCTCCTTGAGGTCGGCAATTGCATCTTCCGCCGGACGTTCGGCTGAAAGGTAATAATCGTAAGAAAGAAATGGAACATGGTTACGCACATCATAGGTATGGCCGGGGCCATACCCGAAGATGAAGCCAATCGCCTCCGGTAGTCCTTCGTAGTATGCGTCGACAATCCCTTTCGGGAGATTTGTGTTTCCCACGTAGCGGTCTCCGAAATGCGAGCGCTCCATGATCCCGTAGATCCTCAGATCGAGTGATTTCATAAGATCGCGATCCATCGCAATCACTTTGGGTAAGTATTCAGCG
>Ga0182027_10004423_pt1 | contig 21773 bp, 15 predicted proteins | sample 712E1DmetaG_FD_121300 | JGI IMG/M metagenome (GOLD analysis project Ga0182027, IMG submission 121300) | Permafrost microbial communities from Stordalen Mire, Sweden - 712E1D metaG (Illumina Assembly) | ecosystem: Environmental > Terrestrial > Soil > Wetlands > Permafrost | place: Sweden... | reverse complement strand
CCCAAAATTGCCAAAATGTGAATGACCGTAAAAATGATGGTAACCGTAATAACCGCCAAAATATCCGCCTAAGAAAATACCCGGGTAATATCCAAATCCAAACCATGGGTCATAATATCCTGGAGTCAAACAATCCCATCCATACCAATCAGAATAATAAGGGTCATAATTAAAACCCAGTGAAAATCTATTTGAGGGATAATATCCCCAATAATACCTTCGACTGTTATTGAACCCGTCATCATTGTAATTGTTGTCGGTATATTGGTCGTCATTATATGCAGTAGTATCCTGAGTAGAATCTCTATCTGCGTCATTATCGACAGTATTATCGACGTTCTTATCGTCGTTTTTTTCGCCTTTATCATAAGTATATCTACCTTTATCAAAATCTCTTTCTGCAAATTTAGTATAGCAGCCTCCAAGGTAGAATAAGGGAACAACAACAAGTATTTTCATTAAAGTTTTCATAATAGTACCTTTTTCATAATTCATTAGATTAACTGCAAAAACCATACCTTCTAATTGTTTGAAAAGATAAGAAAAATTAAACCCTGTTTGAGCGTTATGTATAGAAGTGTAAACTAATGTGTCCGGTATTTACTACAGATAGACCCTCATAAAGCTTAAGAATAAGTCTAAATCATATTAATATCTGAGCCTTAATTTACTTATCTTACCGAGCAAGCATATTTATTCTTCAGACAGATTAAAATACTGGTTTCACATATTCAACAAATATTCCCCGATCTGCATGGTTAGTAACAATTCTTTTATTATCAAGCAAGTCGCGTAGATTTAACCCAAGAGTCAGACCATCGCCGACAGACCATCTTGCTCCAATATTCAAGTATCCATTTCCTTTACCAAGCGCTTTGCCGGTATGATCATTAAAAGCAAAATCATATTCGCCGTCAATAGAAACTTTGCTTCCGATTGTTTTTTCAAATCCCACACCTAAATTCAGATTTTTATCACCATCATTTCTTTCCAATGTATAATTAATCACTCCGTTAACACTTAAATAACCTAGAAATTCAAAATTCTTTGAACCGGCAGCGAAGAAACCCGGAGATTTAATTTGATATCTTTCGAGATCAGAATTATAGTTTCCTTTTCCCTGGGAATCAAATCCAAAAGTAACTGCCGGTAAAAGAACTGTCTCATCCATAATTCTTGCTCTTACATTAATCCCTGGCGACTTATCCCATTCAATATTTCCGGAACCAATAATATTACTTCCGCCATACGATAAGCCGAACGAAAAACCATCATAAATGCCAACTTCAATTTTGGAAATAACCACTCCGTCAGGCATAATATCCATAGAAACTGCGGAATATCCTTTATTTATTATTCCAGCGGTAGGCAAATCAATCAAACTTCTTTCCTCATACTTTGCATTAGTACCTCCTGTACCCTGAGCAAATGCAATGGTAGTAATAAAGAAAATGATCAATGATGTAATTTTTCTTTTCATATTTATTCTCAATTGATAATTACACTTCAAATTAGAAATATTTTTGATCTGATGCAGAACAATTTTTCATGAGTTTAATAATAATCCGTTATTTTCTTATAAAAGTAGTTCCGGTTTTACTATCCTGAAAAATTATTCCAAGATCGGACAAATCCTTTCTTATCTTATCGGATAGTTCAAAGTTTTTTTGTTTTTTCAATTCATCTCTGATTTCAATCAGTAATTCAATCAAATCATTTTCAATGGTTTTTTCGGGACTCTTATTCAAAGTTTTAAAGTTAATGATACCTAATATATCATCAGCTGTTTCTTGCAAAAATTTCTTCATTGTACAATAAAATTCACTGTTATTTTTTTCATTTCCGTCGAATATTTTATTACCTGCCCTAATAAAATCAAAAATAACCGCAATTGCCTGAGCCGTATTGAAATCATCATCCATAGCCTTTTCAAAATTATTATAGTATGATTGAACATCAAAATTAAAATTTGATTGGCTATTCAAATTAGCAACAATTTCTTGTTCAATCCTTAATGCAAAATTTCTGATCTTCTCGGCTCCTTTTTCAGCAGCATCCAACAGCTCGTCGCTAAAATTTAACGGACCTCCATAATATGTCTGAGCAAAGAACAATCTGATTGCTTCGGCGGAATATTTTTTTAATACATCACGGGCAGTAAAAAAATTACCGATTGATTTAGACATTTTTTCGTTTTGGATGTTAAGAAATCCGAAATGCATCCAGCAATTCACAAATTTCTGCTCAAATGCAGCTTCACTCTGAGCAATCTCATTTTCATGATGCGGGAAAATCAAATCATTGCCTCCGGCATGAATATCGATGGATTTGCCAAGTTCTTTTGTACTCATCGCAGAACATTCGATATGCCAACCTGGTCTACCTTTGCCCCACGGGCTATTCCAGCTCGGTTCATTGTCTTTTGCTTTTTTCCATAATGAAAAATCAAGAGGATTTTTTTTAGTTTCATTGATTTCTACTCTGGCGCCGGATTCAAGTTCTTCTAAGTTTTTACCGCTTAGCTTTCCATAGTTTTTAAATTTTGAAACATCATAATAGACATTTCCATCTATATTATATGCAATACCTTTTTCTTCAAGTTTTTGAATCACCTTTATCATATCTTCAATATGCTGAGTAGCTTTCGGGAATACATCTGCAGGTTTTATTTTAAGCTTTTTTAAATCTTCATAAAATGCATCAATATAAAATCTGGAGATTTCTTCAAAAGATTTATTTTCAGCAATTGATTTATTTATAATTTTATCGTCAATATCAGTAAGATTCATAACAAATTTTACCTTAAAGCCTTTATAATTAAGATATGCTCTAATTATGTCTGCCATAATAAAAGATCGGGCATTACCTATATGGAAATAATTATAAACAGTAGGTCCGCACATATACATTGTTACGTTTGGGGGGTTTAAGGGGATGAATTCTTCTTTCTTTTTAGTAAGAGTATTGGAAATTTGCATAAATTGCCATATTAATTGGGCGAAAATATACTAATAGGTGATACTTAATTCAACTAAAATTCTGTCTGAATGATTCAATAATGAAATATAAAAAGTATATTAATTTTGGGTTTTGACTTAGTAATAATTCTTTTTATATTTCATAAGAAAAAAGGATAAAAATCTTTTTGTCTAATTTTGGATCATCTTATCCTATAAAACAACATCTATAAATCATTGGAGGAATTTTATGTTCCGAAAAATTATACTTTTATTATACACTTTGATTTTTCTCTCAGTTTCATTATATGCACAAACAACACCTATAACTCTTAATATAACTCCTTATGGTGTTTCCCCGAGAGAAGCTGGTTTGGATACTAGTGACATTTTCAAGTATCCTTTTTCCGGTTTGCATAACGTCGGTGCTGGAACATTGACATACCTGAAAGTACAAAGATCAAGTGGAAAATTATCAAGCCCTGTATGGTCAATTGTCGATTATCCTGCCGGTTCTAAATTTATACTAGGTAAAGTAGTTGTTAAACAAAATGATTCAACACAGGTAATTGCTTTTACACCTGACCTGCCGGGAACGTATTTAATCCAGGTTGTTGATGGTCAGTTTGTAGGTACCATGACAATGAATGCAGCTAAATACCTTGGTTTTACAAATACTGTTGTGAATGGTGTTGACCAAAAAGTTAATTGTGCAACATGTCATGAAAAAGCATCTGATCCGGTTGTAACAAATTGGAGTAAAACAAAACATTCAACTTATTTTCACAGAGCAATGGATGATTCTATTAGTAGTCATTACTCTGTTAGTTGCATAGGCTGTCATACAACTGGTTATGACACTAATCCTACCGCTAAAAATGACGGATTTGATGATTTTAAATTTACCTTCCCGAAAACATTGGCTCCTGGTGTATATGATTCGCTTGTAATTAAATTCCCTGATGCGATGAAAAGAGCAAACATTCAATGTGAATCCTGCCATGGTCCGGCAAGCAACCACCTTGGTGATCCGAGAAATTTTAGAATTGAAGTCAGTTATGATTATAAAGTTTGCGCTTACTGCCATGATGACGGAAACAAAAATATTATTCCTCAGCAGTTTGCAACTGCAAATCATGCAACTCTACCGAATACATCATCTGAAAATGGTGCTGGAAGAGAAGCTTGCGTAAGATGTCATACTGGTAAAGGGTTTGTTCAATTTGCAGCCAATGTTTCTACTACCGATCCGAATTTTGACAATACTGCTGCTCCAATTGCATGCCAGGCATGTCATGATCCACATGGCACTGCAAATAATACACATATTTTAAGACTTGTTTCAGCTTCAATTCTTGCTCCTGGCGGAAAAACAATGCCAATAACTAATGCAGGATTAGGTACAATCTGTTTTAATTGTCACCAGTCAAGAACAGAAGCAAATGCTGGAGTTGCCGGCACACCTTCTTCACGTTTCGGTCCTCATCATGGTCCGCAGGGCGATATGCTTGAAAGCAGCAATATGCTGTCTTTAGGCGGCATCGCTCTTAAATCATCGAATCATATTGGAGCTACTGTTAACGCATGCGTAAAATGTCACATGTATGCCGTTCCTAATAATGCTCAGGGAGTTCAGCTTATTGGCGGACATTCATTCCGCATGAGTTCTCCAACCGGAGTTGACGATATGCTTGCTTGCGCTCAATGTCACGGTGATACTTTTGGTACAAGTTTCGATCAGGTTAGATTCTATTATAATGGTGTGGGAGATCTTGATGGTGACGGTGTCACAAATGGATTACAGAATGAAGTCAAGGGCATGATTGCTAAGATTACAGCCGCGCTCCCTCAGAAAAACGGTGCTCTCAGCGGACCTGATGCCACTTGGACAAAAGATCAATTGAGTGCTTACTGGAATGCAATTACTGCACAAGAAGATAAGAGTTTTGGAATTCATAATCCTAAATATATTGTATCAGCTTTGTTAGGTTCATACAAACTATTAGGTCTTTCTTCTCCTGCATTAACCGCAATAGATGCAGTTGATAATAGTAATACTTTACCTTCAGATTTTACGATTTATCAGAATTATCCAAATCCGTTTAATCCGTCAACTAACATCAAGTTCAGCATTCCTCAAACTACACATGTTAAACTGACAATTTATGACTCTATTGGTCGAATCGTACAAATCTTGGCAGATGAAGAATTGGCGCCAGGAATTCATATATTTCAATGGGCTCCTAAAAACTTAGCTTCCGGAATTTATATTTATAGAATAGAAGCAGGAAATTTTGTTAAGGCAAATAAAATGCTTCTTATGAAATAGTTACTCGTAACGAGTGACGCGTAACAAGTGAAAACCCCGCACTTTCGGCGGGGTTTTTTATTGTTTAACGTCGGACTAAGGTATAGTATTTTTATATATTTCATGTCTTAATATTTATATGGAACGTAAATGAGAATTGAAAAAGATTCATTGGGTGAAATGCAGGTCCCAAATGATGTGTTATACGGGGTGCATTCTTTACGAAGTTTAAATAATTTCCCTCAGTCAGGCGAAAAAATAAATCCCTATTTAATAAAAGCATTTTTCCAAGTCAAGCTTGCAGCGGCAGAAACAAACTATAAGTGCGGCTTACTTTTTAAAGAAAAATTTGATGCAATTGAAGAAGCTATCAGAGAATTAATTACTGAAACGGATGCAAATATCAGCGGTTCACTTGATTCCATTTATGACAAAGTAATTGTTGACCCATATCAAGGAGGTGCAGGAACTTCATTAAATATGAATATTAATGAAGTTATAGCTAATACAACTCTTCAAATAATGGGGAAAGAATTTGGCGATTATTCATCAATTAATCCTCTTGATGACGTTAATCTTAGTCAATCTACTAATGATACTTATCCAACAGCATTACGGATTGCTTCTATTTATCTTCTTCGTGAATTAGCAGATTCATTTGCACATTTACAGAACTCGCTTCAAAAGAAAGAGGAAGAATTTAAGGGAGTATTAAAACTTGGGCGTACTCAATTTCAAGATGCTGTTCCAATTACACTTGGCCAGGAATTCGGAGCTTATGCACAAGCCATCGCTCGGGATAGATGGCGTCTTTACAATGCCGAGGAAAGGCTTCGGTCCGTAAACCTTGGCGGTACAGCTGTTGGTAATTCTGTATCTGCCGTTAAAGAATATGTTCTTAATGTAAACAGTATTTTAAAAAAGATTACGAAACTTCCGATCGCCAAAAGTGAAGATCTTATTGATGCGACACAGAATCTTGATGTATTTGTAGAGGTACATGGTATTGTTAAAGCAGGAGCAGTTTCAATAATAAAGATGTGTAATGATCTACGATTTCTTTCTAGCGGTCCGGTTGGAGGAATTGGAGAAATAAATCTTCAACCGAAACAAGCGGGGTCGAGCATAATGCCAGGAAAAATTAATCCGGTAATTTTAGAGAACGCAATTCAAATTTGTGAACTAGTAAAAGGAAATGATGTAATTATCTCAAATTTGGTAAGCGGCGGAAATCTTGAATTGAATGCCTTTGTCCCTTTAATTGCCCATACTTTTTTGAAAACTCTTACCTTGCTTCGTGATTCTAATAATAATCTTGCTGTCAATTGTATAGATGGCATTACGGCTAATATTGAGCGCTGTAAATTAAATCTTATTAATTCAACTGCGATTGCGGCTTCACTTATTACGACATTCAGTTATGAAACAATTCAGGAAATAGTAAAATATTCTGATGAACATAAAATTTCCTTTATATCGGCTTTGATGAAAAGTAAACTTTTAGATGAAAAGGAATTGTTTAATATTATATCAAAGGATTTAGGGATAGAACTTGAATAAAACAGCACAATCCGAAAGGCTGCATATTGCCTTTATCGGAAAGCGGAATGCGGGTAAATCTTCATTAATGAATAAATTTATTGGGCAGGACCTTGCAATAGTTAGTGAAATACCCGGCACTACAACTGATCCGGTTAAAAAGGCAATGGAACTTCTTCCTTTTGGTCCCGTTGTCTTGATTGATACAGCAGGTATTGATGATATTGGAGAATTAGGTGAAAAAAGAATAAGCAAAACAATTCAAGTAATTTCAGAAGCCGATTTTGCTTTGATTGTTTTAGATGCGCAAACTAAATTATCCGAAAAAGAAAGAAGCCTTATCATCCATCTTCAAACACTTGAACTTCCTTTTTTATGCGTTATTAACAAATCCGATCTTGGAATAAATTATGATTTAATCGAAGAACTGAATTCACTCGGTTTAAAACATCATTCTGTTTCATGTATTACGGGTGAAAGCATTTATGATCTGAAGGAAAAGGTTATCAAATTTCTTCCCGACGGAGAAGATCCGCCTTTAGTCGGGGATTTAATAAAACAGCATGATATAATAGTTCTAGTAGTCCCTATTGATTTAGGAGCACCAAAAGGCAGATTAATTATGCCGCAAGTGCAAACAATAAGGGAATCTCTTGATGAAGATGCAATTGTCATTGTTGTAAAGGATAAAGAACTTCGTGCTGCTCTTAGCAAACTTAGTGAGGCACCTAAACTTGTAGTTACCGATAGCCAGGCAATAATGCGTGTAGCAGCAGACGTTCCCGATGATATACCTCTTACAACTTTTTCCATATTGATGGCACGTTATAAAGGTGATTTACCTCAATATGTCAAAGGGCTTAAAAGAATAGAAGAGCTAAAAAATAATGATAAAGTATTGATTGCCGAAGCTTGTTCACACCATGCTCAGGAAGATGATATTGGTAAAGTTAAAATTCCCCGATGGCTTCGTCTTTATACGAAAAAGAATTTAGAAATTGATATTCGCAACGGTCATGATTTCCCGGAAAACCTTTCAGATTATAAATTAATTATTCACTGCGGCGGGTGTATGTTAACCCGAAAAGCTATGCAGGTTAGAATTAAACAGGCAAAGTTGATGGGGGTTCCGATTGTAAATTATGGAGTTGCTATATCATATATGCACGGTGCAATTCCAAGAGCCTTATTACCATTTGGTGAAGCCGTTACGGCATGGGAAGAAATGAAATAGAAATACAGCCTATATCCTTACTTTTGATTTATCTTTCCAATTCCACCATTTTAGTTTTTTCTTATTTCGTTTGTTTTCTTTTGTTTCTGCATAATAAACAGCACATCTAAAAACATACAGTAGACATCTATCTTGCACTGCGCCTGCGAACTTATTCGATAACTCATAAAGTTTTTCCGGATTTTGACCTTTCAAGTCGGATACTTTTCTGATTCCAATGTCATAAAGATTTTTTGAAATCGATTTACCAACTCCCGGAATAATTGTAACCAATTCATTTTTTTCTTGTTTCATTGCCATAATTTCACCCACTTTAAATAAATTTTATAGCTTAATATGATCCTATTAATTAATAACCGGTTTTCAACTTAAGGAGAAGCATTTTAAAATCTTCTGGTAATTCCGATTCTAGATAAATTCTTTCTTTGGTATTGGGATGAGTGAATCCAAGTGTTTTTGCATGAAGTGCCTGTCGCGGCATTATTTCCAATAGATTATTAATACGGCTTTTAATTTTAGGAAGTGCCGAACCATAGACAATCACCCTGCCGCCATAAGCAGGATCGCCAAAAATAGGGTGTTTTATATGAGACATATGTACACGTATCTGATGCGTTCGGCCGGTTTTCAATTTCAATTTAATAAGAGAAGTAAATTCAAATTCTTCCATTACTTCATAAAATGTATGAGCGTGTTTTCCTTCTGTAGAACTAACTGAAAATATTTTTCTGTCCTTAGCAGATCTGGTAATATTGCCTATAATTTCACCCTTCTTTTGCTTAAATAGTCCCCAGCAGACTGCCCAGTACTCACGGTCAATAGTGTGATTTGCAAATTGTTTTGCAAGAAAAGCATGAGTCCATGAATCTTTGGCAATTAAAAGAAGCCCGCTTGTATCTTTATCAATTCTGTGTACAATTCCCGGTCTGGTTGGTTCTTCTTTCAAATTGCTTAATTTATTAGTATGATGTAGTAAGGCATTAACCAAAGTACCTGAATAATTTCCTAATGAAGGGTGGGCAACCATACCTGCGGATTTATTTACTACCAGCAAATAGTCATCTTCGTAAACAATATTTAACGGAATATCTTCTGCTTCTGTTTCTTCGGGTCGAGGTGAAGTAGGTATAGTCAATTCGATTAAGTCTGAGGGGAGAACAATATAATTTGGTTTAATAACCAAACCATTAGCTGTAACACAGCCGGCTTTAATCAGTTTTTGTATTCTTGAACGGGTGGCATTTTCAACAGAGTTAGTGAGAAAAACATCAATTCTTTCTTTTTTCTTCCCTTCGGAAATTTCAATTTTTAACTTCTTCTCTGTTACTATTTTCGCCATCGTATTCCGGTTTTATTAGATTTGATTGTTCAACAGAATCTGGTTTTCCTACAATCGGAACTGATGCCCCTGAGATTTGAGAATCGATTCCAGCTACTTTAATTTCTTTTTTCCCATCTTCTGATACAGCCCTGTGAAATAAAATTAGAAGAACAACACCAATAGTTACTGATGAATCGGCAATATTAAATATTGGAAATCGATTATAAGTTCTACCAAATAATGTAATATCAAAGAAATCAACATTTATAAAATCAACTACCTTTCCATAAAAGATCGGCGCATAATTATAAAATAAACCATAGAATGTTCTGTCAATCAGATTACCGACAGCGCCTCCGAGAATACATGCAAGGCCAATACGGACAATTAATTTTTGATCTTTTGATTTCCATAAATAGTATAGAATTCCAATAGCAGCAACTAAAGAAAAAAGAGAAAGAAATAGTTTTGAAGTATCACCGACATTAATTCCAAATGCGATACCCGGATTTTCGACGAATGTAATTTTGAAAAATTCACCAAATACGTTTATACTTTGTCCGTAATTCATTCCTTTTGCATGGATATGAACTAACGGAATAATTCCCCCTTTGACTAATAATTTAGTAATTTGATCGGTAATTACAATAAATAATGAAATAAATAATACTCTCAAATCTAATCCTGTTTAATCCGCGGAGGTGGAAAATTCTTCACTACTTTGATCGATACTACCTGCGGAAGATAAGAAATTATTTAGCTATCAAAACTTCGCTGCTTTAAACCATATCAAATAAGGCAATGAATCACAAGTCAAAAAGTTTCATCTAAACGTATGTACATAATCTATTGCTTCATTTTCTGTTTGACCTGCAGACAATGTTGCGTATGAGGAACTGCGGCTAGTCTTTCTTTTGGGACTAAAGGACAAGTTGGACATAAGCCCTGCGGCTCATCAATACATTCAATACAAATACCATAAGTACCGTTATCTATTCTTTGAAGAGCGTCATCAAGATAACCTAAAAATTTATTTTCTCTCTGAGCCCACAAATAAAGTTTTTCACGTTCCATTGCATCCGTACCCTGTTCAGCCATATGCAGTGAATAAGGAGAATTCTCATTTACATATTGTCCGGTAGTAGGATCCATCATTTGTTCTTTAAGTGTCTGAAGCTGCTCGATGATTTCATTTCTTTTTTCCAATATTATTTTTTTGAAATCATCAAGTTCTTTTTTAGAATAACCTTGTATTTTCTTCACTTTTTTAGTTGGAGAAATCACTTCTACATGCCTTGATTTCGAAACCTTTTTTGTTTTAGCCATTTTTTTTGAATTACCAGTTTCTTTAATCTTTTTTGCTTTGACAGTCTTTAGCTTAACGACTTTTTTTGGGTTGCTCACTGTTTTTTTTACAGCTTTAGTTTTAGCAGTGGTCTTTTTAGCGGGTTTTTTAGTAGCATTTTTAGCCATTATTATAATACCTCCATAAACAAATAAATTTCTATGATTTATTGATTATGATCATACAATCATAATCACCAATCTTCCAGTTTTGTTTACTACCTTCTGCATCTCCGTTACTGACTAAAGTATCTGCCAGAACTTCATTGGAAATATAATCAGAAAACTTGATTATATATTCACTCATTTTTTGATTCGCCTCGAAAGTAACTTTAATCCTATCAACTACATCAAATCCAAAGTCTTTTCTCATATTTTGTACACGGTTGACGAATTCCCTTGCGTAACCTTCAGCGATTAAATTATCATCCAGTTCGGTATCAACAGCGACAGTAATACCTTCATGAGTTTCTACAATCCATCCTTCAATTTCATGACTTACAATTTCAACATCTTCTACTGATATATTAACCGTTTGATCATCTAATGTCAACTCTATCTGACCGGTTTTTTCTATTAAGGAAATTGCTTTCTTATCAAGCGCCTTAATCGCATTAGTAAGGGACTTAACCAATTTACCGTATTTTGGGCCAACAACTTTGAAATTAGGTTTAGCTGATTTATTAACTATTGACGAATCATCTTCAAGTACAATTAATTCTTTAATATTCACCTCTTCAAGAATAACATCCTGCATTTTTTGAAGTGCAATTCTTTTACTGCTTTCAACAGCAACCATCATTTTAAGAAGAGGCTGCCGAACTTTCAAATTATTCTTTGCGCGGATAGCTCTGGTAAGAGAAACAACTCTTTGAGCAACATCCATCTTCACTTCTAATTCAGGATCTGAATAAGTCGCAATCGGGAATTCAGCAAGATGAATAGATTCGAAATTTTCAATTCCGGTAATTTTATTAAGATTCTGATATAATTCTTCAGTTATAAATGGGGCGAATGGAGAAGTAAGTTTTGCAACTGTAATCAGACATTCATACAAAGTCTGATAAGCAGATATCTTATTTCTATTCATATCTGCTTTCCAAAAGCGTCTTCTTGAGCGTCGAACATACCAGTTAGAAAGCTGATCAATAGTAAAATTTGATACTAATCTCGCAGCTTTAGTAACATCATATGCCGCCATCAGTTCATCGTATTCTTTTAAAAGTGAATTTAATTTGGATATTATCCATCGGTCTATTTCAGGGCGTTCTTCATAAGGAACCGGTTTTTCAGAGTAATTAAATTTATCAATGTTAGCATAAAGAGCAAAGAAATTATAGGTGTTTATAAGAGTACCGAAGAATTTTCTCTGCACTTCAACAATGCCGTCTTCATCAAATAAGGTTGGTTTCCAGGGAGGACTTGTAGTAACCAGATACCACCGTGTTGCATCGGCGCCATATTTATCGAAAAGCAAAAAAGGATCAACAGTATTTCCCCGAGACTTAGACATTTTAAGACCGTCTTTATCCAGGATCAATTCATTAACTATAAGATTTTTATAAGAAACGCTGTCAAACAACATTGTTCCTATTGCATGAAGAGTATAAAACCAGCCGCGAGTTTGATCAATACCTTCGCAGATAAAGTCTGCAGGGTAATTTTCTTTAAACCATTCCTGGTTTTCAAAAGGAAAATGATATTGAGCAAAAGGCATTGCCCCGCTGTCAAACCAAACATCAATCAACTCAGGAGTTCGTGTATAAACTTTACCGTTCTGTTCAATTTTAACTTCATCAACAAATGGTTTATGAAGATCAATTTCTTCTGCGGGTAAATCTTTTACAAGAATCTGCTTTCCATTACGTTCAACAAATCCCTGTTTCAATTCATCGATTGACCCTATGACAAGCATTTCTCCATCATCATTAAGCCAAATTGGCAGAGGTGTGCCCCAATAACGATCTCTTGACAGCGACCAATCTTTATTTTCCTCGAGCCAGTTCCCAAATCGTCCGGATCCAACTTCAGGCGGGCACCAATTGATTGTATTGTTAAGCTCTATCATTCTCTTTGAAATTTCAGTCGTCCGTATGTACCAGCTATCCCGGGCATAATAAATCAAGGGATTATCACATCTCCAGCAATGTGGGTAAGAGTGAGTATAATCATTCCCCGCCCTGTAAATTAGTCCTCTTTCCTTTAGATTTCGAATAATATCAGGATCAACTCCTTTCTCTTCCTTATTCTCAAATTGAATTGTTTTAACCAATCGTCCCGCAAAATCGGTAACCTGTTCGGTAAATCTTCCTCCTTTTGTAACGGGTTGAACAAAGGGCAAATTAAATTTCTTAGAAACTTCATAATCATCAGCGCCAAATGCAGGAGCAATATGTACAATACCGGAACCATCTTCAGTACTGACAAAATCTCCAGGGATAACATACCAGGCACGTTTTTCAACCGGCACATAAGAAAAAAGAGGTATATAATTTTTATCAAGCAGTTCGGAGCCTTTTAATTCTTCGAGCAATTCATATTCTTCTTTAATGACCGAAAGGCGCGCTTTTGCAAGATACATAACACCGTGCTTCTCTGTTTTGATTTTCACATATTCGATTTCAGGTCCAACGGCAAGTGCTACGTTTGATATTAAAGTCCAAGGTGTGGTTGTCCATACAAGAATGGATGCATCTTCATCTTTGAGTTTAAATTTTACATATACATTGGGGTCCTGAACATCTTCATAACCTAAAGCAAGTTCATGGGATGAAAGAGGTGTTTCGCAGTGAGGACATTGAGGGACAATTTTAAATCCTTTATAGATCAATCCTTTTTTGTAATAAACCGAAAGTGCCCACCATACTGATTCAATATATTCATTTGTACAAGTGATATATGGGTCATCAAGATTAATCCAATAACCCATCCTTTCGGTTAATGTCCGCCAGCCCTCTTTCATTTCGATATGGTTATAAACCAAATCTTTTGCTTTTTTATTAAATGCAGCTACACCGTATTTTTCAATATCCGACTTTTGAGTAAACCCTAATTCTTTTTCAAGAGCAATTTCTATCGGCAATCCATGTGTATCCCAACCGGCTTTACGGTGAACCTGAAAACCTTTCATTGTTTTGTAGCGGCAGACAAGATCTTTAAGAGTTCTTGCCATTACATGATGTATTCCCGGTCTGCCGTTTACTGTAGGGGGGCCTTCATAAAATGTAAAGGATTTTGATTTAGGACGTGAAGAAACGCTTTTTTCAAAAATACCGTGTTCCTGCCAGAATCTATAAATTTCATTTTCAATTTTCGGATAACTTATTTTTTCATCAAATTGTTTAAACATTAGTTTGCTCAATAAATGTATAGAAATTGGGAAAATTATTCTTCTTCTGCTTCATAATTTTTAATTAATTCCCTTTCGGCTGAAATAAATTCTTTTAATCTTCTTTCTATTTGTGATTTACGCTCAATCAGTTCATCTACACGCTGCTGTGCTTCATAAATCATTTTCTCGGCCTTAAATTTTGCTTCATCAATTATTAATTGTACTTCACGCTGACCTGTTTCAGAAATTTTTTGAGAATCATTATTCTTAGGTTTTTTAGCAATTTCTTTTTGAAGAATAATAACTTCTGAAAGTGCCATTCCAAAGAATGCCATTGCTCCAAGAGTAATATTCCTTAGAATGTAAAGAATCATATTTTCAATAAACAGATAATTAAAACCAAAAAAATCATTCCAAAAGGAGATCATCAATACGCTCACAAACGAAGAAGCAACAACAACAGCAAATACAATCTTGCCTCCGTGATTATATCCAAGAGTTTTATTTATCAGCCAGCCGCATGCAAATGAAAACATCGAAAGCACGAACCATACTGAGAAATTCTGGAATCCTGCTTTGAACAAATCCGTATTTAGAAAATTGGATGTAAGAACCAATACGGCAAGGATTCCCGCTGTTCCATAATAAATTTTCGGTTTTTCAATCACAGTTTATCTATTACCTTTTTCATTAATAATGTCATTTTGGGTTCGGCTTCCATAGCCGCTGCAATAATTTCCTCAACATTTGCCTTCTTTAAAGAATCAGGAAAACATTCATCAGTAATTATACTAAAACCAAGCACTTTCATTCCCATATGATTTGCGACAATATTTTCAGGAATAGTAGACATTCCGACTACATCAGCTCCGATACCTCTTAAAAATCTATACTCGGCTTTTGTTTCAAGATTAGGACCGGATACGGCAACATAAACACCTTTTTGAATTCTAACTTTATTTTCCAATGCAGCTTGTTCTGCAAGTTTAATTAAATCCAATGAATAAGCCTCGCTCATATCCGGGAACCGGGGGCCCAGTTCATCTTCATTTTTCCCAATTAACGGATTATCTCCCAACAAATTGATATGATCGGTCATAATCATAATATCACCGCACCTGTATTGAGGGTTCATACCTCCGCAAGCGTTAGACACCATAAGATATTTTACACCGAGAAATTTCATTACTCTAACAGGATAGGTTATTTGCTGCATTGAATAACCTTCATAGTAATGAAATCTTCCCTGCATGGCAACAACATCTTTACCGCTTAGTTTTCCAAATATTAATCTTCCTTGATGAGATTCTACCGTTGATAATGGGAAATGAGGGAGCTGCAAATATTCTATTTGATGTTCAATCTGAATATCTTTAATCAATCCTCCAAGTCCGGTACCGAGAATTATACCAACCTCATAATTCTTCGAAGTTTTTTCCCTTATTACCCCGAGAGTTTCATTAATCATATTCATTAGATTGTTCATAATAATTTTTCCAGTATATCATCTACATTAATTTCTGTTTGATCTTCCTGAACTACCGGTTCCTTAACAACTTTATTTTTCATGGGACGGGTATCAATATTCTGAACATTCATTTCGAGAAAATTGGATTGAGTCTCTATCAAAGCTTTGATACGCGCGATAAGAAGTTTCTTTTCTTCCCTAAGTTTCAAAACGGAATCACGAATACTATTGGCGCTAACTTTAGCTTTTTCAATCATCTGTGCTGCTTTCAGCTCAGCTTCTTTTACAATTAAAGCAGTTTGTTTTTTAGCCGAGTCAACTGCTTTATTTGATGACTCAGTTGTATTTAATAGAGCCTGCTGAAGATTCTTTTCAATTCGCTTATACTCTTTAAGTTGTTCATCGTAACGCTCAATATCAGCTTTAAGTTTGTCATTCTCAATCTGAAGTTTTTCGAATTCATCCGAAAGTCTTTCCAGAAATGCATGAACTTCATCTCTATCATATCCGCGGACAGTTTTGTTAAATTCCTGATTTTTAATTCCAAACGGGGTGAATTTCATATATTACCGTTACTTATTGATAATTTTTTCACCAAATATGGCTGTACCGATCCTAAGCATTGTAGCACCTTCTTCAATTGCCATTTCATAATCATTTGTCATTCCCATCGAAAGTTCTCTCAAATCAAAACCGGAATTATTCAATTTTTCTTTAATATCTCTCAATTTAATAAAACAATTTCTAATTATATTCTTTTCATTTGTAAATGGCGCCATTGTCATTAAACCAACAAGATCCAGATTTTCTGCATTTTTACAAAACTCAGCTGTTTTATAAATCTCACTTTCTGATTCTATTCCCAGCTTTGCTATTTCATTTGAAGTTTTTATTTCAAGCAATATCTTTTGTTTTTTACCTAATGATATTGCTTTCAGATTTATTTCCTCCGCAAGTTTTATAGAATCTACGGAATGTATATATTCGGAACAATTAATAATATATTTAACTTTGTTAGTTTGCAAATGTCCTATAAAATGCCACTTAAAATCGCCTGATATAGATTCAGATTTATTTTGAAGTTCTTTAGCCTTATTCTCCCCAAAACTTCTAATCCCGGCATCAACAGCTTGTAAAAGAACATCAATAGGTTGTGTTTTGCTTACGGCGATTAAAACTATATCACTTCGGTTCCGGCCGCACTCAGAACATTTTTTCTCAATAATCTTTTCGACTTCTTTCAGTTTATCTGAAATCATAGTAAAAAATAAGGGTGAAAATGTATTCCTTTGGGTTATAAAAGTCAATGAATAACATTTTAAATATAAGGAAGAAATTAATATGATTTGAGAAGATTCTTTTAGTACCGGTAAACAAAAAAGAGACCCGTTCTCAGGGGTCTCTTTACAAACAATTCAATTTATAAAATTATTATCAACTACATCCGGTAGTAGAGCCGCAAGTATTACATTTTAAACATGTACCGTTACGCACCATTGTCATGCTCTGGCATTCGGGACAAATATCGCCGGTATATCCGCGTTCGCGTGCTTTCATTACACTCTGGTGAAGAGAAATAGCCATTCCTTTTTGCTCGGATGGTTCCTGGGATAATCTATCCATCAATACTTTAGCATTATCCAACTCAATGGTTTTTTCGCTTATGATTTCTTCGCTTTCAAAATCAGGTTCGGCAACCGAACGATGCTCCGGTTTATTTGTAATTTCAGATTCATCAACATGAGCAAGGTCATTTCTATTAAGATAAGTAACTGCAAGTTCGCGGAAGATATAATCAATTACTGAAGTTGCCATTTTGATTCTGCTGTGTCCGGTTAATACTCCGCTCGGTTCAAATCTTGTAAATACAAATGCGTCAACAAATTCTTCAAGCGGCACTCCATGCTGCAGACCAAGGGAAATTGCAATTGCAAAACAATTAAGCAAACTTCTGAAAGCTGCACCTTCTTTATGCATATCTATAAATACTTCGCCAAGCTGGCCATTTTCATACTCGCCTGTTCTGACATAAACTGTCTGTCCGTTTACTTTAACTTTCTGTGTATATCCGGTTCTTCTATCCGGAAGTCTTCTTCTCTTTGCGATATAACGGTGAATAATTCTTTCCGCGATTTTAACTATATCATTTTCTTCTTTCTTCTCAATAAGATCTTCAACTTCTTCTTCAGTCATAGTGTTAAGCGGCTGGGAAAGTTTTGAACCGTCCCGGTAAAGAGCATTTGCTTTACATCCAAGTTTCCATGATTGCAGGTAAGCATATTTAATATCATCTATACTTGCATTATTCGGTAAGTTGATTGTTTTTGAAATCGCTCCGGAGATAAACGGCTGTGCTGCCGCCATCATATAAATATGAGCATCCGCTTTAATAAAACGAGTGCCTTTTTTGCCGCATTTATTTGCCGCGTCAAAAACAGGGTAATGTTCATGCTTAAGGAACGGCGCTCCTTCAACTGTCATTGTCCCGCATACATAATCATTTGCCGAAGCAATTTCTTCTTTTGTAAATCCAAGTGAACTCAATAAATCAAATTGAAAATCATTGAATTGCTCTTCTGTAAATCCAAGATTGGATTTTAAGAATTTATCGCCCAACGTGAATTTATTAAATGCAAAACTTAATTCGAATACGGAAGGCAGGATTGTTTCAAGTCTATTTAATAATTCATCTGTAAATCCTTTTGCCCTTAATGATTCATAATTGATGTACGGGCATCCGTCAAGTGTACCTGCGCCTTTGGCGTATTTAACAATTTCATTTATCTGATCCTGATTATAACCCAACCGTTTAAGAGCGGGAGGAACAGACTGATTAATAATTTTAAAATATCCGCCGCCGGCAAGTTTTTTAAATTTTACCAACGCGAAATCAGGTTCAATTCCTGTTGTATCGCAATCCATTACAAGACCGATTGTTCCTGTTGGAGCAATTACAGTTACCTGGGCATTGCGATAGCCGTATAATTCGCCAAGTTCAAGCGCGTTATCGGAATCCTCTCTGGCTGCCTTTAATAAATCGGAAGGACAATTTTCAGGATTAATCCCCATCGGCATTATAGAAAGATTTTCAAATTCTTCTTTAGGTACGTTATAAGCCGCGCGTCTATGATTACGGATTACACGCAGCATAAGTTCCCTGTTATCTTTATATCCCGAAAACGCTCCTAATTGTTTTGCCATTTCCGCGGAAGTCGCGTAAGCTCTCATATGCATAATTGAAGTAAGAGCTCCGCAGATCGCAAAAGCTTCTTTACTGTCGTAAGGAATTCCCTGCCGCATTAACAATGAGCCTAAATTTGCATATCCAAGACCAAGCGTCCTGTATTCATAACTTAATTGAGCTATTTCTTTACTTGGATACTGCGCCATCATAACACTAATCTCAAGAACAATTGTCCATAACTTTGTCGCATAGCGGTAAGCTTCAATATTAAATTCACATGTATCATCATTATAAAAATTAACAAGATTAAGTGACGCGAGATTACATGCAGTATCGTCAAGAAACATATATTCGCTGCATGGATTTGAAGCTTTAATCGGTCCGGATGCCGGACAAGTATGCCATTCATTAATAGTAGTATCAAACTGCAGACCTGGATCCGCGGAAGCCCATGCGGCATAACCGATATCATCCCAAAGATCTACTGCCGGGAGTGTTTTACATGGCTTCGGTACCCTGGATTCTTTTTGTGCTTTTTTCTTTTCTATTCTCCAGGTTAAATTCCAGGGGCTATCGTTCAATACAGACTGCATAAAATCGTTTGTTACTCTAACCGAGTTATTTGAATTCTGTCCGGATACAGTTGCGTAAGAATCCGAATTCCAATCCGTATCATAGATCGGAAATTCAATTGAAGTAAATCCAAGTTTGGCAAGTTTAATAACACGTTCAATATAATTCTCAGGCACATAAACTTTACGCGCTTCGATAATTGCTTTTCGAAGTCTTAAATTAGTGCGTTTATTGAACCGGTCATTTTCAGGATGTTCTTCATAACATGCTTTCATAATATTATTCATGTGAAGATTCAATATTCTTGAGCCTGTAACGAGCGACGCCACTTTTTCTTCTTCAACTACTTTCCAATTTATAAATTCTCTAATATCGGGATGATCTATATCGAGGGTTACCATTTTCGCGGCTCTGCGTGTAGTACCGCCGGATTTAATTGCGCCCGCGGAACGATCGCCAATTTTTAAGAAAGACATTAAGCCGGAAGATTTTCCTCCGCCGCTTAACGGTTCATTTATTCCCCGGACATTCGAAAAATTTGTGCCGGTACCTGAACCGTATTTGAATAAGCGCGCTTCGCGAACCCAGAGATTCATTATGCCGCCTTCATTTACAAGATCATCGCTGACCGACTGAATAAAACATGCATGTGGCTGGGGATGAGTATAAGCATCAACCGATTTTGTTAATACACCTGTTTTGTAATCAACATAATAATGACCTTGTGCCGGTCCGTTAATTCCATATGCCCAGTTAATTCCCGTATTAAACCATTGAGGGGAATTCGGCGCGGCATATTGTTTGGTCAACATATATAAATGTTCTTCATAAAATGCTTTCGCATCTTCTTCCGTATCAAAATAACCTGCTTTCCATCCCCAGTAAGTCCACGTGCCTGCCATTCTATGAAAAACCTGACGGGCATCAGTTTCTGAACATAAACGGTCTTTCTCGGATAATTCTTCCAGCTTAGGATCAGCTTCTGATGCTTGAAGCCAAATAGGAACTCCATCTTCTTCAATTTTTGTTAATAGCTTAGGCACTCCTGCTTTACGAAAATATTTTTGCGCAAGCACATCAGTAGCTACCTGTGACCATTCTTTCGGAACAACAACATCTTCCATCCTGAAAACAATTGAACCATCCGGGTTTTTTATTTCAGATGTTCTTTTTACAAATTCAATTGTTTCCAGCGGATCGCTGCCGGAAGTCGTGAAGAAGCGGTTTATCTTCATTGAAATCTCCAACCTTGAAAAACATTAACAATAGTTTATTAACTTTAAATTCTTTATATACAATGTAAGTGAGAAATTGAACTGAGTCTCCATTGGACTGAAAACAACTTAAGTAAAATATTTTTTTTAAGCAATGAGTTGAATGCTTTATCAGTAAATTACTCAATTGATTAATCACGAATCCTACAGGCAATATAATTAATAATACTTTTAAGAAAATATTGTTTTTTTAATTATTTTTTTTACAGGAATAATAGAAATATTGTAGAAATGAGGATTTTATGAAAATTGAACGTTCATCAGGAATTTTACTCCACCCTACCTCCCTACCGGGTAAATTAGGAATTGGTGATTTAGGACCAAGTGCCTATCATTTTACAGATTTTTTATTTAGTTCAGGTCAAACTCTATGGCAAGTTTTGCCTTTGGGTCCAACCGGTTATGGTGATTCACCATATCAATGCTTCTCCGCTTTTGCCGGGAATCCTTTACTTATCAGTCCTGAACTTCTGTTAAAAGAAAAATTATTAGAAGAAAAAGATATCGCGGATCCACCAAAATATAACATAAATCAGATTGATTTCGGTTCCATAATTAATTACAAATATGATTTGCTTCGAAAAGCTTTTAAAGCATTTATAATATCAAAAAAGAATCTCGAAGAGGATTGTGCGGCCTTCTACAAAAAAAATAATTACTGGCTTGATGACTTTTCGCTTTTCATGGCAGCTAAGCAATTTCACGGCGGTAAATTATGGACTCAATGGGATCAATCAATTGCGTTTAGAAAAGACATTCCCGCATGGAAATATAAATTAAAAGATGAAATTGAATTCCAGAATTTCGTACAGTTTATATTCTATAAACAGTGGACAGCCCTTCGGGAATATGCGCATAAAAAGAATATTAAAATAATCGGCGACCTTCCGATATTCATTGCTTATGACAGTGCCGACCTTTGGTCGAACAAAGAACAATTCACTATTTCTGAAGAGGGCAAACTTGATTTTGTCGCCGGAGTACCGCCCGACTATTTTAGTAAAACAGGACAGCTATGGGGAAACCCTCTTTACAAATGGAAAGAAATGGAGAAGGATGATTTCAGGTGGTGGAAAAACAGAATTATTAAATTGCTTGATATAGTTGATATAATTAGAATAGATCACTTCCGAGGATTCGACGCTTACTGGGAAATTCCGGGTAACGCGAAAACAGCTATCGAAGGAAGATGGGTAAAAGCACCTGGGGAAAAACTATTTAACTCAATTAAAAAAGAACT
>Ga0182027_10004422_pt1 | contig 21773 bp, 18 predicted proteins | sample 712E1DmetaG_FD_121300 | JGI IMG/M metagenome (GOLD analysis project Ga0182027, IMG submission 121300) | Permafrost microbial communities from Stordalen Mire, Sweden - 712E1D metaG (Illumina Assembly) | ecosystem: Environmental > Terrestrial > Soil > Wetlands > Permafrost | place: Sweden... | reverse complement strand
AGGCTCCCTCTCCCGCGTGCGGGAGAGGGATGGGGTGAGGGTGCATCGATCCACCCAGCGCGCCGTCGGTGAGCAGCCGGCACAGGCTCGACCAGCCGCGCGCGCTCTGCACGAGCAGGGGCAGGCGCGAGCCGTCCTCGAGCACCGCCTCGGCGCCCGCGATCGCCTCGACGCCCGCCGCCTTCGCGGCCTTGTGGAAGCGCGGGATGCCGTACACGCCGCCGCGGTCGGCCACCGCCACGGCGGGCAGCCCGAGCGCCGCTGCCCGCTCCGCCAGCGCCTCCGGCTCGCTCGCCCCCTCCAGGAACGAGAACGCCGTGTGCGCGTGCAGCTCGCAATACCGGGCACCGGGCTCCGGGATCAGTGATGCGGCGTTCGGGCGCCGTGTCGGCGAAATGTGTCCTCGCGTGTTCCGAGCCTGCGCCCCGGGTTTCGCAGTCGGATTTTCGGCTTCAAGGCCGTGTGTGGGTGGACTGACGATTCGGAGATGAGTCATGGCAGTTGCGCCCGTCAGGCCAAACTCCCTCTCCCGCGTGCGGGAGAGGGTCGGAGTGAGGCACGATGTGCGCAGCCTCTTTGCAGGCTCCCTCTCCCGCGTGCGGGAGAGGGCCGGGGTGAGGGTGCTGCGAGCACTCGCATGATCACCGTCAACACCCCGTCGATGTTGCTCAGAACCTCGTTGTTCCAGAATCGCAGAACCTGATACCCCCGCTCGGCAAGGAAGGAATCCCTGATTGCGTCTCTGCCACTTTCGGCGTGTTGGCCGCCATCGACCTCGATCACGATCCTGGGCGAGAAGCACACAAAGTCGAGAATGTAGGGACCCAGAGGGTGCTGCCGCCGGAATTTGCAGCCTGTCGCTTTCCTACGGAGCACCCGCCAGAGGGCTCTCTCCGCGTTCGTCATGTGCATCCGCAGCTCTCGCGACTTCAGCACGTGCTCACGAGAGCAGACCCCCTCCTGACCTCCCCCCTGCGGGGGTAGGAACCCGGGCTGCACCTGCGAGACGCCCATGCGTGCATCGTCTTCTTGGAGGCTCCCTCTCCCGCAAGCGGGAGAGGGTCGGGGTGAGGGCTTCTCACAGGCAGTGCCTGCTTGGACCCCCTCCTGGCCTCCCCCCTGCGGGGGGAGGAACCTGCTCCGGAGTGACAAGCGATTAGTCATAGATCCCATCGACAAACCAGCGGCGCTCGAGGCGGTCGAAGTAGACGCGAAGGAGGGAGCCGTCGGTGGTGGCGACGTCGAAGTCCTCGCGCACGAACGGGTCGTCGTCCCACCACTCGCCGACGAACCGGTACGGGCCGCCCCAGCCGACGACGATCCCGCCCAGCGCCTCCACCCACACGACCACCGGCCGGCCGTTGACCGCGTCCACCTTGGCCGCGCGCGGCGGCCGAAACGCCCGCAGCACAGGACGCAGGGCACAGAGTGCAGGGCGCAGGGAATCCGGCTTTGTGACAGCAGAGGAACCGAGGGGCAGAGGAGCGGAAGGGCATGAGACCAGCGCCCCACCTTCCTTCCTTTGCTCCTCCGCTCCTCTGCCCCTCTGCTGTCGTTGAACCTTCGAACCTTCGAACCTTCGAACCTGCGAACTTTCGTTTCCCCTCTGCCCCTCTGCCCCTCTGCCCCCCTGCCGTTCTTGAACCTTCGAACCTTCGAACTGTCTCTTCCCCTCTGCTCCTCTGCTCCTCTGCTCCTCGGCTGTCGTATTGCTCTCAGGCAATACAAACGGCGCGAGCGTCCACACGCCGGGGCGGTGGGTGTCGGGGACCGCCGGGGCGCCGACCCGCTCCGGTCCGACCAGCGCGGCAAGACGCGCGAGGGCCGTCGAGAGCTTCCCCGGCGCCGGCAGCGGGGCGCCGAACAGCGAGCCCTGGGCGAGCCGCACCCGGCCGGGCGTAACGAGCGCGGCCACCGCTTCCATCGGCGCCCCCGGCGGGTGCGCTTCGAGCTGCAGGCGGGCGAGCGCCAGCACCGCCGGAACGTCGCGCGTCGGCGCCACGAGCTTGAGCCTGTACTCCCGGGTCCCCGCCCCCTCGAGGCGCAGTTCGAGCAGGACCTCGGCGAACCCCTCGCCGCGCAGCTCCAGCCGCTGGGCGAGACGGGAGAGGATGCCGTTCGCCACGAACAGGAATGGCTCCAGCGCCTCGAGGGGGTCGTCGAGCGCGACGGCTTCCCGCAGCACCTCGCGAAGAGGGTCGGGGACGAACGCCTCCACCTCCTCCCCGGAGGCAAGCCGGTGGAGCGCCAAGCCCGCCAAACCGAGCCGCAGCCCGACCTCGCGCCGCGGCAGGCGCGCCAGCTCCCCGGCGGTGGCGAGCCCCCAGCGCGCCAGCATCGCCTCCAGCTCAAGGGCGGGCTGCAGCAGCCCGAGCGGCAGCGGGTCTAGAAAGACGCTCTCCTCGCCGGTCCGGACCACCACCGCATCGCCAGCAAGGGCGGGGGCAAGCCCCGCTCCTACACCAGCAGGCTCGATGCGGGGGCAGCCCATGCGGCCGTTCTCGGAATCGCTGTCATTGCGAGGAGTCCCTCCGCAGGCGGGACAGAGCCTGCCCCGAGGAGGAGCGAAGCGACGACGTGGGGGAAGCAATCCCGGTGTGTCCATCGAACCGCGATGCGATCCGCTGTTCGGAAGAATGCCGGTGGCAAGCCCCGTTCTATCTGTTGCGGGGGGGCCAGCGGCCCCCCGCACACCCTCTGCCGCCTCGTGCCCCCCCGTGCCCCCCGCGCTCGCGGGAAGTGAATTCCCGCTCGCGCCATCTGTTGCGGGGGGGCCAGCGGCCCCCCGCACACCCTCCGCCGCTTCGTGCCCCCCCGTGCCCCCCGCGCTCGCGGGAAGTGAATTCCCGCTCGCGCCATCTGTTGCGGGGGGGCCAGCGGCCCCCCGCACACCCTCCGCCGCCTCGTGCCCCCCCGTGCCCCCCGCGCTCGCGGGAAGTGAATTCCCGCTCGCGCCATCTGTTGCGGGGGGGCCGGCGGCCCCCCGCACACCCTCCGCCACCTCGTGCCCCCCCGTGCCCCCCGCGCTCGCGGGAAGTGAATTCCCGCTCGCGCCATTCGTCCCCGTCCAACGCCCGGCGTATCGAGCGGCGACGCGGGCGACCCCGAGGTTGGAGGCGACGCCGACACGGGCTTCCAGGCCGACACGGCGGCAGCGGCGAAGCAGCTCGTGGGCGATGGCCTCCTCGAAGCCGAAGCGCGAGAGGAGGCCGCCGGCGTCGAGGAAGACCTCCCCGACCAGGTTGCGCTTGACGCGCGGCGAGAAGCCGGCCGCGGCGTCGGCGAGCGCCTCGTCCGCCGCGACCGCCACCGGCAGCGGCGTCACCCGCACCAGCGCCGCCGGCGCCACCTGGCGCGCCTGCGCGGCGGTCATGCCGGGGCGCACGCCGAGCTCCGCCGCCTCCGCGGATGCGGTGACGATCGGGTCGCGGGGCAGCGGGCCGGCCGCGATCGCGAGCGGCGCCTCGGCGAGCTCGGGCTCGCTCCGCCGCAGCGCCTGCAGGAGGAAGTCGGGGACCCAAAGGCACGCGATCCGCATGGGTCATCACGCTCCGAGCGCCGTCTCGACGCCGGCTTCGTCGGTGTAGGGGCGAGGCTTGTCCCCACCCAGCTTCTGAGCATCGAGTCCCGTCGCAGTTCGATCGACATACCGGGATTGCTTCGTCGCCCCGGTGAAACCGGGGCTCCTCGCAATGACATCCGGTTCGAGGACAGCCGCACCGGCATACACCCGCACACCGCCGCGCTCCACCTGCAGCTTCAGGGCAAGGCCTTCGAGCCACCGCGGCCCGCCGCGGGCGCCGCCCCAGCGCGCCTCGCCGCGCGCCATCACCACCGTCGCGCCGGCCAGCGTCCCCGCCCACGGGCGCTCGGCCAGCACGAGGGCCACCGCGCCCGCCCGCTCGACCGCCCGCGCCAGCCGCATGCGCAGCGCGCCCCTGCGCTCCCGAGCTTCGCCCGCTACCGAGCGCGCGACCACCCCGAGGTCGAGGACCACGACGGTGAACCCGCCGGTCTCGAGCACCAGCTCGGCGGCGCGGACCGTTTCCCCGGCGTTGCGAGGGCGCACCCACAGCAGCCGGTCGAGATCCACGCCCGCGGCCGCCGCGGAGGCGGGATCGAAGGCGTCGGCGGCGTCGAGCCAGGCCGTCACCTCGCCGCGGGCGGCGGCCGCCGCCACCGTGGCCACCGCCACCGCCGACCGCCCCGAGGAAGCCGGTCCCACCAGCTCGCCCACCTTCCCCTGCGGCCACCCGCCTCCCAGCAGCTCGTCGAGCGTCGCCACCCCGCTGACGAGCCGGGAGCGGGCGCGCTCCCTCCGCACCCAGCGTTCGCTGGCTTGCCGGAGCCCCTCCAGGGACGGGGGGACGGGCGCGGGAGCGTGAGCGTGAGCAACTATCATAGTCAATACAGAATCTAATGCTGACCTATTTAGTTGTCAAGTCGAAAAACGCCGCCCGAGGCAAAGCGCAGGCGGCAGCAGGCCCGGGGAGGGGTCGCGGCGGGCCTCCCGGGGGTCCGGCCTGCGCAACCAGTACAGTTGACAGCCGGGCCGAGTCGACCTAGATTGACAACTGGAGTTGTCAGGTGGGAACCGAGGAGCTCGGAGCCGTTCTGCGCGAGAGGCGTGCCAGCCAGGGGCTGAGCCAGCAGGCGCTTGCCGATCGCGCGGGCCTGTCGCGCAACTTCGTCGCACAGGTCGAGCGCGGCGAGTCCTCCCCCACCGTGGCCACGCTCACCCGCCTCGCCGTCGCTCTGGCAACCACCGTCGGCGAGCTGCTCGGCGAGGAGACGCACGCCCCGGAGCCCGGCGACGCGGTGGCCGTGCCGCTGGTGGCGGACCGCATCGCGGCCGGGCCTCCGCTCATGCTGGCCGACCACATCGAGGGGCACGAGCCCCTCCCCCGCGCGCTCCTGCGCAGCCTCGGCGTGGACCCAGCCCAGGCGCTCCTGGTCAGAGTGGGCAAGGACCAGGACTCGATGGCGGACACGATCCTGCCGGGAGCCACCGTCCTGCTCGACCGCTCACCGGTTCGCGACGTGATGCCGCAGGGGATCTACGCCGTGCGCGAGGAGGTCGCCGGCGAGCACGGCTGCGCAATCAAACGCCTGGTGCTCGACGCCACCTCGCGCGTGCTGATCCTGCTCTCGGACAACCCGGCGCACCTGCCGCGGGCAATCCGCCTGAAATCGGGGCAGCCCCTCTCCGACGTGATCGTGGGGCGGGTCGTCTGGTGGACCCCGCCCCTTCCTGCCCGCCGGTGAGACCGGGGTCCGTCGCCCGGCGAAGTTAAGAGTGAAGAGTTGAAGGACGAGACGCCGACAGAGTCTTCCGGGTGTGCCGTTTGCAACTCTTAACTCGGCGCGCAGCGCCCGCTAGAAGCCTTCGAGGATCGTGACCACCAGGCCACGCGCGAAGTCGACGGCGAGAAGGTCCATCGCCTCCACCTCGCGGTCGAAGTAGTCGTACGAGGTGGCTGCCGTTACGTTCACGTCATAGGCCTTGGCGCGGGTGAAGCGCTGGTCGCGCCAGAGCACGACCGGCTTCTCGCCCGTGCGGTCCACGAACTGGACGTCCGCCACGACGGTGAGCTGGTACTGAGTGGCGCGACCGTACTGGTCGAACTGCACCGGCATCGAGGCTGCCGCCGTCACGGTCCCGGTCAGGACGACGTCGGCCTGTTCCGGGCCCGACACGAGTTGGAAGCGGCCCCGGCGCACCCACTCCTGGGAAACCTGTTCGGTCAGCCGCTGGTCGAGTTCGGCCCGGTTGGTCTGGTTGACGAACGGTGTCACGTAGAGCTTCTGAAGGTTGGCCGGCAGCGTGCTCGATTTCCCGATCAGGTGGTATCCGCACGCGGTGCTCAGCGCAACGAGCAGGAACACAACGACCGCGCGAAAAAGGGGAAACGTCAAACGTAAAAGGGCAAAGGGAAGGCACGACCCACCGCGTGTCGTTCCTTTGACGTTTTCCCTTTTACCCTTCACCTGTCTCTCCATTCTCACCCCTTCACGACAAACGACACCATCCGATCCGGCACGTGAATCACCTTCACCACCGTCTTGCCGTCGAGCCATTTCGCGATCGCCTCCCTTGCTACGGAGCCGGCCGCCTGAGCGTCCAGGCCTGGGTCCGCGTCGATGGTCGCCCGCAGCTTGCCGTTCACCTGCACCGCAAGGGTGACCTGTTGCTTCGCCAGCAGCGCCGCGTCGAACGAGGGCCAGCCGGCCCGCAGGAGCGACCCTTCGTGCCCGAGGATGCGCCAGATCTCCTCCGTGATATGGGGTGCGATCGGGTGCAGGAGTCGGAGCAGGGTCTCGTACGCCTGGCGCAGCACCCCGCCGGAGGCCGTCGCCTGGTGCTCGGCCATCGTGTTGATCAGCTCCATCATCGCCGCCGTGGCGGTGTTCGGGTGGTAGCGGGCCAGGTCGTCATGCACCCGTTTGACCGTGCGGTGCACCGCCACGAGAACCTGCTCGGTCGCGGAAGGCTCCCCGACACGCCCGGCGCTCTCCGCGACGATGTCCTGAAGGCCCCAGACGCGTTGCAGGAAGCGATGGGCACCCATGACACCGTCTTCGGTCCACTCAACTTCCTTCTCGGGCGGCCCCATAAAGAGCGTGTAGACGCGCTCCGTGTCGGCGCCGTAGCGGGCGATCAACGCGTCCGGTGCGACCACGTTGCCCTTCGACTTTGACATCTTCTCGAGCTTGCCCGTGACCGCGCTCTTCGCCGTGATCATCCCCTGGTTGAAGAGCACCGTGAAAGGCTCGTCGCCCGGGACCATCCCGAAATCGTGGAAAACCTTGTAGAGGAATCGCGCATACATCAGGTGCAGGATCGCGTGCTCGACGCCCCCGATGTAGAGGTCCACCGGCATCCAGCGCGCCACCCGTTCCTGGTCGATCATTGCGTCGTGCACGTGCGGGTTGACGAAGCGTGCGTAGTACCAGGACGAGTCGACGAAGGTGTCCATGGTGTCGGTCTCGCGGCGCGCCGGCTCCCCGCACTTCGGGCATCGCACGGCCGTGAACGACGCGCTCCGCTCGAGGGGGTTCCCCTCGCTCCCGCCGAACTGGATGTCGGTCGGGAGCACAACCGGGAGCTGGCCGTCAGGAACGGGGATGATGCCGTCGCGCTCGCAGTAGACGACCGGGATTGGCGTCCCCCAATAGCGCTGCCTCGAGATCAGCCAGTCGCGCAGGCGGTAGCGCACCCTGCGAGTCCCGAACCCATTTTCCTCGGCGAAGGCGCCCATCTTCGCCTTTGACTCCTCGCTCGCGAGGCCGGAGAAAGGTCCCGAGTTCACAACGGTGCCGGGGCCCGAGTACGCCGCGGCCGGCACGGTGTCCGGGATCATGCCCGGGCCCGCGATCACGAGGCGGATCGGGAGAGAGTACTCGGTGGCGAAGGCGAAGTCGCGCTCGTCGTGGGCGGGCACCGACATGATCGCGCCGGTGCCGTACTCCATCAGCACGAAGTTGGCGACCCAGATCGGGACGCGTTCCCCGGAGAAAGGGTTGATCGCGTACGCCCCCGTGAACCGGCCCTCCTTGTCGCCGCCCTCCGACTCGCGCTGGAGTCGCGTCTGGTTCCTCAGCCTGTCCACGAACTCGCCGAAGTCCGGGTCGGGGGCAGTCGCGCGGAAACGCTCAACCAGGGGGTGCTCCGGAGCCAGGGCGACGAAGGTGGCCCCGTAAATCGTGTCCACCCTCGTGGTGAACACGGTGATCGGCTCGGCGACGCCCTCGACCGCAAAACGCAGATCGCACCCCTCAGACCGGCCGATCCAGTTGCGCTGCATGGTCTTGACCTTCTCGGGCCACTCCGGCAGGCGGTCGAGACCCTCGAGAAGGCGATCGGCGTACTCAGTGATGCGCAGGAACCACTGTTCGAGATCGCGCTGCTCGACGGCGGTCCCGCAGCGCTCGCACCCGCCCGCGACCACCTGCTCGTTCGCGAGCACGGTCTTGCACGACGGACACCAGTTGACCGGCGACTTGCCGCGGTAGGCGAGCCCCTTCTCGAGCATCCGGTTGAAGAGCCACTGGTTCCAGCGGTAGTACTCGGGCTCGCAGGAGGTGACCTCCTTGTCCCAGTCGTACAGGATTCCCCAGCGCCGGAACTGTTCCTTCATGCGCGCGATGTTGCCGACGGTCCACTCGTGCGGGTGGATATTTCGCTTGATCGCGGCGTTTTCGGCCGGGAGGCCGAAGGCGTCCCACCCCATCGGGTTCAGGACCTTGCGCCCCTGCATCAGAAACATGCGGAACAGACAGTCCCCCAGGATGTAGTTGCGCCCGTGCCCGACGTGGAGGTCCCCTGAAGGGTACGGGAACATCATCAGCATGTAGAGGTCCTTCGCACCCGCGGTGTCCACCGCAGCGAACCGCTCGCGGGCCCAGAATTCCTGCCAGCGCGGCTCGATCTGTTGCGGGTCGTACGGTAGAGCCATCTGCTTCCTCCGCGCCAAGATTGTAACCGACTGCGAGAGACGTGGTTCGTGGTTCGCGGCCCGAAAGAGCGAGCAGAGGGGCGGAGGGGCTGAGGAGCGGAGGGGCAGAAACCGTTCCAAAGTTCGGAGGTTCAAGAAGAGCGGAGGAGCAGGGGTGCACCGGAGCGGAGGGGAAGAGACAGTTCGGAGGTCGGGCCAGGACAAAGCGACCCATTGCCGCCCGCCCTATTCCTGGAATTTTCAGCCTTAGCCTCTGAACTTCCGGACCTTTGAACGTGTGAACTTTGGAACCGTCTCTTGCTCCTCCGCTCCTCCGCTCCTCTGCCCCTCCGCTCCTCTGCTGCGGCTAAACGTGCAAACCTGCGAGGGCAGGGCGCTGGCGGACGGCGTGTAGCCGCGCCGGCGAGATTGGGCCAGCCCCAAGGCGCGCGAGCGGCCCGCGCCGGAGTGTAACCAGAGGCTCATGGAAGGGCGCGAGGCCGTGAAGCGCAACGCACGGGCGAGACGCGGCTCCGCCGCGGCTCGCGGGGGGAACTGGGGCTCTGGAGCGTCTGGGCGGGTGGACGGAGCGGACGCGGGAACCCCCGCCCGGATAGATGGTCCGAGATCGCCGTCGCCCGCTACAGACCGAGGTGGGAGCCGGAGCGGGCCAGGACGCCGGCCAACACTTCCGTCCCCCCGACCTCCACGATCGGCCGGTCGCCGACGAAGATCGCCTGGCACTCACCCGCCGTCAGGACGGGGAACGCCTCGGCCCGGTCGAGCCCCCTGTGGGCGCCGAGCGCTTTTGCGACCGCGGCGCTCGCTTCCTCCGGGTATGCGTCGAGGCGGATCACCTTGCGCTCGACCACGACGTCCTCGAGCGGCGCCAGCCCCCGCGAGACATGGACCGGGCTGGCGACGGCGAACCCGTATCCCCCAACCGACTCGAAGACGGTGTCCCGGATCTCGAACAGGACGCCGCGAGCGAAGAACGTGCCGGCGAAACGGAGCACCGAGGCACGCACCTCCGCAGGGTTGGCGTCCACGTGCAGGGCGAGGAAGAAGTCCCTGAAAGCCTCGACGTCGCTCTCGTCACCCGCGCTGTGGCGGCTCAATAGCCGATCTGCAACCACCGTCAGGTCCTCGCGGAACCAGCGGGCGGTCTCCCCCGCCTCGCCCATGGGCGCGGGCATCATGAATTCCACCCCGGAGGCGACCGCCTGGTGCCGCAGCCAAGGATCGCCCATCGCCCCAACCCACACAACGGGCACGGGCGGGCGCTGGGCCGCGGCACGCTTGACGACCGCGAGCCAGATCTCGTCCTGACCGGCGAGGGTCGCGGTTGTCGGAAGGTGCACGACGACAAGTCTCGGCACCGGCGGGTCCGGCCACCGTGGCGTGTCGCCCAGCGTCACTTCCCACCCTCGCTGGCTCCACTCGGGGATCAGCGTGCGGTACGGACGCGGGTCGGCCGCGGCGATCACGACTCGCACCGCCCCGCCGGGAATCGGGATCTCGGCGAGGGAGTCGCGAAGCTCGGCCAGGGGGTCGCCGGCGCCTTCGCCCGTATCCCGCGCCTCCGCGCGTTGCTTCGCCGCCTTGGCCTGTACGTCGAGACGGGCGAAGAACTCCTCCTGGGGCAGCCACTCCGAGGCGTCGCTCGCCGCGCCGGGGCGGAAGCAGTAGGTGCCGTTGCGGCTCGAATACGCCGTGACCAACGCCGACGACACCTCGCCGGCCAAGTGGCCGCGCCGGAAGGCAACCTGCGTCCTGCCGGCCGGGCCGTCGATGTCCAGCACCCCTTCCGCGCCCGCGGCAGTCAGGAGCTTGCTGATCTCCCGCAGCCCCAGTTCCGACAGACGCCCGAGAATGGCCTTCATGATCCAGCCTCCCCCCGATCTCCGAGCTCGACCAGAACCTCCGGAGCCGCGCCGAGTACAAAATCGAGGATACCGGGCTGACCGCTTCGCCCCCAGACGATCCGGTAGCGACCCGGGAGCATCCCGTTGAAGACAACCTCTCTCTGGCCCCGACGCACCCACCGAGAGCCATCCGGACCCAACAGCAGCGCCGTGAGGTTCGCCAGCCCCGACGCAGCAACACAGCGCAGCGTCACCCCATGCAGCGGAACCACACGCAGGCCGTTCCGGATCGGCACGCTCAGGTATCCGCGCTCGTCGAGCCACGCAACGCGCACACCGGCGAGGGACGACCCTTCGCCCGAGCCGCGCAGCGGCAGGTACCGCACCCCTACGATCCCGACCGAGGCTCCGGGATCGAAAGGCACCCAGCCCAGAGCTCCCAGCCACGCCTCGCCCCAGCGATGCCAGCGAGGCCCATCGTTCCCAAGGAGCAAGCCGTGAACGGCGCGCGCCGGGATCCCGAAGCATCGCATCAAACCGATCGCGAGATTCGCGCGGCCGGAGCAGCGTCCGCGGCCACGCTTCAGGACCGAGACGCCATCCTGCGGGCCAGCGTCGTTCTCGTCCAGCCGCGCCCGCTGTGTCACGAATACGACAACTCGCTCCACGACGGCGACGGCGCCGGGGACGGCCTCCACCAGGGCCGCCAGGGCCGCGGGCACGGCGAACCCCGATGGCACATCGAGGGCATCGGGGTCGTCGCACCGGTCGACACCGACGAGCGGATACGCAGGCTCTCCGCATAGTGCCCTGACCGTCTGGCTGACCGTGACGAGGGTGCCGTCCGGAAGGCTCTCGAGCCCGACCGCAACCGCCGTCCTGCGGCCGGTCTCGACCCTCGCGGCGAGGACCGTGGGCATCACGATCGCAGCCTCGTCCGCACCCGCCGCACCGACGCCGAGCAGGCTCAACCCGACGAGGGCGGCGGCGCAGCGCATCAGCGCTCTCCCGCTGCCTTCCCGCGGTGCAGGAAACCATCGAGGACACCGTTGACGAACTGACTGGAACGCTCGCTGCCGAACCGCTTCGCGATCTCCACGGCCTCGTCGATGACCACGGCAGGAGGCGTTTCGGCTGCAAAGAGCAACTCGTAAAGCGCGAGCCTGAGGAGGTTGCGGTCAACCGCCGCCATGCGTTCGAGCCGCCAGTTGTCGGCCTGGTCCACGAGGTGGGCATCAAGCTCGGCGAGCCTCGAGATGACGCCCCGTGCGAGGCTGACGGCGAACTCCCTGATGGTCTCCGGGGCTTGCAGGAGCTCGTCGAACGACACCAGCATGGTGTCCACATCCACTCCGGCGAGCTCGTGCTGGTAGAGCATCTGGAGCGCGAGCTCGCGTCCGCGGCGCCGAACGCCCATTCTTCAGTCTCCGAGGGTACGGTAGAGCTGAACCATCTCGATGGCTGCCTGGGCGGCCTGCCAGCCTTTGTTGCCCGCCTTGGAGCCCGAACGCTCGAGCGCCTGCTCGATCGTGTCGCAGGTGAGCACCCCGAACGACACCGGGATGCCCTTGGAAAGACCAACCTGGGCGAGCCCCTTGGCCGTCTCGGCAGCGATGTAGTCGAAGTGCGGAGTGGCCCCGCGGATCAGGACACCGAGACCGATCACGGCGTCCACCTTGCCGGAGCCCGCCAGCCGCTCGGCAACCAGAGGGATCTCCCACGAACCCGGCACCTTGACAACGGTGATGTCGTCGTCGAGGGCCCCGTGCCGGCTCAGGCAGTCGAGCGCGCCCTCCACCAGACGGCTGGTGAGCAGGTCGTTGAATCGGCTCACCACCAGACCGAAGCGGAACCCCCTGGCGTCGAGCATTCCTTCGTAGGTGCGTGGCATGCCCTTCTCCTTTCGTGCATTGTATGCCCCCCCCAGGTGCCGGACAAGGCAAGCCACATCCTGCCTCGGCGGCGTATGTCACCCATACTTGCATTGGCGAACGTTCGGTGCTAGGTTGCACTTGTGAAGGCCTTCACGTTGCAATACGACACCAGACGTGAGGACCAGCCGATGACCTTGAAAAGGAACCTTCCCCGGTGGGGCGCCCCGCAGGGTACCGCCGTTGGATCTCCCCCCCAAGCCATCCGACACTCGGTTCCCAACGCCCCGCCGGGGGGTTTCTCTCTCTAGCCACAATGCGAGCCGCCGCCGATCGCCTAGGAGCCTGTCCTGAGATCGCGCCGTGCCCGGTTGCGCCGGGTACAATCGGGGCGCCGGCCGGCAGGCCGGGCCGACGACCCGGCCCGCGCCCCGAGGAGGAGCGGTCATGAAGCGAATCCTGTCCGGGAACGAAGCGATCGCCCGCGGGGCCTGGGAGGCGGGCGTGCACGTTGCCGCTGCCTACCCCGGCACGCCGTCCACGGAGATCCTCGAAGAACTTTCGCGCTTCCCCCACGTCTACTGCGAGTGGTCCACCAACGAGAAGGTCGCGGTCGACGTGGCGGTCGGGGCGGCGTACGCCGGCCGGCGCGCGATCGCGTGCATGAAGCACGTGGGCTTGAACGTCGCGGCCGATTCCTTCTTCTATGCGTCGTTCACCGGCGCGGAGGCCGGACTCGTGGTCGTCTCGGCCGACGACCCGGCGATGCACTCCTCCCAGAACGAGCAGGACAACCGAAGGTTTGCACAGTTCACGCGCGTACCGTGCCTGGAGCCCTCGGACTCTCAGGAGTGCAAGGACTTCACGATCGCCGCGTTCGACCTGTCGGAGAAGTTCGACACACCCGTGCTGGTGCGGACCACGACCAGAACCAACCACTCCTCGACGCCGGTGGAACTCGGCGAGCGCCAGGAGATCGCCCCGAAACGCGAGAAGTTCCCGCGCGACCCGACCAAATACGTGATGATCCCCGCCAACGCCCGCAAGCGCCACCCTATGGTCGAACAGCGGCTGCGGGACATCGCGGCGTGGGCCGAGAAAGCCCCAATCAACAGGATCGAGTGGCGCGACCGGAGCGTCGGCGTCGTGACCGCCGGGATCGCGTACCAGTACGCCCGCGAGGTGCTGCCGAGCGCGTCGGTGCTCAAGCTCGGGATCGTGAACCCCATTCCGGAGCAGCTCATCCGCACCTTCGCGGCTGGGGTGAAGCGCCTGATCGTGATGGAGGAGCTCGACCCGGTCCTGGAGGAGCACATCCGCCTTCTCGGAATCGCCTGCGAGGGCAAGTCGATCTTCCCGCTATGCGGCGAGTTCGACCCTACCGTAGTCCGCAAGGTGGCGAGCGGCGCCGGCCTGCCGGTTGACAAGGCGCCCGTGGCCGCAGTGACGCTCGACCTGCCCGAGCTACCTGCGCGTCCGCCGGTACTGTGCGCGGGGTGCCCGCACCGCGGCGTCTTCCAGCTCCTCTCGAAGAAGAAGGTGGCCGTGACAGGGGACATCGGCTGCTACACCTTGGGCCTGCTCCCGCCGCTGTCGGCAATCCACACCTGCGGCTGCATGGGCGCCGGCATCGGCGTCGCACACGGAGCGGCGAAGGCCGGCATCGGCGAGCGCATGGTCGCCGTGATCGGCGACTCGACGTTCTACCACACGGGCCTGTCCGCCTTGGCCAACGTCGCCTACAACAAGGCGAACGTTCTCACGATCATCCTGGACAACCGCATCACGGCGATGACCGGCCATCAGCAGAACCCCGGGACCGGCCTCACTCTCCAGCACGAGTCCACCCAGGTGATCGAGATCGAGCCCCTCGTTCTCGCGCTCGGCATCCACCACGTCGCAACCGTGGACGCCTACGACGTCGATGGCCTCGAGAAGGCGTACAAGGAGCTGATGGCCTACAACGAGCCGGCCGTCCTCGTGGCGCGCCGCGAGTGCGCTCTCCTGCCGGAGATCCGCAAGCGCTGGGTTTCCCTCGAGGTGCTCGAGGAGAAGTGCACGGGGTGCGGCATCTGCTTCCGGATCGGGTGCCCCGCGATCCTCAAGAGCGACGAGGTGGACGCAAAGTCCGGCAAGCCGCTGGCGCTGATCGACGGCGACCTCTGCACCGGCTGCGAGGTGTGCGCCCAGCTCTGCCCTCACGACGCGATCCTCACGCGCGATCAGGTCCGCGAGGCACACGAGCACCAGCCGGCGAGCTGCACGACGCCCGTTCCGGGAGGGAACTGACCGATGAGCGACCAGAAGGCCTTCAGCTTCGTGCTGGTCGGTGTGGGCGGCCAGGGCACGCTGCTCGCCAGCAACATCCTCGCCGAGGTCGGGCTCGCTGCGGGGTACGACGTCAAGAAGTCCGAGGTCCACGGCATGGCGCAGCGCGGCGGCAGCGTCGCCTCGCACGTTCGCTGGGACAAGGAGAGGGTCTACTCGCCGCTGGTCGGCCTGGGCGAGGCCGACGTCCTGCTCTCGTTCGAGAAGATGGAGACGCTGCGCTTTGCCGAGTTCCTCCGCCGCGGCGGCACCGCGGTCGTCAACGACCAAGCGATCGTGCCCGTCACCGTGTCCTCTGGCGCCGCGGCCTACCCGAGCGACGAGAACCTGCAGCGGGTGTTCGCGAAGCTCGACGCGACGGTGGTGCTGGTCCCGGGCGAGAGGCTCGCGCTGGAGGCCGGGACCGTGAAGGCCGCCAACGTCGTCCTCCTCGGGGCGGTGTCGCGGCTGCTCCCGCTTCCCGAGAAGACGTGGTGGGAGTGCCTGACACAGCGGGTCCCGAAGAAGTTCCTCGAGCTCAACCGTGTCGCGTTCGCCTCCGGCCGGGCCGCCGTCTCCTCTCCCGCCCACGCCTGATCCGGCGGCGTACGCACCGCCGCGGCTTCGGTACGCCTTCGGGCCTTGCTCAACTCCAGGCAGCATCGATACGGGCACACGAGTCCGATTCGACCGTCACTCGCTGGTATCATCCCGGCACGATGCGAGACGGGCGCCGCACTGACGTGGTCCGGCGTGCTATGAGCCGGTGTCCGCAGACATCCGAACTCCCGGCGGCGGCGCACGCGGAACGATCGGGCCGAAAATGAAGTCCAGGTTCGCACCGCTATTCGCCTCGATCGTGCTGATCCCGTTGCTCAGTGTTGGGTTCCTCAACGACGACTTCATCGGCCTCACCAAGTTCGCTCAGCGGGGCTGGGGTCTCGTCCTCGATCAGGTCCACCCAAAGGACTTCGAGTTCTTGAGGCCTCTTGGGTTTGGCCTCTTCACAGCCGAGGCAAGCGTCTATGGCCCGCGGCCCTGGCTGTTCCACGCGACCCATCTCGCGCTCTTCGTGCTCGCCGCCTGGCTTGCCGGCACGCTCGCGGCGCGGATCGCCGGCCCGGCCGCGGCCGGCTGGGCCGTAGCCCTCGCACTCCTCTACCCCGGGAGGATGGAGATTGTCGCTTGGATCGCGGCCGCGTTTGACCTGGTCGCGCTCGTGCTGGCAACCGTCGCGCTGCTGCTCGCCACCGCACCGGGGTGGGACAGCCGCCGCTCGCCCGCGGTGTGGCTGGCCGTTGTGTGCTTCCTCGCACCGTTCGCCAAGGAGTCGGCGTTCGCGATCCCAGCTGTCGTTGCCACCTGGGAGCTCCTCGGCGTGCTCGGGCCGGCGCCGGTGCGAATGCGTCTGCTCCGTTGCGGCTCGGCGCTGGCCGGAGCGTGCGCGGCGTTCGCGCTCCGCCTCACGGTGCTCGGAGGCATCGGGGGGTACGCTGGCACGTCGACCGCGTCAGCCGCGTCGCGGCTGCTGGCCCTTCCGGAGGCGCTGGGTCGAGTGGTCCTGGTCCCGGTGAACCCGACGTACTCCCCTGCCTCGACACTGCTCGCCGCGCTCTGCGTCGTCGCCGTGGCCGCGATCGCGGCGGGCCTGCTGCGTGCTCCGGCACACGCCTGGACTCGCCCGGTGATGGCCGGTTTGACCCTGGCGCTTCTCGGCCTCCTGCCGGCGCTGCCTTACCTTGACGCCCGCGTTCTCGTGTGGAGGCAGAGCCGGTTCGTCGCGTTCGCCGGCCTCGGGGTCGCGCTCGCCGCAGCGTCGGCGCTGGCCGCGATCCCGCGGCGACGGTCCGCCGCGGCCGGCGGCGTGCTCGTGGCCGTGTGGGCCGGCGTCACGCTCCTCAACGAGCTGCCGTGGCTCGGGGCGGCGCGCGCGCGCGAAGCGATGGTTGCCGGGATCGAGACGGCCACGCGGGCACCCGGCGAGCACGTGGTGTGGGTGGCCGGCCCCATCGACGACTACCGGGGTGCGCAGCTCGTCGGCGGCAGGCTCCAGGAGCTGGTCGCGCTCGACTTGCCGGCCCGGCACATCCGTGTCGATTCCGAGTTCCTGCAAAGGCGGCAGCACAGACTGGTCGGGCCGCCGACGGCCGGCCCCGGCGAAATCCCGCACGTCCTTCAGTTCGATCCGTCTCCGCCGCAGCTTGTCCCGATCGACTCGTGGCCTCCGACCGGCGGCGGCCCTCCGGCATTGCGGTAAACACACGTTTGCCGAGCGCTGCCATGGGGGACGGCCTCGTCGTCAAGACAAACGGAAGCGTCCGGGTTGCCCCGGGCGCTCGTTCTACGCAAGTCCTCGCCCTACCCCGTCTTGAGGAGCTGAGCCGTTCGTTCGGACCTTGGCGCATGAGCGACGACCACTTTGAGGAGCAAGGGCAGCGGCTTCGGGACGAATTGGCTGGGGAGCGACAAGCGGCTAGTGGCGACCATCGCTGGCGGTGCTCGAGCGATGTGCGGGAGCGAGTCGTGGCGTACGCCGCGGCGTGTTCGGGCGTGCTGATGTCGGATGGCTACGCGGTGTACCAGGCGTTGGCGCGCGGCTCGCCGGAGATCACGCCGGTGCACTGCTGGGCGCACGTGCGCAGGAAGTTCATCGAGGCGGAGAGTTCGTTTCCCGAAGAGTGCCGAAAAGCGATCGACCTGATCGGGGAACTCTACGAGGTCGAGCGCCAGGTCCCACGGCTGCCGCGGACGGTGCCGGAGGAGGCCAAGGCGGATGCGCTGGCACTCCGAGGCCGCCTGCGCGCGGAGCGCTCGCGACCGATCGTTGCCAAACTGCGAGACTGGGCGGAGGCGACCAAGCCCGCCACGCTGCCGGCGAGTTCGCTCGGTAAGGGGATCGTCTACATGCTCTCGCTCTGGCCGGGGCTGACGCGCTTCCTGGCCGATCCTCGCATCCCGCTGGACAACAACGCGGCGGAGCGAGCCCTGAGGGGTGTGGTCGTCGGAAGGAAGAGTCACTACGGTTCGCACTCCAAGCGTGGCGCCGAGGTGGTGGCGATCTGCTACACGCTGTTCGAGAGCGCCAAGCTCGCCGGGGTCGATCCCCACCGCTACGTGATCGAGGCCACCCGCCGCGCGATCGTTGCACCCGGCGCCGTCACGCTCCCCGAAGAGCGTACCTGAGCCGCTTCGACTCGGATTCCCAGTCATTCACGCCAGACACTCCCTTTTGGCTTGGGCGAGGAGTTACGTGGTTTCTACTCACCTCGCGGCCCTGCTCCTGGGTAGTAAGCGCTCTTCTCGGGGAGGGAGCGAAGAGCTAGGTTGGAGATATGTTCGGGAAAGGGCTGCGGCCGTAGCCGCACCTCCATCCATCCGCGTCTGACTGTGCCCATGGACCCTCAACAGGTGGTCCCAAGGACACCAGAAGGGAAGCACGAGAGCTGAGCAGCTAGTCGGGCGGAAACCCGAGAAAACGAAAGAAGGAGGAACAGACATGCCAGTGTTCGGATCGCCCTTTTCAGGGCTAGCAAGCGACAGGAAGCTCACGGACGAGGAACTCATCAGAGCAATTCGCTTCATGGTGGCCGCAGAGTACGAAGCTACCCAGTTGTACATGCAGCTTGCCGCGTCAACCGACAACAGGCTCGCCGTGAAAGTGCTCAAGGACATAGCGGACGAGGAACGTGTACATGCTGGAGAGTTTCTGAGAGTGCTCCGCGAGCTTGCCCCCAATGAAGAGACGCTCTATGCCCAAGGGGCAAAAGAAGTAGAAGAAGAAATCGAGAAGATGAAGTGAAGGATCTCGCGGGAAATCTGCCAAACAGCAGCTTCCAGCGGACGACTCTGCCTCGCTGTGCTTGGCTCGCCGCCGCTGAAGCGCGAGCCGTTCTGCATTACCCACCAACCGGAAGGAGAACGACATGAGAAAGATAGACACAAGCAATTCCTCGACCGTGCCTGGAGCAGCGTCGGCCCACGTCTTACCCCCTCTTCCGTACGCCGAAAACGCGTTGGAACCGGTCATAAAGGCTGAAACGATCCAATTTCACTACGAGAAGCATCACAAAGGCTACGTGGATAACCTGAACAAGCTTGTTGCAGGAACAGAATATGCCGACCTTCCATTGGAGAAGATCATTTCCAGTACCGTAGGACGGTCAGACAGAACCGCGATCTTCAACAACGCGGCACAAGCTTGGAACCACACATTCTATTGGAAGAGCATGAAAGCGAGCGGAGGTGGTGAACCGCCTGCTTCACTCAAGCAGAGAATCGAGTCATCCTTCGGCAGCGTTGACGCCTGCAAGAAGGAGCTTGCCAGCGTGGCCGTTTCACAGTTCGGGAGTGGTTGGGTTTGGCTTGTCCTCGAGGGCAAGGGGCTCAAGGTGGTGAAGACCGCCAATGCCGATGTCCCTTTGACAACGGGCATGACGCCACTGCTCACCATTGACGTTTGGGAGCATGCGTACTACCTGGATTACCAGAATCGTCGTGCCGACTATGTCAATGCCGTGCTCGACACGCTGATCAACTGGGAGTTTGCCCTACAAAACGTCCGCTAATGGCAGCACTGTAGGGACAGCGGAGCTCGTCGGGTAAGAGGTTGCTACAGCGGACGCTAAGCGCGAGCACCTGGGCGGGCCCCGGAGGTTGACAACCCCCATTCCTGAAGAGGGAGACAGAGGATGAGCACGATCACGATGAAGGACGGTACGCAGATCTACTACAAGGACTGGGGCGCAGGATAACCGGTGGTATTCAGCCACGGTTCGCCTCTCAATGCGGACAGCTGGGAGGCGCAGATGGTGTTCCTAGCCTCCGACGGCTACCGCTGCGTTGCCCATGATCGTCGCGGCCATGGCCGGTCGAGCCAGCCGTGGAGTGGCAACGACATGGACACCTATGCCGACGACCTCTCTGAGCTGATCGAGACGCACGACCTGAAGAGCGTCGTCCTGATCGGCTTCTCCGCGGGCGGCGGCGAAGTTGCCCGCTATATCGGCCGCCACGGCACGAAACGGGTGGCCAAGGCCGCGCTGATTTCCGCTGTCCCGCCGCTGATGGTGAAGACGCCGGCTAATCCCGGCGGCTTGCCGATTGAGGCGTTCGACGGGATCCGCCAAAACTCACTCGCCGACCGCTCGCAGTTCTACAGGGATCTCGCCAGCGGCCCGTTTTTCGGGGCCAACAGGCCCGGCGCCAAGGTCTCGCAGGGCATGATCGAGTCGTTCTGGCTCCAGGGGATGCAGGCCGGTCACAAGAACACCTTCGATTGCATCAAGGCGTTCTCCGAGACGGATTTCACCGAGGACCTCAAGAAGTTCGACGTGCCGACACTGGTCGTTCACGGCGACGACGACCAGATCGTGCCTATCGGCGCGGCGGCTCTTCGTTCATCGAAGCTGGTCAAGAAGGCGACCCTAAAGATCTACGCGGGCGCACCCCACGGCCTCGCGTATACACACAAGGACCAGCTCAACGCCGACCTGCTCGCATTCCTCAAGACCTGAGGTCGCCATACCGGCGCCACCTGGCCGGTGGCGCCGGTACTGGGGACCGCACCGGTCGGCCGCCCAACAGAGCCCTGACCCAAAACCGGAAATCTCGTCCAGGTGGAGGTCGAGTCCGGAGCCGATCGGTGGGCTCCTGGCGGGCCTATCGGCTCAAGACGGGCTGCGGCGACGTCCTACCTTTGACCAGGGGTGGCAAACCAAACTCTGCTCGCTTCGCCGCGACGATCTGATCGAAGTCACCGGAGTCTATACGGGCATTCCCCATCTTTCCCTGAGCTTCGTGGGCTTTCCCTGACACTCTTGAGTGGACGGGGTATAGCGGTGCCCACGCCCCCGGCGGTCCACTGACCGGGCAGTGGTGGCAAGTGAGCGCCTCCTTGCGACCGTAGCGCCTAAAGCACACAGCGTCGGAGAACCAAAGGGGGCCTTGCGACCCCCGGAGTGATCTCCGGTCGCCAACAGCATCCTCCGGAGTCGTTCCCTACAGTTCCTCGAGGAGCAGAAAGACCTCATCGGACATCGCCTCGAACCGCGACATCGAAACCGCGACATTCATCTCGACGGCCCTCTCTCTATCCCCGAGCGCCTCGATCACCGCGGGTTCTATCAGCACCTTCACTGCCTCGGGTAGCCGCTCGGCACTGACCTCACACACGTCCGTCAGCGTCAAGGGCCGATCCTCTCGGTTGCGCCGGGGCCACCCTGGGACCACTGGAGCCCTAGATCAGCCCTCGCCAATGGTGGTACACGGCTAAGGCGAGGACGCACCCACTGCTTGGCGTTTGGGCTATGCTGTCTTCGTGGACTCGGCATCGTTCCAGGCCTTGTGTCACCCGTGCCGTCGCTGAAACCGAGCAGCGGCTTGCAATTGCCCCGTCTGGCGCCAGGAGGATGCTCATGTTCGTAGGTCACTATGGAGTCAGCTTTCCCGCGAAGAGGCTCGAGCCTTCGATACCCCTGTGGGTGCTCTTTCTCGCAGTCCAGTTTCTCGATATTCTGTGGGCTCCCTTCATTCTTCTGGGAATCGAGAAGGTCCGCATCGTTCCTGGCTTTACAGCATCCAACCCGCTCGACCTCTACTACATGCCATACACGCATAGTCTCCTGGCGGCCATCTTCTGGTCCTGCGCGGTCGGAGTCGTCTACCATTTCGCCGCTCGCCCGTCACGTCCGCGAGCGAGCGTCGTCATCGGGCTGGCTGTGTTCTCGCATTGGCTTCTGGACTTCATCGTCCACTCGCCTGACCTGCCCTTGTACGACAACCACGCCAAGGTCGGCTTGGGGCTCTGGAACTCCCCGGCGGTAGCATTCGGCTTGGAGGCGGCCCTGCTGTTCGGCGGGATGTGGTTCTATCTCCGAGGGCGTCTGGCTCGCTCGCTCGGGACGCTGGTACTTGGAGTGGTTATGCTCGGCATCCAGGCCTACCTCTTCTTCGGCCCGCCTCCCAGTTCCGATCGTGCCGCGGCGTCGACCGCGATCGTAGCGTATGCCCTATTTGCCCTCGCGATCTGGTGGCTACAGGATCGCCGGGCTGCGCCCGCGCCCACAGGTACTAGGTCCGCCACAGGTGAATAGACGAACTGATCTGTCCCTTTTCCGGTCCGGCTGAAAGGTCGAATCTAGAATTAAGACGGGCTACGGCGAGGTCTTACCGTCCCCCTCGTAAACCTGATGTCGGACCACAGACGACGGACCAAGAAGGAGATAGGGAAAAGGTCAAGCGGCAATCGAAAGGCAGCACCATGCGACGGCCTTCGGTGTGACTTCCCTTTCACCTTT